>Ga0187877_1004937_pt1 | contig 10005 bp, 16 predicted proteins | sample June2016WEW_17_1_3_FD_132430 | JGI IMG/M metagenome (GOLD analysis project Ga0187877, IMG submission 132430) | Peatland microbial communities from SPRUCE experiment site at the Marcell Experimental Forest, Minnesota, USA - June2016WEW_17_100 | ecosystem: Environmental > Terrestrial > Soil >... | reverse complement strand
CCGTGTTTTCTTTGGTTCACCTGATCACGTAGGAGATAGGTAATGGGGTTATTCAGCAAGAAGCCACCACCGGAGGTGCAAGCAGATTCAGACGAAGAGCTGGCCATTGCACTGCGCAGGATGGTGCAGCAAGCAGCGGAGTTAAGGCTTGCGCTGTACAATCGCGGCTGGGCCGTCTGTGTGTTTATTGGCAGCGACGGCACTTCTACTGTCGATGTAGAACGTCGTATCAAACTATAGTCTTCAAGTAGGACAAGAGCAATGACCAGGGCGAACACCAAAGGACCGGATGTGTCCGGCGGCAAAAGTTCCGGGAAGAATTGGGCACCGGCGAAAGCTGCGAGACGATTGGAGCCCGACCGGCGAGAGAATAGCCGTGTTCGTCCTGGTGATTGTTTTTGGTCTCAAACGGGAGAAAAACATGAGTGAGTCAGAGTGGACTGACGACCGACTGGTGCACGAACTTACATGGGCCGCCGAGGCCGTCGGTCACATCCTGAAAGATGGCAAGAGCCTGCTTACGATGGAAGCCGCTTCGGCGCTGGTGAGACTTGGTGGTTGGACGGTAGGAGTCAGAAAAGAATGGGCGCGGCGAGACACCGAGTTAAAGGCCAATTGTTCTCACGAATGGAAGCAGCAGCCAACCGCTGTTGGAACAACAATGCTCTCGTGGCCGCCGCAGGAGCACTGCGAGAAGTGTGGCTCTACGCGGACGGTATGCTCCGCCTCACCGATGGAGCCTAAGCATGGAATTTGAAGGCTGGATCTGCGTTTACAAAGGCAAGGTCTACATCGTAGAACATGGGCGCTGGAAACTTATCTTGAATGCCAGATGACCAATAACGAGAAAAAGGCATACAGCCGCGGCTACTACGCCGGGAGCAGTCGACGTTGGCCGGACTACCATCCGCCGGCGCCACCAGACCCGCTAGCAGCAGAAATCATGAAGGCGTCGGTTGCCTTAGCAAATAGCGTAGCTAACTGGTGCGGCATGTTCGGAGACGAGGACGAGTTCTCAAAGGAACTGCGACCATTGCTTGAGGCGGTAGACGCTGCAAACGCCAAGGTAACCGCATGGTTACAACAACCACAGAGAGAAGATCATGGCACCTGAGCAAATGGAACTTCAACAATTGGCAGAGGCGTGGCATAAGGCCGATTACGCGCAAAGCGCAGCCGAGGCCGATCTACGGCGCGCAGAAAACGCAGTAGCTTCTGCTAAACGTGAGCTGGAAAGGTACGAAAAGGTTCTGGTTGATAAGGTCGGTTCAAACACCACTCACAAATTGATTTGCGTCGACAAAGACATGGGTGACTACGTGCTGATCGAATATCACACGTACACATGTACCACGATCACTCGACTCAGGCTTCAGTGATAACTCAGGAGCCCAGCCATGAAACGCTTCTTCCGCTGGTACTGGCGTGCGCTGTGGACGCCGTATTTCAACCCAGCGGTGTTCGATCCGTATAAGTGGTGCTCACCTAAAAATCACGCCAAGCAGCGCCAATAGCACCGCCGCTATCCATTCCCAAAGATTATTTGAGTGTGAGGCCGGTGGGGGCGTTGGGGGTGGGAAATGCCGGCGTGGCGCAGACCTCCGCTGACTGCGCCGATTCCACTCCGTTGGCGAGTGCTGTCACTTTGGCGCATGTCGAGACTCCGGCCGTCGCCGTGATAGCGGCCGTTGTCGAAGTCAGTGCGCTCTGTGTTTTCGTCTCCGCGCCCGCGGCGCCAGTGTATAGGTTGTAGGTCAATGTGGCCGTGATGGCCGAACCATCAGTGTTCGTGGTCGGGGCGGTCCAGGTGGCTGTGAGCGTCGCGGCCAGGACGATTGCGGGAAAGGCCAGGAGGGCGAGGAATAGCTTTTTCACGGCTTACTTCCCCGCCGCTTTCGCCGCAGCTATTGCCGCCGCCAGCGCGGCCTCGGCAGAGTTGTCTGCCCCGACAATGCTCGACCATTGCTCGGCTGTCAGGTCTGTCTGGCCTGCGGCCTGAGCGGTCTGTATGAGCTGGCTGATCTGCTGGGCGTTTGAGATTAACGCCACCAAAAGGTCAATTGCTGCAGAAACGGCTGCGGTTCCCATGTCATTTGCTCCCTTGTGCGTTCAGATAACTCTGCAAGGCCGTCAGAGCGGTCAGGGCCAGCGATAGATCATTGCTTGCCCCTGTCGGATTGCTCGCCTCTGCGGCCTTGGCAGTGTCCAGCATGGCACGCGCGGAGTTGGCCTGAGTCTGCACCTGCGTCGCCTCGGCGCTATTGATCGCGCCTGTCGAGAGTGCTGTGGCCGTAGCCGAGACGACGGCCGTGTGGATGCCATATGCCTGTGCGAGCTGCTGGTCGAAGCCCTTGGGCGTGGCGAGCCCGAGTGAGGCGCAGCCCGTCAGAGCGAGCACTGCGAGTGTGACTAGGATTCTCATGATGTTTTTCCTGAAATCACCTGTGCTGTGGTCGGCGCGGGAGACTTCGTTGCGGTTGCTGCAGTGGTCATTTTCGCCTTCGTCTCGATGAAGTGAACGATGGTTCCAAGCACGGTCACAGCAGTCGTTGAAAGCCATGCTGTCTGCGTTGAGTCAAGATTCAGGCCGGCTTTCGCCAGCCAGGGCGCGAGAATCGATGTCACGAAAACAGTGACGATTGTAATCCAGTCCATGTTTCATACTCCTTCGTTGTCGGTGTCGTCAGGGTCCGAGCGATGATAAACCTCGTGCCAAATGTTTGCCATCCACGCCAGCAGTTTGATGAGCAGGTAGACCGCCGTTAGACCGCCGATGATGGCAAGTAGGGTCATGGAGAATTGTCTTTATTGCGAGCAATATGCAACAGCAAGCGAGTAGTTTCTTGCTGATTGTTATCAATTTTCTTCACCAGTTCGCGTGCATTTTCCGCCATCTCGTCAAAACGCGCGCCGATAGCGTCCTTGTCAGCTTTCCCATCCTTGAGCTTGTCAATATCGTCAATGACGCGTTTACCAGTAAACACAAGCAGGCTCACGATGACACCTCCAAGAAAGATAAATATCGCAAAGGCCGTGTCGATGATTCGCCAGGTGTAGGGGTCTGCAATGTCATTCACGTCTCCAAGCTCCCAGGCAAAGGCTCGCCGTGAGCAAGCCATACATTGTTCCTCATCATCCACGCCGCGCGCTTACATCGTATCGGTGTCTGCTCGACCCAATTGCTAGGCGTCTTTGAGGAAACATCGTCATAGATCATGTTGTCTGCTGCCGCGTTATAGTCTCCCATCGCCAACGCGGCCCTGAAATGTGGCCAGTCTTGCAGCGCTCCGAGTTGGAAGCACATGCTCTCTAGCACCGCTTGGCGCACCTCGCTGCAGCGCTGAAATCCTGGAAGATATGCGGCAAACGCCTTCGCACGTGCCAGATCATGCGCGTCTTGCGCGTCCATCGCTGCTTGGCATAGACCCTCGCAGACCACAGAGCCGTCAACGAGACAACCACGCGCTATCGTCCAGAGCCCACGGCTGTCGCGGTAGGCATGCGGCTTCTGCGGCCCCTCTTCTTCGATAATTAGTTGTAGCCCTAGATTACTCATACGATCCAGCTCACTACTTTCTTTACCTTACCGCTCGAGATCCCTTCAAGCGCTGGAGCGCCGGTAGTTGAAGCGCCACCTAGCACATCCTCGTAATTAATGTAACTAGGCGTCGCTCCACCGGAGCACAACCCGGAACTGCTGCCGAAATTTATCGTGGCGCCATAGCCCGTCAGCAGCACCCGAGCACTGATGCTAGCGGCAGGGGCGAACATCACAGATGATGCAGGAATCGTAACCGACGATGATGGTATATCTACATTATTTGACCCGGTGAGCACGAACATCTGCGTTTTATTGCAAGTCACATTGATCGTACCTGCCCCGAAGTAGCAATTTTGCAGACTGATGGATGAATGTATCGCAAGCGTCGGGGCCCCGCCGCTGATGACGCCTAGGCCGACATTCTGATTGATGAGACTATGCGCGTTAGCAATCGTATGCGTCTCGCCGCCAGCAAGCAAAACGGCCCATTGCTCTATCTGCGGATTGTTCGCGATGAACAGCAGTGCCCCATCGATGGTAGTCGGATATGCGGCCAGAAACCCATCGAGCGTGGCAGACCCGGTAGATGAATCGCAGTAGAGCGTGAGCGCCCCGGTATAGTTGACACCATTGACCTGCGGATTAAAGACACGCGACAGATTCACGTTCGACACGCGCATCTGCGATCCTAGCACTTGATCCGGGATCGCAAGATTCCACAGTTCGACCAGGAATGTGCTAGAAGATTCGTTAGTCAGTGGAGTGAACGTGCTCGGGCAACCAAAGAAGAATGGCTGGCGTATGATTACCTTGCTGTTGCTATCACCGCTTGCAAGCGCACAGGTAGCCTTGGTCGATAGCCCGTCAATAACAACCGTCGATCCGCTGCGGGCCAGAATGAGCGCGCCTGGGTGGGCCCCGTCGGCGGTAAACTCATTCTCCCAATGCAGGATGTTGATGTTGCTTCTGTACGCTTCAATCCCGACGTTGCCTGCGTTTCCTGCGTAGTAGCCGATCGTCACGTTGGCGCACCACTGGAAGATCGCGCACTTGAGCGTCAATCCGCCCCAGTTGCCCGGCTCCGCGCCGCTGTCGGCATAAAACACGCTGTTGATAAGCGACTGATTGCCGGATACCCACGCGGATGAGGACTCAGAGTAGTGCTGCCACTCCCCCTGATCGCCCATCATCGATTCATTGGCCGCGCAGTACAGCGGGATAGGAGCCGCGATCGTGCTGGCCCCGAGCTCAAACTCAAAGCACTGCGTATAGGCCAACCCGGTGTAGAGCGTGTTGTAAACGGCAATGCCGTCGTCACGGAAGAACGCTCCCAACTGCTGCCGGCGACCGCCGAAGGCGACATTATTACCGTCAAGAGCCATGTTCTCTAGCTGGAATCCGACGATGAAGGCATTGGAATCCACGCCGCCATCGGCGGCGGTGAGAAATTGATCGGTCGCGAGTACGCTTCGATAGGGCGTTGTCGTCGTGGTGCCATCTTCGTTTGCGCGCCGCCACGTGCCGGAATCGAACATGTACTGATTGGCGGGGAAGGTTCCAGCCTTAGCTTTGCAAACTGTAATCAGCGCGCCGGCACTGGCGTTGTAACCAGACACCTGAACGATTGAGCTGCGCAGTGGCACAGCGCCGCGCAGGATGATATTCGGCGCGCCTAGCACCGTCGTTTCGAGCAGATATCCGCCACCAGGACAGAAAAGAATGCCACCGCTGTTGTAGTCTGGTCCTGGGCTGCCTTTATTTCCCAAACCTGCTGAATAGACCGACCAGTTGTTCAGCATGTTGATGACGGACTGAATCGTTCCCGCCAACGGCTGCGAAAAACCATAGGTGACGACATCATTGATTTGGAACACGGTCAGATAACGGAACAGATGAACTTCTGGAGCCTGCCCAGGCCCTGGGTATGTCTCCATCGTTGGAGTAAGGCCAGCCGCTGACTCCGGCCCTGTTATCGGATACAGCAGCCCTCCAACATACGATGGCGTTACAGTGCTGGTTATCTGGGCACCGACCTGTCCCGCGTTGACCCCGCCAAGATTCGCCAGCGCTTGAGCAGCATTGTTTGCGCCTGTTCCGCCAGTAGCAATCACCACAGGATTCGCAAGCATTACCCCAGGCAATCTGGCCTGCTGGTCTAGCCAGTTTAATTCGGCTGAACTAACCACCGGCCCTACCTGGTCTGTGTAATTCGGAACCGGCGGTGTTGGATAGGTCAAGCTAACCTCCAGCAGGAATAGTATCGTCTAATGAAACTACAGAACGCCCAGGGATCATGCAGCCTGGAACGGCGTACCCTGGAATGGCGGACTGACCGTTGAACGTGCAGAAGGAGACATAAACTGGCGCTGGATGCTGAGCCCAGGGAACGGTTTGAACGTCGGGAATACCACGGACAAAATCTTGAGGGTGTCTCGGTTCGTTGTGCGATGGACAACGATATTGTCCCATCCAGTTCTTAACTAGTTCCGATGCTTTGCGCTTTGCCCCGCACATCAAACATCTCGCATTCCATGTGCCCGCTTCCCACCACATTGAGGCTGTAGGACCGGCCATCAGTACTTCATCCCCATAGCAAATCCTTTTTTCTGAATCAGCGGCAGTTCTTTCTCAAGCCGATTTCCGATGTCCGTTCTCATCATCACATCGCTAGGCCAATCCAGGGAGCGCGCGACTTCGTAGCACTCGTCTTGAGCAGCGCTGACCGTGCGCGCGCTCCCCGTGGCAACCAGTACATAGCATCCTGCGGTCAGAATCTCGCTCACATGCTCGATCTTGCCGTTGATCAGTGATGGCGCCGTGCCAGCCTTGACCTGTTGAAAGTGCAGGTGCCGGTAATTGTCCTTGGTAATACCGTAGATGGGGAAGTCATCCCATGTGCCTGCCGGATCGTGGCACCACGGATAATCCCCATGCGTGAGCACCACTCCAAGCGCGATCTTAGGTGAGACATTGAGCGTATCCTCCCCATGCAGCAGATCGTGCATCCATTGAATCGGATCGTTCTGAACAACTTCCTGCATGATGCAGGCAGCTGGCCATCCGAGGCGGTTTGTGAATTCCAGCGGCCACGGCGTGCCTTTTTTGTCAATGATGCAATTGACAGAGCAGCAGCCTATGTAGTTGAGTTGGTGCAGGTAATCGGTGAGTGGTGACAGAATCATGTCGAACAGCTTGGACTCGGTGACGTGACGCAGCACAGTGCCTTGCTCGCCAGTATTCGGCCCGTAGTCATCATTCATCATCTTCTTGTGCTCGAACGATTCCTCAATCACTTTCGACCACCCTGCAGGCCCAAACCATCCGGCAATGCCCATCTCCACGCCGGTCACGCGCTCCTGCATCATCAGTCCGCCCTTGAATTTGCCGTCGCGCTCCCATTTCTGCAGCGTGAATATCGCCTCATCTGGTGTGCTGGCAACGCAGGTCATCGACTTGTCTGCCTCCCCTCCGTAGGGCTTCATCGCATAGGCCTCGCCGGTCTCGCAAATCAGGTCTATAGCCTCCTGAGCTGATTCGACAACCTGGTATGGAATGGTCTCAATACCAGCCTCGGCTAGCACTTCCTGACCCTTGGCGCGGTCGAGTTCTAGTTCCGCCGCTTTGGCGTTGGCGCCGAAAATAGGATAGCCTCGACCGAAGTACTCTGCGAGCTTGCCTGAATAGGTCGAATTTCCAGTGAGAACGACGAGATCCTGGCCTTCAATCGCCTCTTCCCAGTCATCGACCTTGTTCACAAGTCCGTCGCCATAGGGTAGCTGCTCGCCTTTTTTAGTTGGCAACCAATAGCTGACCTCGTGCCCGGACTCTTGCGAGCGGACGGCTAGATCAACTCCCATGCCTTCGCCGTCGTTATCTAGGAGAAGAATCTTCACTGATCCTGCTCACTCGCTTCAGCAGCAGCTATCGCACCCGGTACACGCGCGGCACGCCCTATACGTGGCACGATTCGCTGGGCGCGCGCGGCTTCTTCTGTCAATTGTGCGGCGCGGGCTGTAACCGGCGATCTAGTCGCCCCTTCTACTTCTGTGGCCTCTTTCCCGACGCCATAGAATTTCTTGATCAGTTCAGCGCCGCCTCTGAGGGTCGCGCGCACCGTTGGGCCAACTAGCGGGATATACTGGCTCTTATCGAGCAGATTGATGATACGCGGTACGCTATCTGAGCCTGAAATACGCCCAGCAGGGCTGGTGCGCACATCATGCACGGTCTTGGCAAGATTGCGCACGCGCTCAGCCACGCTGGGAGAGAATAGCGTATCGAGCTTGCCGTCTCGGTCGATGTCGTAGAGAGCATCAAGAAAGGAGCTATTGAACTGCCCCTGACCTTCTTCACCCTGGATTCGTCGCTTGCCGCCCGCCTTCTCCTTCAGGTAGTCGATTGCGCCGGCCTGAAGATCCGACCACGCCCGCTCGCCCTGTGCCTTGGTCGGCCCTGTCAGCAAAGATTGCTTGACGTTAGCAAGATCCTGATTAGAGCCACGTACCACAACCTGATCCAGGGTATCTTCCAAAGCGACCGCTGGATCGCTCGTACGGGCTTTCTCACCGGATAATTTGCGGATAGCGCCTTGACGGTCAAACTCCATTTTGATCGCCCTGTGAGCGGCTCTGGATTCTTTATAAACGCTTCCGCCAGCCTGATCTAGGATGTTATCTATTACACCGATGGACTCACCAGCAAAGTGCGTACTGACCGAGGGCGGTCCAAGCGCATTGGCTACGGCCTCTTTGCGGATTTCCTCCAGGTCGTTGATGCTGACCGTACCGCTTTTTTGGTAATCATCTATTGCAGATTTAAGCCACGGCGCGTTACGTGCATTGGTCGGATTCTTCAGCCACTCATCCAACGCTGCGGTGTTAACTGGCACCTGAGTTTCACCGGCAGAGCGGGCTTTCTCGTATAGGGTGTTGCGCTGTTCTTCAAGTACATCGAGTTTTCTACGCAGCACGCCCTGTACGCTTTTTCCAACGTCTGTCGTAGATCGCACTTTCGAGCCTTTGCCAGCTTCTTGGCGCAGTGTATCCAGGTTCTGATACAGCGCCTCGTCTTGTTGCGCCATCACGCTCCGCAATGGCGCACCTGATGGTGACTTACGCAAGTTCTCTTCGCGCGTGATCTGCGACAGATCACGGGTCGCCTGGCCGCGGGTCATCGGAACATTCTGGGCGCTCGCCCGGCCCTCGCGCTCGACCGCTTTTGGGTCAAGTGCGTTTAGATCATCAGTGCTATTTGAGATGATATTCATCGTGTTCTTGAAGTCATCCGACAAGCTATTCCACTTCAATCCAGTCTTGGTCTCGATATAATGCACGGCGCGGGCAGCCTGACGGGCGGCGGCGGCGGCGTTTTCCTCAGCGGCTTCTGCGCTGATGGCCTCGCCCGTCTCATCCGCTCCCCATTTATATCCCAGAATAATCGGGATCGATTGAATCGCCACGTCGGTCGCAGCGCCAAGTGTCGCACCAGTGTTGCCGCTACCTGCTAGGCGGTAAACGCCCATGCCTGCCTTCTCAGCTACGGCTGGCAAAAGCCCTAGAACTTTATCGACGGCGCGTGCGCCTAGTTTCCCGGTCTGGGTTCTGGGCTCATAGGTCAAGGCGCCTTGCACGGCGGTACTTGCGCGTCGCATATTTTGCAGTTTCTGTCCCTTCGGTGCCGTCGCCAATTCATACAGGCTAGCAACTCCAGCCGGGATGGAGGCGGCAATGCCGGTGCCGACATGCAATGCGGTTTCAGCTACACCGAATGGGCCGACATCTGGGACTGTTTGCGTAGCGCTCTGTTTCGCGAGCACAGTTGGATTATCCGGCAGATCATCAGTAGGTACCGCCTGAATCGTATCCGGAAGGTCATCGGCTGGAACCGCTAAAGCCATTACTGGTACACCCACTGACCGTTTTTGAAGACTATAGGCTTGCCGCTCTTTGACTTACCCGTAGCTCCTTCTTTTTGCACAGCCTTACTTACTCCAGTGTCCTTGATCAATTGTTCTAAGCTGGTTTTTGGACTGGCTTCGAGTTTGGTCACGTCCTCTTGCGTAAACGGCACGGCCTTTTTCACCTTGTCTATAGACTGTCTTGCGACGTTCTTTATACTCTCAGGTACAGCGGGATCAGCCAAAGGAACATCCATGCCCCGCTCGACAATTTGGCGCATTTCTGCAAGTTTTCTCAGCTTGGTAAAATAGGTATCACCAGGTCTCATCTCCAGATTTTCCATGCTGCTTGTAAATGTCCCTTGAGGCGTCATGCCCATAGTCTCGACCGTTGCAAGATTGCGATTCACACCGGCCAACATGGCGTTATAGTCCTGTACCTCCTGACTAGACATTTTGTTTCTAAGCGCCTCGGTGGTGGCAGAAAATATCCCAGTGGGTCTAGTCCCGCCCATGCCAAACAAGCCGGTACTTGCCTCCATAGGTAACTTCGTGATGTTTTCAATTG
>Ga0187877_1004935_pt1 | contig 10009 bp, 7 predicted proteins | sample June2016WEW_17_1_3_FD_132430 | JGI IMG/M metagenome (GOLD analysis project Ga0187877, IMG submission 132430) | Peatland microbial communities from SPRUCE experiment site at the Marcell Experimental Forest, Minnesota, USA - June2016WEW_17_100 | ecosystem: Environmental > Terrestrial > Soil >... | reverse complement strand
GCTCCCGTTCCAGCCCCAATTGCCGGCTCCCACATCGGTGAAGTTCAGGTAAACACGGTCCGGCGGGATCCCAAGGGAATCGTTGAGCAATTTACAGACTTGCTGCGAAAGCTTCCGATTCACCTCGTCGGTCACACCGCCGATGCTGCGGATGTCCACGAAGGCCCCGTCGCCGGCCTTGCCGGACATCAGGATGGCGGCTTGGCCGACGGTGACCATGACGAATTGCTCGGGTTTCCCGATAGTTCCGGCGACCGCTTTTGAGAGGGAAGCCAGCAGGGCTTTCCGTTTGTCCTCGGAGAGGACCACTGTGGTTTCGAGTTTCAATAGTGGCATACTCAACTTCTACAGCCGGGAGGCGATCCACTCAAGTTAAGTCGAAAAACGGCAAGACACCGCGCCGGCTGCAGGTTCACTGTAGGCACAGCGGAGACAGCGTGAAACTCGTCCAGATCCCTGTCGAATGTTACGCCGGAGCCAAGGCCGATCAAGCGCCGCGGCGTGCCAGGGTTGGAGGTCAGTCGATTGGGGGTCGTGTTAAGGAGGCAAACCCAAGTCTTGCTTCCATACCCATCACAAAATGGAATATTTCAGTCACTAAATGACAAATAGTGGAAATCATCGCGAATCGGCGAAGGCTTAATCCGCAGAAAATAGACGAATCCGTTCCGGATTACATCGCTTAACCGTCCTCAGGTCTTCCGAATAAGGAGGAGTCTGCCTGGAGTCGAAAGCGCGCTCACTTCGAGACAGCCTTCAATTCCTCCACAGCAAAGCCGCCTTGTCCATCCATCCGCACGGAGAAGAGTTGATCGAACCCTTCGCTGTATGACGGCGGCTCCAGCCTCTCGCTCGCCCCCGTCAGCCCATTTTCCGGCACACGATCGTCCGCTTCCCTGCGGGCATTGCGTTGCAAAGCGCCCGCCGGGCTGGAGTCGAAGAAGTAGCCACAAATCCTGAAGCCAGCCGCCTTCGCTGGGCCGATGTAAGCGGCGCGGTCCGCTCTCGTCAGGTTCATCTTGTCCACGACAAAAGGTGTCTTTCCCTCCAGGCAAGCCTTCACCAGCAAGTCCTCCCGGTGGTGGGTTTTCAGCATGTCCAGGTTGACCCGGACATGCGTCCGAAAGAATCGTTCCAAATAGAAGCTCGATTTCCCGGTAGCTTGGATGCCGATGAACAAAACCATTTCCATGACATCACACCTCCACTATCAGGCCGGGATCAAACCCGGTTTGGGGTTCGGTCGGGTAGCCCCGCGGATTGGCGATGACGCGGGTTTTGCCAACCGCGTAATCGCAGCAGCAGTGGATGTGGCCATGGACCCACAATCGGGCTTCGCTTTCGACGATGAAACGGCTCAGGTCGGATGCGAAGGCCGGATTGCAGGCATCCCCATCGAACGCCGGCGGAATGGACTCTCTGCTCGGCGCATGGTGAGTGACGACAACCACCTTCCGGCCTTTGAGACTGAACACCCGGTCCTCGAGCCACTGCCGGGATTGCCTGTGAAGCCGGCGTGTGTCGGACGGTCGCAATCGGCTGTATCGTGGCAGGGTCCGGATCCGGCGGTAATCATTCATTCCCGTCTGAGCCACGACTTCCGACAGCACCGGATTCCCATTCAACCCGAAATCGGTCCACAACGTTGCCCCGAGAAAGACTACCTCCCCGATGCTGCACTGCTCGTTTTCCAGCAGACGGATATTGGTGCCGTCGGCCAATTCCTGGAGTTCCTTGATGAGCTTCTGAAGCTTCTGGCCGTAGAATTCGTGATTGCCGAGCACGTAAATGACGGGCCGGTCAGGAAATGTCTTCAGGGCCCATTTCAAGCCATTGCGCCCCGTGCCAACGTCCCCGGCAAGAATGACCACATCCGCCTCCACTGCCGGTGGCGTGAAGGGCTCAAATTCCAGGTGCAAATCGCTGAGGATGTGGAGGCGCATTAAGGAACAGCGTCAGTCTTCCGCCCGATCGCCGTGGGGCGCCATCTTGACCAGCTTCGGATCGAATTGGCCCAGGATGGTCACCAGGTCGTTTTGGGCCGCCATCACCTCGTGGATGTTCTTATACACCATCGGCACTTCGTCCAAACCGGCGGAGATCAGCGTCACGCCCTTCTCGCGGAGGAACGCATTCACTTTCTTCCACTCGAAGGTCTTGGTCGCCTGCGTTCGGCTCATGACCCGGCCGGCGCCGTGGGAGGCCGAGTTCAGCGATTTCGGGTTGCCTTTGCCGCTCACGACGAAGCCCGGCGAAGCCATCGAATCGGGAATGATGCCCAGCACACCCTGGCCGGCAGGCGTCGCTCCTTTGCGATGGACGATGACTTCCTTTTCGACACCGTTGATGACGTGCCGCTCCTTCCAGGCGAAGTTGTGATGGTTTTCCAGGTCCAGCAACACCTCGGCCCCGAGGTTGGCGGCCACGTGCTTGTGGATGAGCGCATGGTTCGCCGCGGCGTAACGGCCCATCAACTCCATCGCCGCCCAGTATTCCTGGCCTTCCTGGAAATCCAGTGACAACCACGCCAGGCGCTTCAACTCGCTCGGCAGGTCTTTGAACTGGCTGAAGGCGAGCTTGCTGTAGTGGTCGCACACGGCGGCACCCGTGCCGCGGCTGCCGCTGTGAGAAAGCAGTGCCACATAGGTTCCCGGTGCGAGTCCATGAATTCCCCCATGAGCGGTGAACAGGCCGAACTCGACGAAATGATTGCCGCTGCCGCTGGTGCCGAGCTGCGACCAGGCCCGGTCCTTGTTCTGCTTGGTGACCGGGCTGACGTTCCAATCCGCGTCCAAAACCTCATGCTGGCGGCGGTGCTTGAACGAGGCCCCGATTCCAAAGCGCGTCTCGGCCTCGATGGCCTGCGTCAGGCGGTCCTGGTGAAACTCCAGGTCCCGGGCCGGAATATCCAGCACCGTCATCTTCATGCGGCAGGCGATGTCCACGCCCACCGCGTAGGGAATCACCGTGTTTTCAGTGGCCAGCACCCCGCCGATCGGAAGACCGTAGCCGACGTGGGCATCGGGCATCAGGGCCCCCGCCACAGCTACCGGCAGCAGACAGGCCCTTTCCATCTGCATCACGGCTTCGTGCTCCAGTCCTTCGCCCCATTGGCGGTATTTCACAGGCTCGCTCCGAGGCGGTGGTGGCGCATCGAGTAGGGCTTTGGCGAAACCGCCACGCAAGCTGTCCTCCACAAAAGCGGACGGATTGGCGATGATCGCCTTCAGTTCCTCTTCCAAACGGGTCTTATCACCACCGGCGAGGATGAATCTGCTGATGAAATCCGTTGCCCGCCGGGTCGCTTCACCCAGCGGCACGCCGAGTCGGATAAAGTTTTTGGCGTTCATGAGCGAAACAAATCGAACAAATCATCATGGTTTTGCTGGTGATGCAGCGCTTTGAATTGAGTCATCTTGGGCATCTATTACGGCCCGAATAGTCTTCAGAACCTCCTGTGGCTCTCGAACTGACAGCACGACCGTTGGGCAATACTCTCTGACCTTGGCCTTTCGGCAGAGATTTGCCAAGTCTCCTTCAGTGATGAAAACGTCAGCATAGCTCAGAGCAATCGCAGCACGCTTGCGGTCGATTTCGTCGTTCGGTGCATACTTCGCTGAACCGCCATGAATAGAATCGTGCTCCCATTTTGCACCCACCAGAATCTCAAGCGCATGAATCGGGATGCTCGCCCATCCATGGTGCCGCACCGCTCGCTTTAATGCCTCGAGTTCAGCAGGACTGACCTGCATAGAAATCAAGAACTCGATTAACCACGGATAATTCAGCGAACCCCCTGCGATCCGGCTTTCCAGCATGCGATTTAAATCGCTCAAGAGCCGGCCGGAGCGCTGAGCGGCAACCGCATGAAACAGTTCTCTGATGGACATCACCTCAACTTTGGGCGACCTGAGGAAATCCTTCATGCGTTCAATCATATGTTCTTTCTCAGCTTTCCAGTTCGCACTCACGTTCTTTGCCACGCCTTCCATCTCGGCCCACCCGGGCTTCCAGATCTTCCAAGGCGACCAGTGAGGTGTCGGGCGAATCAGCGCCAGCGTCAATTCGCTAGAAATTTCAGTGTAGTCTTTGAAAGCTACGCCCGCGGATAGTTGCCAAAAGAGAGATTGAATTGACTGCCGGAATTGCAGATCTCTTGGCGCCGATTCCACCAGGCATTCGAACGGCAATGGGCAAATGAGCTTCCGCCTACCAAGACCTTCAGAAAGCGATTCCCTGATTTCTCCCCAGATCGGTCCCGCTGGCTTCGCCAGATAAGAAGCTGCGTTTTGGTCGAGGTAAACTACTTGCATTGCCCGGCACGAGGATTGCGTTGGGTCTTTGCTTTGTGTGGCAGCTTCACGCATATCTGTCTTGGACTTCTACCGCTTTTGGTCAAGGAGGGCGAGTTTTGCGTAACTGCCCTCACAGACGGCACATGGACCGGACCAGAGCCGGTGTGGATGGCTTCGTCCTGGCTACGCATGGGCAGAGTGATCCACTCCTCCCAGGTGGATGGTCGCTTTTCTGGGAACCTCGCCCGGACAGCCTTTCCAGGTCGCCAGGACGACCGAATGGACAAAGTGGTTCAGGTCTTCGTATTCCAGGCGGTTGGAAACCTCGCGTGCCGCCTTCGGGTAAAGCCTGAACGGGATAAGCCCTCCCAGGTAGCGGATGTGGGTTCCTGGCGGCGCATCATCCAGGGGGCGGGAAGGATAGAATTAAACGGGAAGGACGCTCCGCCAATGCCATCCCATATCGCCGAAGCGATACTCATGCTGACGGTTTGGCGGGCACTGCGCGGAGAGGCCAAACTTCGAAAACGGTTGCAAGGGCGGTTGCAATAAACCCTTCATTCCGCTGCATCCGCCGTCATTTTGTCGCATTTCTCTACATTTCTCAAGTTTGGCGAGGAAATGGCGCGGCCCCCTTTGGTAGCTGCTTATTCGAGACTTACGCTGCCACCGGTAAATTGTTTAGTGGAGCCTGCCGGAGGCTTCTCAAAGTCGTACATCAGTCGCAATAGCAACGACTTTTACGTTCACGTTTGGCGGTTGCAAAAAAAGTTGCAATGATCGCCGTCACTGCCGACCCTGCACGCGGGGTGCCGTTGCTCCATGACGAACCCCTTCGAAGATCTGGACGAGCGGCCTGTGCTCGTGGGCCTTGGGTCGAGACGCAGACAACTCACCGGCCCGCCAAAGAACTTTGCCGCTTTGTGCTCAGGGACTTCGGCAGTCTTGACGACAAGCGTCTTCACCCGGCCCAGACCGGGGGTGTATTGGGGAAAACTATCTGGCCAAGCTGCAGCCGCCGGGGACCAAAACGGGTAAGCCACCGTGGCCGAAGCGGGAGCAAGCGCCTTCTGCCAGTCTCACTGGCGCAGTTGTTCCATGCACCGGTCCCCTTGGTTCGCGTCAAACTCCCCGAGGACCTGGCGCGGGTTCCGGAGGCGTACTTCTGCGTTGGCCAACGAAAATAGGATTGTAATGCGACTACTGGCGCTGAAACCCCGCTGATGATGACGGGTCGGCAGACCGCGGCCGAGCCACAAATCAGACTGTGCTTCAGGCCACCTTCCGAAGTCGCGCGTGACCCCCATTTACCTCGACCTGTCCTCTGCGAGCCATACGATAGACCTGCCGCCGCAGGGTTTGCCGAGAGGGGTGGTCACCCATGAAGGCAACCGCCGTCATGAGCTCATTGACCGATAATCCTGCGGGGAAATGGCCAAGGAGTTTGAGCATGAGCTGGCTGTGAGTCAACCCCGTGGCGGTTTGAACATCAGCCGCGAGCGCCTTTTGGATATCGTCCACGGTCACCCTGGGTTGGTAGGAACCAACGAGCGAAAGACGCCCATTTCGCTGCTCGAACCGCCCCTTCGCCTCATGCTGCGCCACAGAGTATATGCAGGACCGCTTGAAATTGACACCCAGCGAATGAGCGAGATTTAAGAACTCATCTTGCCAAAGCCCCTGAGGCGCCTTGCTCAGGACGAACTCCATGAGCTCGACATTCGTAAAACTCCTGTCCGCCAGTTTCGCGAAGTCACGGTTCACGTCGGCTTTGATTGCATCCAGGTTCGGAGTAGCCTCTTTATCCTTCGCGCGAATGGTCCAGTCAGCAGGTTTCTCTGGCAGAGAAACGATGTTCCAATGCAGGTGAAGCCGGCCCTGGCGAGCATAGCGTCGAACGTCCGCCTTCAACGCAGTTTTTGTTGGGTCGACGCCAAGTGACGGAAGCACTACGGACAATTCATCGAGGGATATTCCCGCAGGCGTCTTGGCCAGAACGCACCTGATGGCGTCCAGCAGGGACCGCTCTCTGGATTCTTGTGCATCATTCTGCAGCGCTTTTTTAAGTTGATCCAGATCTACCTTCGGTTCGTAAATGTCAATTAGACGAACCTGGCCAAGCCGGCGCTCAAAGCGTCCTTTGGCGGACTCGGTGACGACGTATTTGATTCCTGCCTTTGTAAAGGGGATGCCGATTGCGCCAAGCACTTCGATCAACTCCTCCTCTTTTAGCCCCTGTGGCGCTTTGCTGAGTACTAGCTCCATAGCTTCGTGGGCCTTAAGTCCCTTATAAATGCGCTTGGAAATCTCCTCCGCGACGGCTGCCTTGATATCCTCGAGGCTGGGTTCCGATGGCCGTGGAGAACGAGGCTGAGTGATCGAGACTCCCTTTCTGTCACAGTATCTCCGCAGCTGCTCGGAGGAAACATCCATGCTCGCGGCTACCTCATCCAGGGTGGCTTTAGCCAACATGACCCGCAGTTGCTGCGGCGATTTGGTAACTCTAGGCCGGTTGTTATACCACAGATAAATCTCCCGATGGCTCGGCACGCTGATGTTGTTGACTACGCAGTAGGCACTCAATACGGTCGGCGGGATTTTAAGCTTGCGAGCTGCTGGGATGACGCCGTGAGAATCTTTGAGAATTGCTTCAAGCTCGGCTTTTGGTAACGTGACCAACGGGGGAGGTACTGGAGCGGACTCGGGACTGCCTCGCAATGCTCGGCCAGCATGAGGCACGGGGATGCATTTCGCGCGGCACACCGCTTGCAGCCATAGCGCATCTGTGCCCAGGTCTTTGGCTACAGTCGTGATATTGCTGGCCCAAATCCTGTCCCGCAGCTCGGCGTCGGATATTTGCGGTAACCACGCTGGCTTTTTCGGCGGATTGACATCAAAAGTGGGAACCTCTGGCGCGGCGGGCAGCTTGCCATCTGGAATAAGATTATGGTCAACCAAGCTTTTGAGGATCGCTGCACGAATCTCCTCCGTTACCGGCATGGAATTGGGCAAGAGAGTGAAAAACTGCGCGGATTCGCATTTTGTTACGAGTCCGTCATAATATTCCTTAAAAATGGATCCCGAGTGTCCCGTCCAACGACCCGCTTCCTCAATGTCTGGCTCCCACCAACGATGATGCGAGCTGCCGGTGTGGCGGGGCGAGTCCGGTACCCAAGGCTTTCTAGGTCCTGGGGGTGGTGTGAACCACGTCGGCACTTTTATGTCGTACCCCTGCGCCGCCCGAACAATTCTCCAAAAAGTGTCCCAGCCCTCGAATGAAAGCTGTTGTCCGTCCCAGTAATCCTCAAGCATGGCAACCGCGTTGGCAGGGAGTTCAATCACGCGCCGCATCGTGACTTTCGAGGACCACAAGCGAATTACCTTGTTGACCAGGCGCACCTCTGTAGCCTTGAAACGCCTAAGCTCGGATAAGGGCCTCATCGCCGCGTAATAAAGGAAGACCACATGGGGGACAAAATAGCCCTTGCCCTTTCCAGGATCGTACTCTGCGGCGATGTTCAGTGCGATCTGGACCTGTGCGTCGGTGTGGACAGCGATGTCCTCGTCGGCCTGAGCTGCGATATCCGCCTGCTTGGGGCGGATATCCAGCCCACGAGCAACGTTTTCCCGGATATAATGTTCCTTCCTCCCATATTCTAAGATCGCACGCAAGCTAGCCACATAATGCACCGCACGTTTATAGGGCGTTATGGCCACATATTCTTCCAAGCGGGCCCTCGTGAGGTCGCCCAGCCTAATATCATATCTTTCGCATGCTCTTTGGTCAAAAGTGCCCGTCGGGAAACCGTAGGTCCGGCAAATTACATTGACCGCCGTCTTCCATGCGTCCTGGCGCCCCAGGGCGATCTTCTCTTTGTACTTTGCGATCATCAAGCTAAGCAATTGCTGCAGAGTGATCGGCTTGAGCTCATTGCCGTATGTGCGTTCGTAAAGGTCCGCCACCTCATCCAGGGTATGGGGGTTGTTCTTCATGAACGGCTGCAGCCTCGAGACCAGGTTCTCACATTTCCGCAATAAGTCTTCGGGCAGCACGGTTTCGCGCAGAGTGCGTTCGACCACGACACCATCATACGCCTGCTCAAGCCTATTGAGCATGCCCTTCGCTTCGGCTCTGGAAGGGAAGTTCTTCCGATGGTACTTGGGCTTGATGCCGTCCGTTAATATTTCCTTTAGATCGTCGGGAGGGGTCCCACGGAAAACCGGCAGTTGACCTTCGAGGCGGAAGGACCAAGAACCTCCGCGGTTTTGATACGCCTCTATTCGCAGCCAGCGGCCTTCCTCAAGGATCTGGCCATCCTCCCACTTCTCTTTGGTCTTCTTTTTTCTGAACCGCGAATTCTCACAGCCAGAAAAGGCCTGTTCAATGGCGTCGTCAACGACGCCTGCCGAGGCGTCTGGTATGATGACATTGGGCTGTTCCACGGTTTTGCCTTTATTTGCTTGTCTGGCGAGTTTTCAGCGTGTTTGGGTCATCACGTTGTTGGTGGGCCGCCTCTGGATCAGAACGGTGCTTGTCGAGGTGAGAAGGCGAAACAGTGGTTTGTTACTCCGATTCCGTCGAGCGGGGAACTCGGACGACCGCTTCGGCGTCGTATCCCAGTGCCCCAAGTGCCCTCTCGGTCCCGGCGATTCCCGATCGCAGGCTCCCCAACCGGGCCGTCAATTCACGAATAACCTGCTCAGTGATATGCTTCACACAGGGACCCCTGGATGATCGTTGTTGAAGGAGGAGCAAGCTCGTTCCGTCGGCGACCCGGCCGCGGCGTTGCGGCGACTTTTCCCCAGTGTCCAGTTCTCGGAATCTCGTGTGGTGGCTTTGTTTCAATGTCTTCATGCCGTATTCATTTTAATGGCCAAGGGGGTGTCATTTGTGGGAAGAGTGCAAATTGCTAAAAAAACACTCTGCTGGGGGCGCAAGTAACTGTTGAGTAGCGGGGGATCGCCTCGCCGGCATCGTCCGCGAAGGCAAAAAGAACACGCCCGTGATCGCCGCCGGCACCTGGCCGAACAGCGGAATCGGGCGGCTCAACCGAGACGGCTCAAGAGGCTAATGCAATGCCTGTCACTCACGGCATTCCTTCGAATCGAAGCTCACGCGCGCCCCGGAGAACTGCGGCAAATCCCACCTGGGCCCCGATCATCCACGGATTGATAGCTACAACGAGTCAAACCACGGAAGTCGAACGAATCAGTGGCAAATCAGCGGTAAGAACCCTATAATGTATCCCAAGGCAGGGGTCAGCGGTGAGATTGCGATCCGTGTCAGCCCCGTACCGTGAAGAGCTCGCGCCGCAGTTCAGGCCAACGATTCCAGATTGTCACTTCTTCATGTCGCGTCAATGGGTGCCAGATGTTTGGGAGAAGCGCCAAATTCAGCACGAAACGGAGGTCATCCCACATGGTCATGCGGCCTGTCTTATTGCCAACTTCATGCGCGAAAGCAACGCAAAGGACGCCCTGCTCGAACGCGAGGCTGGTGATCATGAAAGGTCCCATTTCCCTGTTCTCCAACTGCAGCGGCAACTGCTGAACCCACCGGGAAGGGAGTTCCTCCAATCCGTGGGGGATCAGGCCAGCGCGGACAGCAAAGAACTGACGGGCCTCCGCAATCACCCATTCTCGCGAGGCGGGCGGTTCAAGCAATTCAGCGGCTGCCGCAAGTACGGCCGGCGCGAATTTTTGTTTGAGACCGC
>Ga0187877_1004934_pt1 | contig 10009 bp, 10 predicted proteins | sample June2016WEW_17_1_3_FD_132430 | JGI IMG/M metagenome (GOLD analysis project Ga0187877, IMG submission 132430) | Peatland microbial communities from SPRUCE experiment site at the Marcell Experimental Forest, Minnesota, USA - June2016WEW_17_100 | ecosystem: Environmental > Terrestrial > Soil >... | reverse complement strand
GGGACGCGGCTCGCTGTAGAAACTGGCGAAGAGTTCGATGGTCTCGCGGACGCTCAGTTTTTCCGAGAGGCGAGTCTCCTGCAACGAAATGCCGATCCACTCGCGGAGCTGGCGCGGGTGTTCAGCCCAGGTGTGTCCGAAGATGCGAACTTCTCCGGAAGTCGGCGCGAGCAGGCCTTCGAGGATCTCGATGGTGGTGGTCTTCCCTGCACCGTTCGGACCGAGCAGGCCAAAGCACTCGCCGGCTTCGATGCGCAGGCTGAGGCCGCGGACGGCTTCGACCTTGCCGTCGTAGGTCTTGCGCAGATTGGCGCACTCGATCGGAGACCCCATCAGGGCATTCTAGCGCAGGTTTACGGTCCAGAATGTGAATGGCTTGTTACTGGCATGGGCGCGTCACCCTTGGCATCCTGCCACAAGATCGCATTCAACTTCTTGGCATCGACCGCATCGGGCCGGGAAAAATTCATCAGTGACGATTCTTTCGCTCCCGGAGCCGTCCTGGCGTTCATCTGGTAGATCAGCCCACTGCGAAGGTTACGATCGTCAGCTTGATACGGCGGCTGCGTACCGGGACCGGAGAACAGCGGCGCCATCAGCGGCGCGTGCGCGTCGAACAAGTTCATCGGGGAAAGGCCAAGCAGAGCTTCCATGGTATGGATCATGCTGACGGTCGTGTAGAAGCGTTGATCGACGAAGGTTTGCGGCGCGCGCGGCGCATATTTGCTGATGACCAAAGCGGTAGATCGATGGGCATCGATGTGATCGGCGCCGTCCTGTGCGTCGTCTTCAACCACGAAGATGGCGGTGTCGTCCCAGTAGGGACTATGGGAAACGGCATCGACGACGCGGCCGACCGCTAGATCGTTGTCGGCGACCGAGGCCTGCGGCGTGGGCTTGCCGGGGCGCGTGCCTCCGGTGTGGTCGTCGGGCAGGTAGAGCAGCGTGAACTGCGGAAGTTCTTTGGCGGTTCCCTTCGCTTTTACGAACTCGTCGAATTCGCGGAGGAATTCGTCGGCGCGGAGTTGGTCGGGATAGTCCGTGTTAAAGTCGGGAAATTGCGGATCGTAGTGGTCGCGCAGCGCGGCTTTGGTGGGACGCATGCGCTTGATCTGTGGAATGGGCCAGGGCCACGGGCTTGGCCCGCCGCGCGGATTGCCGACGTTCGCGGGCAAGGGATCGCCTTTCTTGATTTCGGGGACTGGGCAAGTTGCGGAACTGGGAGACGGCGCGCCTTCCTTTGGGGATTTCGCTTTTTCGCTTTTGCACCAGACGGCGGCGATGAATTCTCCGTAGATGCGATAGGTGAGGCCGCGGCGGGCTAGGTCGTCCCAGAGGAAGCCGGTGGCGGGGTCGTCGACGTCGGGGATTCCCTACTCGAGCGGGAATTCATCGGCGACGCTGCCGCCGAAGTCGTAGGTTCGCTCTTTGCTGCGATAAGCGATGGGCCATGTTTTTTCGTTGTAGTCGGAGGTGGTGGCGGCGGTGGACCAAAGGTGACCGTCGCCGGAAACTTCTCCGCTGTCGTAGAAATTGTCTAGCACTCCGAATTGCAGGGCCAGTTTGTGCTGGTTGGGCGTGATCTCAGCGCCATACATGGTCAGCGATGCGTCGCCGTCGCCGACGGGCAGGTCACCGAAGATCTGATCGTAGGTGCGATTTTCTTTCAGAACGTAGATCACGTGGCGAATGGGGTTCGCTCCTCCGGCGAATTCAAGCTTGCCACCATCGGAGCGGAGGAGATTGTCTTCTTCGACCTGGCGTGTGTAGGCGGCGAGATTCTTATCGATGTCAGCGAGGCTGAGGCGCTGGATGGAGCCGCCGATCAGGGTTGGGATATAAGGATGTTTTCTCTTGCGCTCGCCTTTCAATGTGTTCTGCATGTTGTTGGGGCCGCTGCCTTGGCCTTTAGCTGTGGCGATGAGGAGGTCGTTGCCCGCAATGGCGAGCGCGCTGGGATACCACTCGGTGGGGATAAAACCGATCGGAGGCGAATCCGACGTGCGGGCCATCACCGGTGGTCGATTGGAATCCTTGACGTCGAACACAGCGATCGCATCAAGCGAGGCACTGGCGGCGTAAAGATACTTGCCATCCAACGAGAGAGCAATGGACTGGAAGACAGATCCGGGGTTGCCTCGATCGCTGCGATACCGAATGTATGTGACAGCGGAACTTAGATTGACAGCTGCTACGGAATCGGCGTTCGCCAGTGCAATGTAAAGACTATTCTCTTTATCATTTAGCAGCATCGCGGTCGCGTGCGAACTCGGACCTACGGAATCATTAGGTGTCCCTACTTCTATCCAGCGTGCAACCTTGCCAGTTTGAAGATCGAGCTCGGCAACTTCGCTGCTATTCCACAGACTAACCCAGGCCTTGGTTCCGGCTTTGTTGGCAATCACTGTGTATGGGTATGCGCTGGGAATGTAGCGACTGCGACTTAGGTCGAAAGTCTGCAGGGTCTTGCCTGAACTCGCGTCGACGAGAATGGCATTGTCGGAAAGATTGTTAACGATGAGCAGCCGGTCGCGCTTCGCACCGGGCAACACTGCGAATCCCGCGGGGTACGGCGCCGCGGTTCCGGCGGGAGTTGTGCGTAGAGCAAACGCGACTTCTTTGCCTTCGGCGATAGGCTGGGGCGGGATCTTGATGAAACGCTCGGGGGTCACTCGTCCGTCGGCGAACTTGTACACCGCGATGCCGTTGCCGGTGCTGGTTGGCTTCTCGCCGGTAGGATCGGTGATCGAGCCCATCGAGGCATAAAGATGCTTGCCGTCGCTCGAAAACGCGAGGCCGATGAAATAGCTTTGGCGAGTGGAATAATCGTTGCTCAGGCGGTCGTCGGGAAAGTCGTGGAGTTGATTGTTGCTGAGATCGAGAATGGCGATTGACTGGCGCTCGCCCGCTTCCTCGGTGCCGTAGCCCTGGTTGAGCAGCGCGGCGTAACGGCCGTCGGGGCTGAGGGCGATGGTTGCAGGGAAGCTGTTGGTGCGGGCGAGATAGCCGGGGACGGGGAGGGTCAGGCTCTTGCTCGTCGGAAGATTGATGCGGCGCGAGCGGTCGGCGGCGCGAGCGATCACGAACACAACAAGAAACGAGGAAAGAGCGAGGAGGGAGACAACGGCGATCTTTCTTATGAACTGGTTCGCAAGGTTTTTCACGAGCGGAGGCCTCGGGAGGTTTGTACCATCCGGGTCGTCTGTGAGGCAAATCGGCAAGCTGCCGCCCTGCAAAGTTCACACAGTCTCTGTCGTTGTACAATCGGTGTTCCCCATCTCGCGAAGGCGACGATAAGGAGCTTTCTTCGGCATGAATCGGCAAATCGCAAATCGCAGAATCATATTTCCGGCCTTCTTCTGTGCGCTCGTCTTGTCCGCGGCAGTCGCGCAGGAAGTGCCGGTGGTCAAGCCGGAAACCGTCGGCCTGTCGCCGGAACGGCTGGAGCGCATCGCCGGCACGGTGCAGCGCAGCATCGACGAAAAGCGAATCGCGGGCGCGGTCACGCTGGTGGCCCGTCGCGGCCATGTGGCGTGGTTCAAGGCGCAGGGCATGGCAGACCGCGAAGCGGGCAAGCCGATGCGCCCCGACACCATGTTCCGCATCTGCTCCATGACGAAGCCCATCACCAGCGCGGCGGTCATGATGTTGTACGAAGAGGGCCACTTCCTGCTCGACGACCCGGTCTCAAAGTACCTGCCCGAGTTCAAGAATCCGAAAGTGCTGGTCAAGCCCGCGTCCGGCGCACCGTACACGATCCCCGCGACTCATGAGATCACCATTCGCGACCTGTTGCGTCACACCTCTGGAATCACTTACCACTGGAATGAGGACCTCGGCCCCATGTATAAAGACGCGAATGTCGCTTCTGGCCTCCTGCCTTACGACGGCACCATCGAAGACAGCACCAAGCGCCTCGCGGGCCTTCCGCTTCTTTTCAACCCCGGCGAGAAGTTTGAATATAGCCTCGGCGTTGACGTGCTGGGACGGCTGGTGGAAGTGCTGTCTGGCAAACCGCTGGACGAATTCTTTCGTACCCGCATCTTCGAGCCTTTGGGCATGAAAGACACTTATTTCTATCCACCCGACGGCAAACTGGAGCGGCTCGCCACGGCCTACACCTACTACGACGAGAAAGGCCTGAACCGCTTTCCCGATACTCCGATCACGGAAGGCGCCTTCACATATTCGGCGGACTACCCGGCGCGAGGCCCGAAGAAGCTGTTCTCTGGCGGCGCCGGACTGGTGTCGACGGCGACCGATTATGCGCGTTTCTGCCAGATGATGCTCGACGGCGGCAAGGTGGGGAGCACTCGTTTGTTGAGCCGCAAGTCGGTTGAATTGATGACCCAGGACCAATTGGGAAAGATAAGTCCGGACCAGGGCTTCGGGCTCGGCTTCGGCGTCAATGGAGTGAAAGCGCCGCTCTCCGAACTTGGATCCCCGGGGGAATACAACTGGGGAGGCTTCTTCTACACCGCATTTTCCATCGACCCGAAGGAACAGATGATCGTGATCTTCATGGGGCAACTGCATCCGGCGGGCGATTTGACCCTCGACCGTCAAGTGAATGAGCTGGCGTATCAGGCGATCATCGACTGAAGTCGGATACACCGGTGGGCTCGACTTCTGTCACCGAAGCCCGAGCAGAACCGCGACATACTGGCGCACTTTGCCGACTAACGCGGGCTCGGCCTTGGAGTGGAATTTCGCTTTGCGGCCAGCCCAATCCATACTCTTCAACTGATCGACGAGAACCGCTCCCTCTACCTGGTCAACTGTGATAGGCAGAGCGAAGGGACAGGGTTTGCGCTTGCTCGTGATCGGACAAACAATGGCGAGGCCGCTGGCGCGGTTGTAGCGCTGATCCGTAAGCACCAATGCGGGGCGCCGCTTGGCCTGCTCGCGGCCAACTTGCGGATCGAAGTCCATCATCACGATGTCCCCGGCTTCTGGGACGTAGGGAATCACGGCGTCACCATTCGACAACTTCTTTCCCCACTTCCGCGCCGGTGGAGATCCCGGCGTAGCGGTTCTCTGGAGTGATCTGGGAAACGAGTTGCGCGAGCGTGGGAATTTTGGTTGCCCGGCGCAGTTCGACGCGGCCTTCGGCGGCTTCGATCTCCAGCGAATCGCCTTCCTTCATTCTGGCTTCTTCAAGCACGGGCTTGGGGATGCGCACGGCAAGGCTATTGCCCCACTTCACCATTTGCGTCTTCATAAACGGAGGTCCTCCGCATAATATACAGTGTAGCACAATGTATCTACATTGTCGATACCTAGGATGTTCCTAGCCACGAACGCCGAACAATCTGTTTTATTTTGTCCCCACCAAATGCACTTCCGACACTGGCGGCCCGGTCTGCGATTTCTTTATACCGATCAGTTCAACTGCCTTCGCTGCAATGTGTTCGGCGGAGACTTCGAACTCCTTGATTAACTCCCAGGGAGCGCCGGAGTCTCCGAAGCGGTCTTTTACTCCGATGGCGCCGGTGATGATGGGGATGCCGTAGAGCGTAGGCGACTGGGTGATGGCGCTCGATACGGGCCACGCCAGTGCGCCGATCTGGTGCTCTTCGGCGGTTAGGACGACGCTGGTGTCGCGAGCGGCGCGCACGATGGCTTCGGTGTCGAGCGGCTTGAGGGTGTGCAGGTTGAGGACGCGGGTTTCGTAGCCGAAATCGGACTTCAATATCCAGGCGGCACGCATGGCTTCGGGCACCATGGGGCCGCAGGCGGCGATGGTCAGGTCTTCGCACTCGTCGCGGTAATCGGATTCGAGCTTCGTTTCGAAGGCTTCGATGAAGTTCGGAGCCTCTTTGCGCAGGCGAATCACGTTGGCCTTACCGAAGACGAAGGGCGTGTTCTCGTTGGTGACGATGGGCGTGGCTTCGCGCGCGAAGCGTATGTACTTGGGGCCGACGTGCTTGAGCAGCAGATAGTCGGTGGCTTTGCGGGTTTCGACCATGTCGCAGGGGACGACGACGCTCATGTTCGGCAATCCGCACATGGCGAAACAGTCTTCGAGCGCCTGGTGAGTGGCGCCGTCGGGGCCGACGCTGACGCCGCCGTGGGCCCCGGCGATCAGGACGTTGAAGTTGCCGTAGCAGATGGAGGTGCGGATCTGGTCGAGATTGCGGGCGGCGGCGAAGGTCGCGTAGGTGCCGAAGACGGGGAGCTTCCCTTCTTTGGCGAGACCGGCGGCAGCCGAAGTGGCGGACTGCTCGGCGATGCCCATGCTGATCCAGCGCGACTTGCGCTCGGGCTTATTGGCGTAGAACTCGCTGATGGTGATGGAGACGGAAATGTCGAGTCCGAAGCAGACGATGCGCGGGTCGTCGCCATTCGAGGCGAGCGATTGGCCGAAACCGAGGCGTGTGGGCTTCATCTGGGCTTTCATGTTTTCGGCGGCATTCCACCAATAGTTGCGGTGAAACTTGGGCATCTTGGCTTCGAGCTTGCGCTCGACCTCGGCTTGATACTGCTTGGCGTGGGCAAAGAGTAGCTCGACGGGAATCTGGCCTTCGAGTCCGAGTTCCTTCAAGGCTTTGTCTAACTCTTCGCGCGTGGGCGCTCTGCCGTGCCATCCGGCGACGTTTTCCATGAAGCTGACGCCTTTGCCTTTGACGGTGTTGGCGATGATGACGGTGGGCTTGCCGGAGCCGGGTTTCGCTTTGGCGTTCTCTTTCGCTTTCTCTAGCGCTTCTACGACTTGATTCATGTCGTGTCCGTCGATGGTGACGACTTCCCATCCGAAGCTGCGGTATTTATCTTCTAGCGGCTCCACGTTCATTACGTCCTTCACCCAGCCGTCGATTTGAAGACGGTTGCGATCGACGATGCCAATCAGGTTGTCGAGCTTGAAGTGGCCCGCTTCCATCGCGGCTTCCCAGATCTGGCCTTCCTGCTGCTCGCCGTCGCCCATGATGCAGAAGACGTGGTGATTCTTCTTGTCCAGCCTGGCCGCAAGCGCGATGCCGACGGCGATGCTCAGGCCCTGGCCGAGCGATCCGGTGGAGACTTCGACGCCGGGCAGCTTGAGCCAGTGCGGGTGCCCCTGATACGGCGAATAGAGTTTGCGCAGAAGAGCGACGTCTTCTTTCGGGCAGAAGCCGGCGAAGGCCAAGCCGAGGTAAAGGCTGGGCGCCTTGTGGCCCGTGGACCAGATGATGCGATCGCGGTCGGGCCAGTTGGGATTTTTGGGATCGTGGTCGGCGACGCGAAGGTAGAGCGCGGCGGTGATGTCCATGATGGAGAGCGTGCCACCGGCGTGTCCGGACCCGGCTGCGCACAGGGCGGCGAGGTCGTAGCCGCGCATCAAGTTGGCCTGCTGTTTCAGCTCGTCAATGCTGTAGGAACAGAGGACTTCGCCGGTGGTCGAATCTTGGATAGACATGGAGTTGCTCCTTCACTTACGCCGGGTGTTAGGCAAGGCGGGAAACGGCGCATAGGCTTGCAGGATGAGCGTAACCGGCGCTTTGGCAGGGTTCAGTGAGCTGGGTCACGGGTCGGGGTGACGCATGACAGCATTCCCGTCCGAGCGGTCGGTTTTTCACCGCCGAGACGCGGAGAACGCCGAGAAAACCTTAAACGGGAACCGGGGTCTGGTCGGTGGTGTGGAGTTCAATCCAGCAGAAGGAGCCGGCGGGGTGCTTGTCGATGTTTGCCATAGCGGAGGGATTTTACACCAATTCGGGCTGGCGAATTGTCAACGGGAGGTTAAGTTGCGGTGACGGCGAACACCGCCCAGTGGTGATGAAAGGCTCTGTCCTGCGATCGCGGTGAAAGCCACTTCTCGAAAAGCGCGAGAAGTGGCGCACCCACAGAGGGATTCGGGCGAGGATCGGAGAGAAACACGCGTTATACTCGACGTCTGATGTGGCCCACCCGCCCGGGAATGACTTCTGTAATTAGGTCGGCCCCCGATTCCGTGATGAAATTTCATGAGGGGAGAACGCAGGTTTGCGCCCCGGGTGGAAAGGAACCCCATTCATGAAGTACATGGCAGCCGTTCTGTTGCTGGTGGCGGCGATGTCGGCACAGAACGCACCGAGCACGAGCAAGGGAGCCCGTCTAGATATCCCAGCCATTTCCCGAGAAGCGAACGGTTCGATTGTCTCCATAATCATGTCCGACAAGGACCGTCACCCTATCGCCCAAGGCAGCGGCTTTCTCATAAGCAAAGATGGCCAAGTCGTGACCAACTACCACGTCATCAGGAACGGCACATCCGCTGTCATCAAATTCCCTGACGGCACCTTCTTTGCTGTTGATGGGGTGCTTGTATCCGATGAAGATCGCGACGTTGCTATCATCAAGGTGCATGGGAACGGATTAAGGCGTTAACTCTCGGAGATTCCGACCAGCTCAAAGTCGGAGAGGAAGTTGTGGCGATAGGCAATCCCCTTTCGCTCGAATCGACGGTATCAAACGGCATTGTCAGCGCGATCCGAACCGTCGAGGTCGAAGGAGGCAAATTCTTGCAGATCACAGCACCCATCTCTCCCGGCAGCAGCGGTGGACCGCTGTTCAACATGGCAGGCAAGGTGGTCGGTATCACGAGTTCTCACCTTGTGGGCGGATAGAATCTGAACTTTGCCATCCCAATTAACGATGTGAAACCGATAATCGGGCTTTGCGTCTCCGCTGTAGTCGTCCCTTTTCCCGATGAACCGGAAGCTGCCGCATCCCCGGCAGATCCAACGGGAAACAAAGGGCTATTTGATATCCTGCATGTAACTAGCTCCAAATTCGTGGACTTGAGCGATGTTCCCGGTAATTGCCTCTCCGATACCCGGAATAGTATCTGCACCTCGGGTATCTATACGGTGGAAGGGCGCATCACCCCAACTATTTATCATGTGGATAAGCGGATCGGTGTCAGACACTTTGTGCTCCAGTGTAAGTCATTGCTATTGATAGGAGGGAAAACGACCCACGAAGTAAAGTGCTGGCGTTTAACGCCGGGAAAAGATTATGCCGTGTTTCAAGACGGCGAAAACGTTCTGCTCGTAGATGGGCCGCCCGACCCTCCCCCATTTGGCTGGCGCTATAGCATTGTTGAAGAAACAGCTCTCGAGGAGACCAAATGAAGCCCAGAGTTTCTAATGCAGGAGAACCTATGAAGCCTATTAGGGTTCGCCTAGAAAAAGACGGCAAGCCCTATGGTTCGGTAACTACTTACCCAGCAGGTTGGACACCCCCCGACGTAGGAGAGGCGTGGGAGGAGGACAAGAAGCACGTTGTGGTCAGTGGCAGACCCGGCGTAGGGGACGCTACATGGGATGAGGTCATCCTCACCATAAAGGAAAATCCAAGCGCGTAAGCGCCCGTACTTCCTCTCAACGCAGGTTCTTCCGTACCCAGTCCTCGATCCGAACCAAAGCCTTGTTTAGGTCGTCCAGCGAATTGGTTAGGACGGCGTGTTTGACTTTGCTTCTCTCCTACTATTCCTAGCAAATCCAGCAGTCTATATTCGGCTTGCCCAGTATCCAGGTCTTCGGCTGGTATGGGCGATTGCGACGATCTGAATTTGCGCGGACGCGAGCTGCCGGTAAATCACAATAAAAGGGGAAATGCCTGAGCGGAAACCTGCGTGTAGAAAACGGGCCGGTTGTCCATCGTTGAGGAGCTTGCAGGATGTGTGCCCGTGCCCGATCGACTTCAGCGTCGAACTTGAGAGCGGCATCCGGGCTCTGCTCCAGATACCAGTCGAACGCTGCGTCATATTCGGCAGTGGCTTCCTCGTGAAACTCCACCGATTCAGTGGGCATGGGGCAGCTTGGCCAAATTGCGCTTGCGGACTTCCGACCAGGGAATGGTCTTCACTTTGCCCGAGTCCAGTTCCGCGACGCGCTTCCCGATCTCCGCTTCCCAAGCCTGTTGAACGCCCTCGTCGACCTTACCCCCGAGATTGGAAATCAGGGATTCCGCCAGCGCTTCCTGTTCCTCAACCGAGAGCGTTAATGCCCGCTCTAACAACTTGCAAACTTCCGCAGTCATCTGCGTC
>Ga0187877_1004933_pt1 | contig 10011 bp, 10 predicted proteins | sample June2016WEW_17_1_3_FD_132430 | JGI IMG/M metagenome (GOLD analysis project Ga0187877, IMG submission 132430) | Peatland microbial communities from SPRUCE experiment site at the Marcell Experimental Forest, Minnesota, USA - June2016WEW_17_100 | ecosystem: Environmental > Terrestrial > Soil >... | reverse complement strand
CCGGGCGGACCGACGACTTGGCCGTAATGCTGGCCTTCGACTTCCACATCGGCTGGCGCCGCCGGCCCGACCTGTGGAACTGGTTCGACCCGAACAAGCCGGGGTACAGCCCCGCAAACCGGCGGAATGTCGAATGGTTCGGCTGGGACGGTCCGCCGGCCAAGACGCGCTATCTCAACTGGGGCGTGCCGGAGCGCATGGCACCGCCACCTTGCCTCACGAGCGCGGCCTACCGCTCCGAAGTGAGACGCCTGGTCCGCGACGTGATCGCGCCGCCGCTCAAGGAAGAGCTGGCTGTCCTCCAGCGCGAGGGCAAGGGGCGCCTGTTCGCCGGGGTGCTGGTCGGCGCGGAGCCGGGCATTGAAGACTACTCGAACCCGGACCCGCAAACGGCGAAGCTGATGGCGGAGGACGGCGCGCCCCGCGGCCAGCTTGGCTACCGGGCGCTGCTGGACCGGGGTTACGCGCCGGACAAACCGCCGGCGCGCCTGCACGAGGCGCTGGGCGAAGTCATCCAGGAGACGGTCGGTTTCTGGTGCCGCCAGTTTGTCGAAGCGGGTATGCCACCGGAAAGGCTCTACCCCCATGTCGTCGCCCAGATAGCCGACCCGTCGAGCGCGCCGGTGAGCGCGGCCTTCAACGCCTGGTCGCGCCCGGGCTGGTCGACCTATCCTGCCGGGTGCCTGACTACCGGCTTCGGCGTCCTTTACGCCGAGCTGCAAAAGCAAGGCAACCCGCCCTGGGGCGGGGTCGAGGCCAACGCCGGTTGCCCCGGCGGGGCGGTGGATTGGGAAACCTACCTCGGCTGGCACTACAACCACGGGGCAGTGCTGGTGGCGATCAACACCGGCGCGACCGGCCAGGAGTTGCCCGACCGGTTGGAAAAGAGCGCCTTTGGCCAGGAGGCGCTGGCGGCCTACCACAAGTTTCTGGCGGGGGAATCTTTGCGGGAAAAGCCGGTCACCGACATCCCGCAGTTGCGCCTGCCGCCCAAGATGGCGGCGGTGCAGGCGGGCTTCAAGGCCTGGCAGGAGGCGGGCCGCGACCCGGCGCCGATCGGCCGTTATGTGGAGGAAAGGTTACCGCCGCTTATGCAGGCCGGCAGACTGAGCGAGGCCGAAGCCGTGCTCGACGAGGCGTTGCGGCGCCTGGCCGCGCCGCCCGCCCCCGCGGCGGCGGGCGCGGTAACAACGGGGAAGTGAAGCCCGCGCGTGACTATCGTTCGATCCAGACGGGTCACGCCGACGAAACCAGCTACTTTCCCGGGTCATCGCGCCGAAGCGGGGGGTCAACCCGTAACATGGTGCGTTTTCTTTCACATTTCGAGGCGACCCTGGGCTGGGTCCGCAGGCGTGATTGACCCGCGTAGCGTCAAAAACCGGCGGGGCGGCAGAAAAGCAATTTCTTATGTGCAGCCTTCGTCCTTTGACATGCTGGCAGGTGCAAGTCCTGCCTTGGCAATGGATGGTTGGGCCGAGTAGTGGTTAAGGAAAGTATGCCCAAGCAAAGAAGGGAAGGTGAGGCGAACGGCCCGCGAGGGCAAAGACCGCCCAGAGCAAGCCGAACAGGCCCAAGCTGGACGGAGTTCATCAGACCGGCGCATCAGGCCGTAGTAGCGTTTGCAGGCGCGGGGATAATAAACCGTGCTGAGCCAAGGGCCTGTGGGCACAGCCGCGAACCGATACATCCGGACGCTGAGCCAGACACGGAAAGGAACGTAGGCTCCGCGTCAAACGCAGCCGGGGACGGCTGCGGAAGGGCGCGGAGCGACAAGGTGGCTTCCAAACGTACCGGGGAAAACTCGCCGTACGGGATGATGAGAGGGGGTGGGGGAAACGTGGGCAGGACCTGATGGCCGTTTGCCGCGATGCCCGAAAGGGCAGAGACGCAGGAAGCCATTGGTCTAAGCCGGTCGTGCCTCCGCTCCACTCAACCAGTAATTTCTATCAGTTTGGCTCGCTGATTGGCGTGGTTGTGGGCATGCTGATTGGGAACCGATACGACCTAAAGCCCGCCGCGGACACCGGCGTGGCATGGCGGATCGACCACTGGACCGGGAAGTCGGAGATCATCGGCCCAAACGGAAACCCCGTGCGCTTTGGGCCTTAATTCACGTTCTTGGCCCGCTCATCCCGAGCAAGCTTCCGACGTAAGCCGTCCACCAGGTGGCTATGCCTTCCTTCGAACATGGTCTCCCATCCGCACTCGCCGCACCGGTAACGTACCGGACCGAGAGTGAACCTACTGTCGATTCCCGCGTGAGCGTGCCGGCAGGTAAGCTCGACGTCGCACTTTGGGCAGCAGGGGAGCAGTTCGCCGCCGCGCTCGCGCCACACGATCCCCTTGAATTCAACACGGCGGGGCTTCGTCGGTTCCAGGGCAGGAGGGTCCGGGATCGATGCGTCGACGGCAGGGGATTCCTGTACCGGTTCCGGGGTTACCGGTGCCTTTCGGCGCCTAAAAGCCCGCCAAACCCAAGCCAACGCGCGCAGTAATGCCGCAAGCGCCAGCCCACCGATTACCGTCGCGATGACTTTGCTCCACACGGGATGCTGGACGGCCTTGTCCCATAGCGTGCTCCAAAGGTGTGCCATCCCAATCCTTACTCTCCCCGTTCTGCCGCGGGCATCAGCGCCATCACGCGCGCTTCCGCGATTTGTTGCTCCGTCATCAAAGCCTCGGGTCGCCCCTGCGTTTCGTTGGCCGCACAGCGCTCCCAGGGGTTGCCGCGTTTAGCCAGTGAGATCCACTTGAGCCCTTCCACCACGTCCTGTTCGGCGCCCTTCCCTTGGGGGAGGCAGATCCCCAGGCAAAGCTGCGCAGCGTGGTGGTCCTGTTCTGCGGCCTTCCCGTACCGCTTGGCGGATTGCACGTAGTCCTGCTGGACCCTCCCGGCCCTTCCCGCCGCTCCGCCCCCGTAAATCAGACCGAGCGAGTATTGGCAATCCTTGTCACCAGCTTCCGCCTTCGCCCGCGGGACCGCCACCTTGTGGTGTTCTCCGGTTGGTTCCGGACCTGCCAAACCTTTGAGCAAGTTTCCGAGTAAGCCCATGGCCGAATACTGGCACCGGCCGCGATTACCTGGCAAGTCGATTCCGTCCGGCTTTGCCGTGCGCTCGAAGGGGGAGGATGCGCTCCCGCTCGGGAGGGCGGGGAACGGGCGGTTAATCAGCCGGAAATTGGCTGAGAATTTGACTAACCTCCTCCTTCAAGGCCGGGACGTGCTTGGCCACCGTTTCCCAGACGATCTCGTGGTTGATGCGGAGTCCCTCATAGCGGAACGGCTTCCCGGAGCACTCGTTCACGCAGGCGCGACTTGAGGCCAACGTCGGTCACGAGATCCACGCGGCAGTGCAGCAAATCCTCCAAGTCCGCCAGCAAGCCTCCCAGGTCCAGCAGCGAACACCCCGGCCGCGTTGTGATGAGCAAGTCCACGTCGCTGGCTTCCGTATTCTCCCCGCGCACCACCGAGCCAAACACACGCACCTCGCCGGCGCGGTGCTGTTCGGCCAACCGGATAATCTCCGCCCGCCGCTCGGCAAGTGTTCGCAGCGTTATCATTGGCGGCCAATCTAACGCAAGGTCTGTTTGACGGTCAACCCCGCAATACGGACGCATCGTCCGGATGCCGTTAATTGATTCGTTCGGCGACCTGGTAACGGAACATGCGTTTCTTCATCCAGCGCACGGCCAGCAGGTCGTAGAACGAGGCGAACAGCCGGTTCCATACTCCGTAATGGCTCTGGCCGGCGAAGCGGGGGCTGTTGGTGACGGCAATCTCGGCGACGGTGAAACCTTCGATCTTGAAGAGCGTCGGCAGGAAACGATGCATTCCTTTGAAGAACTTGAGGTTCTCGATGCACTCGCGTTTGAAGGCGCGGTAGGTGCAACCGGCATCGCTGATCTGCTCTCCGGACAACCGGTTCCGCACCCAGTTGGCAATCCGTGATGACGCGATGCGGATGAAGGTGTCGCCCTGCCCGCGCGTCTGCACGCGCGTGCCGCACACGCAGTCATGCTGGCGGAGGGCCTCGAGGAATCTCGGCAGGTCCTTCGGGTCATTCTGCAAATCCGCGTCCATCGTCACGAGATATTGCCCCCGCGCCGCCTTGAGGCCCGCCCAACTCGCCGCGCTCTCCCCGCAGTTGAATTTGAACCGCTGGACACAGACGCGCGGGTCCTCCGCCGCCAGTTCCTTGAGGATGGCCCAGGACTTGTCCTTGCTGCAATCGTCGGTGATGACGATCTCATAGGGCAGCTTGAGCGGTTCGACTGCCTGGCGAATCGCCGCCACCAGCGGGCGCAGGTTGCCCTCTTCGTTGCAACAGGGAATGACGAGGCTGAGCGTAGGAGTTGGGGTCATGTGGGCGGGAGCAGAAGTCCGAAGGTAGAAGGCAGAAGGTAGAAGGCAGAAGGTCGAGGGCCGAGGGCCGAGGGTCGAGGATCGAGGATCGAGGATCGAAGGACGCGGGGGGAGTGGGCGCAAATCAGCGTCCGAACACGCCTTGCGATGGAGGGTCGGTCCCGAAGGGACATTTGGAAATAGCCCGGCGTTTCAACGCCGGGTTTGGACGCGCCCGGGGACAAGTCCCGAAGGGACGGCCGAGGCGGCCCTTGGTTTTCAGCCGTCCCTTCGGGACGGGGTTTCACTGCGGGCTGATCCCGGCGTTGAAACGCCGGGCTATTCTCAGATGTCCCTCCGGGACAGAATGCGGGGGCTAACTGGTTCATTTCATAAATGCACCAGCCCGAAGGCCGGGGCCTGCCGGGGGCGCGTCTGGCTGAATCTCGACGTTCGGACTTCAGAATTACTTCGTCGTTCGTTGCCTTGGAGCATAGACCAGCCCCCGCCTGCCAACCAGACAAAAGGGCGCAGGGTTTTTGAGCACCTGCCGCGTTTCGAGCGTCCCGATTCCCCTCACCCCGGCCCGTTCCCCATCGGATGGGGCCTCGGGGAGAGGGCCGGGGTGAGGGGGAAGGGCAAGGACTGGACGGCCGCGGTTGCCGTCGCGCGCTACGCGGTGCCAAGCCACCCTGGCCCTTCAAATCGCCGCAACGGCGCCCGGCAAACCAAAGTCACACCCCGGGTGTTTTCGACAGGCTGCAGAATTGGATTGAAGATGAGTGCGCTGCCAAGCAGTATGGCGCTGGCCTCAATGAGCATTTGAAAGATAGAGCCATGCCAAACGGACCGACCATTCTGCTGGTGGAAGATGAATCCAGCGACGTGCTGCTGATTCAACGCGCGTTCCAGAAAGCAGGTCTGCACTACCGGCTCACGGTCGTGCGCGACGGGGACCAGGCCATTCAATACCTCGGCGGCCAAGGCCCATACAACAACCGCGAGCGCTTCCCGCTGCCTTTTCTGGTCTTGCTCGACCTAAGGATGCCTGGGACCGACGGTTTGGGAGTGCTGCAATGGGCTCGAGCCCAACCGGGGCTAAAGCGCCTCCTGATTGTCGTCTTCACTTCATCCGAGCTGCAATCGGACATCGACCGGGCCTACGAGGCCGGCGCCAACTCCTATCTGATCAAGCCGGTGGAGTTCGAGCAAATGGTTCACCTCATCCATCGCTTCGAGATCTACTGGACCGAGATCAATCGCACCCCCAGCACTCCTGGACCCGTGGAGACCGTCCGGTCGGAGACGCGCCCGCATTGAGGGGCGAGGGGCGAGGGGCGGCACTTCGGTTCTTCGACACTGGACACTCGACCCTCGCCCCTTGCAGGTCATTTCGAGTAGCGTCGCATCTGCTCGGCCACACGCTCCGCCCGGGCCCGGCGGCGGGCCCGCCTGCGGGCCAAGTCGGTCAAAACCACCCACGTTGCCCGGATTTGGACGAAGGGCCTCCGGAGGCGCTGGCCAATGGTTGGCCGCGCGAGCCGAGAATGAGAATGGTGGCCATGATGCCGGTGTTTCCGGCCTTTGAAGGGGTCGAAAATCAGCAGGCCGATAAACAGGGCCAAAACGACCAGCGCGAAATAGAGGATGGCCGTAGGATTGCCGAAAATCTCGTGGAGGACGTCTTGGGTGTCACTGCTCATACTGCTTCCGCTCAGTATCCGCAACCGCCGCCAATGCCCTTCGCCGTTGCGCCCGTCAACGGGCATGATTGCGCGAATGCCGGCGCACAAGCGCCGTCACCGGTGAGCGTGGGCATCGCCCGCGGTTGGCTGCACCATTCCTAGCGGAGTCTGTGAGACAATTCAAGCAAAAAGGAGAAAATCATCCGGGTCCATCCGTGGTTGTCGTCTGCCTGCACTAAATGCCGCGGAACCGGGCTCAATCGCCGAAGCTGATGCCCAGGGCGCGAGCGGTCTGGACGATGTTGCCGTTGGGAGGAACGTTCCGCAGGCGCCCGACGGCATCCGAGATTTTCACCGCGACGGTGTCGGGGAATCGGAGGGCGTTCATGCACGGGCGGCAGTGTGGCAAATGGAGAGTTGGGGTGAAAGTCCGAACTGCGAGGGGGCTCAAGCCGCAGGGCTACCCTAAACTGGATATTACACCTCGGGACGCGCGTGGCAGCTCCGTTAGGAGCAGCATGTCAGCGTCCCGGACTGTGCTTGCCTGACATGCCGCTCCTGACGGAGCTTGGCCCCCTCCGCGAATCTGCACTATAAACATGGCGCTCCTAACGGAGCTTCGCCGAGGCAGCCATACAACCGAACCCCAAGCCGAGGACTGCCCCGGCCAGGAGCAATTCGGGCGGTTTCACTTGCCGGACCAGCCACAGGGAGACGGCGCACCCCGCCAGGGCCACGGGGATGCCTGCCGGGATGCGGAACAGGCGCGGGGCATCGGGCCGCCGACGCCGCAGCCAGACCACGGCGCTGCAGGTGGCAACGTATTGTGAAATGACGGCCAGGGTCGCCAGATCGACCAGGCTCTCGAAGCTCAAGAACAAGGCGGCACAAGCGGTCAGGCCGCTGGTGATGAGAATGGCGGCCCAGGGGGTGTGGAAGCGGGGGTGAGGGGTGGCCAGGCAGGGCGGCAGATGCCGGTTTTCGGCCAGCGCAGAAAGGAGCCGGGGACAGCCCAGGGCGTCGCCGGCGGTGTAACCGACCATCGAGATGGCCGCCCCGATGGCCATGAGAGTTCCTCCGGCCGCGCCCATAAACCGGGCGGCGGCGCCGGCAAGCGGCTCGGCCCCCGCGTTGGCCAACCCAGGATAAACCCCGACGGCGACGATCTGAACCAGCACGTAAAGCAGGGTGGCGCAAACCAGGGAACCGACTGCGGCTATCGGCACGGCCTTTTGCGGGTGGAGGGATTCACCGGAGGGAAACGGAGTGACCTCGAACCCTTGCAACGTCCAGAGCGAGAGGAACACAGCATAGCCGAACGACCCCGTGCCGGCGCGCCAAAACGGCCGGTAATTCGCCCGGGCAACGAAGAAAAGCCCGACCGCCACAAACACGAGCAAGGGGACGAGTTTGGCGACCGTGAGGAAATCGACGATCCACGCCCCGAGCTTGATGCCGCGATAATTGACCAGGCCAAACCCGAGGATGAGGAGCGCAGCGACGCCCTTCACTGCGCAGGCCTGGTTGAAAAACGGATGGAAGTAGGCCAGGCTCAAACTCACCGCGTTGGCCACGGCCGCCCAACTGAACACCGAGGCGACCCAGGAGATCCAGCCGACGGCGAACCCGGCCCCGGGGCCGAAGGCTTCTTTGGCATAAACGTAAGGGCCGCCGTTCTGGCGGAACATGCTGCCCAGTTCCGCATAGCACAGCGCCACCAGGACGAGCAGCAAGCCGCAGACGCCGAAGGCCAGAATCGAAGCCGGCCCGACTTCCTGGGCCAAGCGGCTGGGGAAGATGAAAATTCCGGAGCCGACGATGGCGTTAAGCCCCAGGCAGAACGTGTCAAAAACCGAGAGCTTTCGCCAACTCAACAACGGCGGGGTCATGCGGTGGCCGCTGGCCCCATGCCCTTCGGGCTAAGTGGTCGTGAACAGAAATGGTGCGCGTCTTCAACCGCAACGCGGTTGCGGAACAAAGCCCAGAGCTGGACCGAAGGGACAACCCTGGGCAGCGGCGGCAGAGGGGCTATCAACCCCAACGGGGTTGTGGCGGGCAGGGAGCGCAGGCGACTGGGTTTCCGGCCACCGGGCCGCAACCCCGTTGGGCTTGATGGGCATTGCCGCGCGATTACCCAGGGTTGGCGCCGCGCCAACCCTGGGCTTTGCTGCGCAACCCCTTCGGGGTTGGAGCGGGGAGGCTTCATCCTAGCCTGACGCGTATAGGCTGGCCGGCAAGGGTGCCGACGCTTCCAGGGGTTCATGGGCGGGGGCTTACGACAACTTGTTCTTGGCTTCCTCGGGCACTTCCAGTTTGGTCTTGCCGACGTCTCTGACCTCGATGGTCATCGTCCGGTTGATGTCCCGGTCTTCGCCGTTGATGGTCATGGTGCCTTGGAGTCTGAGTTCGTATTTGGAGACCAGGCCGTCCTTGATCGAGAGTCTGATCGAGCCCTTGGCGTTGGAGACTTCGGGAGGATTGCCGCCGCGGCGTCCGCCGCCCATGGCGAGCTGGGCTTTGGCCCCGGCTTCGGTCAGTTCTGCGGTATAGAGATCGCCGTCTTTGTTGATCTCTTTAGTCTTGCCGGCGAGTTCCTCGACTTGGGCGGCGGGGGCCTTGTAGTTTCTTAACATCCGCCCCATGAACCGGCCCCGTCCCTGGCCACTGTCGGCGGAGGCCAGGTCTGCCATCGATTGCCAGTCCTGGTCCTGCATTTTCACCGCTCCTTTTTCGCCTTTCAAGAAGACCTGGGTGGTGTTCTCGTTGAAAGTCAGAGTGAGCTGGACCAGGCCGTCTTTATCGACTTTGCCTTCGGACGTATTCGAGAAATTGCCCATCTCCATGGTTGTTTTCCAGCTATAGCCCTGCTGGGCCAGCTTCTTGGCAGCGGCGATGATGTCATCCTTGGGGCCGGAGTCTGCCGCGAGCAGCGACCCGGCAGCCATGGCCAACAAAGTGAAGGGGATCTTGGTTTTCATAGAGTCTTGATGGATTCTTGGTTTGCGTTTGGTTTCAACCGGATCGGCAGGCGCGCCCCGAAGGCTCCGCGCCACCTTTCCCTGTTCGCCGCTATCTAAGCCACGTTCGGCCTGGAGGGGCAAGATGAATCTAATCGAGCAGCCGGGGGCGCTCTCTGAAGGTCTTGAGGATCAACTCGCCGAAGATGGTATTGGCCCAGGCGAACCAGGAGCGAGTGAACTTGGCGGGGTCGTCTTTGTGAAAGGCCTCGTGCATGAAGCCGGTGCCGGCATGAGTGTTTTGAAGCGTGGTCAGGCAGTGGCTGAGTTCATGGTCGTGCGAGGCGGTCAAGCCCTGGACAATCAGGCCCAGGGGCCAGATCATGTCCATGCCCACGTGCGGTCCGCCGGGTCCTTCGGCGGCTTTGCCTTTGCAGTAATAGGGGTTGGCCTCGGAGAGGACCAGGCGGCGGGTGTTGAGATAGACCGGGTCACGGGGTTTGACGGCGCCGATGTAAGGGAGGGAGAGGAGACTGGGGACGTTGCCGTCATCGATGCAGTAGAAATTGCCGAAGGCATCGACTTCGTAGGGATAGACGCGGCCCAATTTGGCGTGGTTGACGACGGCGTATCGGCGGAGCGCCTGTTCGACCTCCTGGGCCATGGCGCGGCATTGCGCGGCGGTATCCTGGTCGTGAGCGATTTGCTCGAGCATCTCGGCCGCCTGGCGGAGACTGACCACGGCGAAGAAATTGGACGGGACCAGGAAGGGGAAGATCGTCGAATCATCGCTGGGCCGGAACATGGAGCAGATGAGGCCGACCGGTTTTGCGGGGTTGCCAAAACCTCCGCCGGCCAGCGTGTCGGTTTGCGTCTCGGTGCTGCGCAGGAAGAGATAAGGTCCTTTGCCGGTCTTGCGCTGCTGCTCGCGGAAGGTCTGGAGGGTTTTGGAGACGGCCTCGCGCCAGGGGGCATCGAGCGGGGCGGCATCGCCGGTGGCTTTCCAGTAATGATAAGCCAGGCGGAT
>Ga0187877_1004916_pt1 | contig 10035 bp, 8 predicted proteins | sample June2016WEW_17_1_3_FD_132430 | JGI IMG/M metagenome (GOLD analysis project Ga0187877, IMG submission 132430) | Peatland microbial communities from SPRUCE experiment site at the Marcell Experimental Forest, Minnesota, USA - June2016WEW_17_100 | ecosystem: Environmental > Terrestrial > Soil >... | reverse complement strand
TTCAAAAGTCCGCTTGTTACGTCATTCCGGTGAAAGCGAAATCCACTGGTTCTTGAAAAACTGGAATCCGGGTCGCGCTTCCCTTGCCCGGAATGACCATTTGCCCTGGGGTTGAGAGTTTTGCAGGAGATTCTTATTGAATCCATTTTTTCAGGCTCTGGTAAACTTCATCTACCGTGATCATATCGGCCTGCTCCCCCTTTCACAGAGCGACATGTCCAGCTCCCCAGGGGCCCCATTCACGAGGGTCAGTCTCTCCGAATAGGGCAACGGTCGGAGTCCCCAACGCTGTTGAGAAATGCCTGGCCCCTCCATCCGAACTTACAAAAACCCGAAGGCGCTCCTGGAGGGCTCCCAACATTTTAAAATTCGCGGTGGGAAAGAATAGGAGGCCCTCTCCTGCCGGGGCCTCAACTTTCTGGGCCCGGCCTTCGTCTCCCTGGTCCCCATGGGAGAATCACGGAGAGACCATCTCCCATGGATCAGGCAATTAAATAGTCTTTCTAAAAAAAGGATAACATTTCCCTCCGCTCGGCTCTTGATTATCTTAGCTTCCTGGAAAACCGACTTCTCTCAACCCGCTATCCGAAGAACCTTTCAACTACTACGTAGGAACAGTTTTAGAAACACCCTTCAATTCTTCCGCAAATTGATCGGCAACGATCCTGAAAACCTCTTCCGGATAGATGATTTTCATGCACCGGTTATCAGGACAGCGCTGATTTAGACAGTGTAACAAATCGCAAACTTGCTCTTTCTTGTAAATGTAAGCGGCTTTTTCGGCTAGATAGGGTCCGATGCGCTTCGGGCTGTCGGCACCAATCAGGGCGAGGGTGGGTACCCCCAAGGCGAGAGCCATATGCATGGGCCCGCTGTCGTTGGCAATGAAAAGATTACATCTCCTTATAAGTGAGGCCGTCTCAGCCAAGTCAAAGCGACCATCTGCTAACAAGACCCGGTTTCCAAGTTGAGAACCAATTGATCGGACGACGGTCGCTTCTTGGCAAGAGGAAAAAATTATAAAGCGGGCATTATACCGACTTAATAATTTATCCGCAAGGACGCAAAAGTACTCGGACGGCCACCATTTATATCTCCCAGTACCCGTTGGGTGCATGCCGATTAAAGGACCCAAGCCATCCGGAAATCTACTTTGCAATATCCCTTCGGCCTTTTCCTCCCATTTCGGGGAAAGGAATAAATCCATTTTCTTGTTCCGGGTATTGGCCCCGATTACGCGAACCATGTCCAATCTCTTTTCGATTGCGTGTCTGGTTTCATCCTCAAACGTAACCGCTCGCGAAAGGAGGAAGGCAAAAGGGCTGGTTCCGCTCCCAATAAGGCAAGGCGCATTCGTGCTCCAAGCCAAAGGGATGCATTCAGGGTCATTTCCGTGCAGGATTATGACCATATCGTAATGCTGTTTTTTCAGGCTTTTACACAGGGAAAAGATTCCTTTACGTTTTCCCCGAAAGAAGAAAAGACGATCAATATAGGGGTTTTCCCTTAATAGCGCGGAATTCCGAATATGGCAAAGAACATGCACCTCTTTTTCAGGATAGGTCTCTTTGACTGCCCGAATGGCGGGGGTGGAAAACATCGTATCACCGATCGCCGTGGTGGTCATCAGCAAAATTCGTTTAGACCGATCGATCGCCGAAGATTCAAAATGGAGAACCTCCCTCTTTCTACGAACGATTTTCATGATGGCCAATAAGGACATTTCTACCGCGTGATTCCACATAATCTAATTGATAGGGTCAAACAGGGAGTCGTACAAACCTTCGGTAATTTGGGCAATTCTCACCCAGGAAAAATATTCGACGGTGAACCGCCTGCCGTTTTCACCCAGTTCCCTCATATATTGAGGATGCTGCAAAAGGTAGAGGATCTTATCTGATAGCTCTTTGATATTATTCTTCTCCTCCAAGAGGAGACCCGTCTTCTGATCGACGACGGCCTCAGGAATACCCCCCTGGCGGGTGCTGATGATGGGCAATCCGCAAGAGGAAGCTTCCAGGAAGACCATGCCCAGCCCCTCATCCAGCTGGGAAGGGGCAACAAAGATGTCTCCCAGGACATAAATTCTATGCATTTCGCGAGGGGGAATAAAACCCAACAGCAAAACACGCTCACGGTAAGGCTCGATCTCCTTCCGCAGACGGTTATAAAATTCTGTTTTCCGATCAGCCCTTTTGTAACCAAAACCGGTTCCTCCGGCCAAAACTAGAATCGCCTGCTGTTCTCTCCGGAAGACCTCTTTCATAGCCCGGAAAACGACGTCGACGCCTTTCGATTCCCTGATTTTTCCCGTAAAAAGGACGACCTTTTTCCCCTCCAAGCCGTATTGCCGCCGAAATTCTAGCGCCTCGGCCTTTCTTAGCCAAGCCGGAACGAAGGTATCTGTGTCCACCCCATTATAAACGACAGCCTGCCGGTTTGACCCTTTCACCATCCGATTTTTTTCACTATCTAATACAAAGCAACTGCAGCCAATAGTAAGATCAGTAGGGATTTCAAAGTTCCCAGATGGTCTTTCCTTGTCCCCCAGATAATTATATAGGTTATGCATATGAAAAATAATTTTCTTTTTAGGGAAACTTCTCCGAAACACTGGGATCAGCAGAGGCCTATTATGGATATGGATAACGTCAGGGTCGATTCCCTCCAAAATTCTGGCGATTTTGTTTTCATAATCGGAAAGGTAAGCGTTGAACATATTATAGAGAAACTTCTTGATCGGGCTCACCTGTATTCGGATATACTCGACTTTTCCGACTGTCTCCTGGACAGGAAGTGCCGGGTCACCGGGTGAAAAAACAAAAGGTTTGTACCTCTTCAAGGCGTGGGCGGCTTTTTCAATCCACAGTTCGGTAGCCCCACCCCGAATAGGAGGGATGGGACAGAGTTCCGGGCCGATCATAGCCACCTTTTTCATATCCCAGCCCCGTAAAGCTTTACTCCCTTCTTCCCTAAAACTTCCAAATAGAGGGACTGGAGCATGGCCAAATGATTTGCTTTGGTAAAATTCCGGATCACGGTTTCTTTCCCATTTTTTCCCATTTGCCGAAATTTATCACGATGGAGCAGGGAGTCTTCGATTGCTGCAGTCAGACTTCCGACATCACCGGGTTGGATCAGGAGGCCATCTTTTCCGGAAGTGATGACCTCAGAAGCTCCCCCCACAGCCGTGGCGACCACAGGCACCCCCATAGCCATGGCCTCCAGTATGGAAATGCTGAACCCCTCCCAGAGTGAAGGGAGCAGAAAAAGATCCAGGGCACGAAGGATGGGGTCTGTCGGTCTTTGCGTGCCGGCGAACAAGACGAAATCGGAGAGGCCGAGCGTCCGGGTCCGCTCCTGCAAAAAACTCCGTAACTTACCATCCCCCACCACCAGGACCTTGACGGCTCTATAATTCCGGACAACCTGGGACATGGCCTGAAGCACGTAGATGTGCCCCTTCTGCTCTTCCAGACGGGCGATGACCCCGATTAAGAAATCTTCCGCCTTAATCCCGAAGCGCCGGCGCACATCCCCCCCACTCTCCCCTCCCCGAAATTTGGCCGGATCGATTGCGTTATATAGGACCTGGATCTTCCCGGCCCCGATCCGGTCATAGCGCATCACGCTTTCCTTGACGGCTTCCGAACCGGCCAGGATCCGGTCATTGACCGCCGACAGCGCCCAGTTGATTAGATGATATTTGAGGCGGCGCCGCACATAGACGTTTTGGTAGGTGGACACGATGCAGGGAACGCGAGCCAGTATTGCGGCTAGACGGCCGTATTTGTTTCCGTCATAGAGGTGCGTATGGACGACGTGCACCCCCTCCCTTCTCATCAACGTATAGAGATCGCGGATAATGCGGTAGTCAAACTGGCTTTTCCCCATCCGGTGCAGAGGGATGACCCGGACTCCCGTCTTTTCAATCTGCTCCCCGATCGGTCCTTTTTCCGAGATCACGCACACGAAGGGATCAAAAGTCTTTTTGTCGAGTCCCTCGACCTCGGTGAGCAGGACCTCTTCGGCACCCCCGACCGGAAGGGCGGCAAAAATATACATTACCTTGATTTTACCGGAACTTATTTCTTTTCCTGCGCTCATGCCAGACGGTCTCAATGTGGTATATTGACGAAAGATGGTATAAAAATTTGTACGTGGAAGTCAACTCATTTATCGGCAGACATTTCAGTTGCAACAGGTTCTCCCGGCGGTGAGTGTTGTCGGCATGAACGGTCCGGGCAGTTGTATAACCGGCCTCTCTGACTATATCCACAACTCTATCGTTATAGTCTCCAAAGGGGTAAGCGAAAGACCGCACTTCTTTTTGAAGTAAATCTTCCAACTCTTTCTTACTTTGCTGCACTTCATCCCTCGCTTCTTCTTCCGAGGTGGCGATCAATTTTTTATGGGTCCGGCCATGCCCTCCGAAACGAAACCCATCCGCCATCATGGTCAGGATATTTTCCCGAGTCATTAAAGGCACCACGTCTTCTCCCATGCATCCTTCCCATTCGCTCCTCTGGCCGATATAGGCGGACACCAGAAAAAAAATGGCCCTAAAGCCAAACCGTTTCAAGATAGGATAGGCCCATTGAAAATTATCCAGGTATCCATCATCAAAGGAGATGATCAGCGGGCGCGGAGGCAGAGGCCGCCCTGCTAGAAAAAAATCGGCTAAATCATCCAGATCGACGGTGCGGTAATTCTTCTTTCTCAGGTATTCCATCTGGGCGACAAAGATTTTTGGTGAAACCCCCTTTTGGGGGGAAATATTCTCCTGCACCCGGTGGTAATATAGAATCGGTACTCTTACCTGAAGGCCGCTTTCTGAAAAATTTGCAGAAGTAAATAATCTCACCGGCATTTCATTTGGGAAGAATTCAATCCATTTTGCGGTATCCCGCTTATGGCAGCGCAGGATGGTAATCGGACTTCAGCCTACCATTAGTCGATTCGTCGGAAAAAAAAGTTGTTATAGTATGTCTTTTGATCCCAGTAACGGACTCTGTTCCTTCGCTGGTGAATATCCGGGTCAAAATCCGCTACCGGCAGGATTTCGCCACCGGCGAAGAAAAAACCTCGATACCCCAAATTATTTAGGAACTCAAACACATCCTCCATAGTATGGCCTTGCAGATGTCTTGCTTCACATTCGAATAGAAGGGCCGGACCATCTTTGGAGAGAAGGTTCCTTCCCCCTTGAAAAACCTGCAATTCATGTCCCTCGACATCGCACTTGACGAACGAAACGGGCCGATCGAAAGGGATGCTGTCGAGGGTCTTGGCCAGGCACTCAACCTGGTATTCCTCCTCGGCCGCTTCCAATACCGAGGCCGAGCCATTCTGGAGCTTGGCTCCCGGCGAAGATTTCCCCTCCGCGGCGGGAACGATCAATCTTATTTTTCCCGTCCTATTTGTAATCGCGAAAGGTTCAATCGATACGTTCTTCCAGGACATGAGCTCCCCAATCCTTTTTAGGTAAGCATAAAGCGACGGCTGCGGCTCGAAGGCATAAACCTGGCCCTCAGGCCCGACCGCTCTGCGCATCCAGTAGAGGTAGGCTCCCTTGTTGGCCCCGATGTCTAAACCAAGGCCCCCCTTCCTTAGCGCCTGCCGCAAGGCCGCGATTTCGAGTTTTTCATCCCGCAGGCGGGCTCTAAACGCCCTGTACAGGAATCGAAGTCTCATGGAGTCAACTCCTGCAGCCGCTGACTGGGCGCCCTTGGCAGTTTCCAGCTCTGGGAGTTAGGCCGGGGCTGATGAGCTGCGAATACATTTCAAGCATGCGTTTGCATACCGAATCCAGATCCAGACGGAGGACGGATTCGCGCGCCTTGGTACTCAGAGATCTCCGATCCCGCAGAGAGCGGAAGCGGCTTACCTGATCTGCGATCTCCTCCGGATTCCAAGGCCCCTCGATCAGAAAACCATTTTCGTGATCCGTGATCATCTCAGCGGCGCCGTTGATCCGGCTCGTGACCACTGGGATGCCCGTGGCCATCGCTTCCAGGCAGGCATTGCTGCAGGGGTCGTAATAGGTGGGCAGGACGAAAAGATCGCTCGCCGCGTATAGCTCTTTGGACCGCTGCGTTGGGCCCAGGAACAGAATATTCCTTTCCACCCCAAGTCTTTTGGCCATCTCCCGATATCGTTGGATCCCATCTTTTCCTGCCACGATTAAGACCGCCTGGGGGACCTCCTTTTTTATCCGGGGAAAGGAAGCAATTAAGCTATCCAGACCTTTTCGCCGGAAACCGGACCCCAGGAACAAAACCACCATCGCATCAAGCGGGATCCTCAACTCCTTCCGCAGAGATTTCCGGAAAAGGGCTACATTCCTCGGGTGATAGGTCTCCAGGTCTACTCCATTATAGATCACGTCGATCTTTTCGCCCGGAACGCCATAGTGGCGGATAATCTCTTCCTTTCCCCGTTGGGAGTTGGCAATAATCTTCCGAAGCCGGGGAGACTGGAAGACCCTTTTTTCCAGGAAGAGAAGGGTGCGATGGAGGGGATTCACCCCATAGGTTCCCCTTTTGATCCGGGAATCCATCCTTCTTCTTTGAATGAGCCACTCTCGGTGGCAGCCGTCGCCTGCCCGGTAAATGTCCTGATAGAGGGTCCTCTCAAAGCTGTGGATGATATCGAAGGTCTCTTCCGTAAGGAGCCGTTTGGAGAAAAGGGCAAAACTGAGCGCCTCCAGGAAAGAGGGGCTCTTGACCACGGGAACGCGGTGAAAAACGGGAGCCCTCTCCCCTGCCTTCGTCTCTTTTGAATCCCAGCTATGGGCGAACACATGGACTTCGTGCCCCTGGCCGCCGAGTCTCTCCATCAACTGGGCCAGGTAACGCTCCGCTCCCCCGAAAGGTGTGTAGGCTTTGCGGACAAAAGCGATCTTCATAAGAATACGGTATAATACCGTGTCAGTGGAAAAATTCCCATTTTTATTATTTTGTTGTTTCCTCACTCACACTGACACTATTCACCACCTATATTTTGCCGGCGATCCGGCTGTAAATTTGTCCCACGGCCCGGTTTGAATAAATGGTCAGACGTTTGGAAAACCATCCCTCATCCCCGGACTTGGCCACTACTCTCTTAATGGCCTCGACATCCGAACCGGGGGAGTTCACCCCTTTTTCCGTTGTGACCATGGCCTCGAAACCCGAATTCCTGGCCAAGGCCAGGGCTTCTCCGTCATACTTCCCCCAGGGCCAGGCCAGGTACCGGCATCTTTTTCCCAGTCGCTCTTCGATCAACTCTTTGGACCGGGCGAGGTCTTCGGCCAGGAGCTCCCTTTTTGCCGGGTCCAGTTTGGGGGTCCTCTCCCCCGGAAGGAAATAATCCCGGTGAAGATGGGTATGGGATTGAATGTCCACCAATCCGCTGGCCTCCATGGTCCGGGATTCTTCCCAATTCACGGCCACGGAAAGGTCCCCTGCGGCAACTCTCTCTTTGGCCTCCCTATGGCGAGGGATCTCGGGTAAACTTCCCTGGTTTCGAGGGTCCCACTGCCGCCGTGTCGCGCCCTCTCCCAGCCAGGAGGTAACCACAAATATGGTGGCTTTCATCCCATACTTCTTTAACAACGGAAAAGCGTACATCCAGTTGTCCAGGTGGCCGTCATCGAAGGTCAGAACAACAGAGGGCTGGGTGGAGACCTTTTTTCCCCGAAGTATCTTAACTAGATCTTCAAGGAAGAGAGTCCGAAACTCCCTGTTCCTAAGAACCCGCAGATGATTTTCGAAATCTTCGGGGGTAAGGGTGATCATGTCCCCCGCATTTCGGTTGATATGGTGGTACATGAAAACCGGGACAGTTCTCATCTGATTCGCCTCTCAATGAGCTCGCGGTAAAATTTTTCCAGGCGTTGCAACATCAGGCGGTTGTCATAATAAGTCTCTACAAATGTTCGGCCTTCCCTTCCCATCCTCCGGCGCAGCTCAGGGTTCTGCAGAAGGCGTATCACTCTTCTGGCAATTGCTCCCGAGTCCTCCGGGTTGAGAAGATATCCTGTCCGCCCTTCTTCCACAATTTCCGGAATTCCCCCCACCTGGCTGGCAACCACAGGCTTTCTCATGGCCATGGCTTCCAGAATGGCCGTTCCAAGAGCTTCTTGCAGAGAAGGGAAGACAAAAACATCCAGGGTATTAAGCACACGGGCAATATCCCCTCGGAAACCGAGCATGATGACCGAATCCTTGATCCCCAGTTCTTCAACAATGCTCTTAAGGACACCCTCCCGGGGGCCTTCCCCTACCAGGAGGAGTTTTGCGGTGGAAACGGCGCGGATGATCTCCGGGATGGCCCTCAAAAGGTATTCATGCCCTTTTGCCTGGCGGAGGACCGCTACTGTTCCTAAAACCGGGACCTCCGGCGGGATTCCCAGTTCTCCTCGCAAATTCTCCTGGATCCTTTCGGGATTAAACTCCGTCAAATCGACTCCCGTAGGAATGGTAAATACCCGTCCTTCAGGTATCCCCTTTTCATGGATCATGTAGCGGCGGGTGCTGTCTCCTACGGTGACCACCCGGTCGGCCATGAAACTGTAGATCAGCCGGTTCTTGAATGGAGCGCTCAAATGGCGCGTCCGAACGACCCGGGGACGTCGCAGCGATAGTTTCGCTGCCGTGGAGGCCATCCAGCTGTCCGCTGAACTGTGGGTGTGGACGATGTCTACGGAATGCCGGTGGTACAGCTGGATCAAACGGACTACGGCCCTCGGGTCAAAGTTACCCCTCATCCTGATGTATTCGACCGTAAGCCCCTGGGCCTCAGCGTTTTCACCGATCCGGCTTCCCGGCTGACAGGCCAGGAGTGGCCTGAACGATTCCGGGGAGACGCCCAGGAGCTCGCGGGTAACGCGTTTTTCCTGCCCCCCCCAGCCCAGGGAAGATTCCGTGTGCAGAATGGTAATCATGATAAACGCCTAAAGTGCGCGAAAATGCCTAAAGTTGCAAAAATCAAGGGACACCTTCAACGACGGGTTTTTCCGCTTTGGCCAGCATCTCGAAAGCCCGGGCCAGCACTTCCTCTTCCGAGATCTCTTCCAGGCAGCGGCTTCTTTTACTTCCCTCACATCCGTCCTTCCCGCAGGGGCGGCATTCCCAATCTTTCTTGATGACCACGTGCCCGTTCCCCCACGGGCCCCAGTTGAATTCTCCCGATGGGCCGAAGAGGGCCAGGACCGGAGTCCCCACAGCGGCCGCAATATGCATGGGAGCTGTATCTACGCCGATAAATAGCTGGCTTCGATCGCTCAAGGCGGCGAGTTGTTTTAACGTGACCTTCCCCGCCAGGTTGATGGGACGAGTTTGACAGTGTTCCAGAATCCGTTCAACCTTCTTTAACTCTTTTTCCTCCTTCCCGCTGGTGAGAACCACCCGGGTCTTTCCGCTTCTTTCCAGGGCATCGATGACTTTCGCCATTCCCTCATCGCGCCAGCATTTAAAGAGCCAGCGCGAAGTCGGGTGAATGTGAACCAGACGGTCTTGAGGTCCTACCCCTTCTTTCGACAAGATTTGCCGGATGAAATCTCTGTCTTCGATCGGATAAAAAATCTCTACCCGCTTATCTTTCGGATTCAGCCCGAGACTGCGGGGGATCTCCAACATCTGCTCTACCATGTGGGCTTTCCAGTCGGGAATGCGAACAAGACAATGGAAGACCCGTTTTTTCCACCATAGGCTTGGATCCTGATTGTACACCCCTACCCTTACCCCGGCCCCGCTGGCGAGGCAAAAGAAGGCCCCCCGGTCCCCTTCGGTCATATTGACGGCCAGATCGAATCTGCGCCGCCCCACCTCCCGGAGAAATTTCATTTCTGCGGCCACCCTCTGCCCCCAGGGCAAGGCCTTCCATTGGGGCTCAAAGGACAGGACTTCATTCAAAAGAGGATTTCCGGTGAGCATTTCCTCGGTTCCGGCGTTGACCAGCGCGGCGATATAAGCGCGGGGGAAAGTTTCGCGGAATACGCGGATGGTCGGCACCGTGAGCAGGACGTCCCCGATATTGCGCAAGCGGATCAAG
>Ga0187877_1004915_pt1 | contig 10040 bp, 8 predicted proteins | sample June2016WEW_17_1_3_FD_132430 | JGI IMG/M metagenome (GOLD analysis project Ga0187877, IMG submission 132430) | Peatland microbial communities from SPRUCE experiment site at the Marcell Experimental Forest, Minnesota, USA - June2016WEW_17_100 | ecosystem: Environmental > Terrestrial > Soil >... | reverse complement strand
TCGCCGGCATCTCGCGCCAGCCGGGCGTGTATGTGGTCTCCTCGCTCGAATGGTCCGCCGTCGAGGACGGCCTTCGCATGGTCCGGGCGAAACGCATGTTCGAGGAAACTCGTATGCTCTGGATTCAGGGCAACCAGCGCAATGAGACCATCCTGGATCGCCTCGGAACTAAAGTCCGTGCCATCCCCCGTAACACCTTCAACGAGCTGTTCGACAAGATGCCCGTCAACGAGGAGGTCAAAGACGTAGCCGCCACGTTCCGCAAGCACGCCAAGCGCGTCGTCGAACCCAACTGGCAGGACAGCCTCAACTCCGCCCGCGTCTATACCACCGCCAAGCGCCTGATGACCGACGAGCAGGCCAACGCCCTCTCCATGGATTGCCTCGGCATGGTCAGCGCCAAACTGGTCCCCACCCCGCCGTGCGGCGCCTGGACCCTCTTCCAGGACATCGGCGTCACCTGCGGCTGCGAAGCCGACCTGTTCGGCGCCCCCTCTCTCATGCTGACCAGTTACCTGCTCGACCGCCCGGGCTACATGAATGATCCGGTTGCTGAGACCGCCAAGAACCTGCTCGTTGCCTCACACTGCGTTTCCGGCACGCGCCTCAACGGATTTGGTCAGAAACCCGCCCCCTACATCCTCCGCAGCCATTCCGAGTCCGGACTGGGTATCTCGGTGCAGGTGTTATGGCCGGTCGGCGCCCCCGTGTCCCTCATCCGCTTCCAGGACCCCAAACAACTAATCCTCGATACCGGCACGGTGGTGAACAACATTGACACCCCGCCCGCCGGCGGTTGCCGCACCTCGGTGGAGATTAAGATGGATAACATCGAGGACTGCCGCGATGTGCTCGGCTTCCACCAAGTGGTCACGCTCGGCACCCATCGGCGCACGGTGGAGGCTTTCTGCCAACTTTACGGCATCAAGGTCATACACTCACCGGAACATAGGCGTGAGGCGTGAAACGTGAAACGTGAATCAGAAAGGCATGGGATGATTGAGGTGAGTTCGCGGGCTGAGGGACGGAACTTGCAACTGCGACGGGCGGGGGCAAGCTGGCACTGGCGGTGGGTTTGTTTGCTCGGTGTTCTTCTCGCTACGGGCTTGCGCGCCGAGGTCGCGTTCACCTCACCAGGGCTCGCTCCCACTCGCATGGACGACCAGGGGCGGCTGGTGGAGGATTGGGGAACCATCGCGGTAAACGTGGGTGGCGCCGGGCTGCCTTCAACCGCGCCGGTTACGCTCCAAGGCATCAGGCTGGACGGCCTTATCCCGGCCGCCCAGGCGCAATGCCAGCAGGGCTCGATCGGGCTCACATTGACCGCGTTTCGCGCTGCAGTGTGGCCTTCGGGACTCGATGTCCTGACTGTGCGCTTGGAAGAAACCGCTGGTCAGGAAACGCCGGTGCAGCTCTCGTTGGCCCTGCCGGAAACTGTCCGCGTCGGTTTAAAGACGGTCACCCTCGGCGGCCGGGCAGTCGTGGGTCTGCCTGCTGGCACGAAAGTGTCCCAGGCTACGCGCGAGTGGGGTTGGGCTGACGATGCAGTGGCGCTCCCCGGGTGGGCCCGGCCAGCGGTGGAATGCGACCCTGCCTTCCAGAATATTCGCGCCGGCATGGACGGCGTTCCCATTTTGTATCACTTCAAAGTGGACCCCAAGGCTAAGGTGAAGGTCGTGCTCGGCTTCTGCGAAAGCTTTTGGGCGCAGCCCGGCCAACGCCCGGTCATCTGCCAGGTCGAAGGCGCTCCCGCGCAGGAAGTGGATCCACTGGCACGCTGGGGACAACACCGGCCCGGAGCCATCCTGTTCGCCGCGTCCGACGCGAATGGCGACGGCACGTTGGATGTTTCCGTTCTGCCCAAGCCAGGCGCTCCCGATCAGAATCCCATCTTGAATGCGATTTGGCTCTTCCCAGCGGACGCCAGCCCGAATCTGGAGCAGGTCATCGCCGGCAAGCTGAATGCCGTTGCCTCGCGCTACGTCTCAGTAGGCGGCAGCAACGACCAGTCCTTCTACGCCGGTGGCCGGGTCGAATACGCCCTCAACCTGCCGGCCCACGGAACTCAAGAGCTGACGTTCCTGGTGGCCTGCCCCGGCAGCTCCGTGCCCCCTCCCGACCAGACCGCCTGGACGCCCGAGAAGCTGCGTCAGTCTGCCGCCGCGGTGTGGCGGGATTGGCGGTGACCCGGTAAGGACGCGTTCCACCGCGCCCCCATCTTTCGGAGAAGACTGGGACCCGGTGGAACACATCCCTACCGAGTTCAGGCGTGCAAAGCGCGAGCACGCGCTCTCCCGGGTTTGCCCGTCGCAGCGGTCGCAGTCGGCCTTGGCGTGATGATTACCCGCTGAACAAGCGGCGAATGCGAGGAAATCACACATGAACAGCTAACGACGCTGCGCCACCGGCGCCTCAGCGTTGCGCCCGGGCGGCCACGAACTTCTCCACGTATTTGCCGATCAGGTCGGCTTCCAGGTTCACCGCGTCGCCGGTCTTGCGCTCGCGCAGTGCCGTCACCTCGTAGGTGTGCGGAATGATCCAAATGCGAAAGCTCCGCTTGCCAACGCCGGCGACTGTCAAGCTGATGCCATCAACAGCCATCGAGCCCTTGAACACCACGTAGCGCATCACCTCCGCCGGCGCGGTAATGTCGAGCACGTGATCCTGCCCCATTCGCTCCCACCGCGTGATCCGGCCAATGCCGTCAATGTGGCCTGTCACGAAATGTCCGCCCAAATTGCCGTCCGTGCGCAACGGCCGCTCCAGGTTCACCAGCGAGCCGGGTTTGGCGAACTGAAGGTTCGTCCGCTGCCAGGTCTCCTTGAGCAAATCGAATTGCGCCAGCTTGAACCTGCCCCGCGCGGCCACTCTCACCACCGTCAGGCAGCACCCGTTGATCGCCAGGCTTGCGCCCACCTTCAGACCACGTCCGCAAAGGTTCGTGCGCACTGTCAGCTCGATTGACTTCGTCGCCGGCCTAATCCGCTCCACCACGCCGGTTTCCTCAACAATTCCTGTAAACATGACCCGATACTAAGTCCGCAGCCCGGAATCCGAAACCCGAATCAACGGGGCTTGACTCGAGCGCATAGCAGCCAGTCCGGGCCAAGCCGCCGCCACTCCAGCCCGGTCAAGCTCAGGCTCTCCGCCAGCGTTCGCGCACCCTCACCGGCGACCGCCCGCCGCGAGTCGCGCCCGCCTAAAATCATCGGCGCATAGAAGAACTCGACGCGCTGCGCCAGTCCTTGGAGCAGGAACGAAGCGTTTACTTCGCCGCCCCCTTCGACAAGCAGACTCGTGACATTCTGCGAGCCGAGCTGCTTCAACAGCCAGCCTAAGTTGATCTTGCCCTCAGCACTCGGCGCGACCAGCACGTCCACTCGCTTCGCCAGGGTCGCCACGCGCCTTTTCGGGGCCGATTCACTCACCACAATCGTAGTCAACGCCGCCCACTCATCACTCACGAGCTTCGCGCACAGTGGCGTCCGTCCCTTTGCATCGAGCACAATCCGGCGCAAGCGCTGACTATGGCCTTTAGCCTTCGGACTTTGGACTTCCGCCTTCAGCCGTCTCACCGTCAGGCTGGGATCATCCGCCAGCACCGTGTTGATCCCCACCAGAATTGCATCCACCCCTTGCCTGATCTTCATTCCATAGGCCCGCGCCTTCTCGCCTGTGATCCACCTCGACTCGCCCGAGGCCGTGGCGATTTTGCCGTCAAGCGTAATCCCCGCCTTGACGGTAACGAAGGGTGTGCGCTGGACGATCCAATGGTTGAAAGCTTCATTCAGCCGCGCGCACTCCTCGGCCATCACACCGTGCGTCACGTCCAACCCTGCCCGACGCAAGATCCTGAAACCCCTGCCCCGATGCCGTGGGTTCGGATCAACTGCGCCGGCCACCACACGTTTGATTCCCGCCGCCACGATGGCGTCCGTGCAGGGTGGCGTGCGCCCGCGGGTGCAGCATGGTTCCAGCGTGACGTAGAGCGTCGCGCCTTTGACAGTATGTCCGCGCTCCTGTGCGTCGCGCAGCGCCTCGATCTCGGCATGAGGCTCGCCCGCGCAGTGATGCCAGCCCTGCCCGATGACTTTGCCCCCTTTGACCAGGACCGCCCCGACCATCGGGTTGGGCGAAGTCCTGCCATAGCCCCGGCGGGCCAGGCGCAGCGCCAGGCGCATATAAGAGTCTTTCATTCCGCAAACAGCGCCTCGGCGAACTGCTTCGCGTCGAACGGCTGCAGGTCATCGGCCTGCTCCCCGAGTCCGATGAACTTGATCGGCAGCGCCAGCTCCTGCTGAATCGCCACCACCATTCCTCCTTTGCTGGTGCCGTCGAGCTTGGTGACGATCAAGCCGGAGAGCGGGACCGCCTTGTTGAATTCGCGCGCCTGGTTCAACGCATTCATCCCGGTCGTCGCGTCCAGCACCAGCAACACCTCGTGCGGCGCGCCCGGCAGTTGCTTGCCCATCACCCGATGCAGCTTCTGCAACTCCTGCATCAAATTGTGTTTAGTGTGCATCCGGCCCGCGGTGTCCACGAACAAGTACTCCGTCTTGCGCGCCTGCGCCGCCGTCACCGCGTCATGGGCCACCGATGCCGCGTCGGCTCCGTAGGCTCCCGCAATGACCGGTACCTTCAACCGCTGGCCCCAGAGCTTGATTTGCTCAATCGCCGCCGCGCGGAAGGTGTCGCACGCCGCCAGCAAGGCCGTCTCCCCGCGCGACTGCACCAGGTGCGCCAGCTTGGCGGCGGTAGTGGTCTTGCCGGTGCCGTTGACGCCGACAATCGAGACCACCGTCAGCCCATCCGGCGCTCGGCGCAGCGCGGCCTGGTTTGAAGCCAGGCTGTTCTCGACTTCGCGCCTCGCGACCGCGAATACATCCATGCCCGCGCTGCCTTGCGTCTCGTAGGCTTTCTTGACCGCGCCAATTATTTGGGCAGTCATCTTCGTTCCCAGGTCGGCTGAGATCAGCGACGCTTCCAATTCCTCCACCGCCGCGGCGTCCAGTTTGGGGGAGCGGGTGACGATGCGTTTGATCTCGTGCGCCAGCTTGTTGTGTGTCTTCTGCAAGCCGGCCTTGAATTTCGCGAATAGTCCCATGGCTGATGATGCGTATTGCTGGATGGAAATCAGTCCCTCCCGGCGGCAAAGGCGGTAAGAGTCATCGAACGGGTTGGGCCGCGGCGGCGGCTTTGATCTCCGCCGCTCGGGCCTTAAGCTTTTCGACATGTCGGTAAGGCACTCGGACGGTCCCGATCAGCGGTTTGCCTTTGCTCAGGCCATGGCAATCCGAGCCGCCCGTGACCAGCAGATGAAAGCGGTCGGCCAGCTCCAGATAATGCTCGCTGGTCACCGTTGAATGTTTCGTGTGAAAGCACTCAATGCCGTCCACGCCGGCCTCGACTAAGCCGGGGATGACGTTGTCCGTGCGATTCAACCCCGGATGCGCCAGCACCGCCACACCCCCCGCCTGGTGAATCAGGTCAATGGCCTCGCCCGCGGACATCTTTAACTTGGGGACCCACGCCGGCCGGTTCCGCTTCAGAAAGCGCTCGAAGGCCTCGTCCAGGCTCGAGCACAGCCTCGCCTTCACGAGCGCGCGCGCCACGTGCGGCCGGCCGGGCGCCCGGCAGTTCGCCAGCGCGAACACCGCCTCGGCGGTCAGTGGCACCTTCAGCCGGTTGAGCCGGGCCACCATTTCACGAATGCGGTCCTGGCGCACGGCCTGGCACCTAGCGATCCGGGTCAGCAGCGTGGGATTCTCTATATCAATGAAATACCCGAGCAGGTGCAGCTCGTTGTCGCTCTGTTCCGCGGTCAGCTCGGTGCCCGCAATACACTCGATGCCCACCGCAGCGCACTCCCGCGCGGTCTCCTGGCAGCCCTCCACCGAGTCGTGGTCCGTTAGTGCGATCGCCGCCAATCGGCAGCGCTGAGCATGCGCCGCGATCTCCACTGGCTTATACGTGCCGTCGGAGAAATGGCTGTGCAGGTGGAGGTCAGCGAACTTCATGCAGCTTCCTTTCCGGCGCCGGGCGGCTCACTTGACGACCCGGGCTGGGCGCATTAATTCCCCCTTCACCTTGTCGAGGATGCCGTTCACGAACTTGCCGCTGTCCTGGGTCGAGAACTTCTTGGCGATGTCCACCGCCTCGTTGATGCTCACCACCGGCGGGATGTCGTCGCGGTGCAGCATCTCATAAATCGCCAGCCGAAGGACATTGCGATCCACCGCCGCGATGCGATGCAGCTCCCAGTTCTTCGCGTGCTTCTTGATCACCTCGTCAATCTCGTCACGGTGCTCCAGCGCGCCACGGATGAGCGGCTCGGCAAACTGGCGAATGGCCAGCTCCTCCGCGGTGGGGGGAGGCAACTCGACCGGCACGCCCCAGTTTGCTGTCCCCTTATCTTCAGCGATTGCGGCGGCCCGCTGGGACTGCCAGAACTGCTCCAGCGCGCCCTGCAGATCCTCGGGTGGATTCAGGTCATGCTGAAACAAGAACTGCACTGCACGCTCGCGCGCTTCACGTCGTTTGCCCATCGCATAAGCATGCCGCAGAAAACCCTGCGCGGCAATGCCACAGAATACGATCTACAGCGCCGTGGCGCATCTTCCACCGGCAGCCGGCCGGTTTCCCTTTCTACTCGACTCCCGCGGCCCGTCGGCCCCAACAATGAGTCATGCGCACCTGCGTCATCTTCAATCCGACCGCCCGAGGGGAGAAGGCTAGACGCCTCCGCCGCCATCTCGACGCCATCGGAGCGCAGAGCACGCTCAAACTCACCGCCGCCGCCGGGGACGCGCGCCGGCTCGCCGCTGAGGCTATCCGCGAGGGGTTCGAGATCGTGGTTGCCGCCGGCGGGGACGGCACCCTCAACGAGGTCCTCAATGGCTTCAGCGACGTGCCGGATGGTTTTGAGCAGGCGCGCCTCGGCGTGCTGCCGCTCGGCACGGTCAACGTCTTCGCCCGCGAACTCGCCATCCCTACCAGGCTGGACGCCGCTTGGGCCGCCATTCGCCAGGGGCGCGAATCGCGCGTTGATCTGCCCGCCGTGGACTACTATGCCAACGGCACACCGCAGCGCCACTGCTTCGCGCAATTGTCCGGCGCCGGTCTGGATGCGCGCGCCATCGAACTAGTCCAATGGCGATTGAAGAAAAGGATCGGCCCCCTGGCTTACGTTGTAGCGGGGCTCAAGGCCTTGCTGGGTGGCAAGTCCAAAATCACTGCCGCCGGCGGCGGGCATTCCGCAACCGGCGAGCTGATCCTGATTGGCAATGGCCGCTTCTATGGGGGGTCATATAGGATCTTCCCACAAGCCGACTCGCGCGACGGCCTGCTCGACGTGTGCGTCTTTCCCCGCGTCAATTGGCTGACTCTCGCCCGCTGCGGCCCCAGCCTGCTGCTGCGCGGCAGCGTGCCCGCCTCTGTCACGCAGTCGTTCCAGGCTGACTCGTTCACCCTCTCCAGCCCCTCTTCTACCCCGATTGAAGCCGATGGCGAACTCATCGGCCACCTGCCCGCGACGTTCTCCATTCAACGGTCACGCTTGCGCGTAATCGTGCCGTGATCCGTCCATTTCAGGCTCGCCTGGTGTAAGGCGATGGCTGTCTGGGTCATAAGTCCTGGCGAACACGCGGCGGATACGTCAACATCTCGCCCACCGGACAGCCTGACTTCCTCACACCCAGTAACGGTAATTCACCTCAGGAAAGATATTGTCCCGCCACTCGACCTGCTTTAGCCATTCCTCATCGAGTTGGGCCGTGGTGAGCTGCTCGTAAATCCGGCTGAAGCGCAGTAAATGCTCCTTCACGCGTTTGCGGGCATAGTCCGGGCTCGTGCCCGTTCGAAGGATGAACGGCCAATCACTGGCTTGGGCCAGGAGCAGCTCGCGCGCGGCTTGCTTGAGCAGGCGCTCCTGCAATTTGTCGGGCTGCGGGAAACGCCGCGCCAGCTCCGTCATGCGTTCCTGCGCCACGCGCAGGTGCGGATAAATCCATTCGTTCTTCTCGTTCAGCCAGACGCGCCAGTAACCTCCCTCACCCCAGCTTGAGGCGGCGGGCGTGGCTACCTGGTGAGTCGGGTGCCGGCCCAGGAACTCCCCCGGCGTGGTCAATTCAAAGACCTTTTGGCCAGAGCAGGCCTTGCGCACTACGAAGTCGAGGAACTCCGGGCCCTCATACCACCAGTGGCCGAATAACTCGGCGTCGTAGGGCGCTATCACCATGGGCGGGCGGTCGAGGATTTCCCCCAGACGTTGGAATTGCGTTGCCCGCGCCTCGAGGAAATGGCTCGCATGCCCTTCAGCGGCTCGGATGGCGGCCTGGCGATCATAAGCCTCCTTCGCTCCCGAATTGCCGGTAATGCGATAGTACTTGAGCCCGGTGAAGCCCCGTTGGCCGGGCGCGGGCAGGTGCGCCTTCACGTAATCGAAATCCAGGTCGAACCCAATGTCGCGGTAGAAATCGCGGTAGCGCGGGTCGCCGGGATAACCGGCGTGCCGGCTCCAGACCTGCCGTGAGCAATCGGGGTCGCGGCCAAAGGCGGCGATGCCCTTGGGCGTGAAGATCGGCGCAAACGTCGCGTACCGCGGCCGTGGCCGCGCGTGCAGGATGCCGTGGGTGTCGGTAACAAACCAGCGCAGGTTTGCCTCTTGCAGGACATCCTCCAGGCTCTCCACATAAGCGCACTCCGGCAGCCAGATGCCCCGCGGGTCGCAGCCAAAACAACCCCGGTAATGGTCGCGCCCCACCAAGACCTGCGCGCGCAGCGATGGAGGATGATCGGCCACCAGCGGCAACAGCGCGTGCGTCGCAGCGCTCGTGATAATTTCCAGATGCCCCGACTCCTGGAATTGCCCGAAGGCGCCCACCAGGTCGCGCCGGCAGGCTGCGTAAGTGTCGCGCACCCCGCCCAGCCGCCCGTGATAGAACTGGGCGAGATCATGGAAGGGCTTCTCCCAGCGCGTCCGATGGATTTCCTTTTCCGCCAGCTCGATCAGCTCGTTGAGGTGCCGCTCGTAGCGTGACTGCAGGAGCGGATCACGCAGCATTGAGCAGAGTGTCGGGGTCAGCGTGAGCGTCAGGCGAGTGTTCAGGCCATCCTTCCGCCAACGCTCCAGCATTTGCAGTAGCGGCACATAGGTTTCAGTGATGGCCTCGAACAGCCAGTTCTCCTCCAGGAACCTCTCGTGTTCCGGGTGGCGGACAAACGGCAGGTGGGCGTGCAGGATCAGAGCAAAGTAGCCGGACATGTGGGGCGGGATGCTAGAGTCCAAAGGCTGGAGGCTAAAGTCTAAAGTCGAGAGTCGGACGGGCAAGCAGGCGCGAGGCCAACTCGGCACAAACGAAATGGTGCCCCATCATCGGCTGAGCGGCGAATTGGCCAGCGTAGCTCAGGGGCTTTCGGTCTCAGGGGATTCGAGTGACTGATCTTGCAGTGCCGTGCCAACCTCGCCCCGGTAGTCCGTTTCACGGCTGACTCGTAGCTCGGCCTCGCGCAGGTCGCCTTGCGCGGACATGGCGGACAGAACGACCGCGTGTTCCCCATCAGGCAGCGACAAGCGGCAACTGAACGTGCCGTCAGGGCGGAGTTGAATCGGCCGACCACCAATCGTCACGCTCGCGTCCGGTTCCGTCGCGCCGTAGAGAATGAGTTCGGCGTTGATGTTAAACCAGAATCCTTGCGGTCGTTGCTCCGGCACGCCCGAAGGACTGGATACGCTCTCAGCTTCGCCACCGGAAGGGCCAGGTTGGGCAATTCCCCCCGCGGCGACTTCCTGCTCACCCCGGCCGCGAACCATCTCCCCAACTTCCGCCGAACTGCTCCAGTCCTGCCGCATGAGGTGCAAGCCAACCAATTCAGCCAATGCGCGCTCCTCCGCTGCCTCCATCGGCGGCAAGTCCGCTGGAACTGTCTGTTTGGCCAGCGCCGCAATGTGGCTCAGCCGCACATGGACGGGAATGGTTGCAAACCGCACCGTCTGGTCGGTCGAAATCTCTTCTGCGGGCGTGACCGTAGGCGAGGAGGTT
>Ga0187877_1004913_pt1 | contig 10042 bp, 6 predicted proteins | sample June2016WEW_17_1_3_FD_132430 | JGI IMG/M metagenome (GOLD analysis project Ga0187877, IMG submission 132430) | Peatland microbial communities from SPRUCE experiment site at the Marcell Experimental Forest, Minnesota, USA - June2016WEW_17_100 | ecosystem: Environmental > Terrestrial > Soil >... | reverse complement strand
TGATGTTGCGTGATTCGCAAAAGCTCTGGTCCTCAAACCCTCTGGCGAGACACGCGGTGCTTGCGCACCGCCCAGACGAAGTTTGCTCTTGACAAAGCTTTCGTCCTTATCGAGGGGCACCCAATTTCTGTGGTTGAGTCAGATCGGGTTATGGGCAGGGTTGGGTCTGTGCTATCCCACGCTTCGCCAGAAAAAAGGCGAAGGATGGGGCACCCAATTCTTGTCGTTGGGTCAGATCGGGTATGGGCCGGTTTGGGTCTGTGCTATCCCACCCTTCGCCAGGAAAAAGGCGAAGGATGGGCCACCGACCGTTAGCACAACATCAAGCGGCCGAAGAACTGGTTTTGGATTTGGCACGGTGTCGTTGGGCGGAACAGTGACGGAGCCGCCGGTTGAGCCCGCGGTGACGAAGCTGTAGTCGTTCCAGCCGCGCACTGTCAGTGGCGCCCAGGCCGTCAGGATTGACGGTCCCGAAGTACTCCGCGTAGGTGGGCATCGGCCCAAGCTTGACCGGGCCGGGATTGCTGAGGTCTTCGTTGGCCAGGTACAGGTAGTTGAACTTGCTGAGGTCGAGGCGAAAGACCCACTGCACCTGACCGATCGATCCGGTGGGGTCGGTTGCAGCGTGGTCGGCGACTAGATAAACGTGAACGCCGGGATCGTCGGGCGTGACCATCCAGTTCTCACTGTAGGTGAAGTCGTTGCTGCCGCCGGAGGGGTACTCGACCCACCAGTCGATGTACTTGTCTGTCGCATCGTAGCCGGGAACTCCAGGCGCGCTGGCCAGGCCCCCGGCGTTATCCATGTAAAAGCCCTTGGGGACGCCGCCGCCGGTTTGGGTCTGGTCGACGAGGTTGTCTGTGGTGCCGACCGGGACCATGTCGATGATGCTGGAGTGGGCGGGGTAAAAGCAGATATCGAGAGCGCCGTTGTTGATCTCCCAGACCTGGGGGGCGGAGCGGCCGCCGCAGGTGGCTGTAGTGGTGTTGATGGTGAGAGGGTTAGCCGCGTAAGCAGGAATCGCCAGGACGGCGAGCGCGAATATCCCGGCGACGATTCGAACGAACATTTTGTCCATGGGGGACCTCCAGATGGGGGAATTTGCGAACACGTGAACGCAAGCGAACGGGAGATCGATCGTAACCAGAGGCTCTTGCTAAAGAGAGAAGCGTGCTGCAGATAAGAAATAATTCCAGCGGCGGAATTATGGGCCGGTGAATCAAGACCTGTCAAGGTGGTTTTTGTGAATTCTCCTCGATCGAGGCTGGCTTCGCATGCGCAAGAAGCACGGCGTTCCGCAGAGAGAAGCTTGAGCACAGAGCCGGCCCGGTTGTCCACAACTCAAACAGGAGTGGCGGCTGAATGCACCGGTTCTGCGCCTTGTGCCCATCCGCGGCGTGGGCTAGGCTGGGAGGGCGAGGCTAGGGGCGATTCTTGATGCCGATGGTGCCCCGGAATTGAGGCAATTCGGACCGCCCATCCCCGCTCCAGACAGGGCTGGCTGCAACTTTCCACAGGCAAATGGCAATGTTTAGGGAGCAGATGCTTGAAATGTTAAGAAAACACTAGATGTTGTGGTTTGTTCTTGACACGCACCATGGAGAGCGGTAATTTTTCATCTGCGGCTGTAAACAGGCTGTTAATAAATACCGGCGCAAATCGAGCAATTCCCGAGTTCAGGTGCTCCTCCTAGCGTCTCGTGAGCAGGCAATCAGCGGAACTGATTGACCCCCGGCCGAGGCGGCTCCAGGGTACAACGACGCGGAAAGAGCTGAAAGGCGTCGGCGAGCCGTGGACGACGCTGGAACTCGCGGATCTTAGACCCCGTCTTCCTTTTGTTTCCATGCAGTTGCCTGTAGTTCCACGGTCTGGCGAGAGGCCAGGCATACGGCTTTTTATCACCCTTTTTCCGATTGGAGAGGATCAAGATGAACGAGGCTCACGTACAGACTTCGACTGCTGCATTCCAATCTAACCCCCGTAGCCAGGGCCTGACGTTCTCGCGGCGCTTTTCCAGGGAAGGTGTTTCTGCCTACGACGAAGTGCAGTGGGAGCGGCGGACCGCGTTAATCACCGACACGAAGGGAAACACGATCTTCGAGCAGAAGGACGTGGAAGTTCCCGTGGACTGGTCGATGACAGCGACCAACATTGTGGCGTCGAAGTACCTTCACGGCCAGATGGGCACGCCGGAGCGCGAGACGGGCGTGCGGCAACTGGTGGAGCGGGTGGCGGAGACGGTGCGCGACTGGGGCATGGCGGGCGGCTACTTTGCCACGCAGGTGGATGCCGGCATCTTCCACGATGAGCTGGCGCACCTGCTGCTGACCCAGAAGGCGGCGTTCAACTCGCCGGTGTGGTTCAACGTGGGCTGCGACCGGCTGGAGCCGGAGGCGGACGGACAGAACTGGCACTGGGATCCGGTGACTGGCGGGGTGCAGTACTCGGCGACGGGCTACAGGAACCCGCAGTGCTCGGCGTGCTTTATCAACGCCGTGGACGACTCGCTGGACTCGATCCTGACCCTGGCGAAGACGGAAGGGATGCTGTTCAAGTGGGGATCGGGGACGGGGACAAATCTGTCGTCGCTGCGCGGGTCAATGGAGCAGCTTTCGGGCGGCGGGCAGGCGAGCGGGCCGTTGAGCTTTATGCGCGGGTTTGACGCCTTTGCCGGCGTAATCAAGAGCGGAGGCAAGACGCGGCGCGCGGCCAAGATGGTGATCCTGAACGTGGACCACCCCGACATCGTGGAGTTTATCGAGTGCAAGGCCAAGGAAGAGAAGAAGGCCTTCACGCTGATCAAGGCGGGCTACGACGGAAGCGGGCCGGATTCAGAGGCATTTTCTTCGATCTTCTTCCAGAACGCGAATAATTCGGTACGGGTCAGTGACGAGTTTATGCGCGCCTACGAGGCCGATGGGGACTTTACCACCTATACGGTGAAGGGCCACCTGCCGGTAAATTCCTACAAGGCGCGGGAGATCATGGGCAAGATCGCCGAGTCGACGTGGCAGTGCGGCGATCCGGGAATGCAGTTCGACGACACTATCAACAAGTGGCACACGAGCAAGAACTCGGCGCGGATCAACGCGTCGAATCCATGCAGCGAATACATGTTCCTGGACAACTCGGCGTGCAACCTGGCGAGCCTGAACCTGATGCGGTTCGTGACTCCGGCGGGGACGTTCGACATTCCCGCGTACCGGCACGCGATCAGCGTGTTGATCACGGCGATGGAGATCCTGGTGGACAACTCGGGGTATCCGACCGAGGCCATCGCGCGGAACTCGCACGACTACCGGCCACTGGGGCTGGGCTATGCCAACCTGGGCGCGCTGCTCATGTCGTTCGGGCTGCCGTATGACTCGGCAGCCGGGCGCGACCTGGCGGCAAGCATGACGGCGATCATGTGCGGGCAGTCGTACCTGCAGTCTGCGATTATCGCGGCGCAATGCCCGGCGCTGGGCTCGGCGACACCGCTGACGGCGAGCGTGGAACACCAGGGCGGAGCGTGCCCTGGCTACTACGTGAATCGCGAGCCGTTCCTTGACGTGATCCGCATGCACCGCGCCGAGGTGAACAACATCGGCAAGTCGAGGACCACCGGGGAACCGTTCACGGTGCCGCAGCTCGATGCGCTGATTGACGCCAGCCGGGAGAGCTGGGACATGGCGCTGCTTTACGGCGAACGGTACGGGTATCGCAATTCGCAGGTGACGGTGCTGGCGCCGACGGGAACCATCGGATTCATGATGGACTGCGACACGACGGGCATCGAGCCGGACCTGGCGCTGGTGAAGTACAAGAAGCTGGTGGGCGGCGGCATGATCAAGATCGTGAACAACACCGTGCCCGCGGCGCTGTTCAAGCTGGGCTACACGAGCGACGAGGTGAACGCGATCGTCAGCTACATCGACGCGACGGGCACGATCGAGGGGGCGCCGGGGATCAAGCCGGAGCACCTGGCGGTGTTCGATTGCAGCTTCAAGCCGGCGAAGGGCACGCGGTCGATCCACTACATGGGGCACATCAAGATGATGGCGGCGGCGCAGCCGTTCCTGTCGGGCGCGATTTCAAAGACCGTGAACTTGCCGCACGAGGCCACTGTGGACGAGGTGGCCGAGGCGTACGCGGAGAGCTGGCGGCAGGGCATCAAGGCCGTAGCCATCTACCGCGATGGCTCGAAGGGCACGCAGCCACTGAACACAAGCATGGATGCGAAGAAGGAGCCTTCGGAACTGGATACGGTTGGCGGCCGCCTGCTGTTGCACCTGGCGGCGTCGCAACCCGGAGCGGAGGCGGACCTGAAAACGCTGGAAGCGCACGCGAACGACCGGGTGGAGGTGAGCGCCAGGCAACTGGCTGCCGCGGCGCAGGCCTTCCAGAAGGCGCTCGAGGAGATCGCCCAGGCTGAGGCGGTTCCGGTGCTGACGGCGGCGCCGTCGTTGGGAGCGGGGAGCGAGATGGCGAAGGACGAACAGGACCTGAACGCGCCGCCGCGCGCGATCCGTCACCGGCTGCAGGAGGAGCGCGCGTCGATTACGCACAAGTTCTCCATCGCCGGGCACGAAGGCTACATCACCGTGGGCCTTTATCCGAACGGCCAGCCGGGCGAGATCTTCATCCGCATGGCCAAGGAGGGATCGACGGTGAGCGGGCTGATGGACGCGTTCGCGACGTCGGTCTCGCTGGCGCTGCAACACGGCGTTCCGCTGAAGGTGCTGTGCGAGAAGTTTGCGCACACGCGCTTTGAGCCTTCGGGCTGGACGGGCAACGAGCAGATCGGCTACGCGAAGAGCCTGATGGACTACATCTTCCGCTGGCTGAATCTGCGCTTCCTTTCAGGCCAGCAACTGACGCTGTTCGCTGGCCTCGCGCCAAGCGCGCCGCAACTGCCGGCGTCGCCGAGCCTGCTCGAGGAGAGCGACCTCAATGAGGATGAGCCGGCGGAGCCGCAAAGCCAGATGGCGCGGCTGGTGGAGGAAGTGGCCAAGCGGCTGAACCAGGTGGCGGCGGCGGGCCCGCGCCCGGGCGGCGGCATCGCTCCGGAGCCGCAGCCGGAGCCGAGCGCCGGGACACCGAGACGGATGACCGAGCTGCAGGCGCAGCGCGAGGCGCAGGCTAGTCCGGCACATGGGCCGAGCCTGCAGGATCGCGGGCTGTATCACGCAGCCGATGCCATGCGCGACATGTACGACATGGGCGACGCACCGAGTTGCGGCACGTGCGGCGCGATCATGGTGCGCAACGGGAGTTGCTACCGCTGCATGAGCTGCGGGTCCACCTCGGGCTGTTCATAGCATCGGGTGCAGCTAGGCGCTGGTCAAGTGTGGGTTTACGCAATACGTGAAAGTTGTACCCCATAAGGTGAAAGTTCGAACCTCATAAAATGAAAGCTGCACATCCTTAAAGACTAATAATTGATTTGGCCGGGGCTCAGTGAAGCAAGGGGCACGCCGGCCGAAAAATCATGCATAATCTGCACCGCCTACATAAATCATTTGATTTCAGTGGACAACGGACAGCGCAGTTTGTTCTCGTCCTGGTTCAAACCTGCAGCTAGGTACACCGCGGCAAGTGCAAGGACTCGGGTTGTGATGGTCAGATCCATAGCCAACCCTTTCCCCGCTTTCCCAAGGCGGCGTGCGGTAATACCAAGCTTCTTCAATCTGTGTCCTATCGTTTCGGCGCTGTAGTTCAAAGGTTCACCATGCTCTTTCGCGATGCGATTGAGCTGACGCACACAAGTGGACAGAATCCGACATACGAAATCCCATGGTTTCGGCGTTTGAGCATTGTCTGTTCGCGCAGTAATCAGCACTTCATTCATCAGCCTGAGGCTTGTTGAAAAAGTATCGGCGGCAACCTAAACTCTTTGGTAGAGGCGATTATGGAGCGAACCTCAGCCAAATGCCGCCAAAGAGTACCAAAAGAACGGGGTCCGTATACACCGGAGCCGGTGCAAGGACGGGTCATCACACGACGCCTCGGCGGGCAATCGATCCGTCGCATTGCCCGCGAGGAAGGAATCGACCGTAAAACTGTGGACCGGATCCTGACGCAGCGGGAAGTTGTGGAGATGATTGCCCAATATCGGCAACGACTCCTGAGCTTGGTTCCCGAGGCCATCGACGTCTACCGCGATGCGCTTTCATCAGACGATGAGCGAATACGCGTCACGGTAGCCAATAAGCTGGTGGAAGGCCTACAGGTGATGCCGCGGGGCGGTAGTGGACAAATAGCCGACATGGCCAATCAGGCCTCATCGTCCCCGCTGGAGGAAGTGCGTGGCCGTTATGCCGTTGCAGCCCAAGTGATGGCGATGATGATGGAAAAGAGCGACACTTATGGTTTTCCCCTTCCCGAACCGTTGGCTAAGCTGAGAGCAGCAGCAGAAGCCGCCGCACCAAAGGACTTGAAGAAGTAATCTGCCGTCCCCCTCCGGTTGAACGCTTGCTGCGGATCATGCACTCAACGTGGAAATGTAGACTGCATGCGGCCAGTCCAACTCAACATGAACGGAGCCGTAAATTGGCTATGAGGCATGTTGGCGAGATAGTGGGGGCCACGGTGATCAAGATTTGGTGAGCCGTCCGGGATACCACAAGTGTTTCACTCCTTTGCCGGGAGCCCTGAAACGGGCGGTAAATTCGTGAGTAGCGGAGCCAGTTCGTCCACCAACTCAGTCTGTGCTTTGAGCAACGCCGCTTCGGTGGTGGCCTTGATCCATCGATAGGTAGTTCCAACAAGTAGCGGCTTCGCACGGGGGGAAGGGTTGCGACGAAGGCGTTCCATTTGATTGCGGAGGTCTTCCGCTTCCTGCTCGGTTCTCTGGGCTGCCGCCTGCAACTCTTCCTCGGCATAACCCAGCCATTTCGGGAAATCCTCGAGGCCAGAAGCTAGCCAGGCGAGAAGTACGGCACGAGGTATTGATTCGAAGAAGCCAAATTTCCCGACCCACCAATTTTCGTTCTTACCTGAAGCGAGGGCGGCGCGTAGCTCGGACTTGCCCTTGGCGGTGATCGAGTAACGTAGACTCCTCCGCGTACCAGGCTCAGCCGTCAGCAGGCCCGCTTTTTCGAGATGCTGTAGCACCGGCCCGCTCTGGCCCACAGACACACCGGCCTGCAACTTGAGATCATAGGTCGTCTTTAGGCCACATTTGACTAGGGCCAGTATGAGGATGTGGTTCGGACTATTTGAACTGTAAGGCATGGCACTCGGTGCGGCCCTCTCAGCATAAGAGGCCTCCGAGCCAAGCATAGTACATATCGGCGGTATACCGTTGACAATTCTACATACCGTCGGTATAATTGCGGTATGTCTAAGCGTCTGCACCTGACAACCAGCCGCCATTTAGAGTCGTCATTCTCAACCAACACGGCAGGTAGCCAGCTGTGCACGACCGACCACGGCCGTTCCGATGTTCGTTCCATCATCTTCCCCGAGCCGGGACAATTGCGTTCTCGCAGGGTGGTGTCGCGGTCGAACTCGCGCTCCGCGGGGAAATATCCGAGCTGGAAGATGAAGCGCATGCTTCATTGGGAATCCATCCATGAGCTCAACGCGTTTCGCCTGCTGGATTGCAATCCGGACGTTACGCACTTCAATGAGCAGCCGTGTCAGGTCGTATACGTCATCGATGGAGTGGAAAGAGTTCATTATCCCGACATCCTGGTAACCACGGTTGAAAGAGAGGAGTTGTGGGAGGTGAAGCTGCAGTCCAAAGCTCTCGAACCGGAGGTTCTTGAGAGGACCGCTCTGCTTTCCCGCGCGCTTCCCAGGTGGGGTTACGTGTACAGAATGATGTTTGCCGAAGAACTCGCCAGGCAACCACGCCTCAACAACGCAAATCTTCTTCTCCGTTTCGGCGCGCGAGAGGTCGGTGATGGCGAATCGGAAGAAATCAGGCGTGTTGTGCAGCAGAGGGGCCGTCTGATCTGGTCAAAGGCTTGCCGTGGCGACTACGGATCAAAAGGCTGCGAGATTCTTTGCGGCCTCGTATTGAGAGGCATCCTGGCTATCGACATGAACTCGCCGGTCACACCCAATACACATTTTCTTGCCAGAAGGGAGCTCTAGTATGGCGACCGGCTGCATAGAGAGTGGCGCAATCGTTCGGATAGACGGAATCGACCATCGCCTCTCCCGCAAGATCGAGGACAGCTGGCAGTTAGAGCAGTCGAAGACAGGGCGCATTACTGAGTATAAGGAGCCCGATCTGCTGCGGATGATCGCAGAGAACAGGTTGACCTTTCCCGGGAACGCGGCTCTGACCGATTCCGGGTCAGTCCACTGTGCGCTGTCGCCAGCGGAATTCGAAACAGCAAAGCTGCGGCGCAGCTATGTTCTTGCTGTGCTCAACATGCCAAATACGCGTGAGCGACTGGAGAAGGCCATCCATAATACGTGGACAAGACTCAAGTCGCCCAAAACTCCCCCAGGATACGCGAGCGTCTATCGCTGGAAGGTCAGGTTCCTCAAGTCGAACGGCGACATCAGGGCTTTGGCTGCAAATACTCACAGCAGGGGCAACCGCGAAACCCGCTACCCGGCTGCAGTCATCGAGATTTGCGAGCATTCCATATCGGCGAAATATCTAAATCGAGTGCGCAATAGCATCCAGGAAACACTAGAGGACGCATTACGTCGGGTAAAGAAAGAGAATGAACTGCGGCCAGAATGCGACGCGCTGCCGTTACCAACACGACGACTCATTGCCCGCATGATCGCAGATATTCCGGCGTTTGACAGGTACTCTGCCCGCTACGGGCATGACGCCGCAATCAAAGAATTCCGGTCGGTCCAAGGGCACTCCGTCGCTCAAGCGCCTCTCGAACGAGCGGAGATTGACCACACACTGGTCGACCTGATGGTCGTCGATGATCAAAGCGGCCTGCCCTTGGGACGGCCATGGGTCACGGCCTGCATCGATTGCTATACGCGGTGCATCCTGGGGATTTACATCGGATTCAATCCGCCCAGCTACCAATCTGTGGCGACCTGTCTTAAGGATTGCTTCCTGCCAAAAATCAACTTGAAGCGAGACTACCCCGACATCGTGAATGAGTGGCCAGCATACGGCGTCATGCGCAACCTCGTTGTTGATGGCGGCCTCGAATTCTATTCCACGAGCCTCGAACAAGTGTGCCTGTCCCTGAACATCAACTGGATCGCCGCCCCACGTCGCACGGCCTGGTTTAAGGGTAAGATTGAACGCTTCCTTGGCACAATGAACCGCGCGGTCGCTCATGGACTTCCCGGTACGACGTTCAGCGACATCTTCGAAAAAGGGGACTACAACCCCGCCGAACATGCGACCACCACCCTCGCCACTTTGCGAAAGGTCGTTCGCATGTGGATCGCCGACGTCTACCATCAGCAGGTTCACCGGTCGCTTCAGACAACGCCGGCGAAGATGTGGACCTCAAGCATCAGGCCTGAGGATATTCGCTTGCCCGATGAGACGACCCAACTAGACTTGGTCATGGGCCGAGTGGAATCGCGCACTCTGACCCACAAGGGCATCGAGTTTGAAGGCCTCTTTTATAATTCGCCCGAACTAACGGAGATGCGCCGAAGGGAGGGCGCGAATCTCGCGGTCGAGATTCGTATCAACGAAAGCGATATCGGTTCCATCTATGTGCTGTCAACAAAGACCTCAAGAGCCTATTCCGTTCCGGCGTTGGATCAGGATTACGCCGCGGGAATTAGCCTCTGGCAACACAAGGTGATCAGGAATTACCAGAGACGACACTCCGAGACGGAACAGGGTGTGCACGGTTGGTTGCAAACAAAAAGCGAGATCGCCCGTTTGATTGATGAGAGCCTCAAACTGAAGCGAACGCGGACACACAAACGCATTGCCCGCTACCGGGAGACCTCCGAACAGATGCCGCGGGAACAGCAAGCCGGTGAATTTCCGGCACAGGCTCTCTCGGACGGAACTGCAGGAAGTCGCAAGGTTGAATCTCCGGCGTCGGTTGGCGCCATGGATCAGGCCCCAATACCACTGTGCGCGCAGGCGCCACCCGCGGCTCGC
>Ga0187877_1004911_pt1 | contig 10045 bp, 8 predicted proteins | sample June2016WEW_17_1_3_FD_132430 | JGI IMG/M metagenome (GOLD analysis project Ga0187877, IMG submission 132430) | Peatland microbial communities from SPRUCE experiment site at the Marcell Experimental Forest, Minnesota, USA - June2016WEW_17_100 | ecosystem: Environmental > Terrestrial > Soil >... | reverse complement strand
GCTACTGCCACGTCAGCAATATCGTCTCGGGTGACCCATGCGACGCGTCCTTCGCCGGCTGGGGCCCGGATCACATCATCCGACGAGACGTTTTGTGGCACGTTATCGGTATACAGGTTGGCCCGCAGGAAAGTAAAGGGCGCTCCCAAAGCTCGGATGTGCTTCTCGGTATGAAAATGGTCAGGGGCCAGGATGAAGGTGGCGTCAGGAGCGGCATTCATCACCGAGAGGTAGACTATATGTTTCACGCCGGCGTCCGCCGCGGCATCTACAGCAATAAATTGTTGCTGCAAACGATCATATGGAGGAGGAGGCGTGTGGTTTTTGGCGCTGATCTGAGCCACACCAAACCGGTCGCGGGCAGAAACCAGGAACAAGGTCTCGATGCCAGCAAGGGCTCGGCTCATTCCGGCGGCATCACCGTAGGAGGAAGCCTGGACGATCTCGGCCCTCGGCAGACGCAGCGCCCGGGCAGGATCGCGCACGATCAGACGCTGCGCCAATCCAAGACCGGACAGGCGGGCTGCCACCCTGCCTCCCACTTCCCCCGTAGCTCCGGTAACCGCTATCACTGCTGGACTCTTTCAAGGGCTTATTACTACACGATAGATATCAGACGGCTTATTATTTTAGTTGTGTGCGTCAAGTTCTGCAATGGTCTCCTTGGCTGGTCAGCGATAGCCCGCTACATTGAGTTCACGAGGGCGAGGGTGCTTTTTTTCGAACATATTTCATTTCTGCTTCCATCGGCGCCACTGATGGCTGTAACTTGAGACCGACTTCAATCGAAACCTTGTCTGGGATGCATGTGATTATATACGCTCTCCGTATTTCCATCATTACATACCATGGCGATTGTGAAGTGCTTTTTGGTTGCAGATAACCTGAGGTCATAGGATAAACTCCCTTCATCAACGAAGGGCAAGCTTCCGTCTCAATGGTGTGGGCGACCCCGCCCATTGCCAAGGCACGCTGCGCGTCCTGTTATGCCCAAATGGAGGAACAAGATGACCAACTGGCACGATTTCTTTCAAAGGCAAGGCACGGCGCCATCCTGGCCATACGCAGTCGATTATGAGAAAGAGTACGAAATCGATACGGATGTCTTGGTCATTGGCGGAGGCATAGCCGGATGCTGGGCCGCAATCAGTGCCGCCAGAAAAGGCGTCAGGGTGGCGCTGGTGGAGAAAGGCGACACCATTCGAAGCGGCTCCGGAGGGCCGGGCTGCGATCACTGGTGCCAGTGCCCAGCCAATCCACATTCCAAAGTCGACCCCGATGAGTGGGCTAGAGTTTTAGCCCGGCATCCGGGGACCATGTCAGAGCTGCCGAAAGGCACTCCCAGGTGCTCCTATGGAAACGGCATCGGAGCGCAGATTACATGCCGGGAAAACTATGACACACTCCTCGAACTGGAACAGATGGGTGGTCAAATCAGGGATATCAATGATGAGTATGTTGGGGCCGAGGGCAGGTACGACGATACCAAGTTCATGTCTTCACCCCGCACCAGCCCAAACCACGAAACCGAACTTGTTTTGCGCGTCTGGGGAGTAACGTTCAAACCTGCTCTGAAAAAAGAATGTCAAAGGCTGGGGGTCCGTATTTTCGATCGCGTTATGGTGACCAGTCTCTTGACTGAGGGAGGCATCCAGGGAGCGCGGGTTATCGGTGCCACGGGATTTAACAACCGCACCTGTGAGTTCATGATTTTCAAGTCGAAAGCTGCCGTGCTTGCCACCGCAGGCGATTTTTACATGTGGATGCTGAATACGGAGCACGCAGGTTGCAGGCAATTCCGCTCCCGCTGTGCAACCGGCGATGGATATGCAATAGCCTGGAAAGCAGGCGCAGAGCTTGTTTTGATGGAGCAGACAATACCGCTGATGCTGGGCACGGGGTACAAGCATAACTGGTACGGCGGAGCCGGCGATGCCAGCTATGAAAATCTTCAAATTGTCGATGCAAACGGAAAGAAGCTGCCCTGGCCTGCACAGGGCTGGCAGGATGGCGGCGCAATGGGCCCGCCACCGGAAGTGCGTAACTCCATCCGTAAGGGAATCTTCAAAGGCGAATGGGCCCTGCCTTTCTACGGCGATTTTCCTGCAATGCCGGATATCGAGCGCAGGGCAACCTGGGATCTCATGCTGGGGCAGGAATCAACCACCAAAATCATCACCAGCACTTACGAAAGGGCCGGATTCGACCCCCAAAAACACCTGCTCCAAAATTATGCTTTCATAGAAGGAGAAACCCACTCTCAGTGGCGAACGCCCAGAGGTAGCGGACCTGTGATTGACTGGAATTTGAAGTCGACTCTGGATGGATTATACGCCGCCGGGGAGCAGTTGTTTTCTCACGGCGATCACAGCTTCGCAGCTTCGACCGGAAGATATGCCGGGCGGAAGGCTGCCGATTACTCGAGGGAGGTCAATGAATCCAGAATATCCAAAGAGCAGATCGCCCGGGAAAAAGCGCGCATCTATGCCCCGATTAAACGTACCAACGGCATTGAATGGAAGGAGCTGAATGCCGGGATTGCCAGGACGATGCAGTATTACTGCAGTGAATTCAAAACCGAATCGCTCCTTAACCTGGGACTGGAGACCCTGAAGGAAATTGAACAGGAGTTTGTCCCAAGACTGTACGCTCTTGACCCGCACAAGCTGATGCGCAGCATCGAAGACCTGAGCATGTTGGCTCATGCCCAGATGATTCTGAGCGCCTCCCTGGCACGGAAGGCCAGCAGCGCACCGCTCAATTTCCACAGAATCGATTACCCTGAGTTGGATCCGCCCGAATGGAATAAATATGTGACCATCAAGCTGGAGAACGGCAAGGTCCAATCCGGCGAATTGCCTTTGAATTATTGGGGCGATATGAAAGCCAATTACGAGGCTCACAACAAGGACTACACTGGAGTTTATAAAGGAAAATAGGAAGGCTGCAATGGCTCAGATAAAAATAAGCGCTTTGCCCAACATCACGACTCCGAACACGCCGGTAATTTTCAATCCTGAATTCTGCGTCGGATGCAATACGTGTGTGAATGTATGCCAGGTGGACGTGTTTATTCCCAATCCCGACAAGGGCAGCCCGCCAATCATTTTGCATCCCGATGAGTGCTGGTACTGCGGCTGCTGTGTTATTGACTGCCAGCATCCAGGAGCTATTTCTTTCAACTGGCCGCTGCAACAGAGAGGCTCGTGGAAAGACAAAATTACCGGCAAGGTTATGCGGGACACCGTTTAGGTTTCCCATTCCCTATCGTAACCTTTGCTGCAAGATGTTTTAGTACCGGCCATGCTCTTTAAACAGAGCGTCCTAAATAAATGCGCATGTCGCTTGAGGCCCGAAGGGCCGCTAATGTGACGAAAGTGAGCGCCGAAGGTGCGGCACGTGAAGCGCCAATGGTGTCGCGCCTTCAGCGCTCTATCGCTTCGTAAGCCTATCCCGGCCTGACGGCCGGGCCTATTGCCTTTCGGCCCTTCGGGCCTTACTGCCATATGAGCATTCATTTGTGTCGCTCTGTATAATTGATTGCAACATAGCCTGCATGGCTTCAATTCGTGCTTTGTCCGGCATTTTTGTGACAATGATCAAACCACCGTTTTTTCCGCATTTATCGATTTCGGTTCGGGATGTCATTGCCAGATCACCTCGTACGATTATTGCTCGAAACCAATGGCCTCTGTGGGATAGGCTTTGTTTTGATCCGAATCTTTATACGATCACGCCCGCGCGGATTCTGGCGATTTCCAGACCCTCCGGATCCAACTCCATCTGCAATAACAGAATGCGTGAACTGTGATGCAGTTTAACGGGCACTTTGCTCCGTGCGCCCGGCGAAACCAGAATGCGATCATATTGCGAGTCGTTCAGCAAGTGTCTGAAATCTGCCACTTCGTCAACTGACATCCAGGAGATGTTTGCATCTTTGCATTTCATCCATTTGTGCAACTGCTCAACAATGAAGCGAGCGCTTGATATGGCATGATTCGGAAGGAGAACGAGTATAGAAGACGCTCTTATCTTTTCCATCGCCTTGATCGTTTGTTCCGTGTAGCAAATCTCGATGGGAATAATGTCAATTTTCCTCCCCCGAGGTATGCGTCGAATACTATCGGCAATGAGATGGTTGACGAGTACCTTTCGGAGTTTGCTACGACGATTAAGAGCAAGTTTGAATTCGTCTGCCGACAGGCCCACTACCGAAGCGTGCCAGAAGCGAGACACTTGTTCCGCCCTTCGAAGGGCTGTTTCTTTATCCGGATCAACATAAGCAATAAACGGAGACCGATGCTCGTCTTCCTGCGTACTCCGGCTGAGATACCGGGAAAATGCGATTGGGGATACTCCTATTCTTCGGATCCGCTTGATTATGTCCTTGGACAATTCCTGACATTTTATATTTATAGAGTCCGGAGCCGCAGCGGATACAGCAACTACGGTCCTCTTGCCAGGAGCGGGAGAAAGCAGGCCGGAGTGACGCAAGGCCAGATATGCCCGGTGAATTTGGCCTCGATTAATGCCTGTCTGCTTTTCCACTTCGCGAATCGGCGGTAGAACATCTCCTCTTTTGAGCACTCCCATAGCAATTGAAAGCTTGATCTGCTCCTGAATCTGTTTGATGGCGGGGACGGGGCTGTTTTTTTCGATCTGAAATTCCATAACATTCATAAAAGAATCAAATGCGGGTGGTCTGCGTAACACAAGACTTTTGCACAAACCCCTCTATCCGGCAGTGCATACGCACCACAGATGCAATTCTCCACCGCAACTAACGGGGGTCATAATTGTTACGCGCATGCTGGCACAGACCAATCTGGAAAGTCAATCTATGGCGGCCGCAGAGGCCTCAGACTCCCCCTGCTTCTCTCTTGAAATGCGAGCCATTGTTGCCGAAAGCATTTTAGCATATGTCATATATTTGTGACATGTTGTCATAGGAGTATGACATAATGCCCGATAACCATTTTTTTGTGCACATGCCGGCCTGCATGTACCAACGTGAAACTTTTGTTATGGAAGAGACATAAATTCCGCATCGGCGATTTTTAAAAAGCAAATATGAATGGTGGGAATCGCAGGACCGAACATGTACAGAAGACAGCACGAGGAGAAACCAAATGAGTTCTAGCACAGGCAAAAAGAACCAAACTCGCAGGGCGTTTTTTAGCGATGTAACAGCCTCCACCGCCCTGGCCGCAGTGGCAATGGCCCAATTAGGCCCGCCGACGGCGGCAATGGCGCAAGAGAAAAAGGAGCCCCTGGATAGTTTGAGGGCGCCCTCAAACCTTCCACCCTGGCCTAAAGGAATTGCCGGCAACAAATACGACCATCTGTTCTGCACCAGGATGAAAGAGAAACCGCTGACGGACACGATACTCTCTCCTACGATCAGTTTCCGCGGCAACAGTGACCTCCCGGGCGCCGGAATCAACATGGGCTTCCGCTATTATGTCAAACCGTTCAAAATGGAGTTGCAATCGCACCACCACGATGTCGACGAATATCTCTTTTTCCTGGGCGCCCAACTGCCGGATCTGACGGCCAACTTCGATGCGGAAATCGAAATATTCCTGGGGCCGGAGTACGAAAGGCACATCATCACCAAGCCCTGTATTCTGTACATTCCCAGAGGGTTCGAGCACAATCCGATGGATATAAAGAGGGTAGGCAAACCGTTGCTGTTCATGCCGCTGCTTCTGTCGCCCTATTTCAACGGGTACTACCAGACGGGCTACATGCAGATGATTGGGCATGAGAAAATCGATTAGAGTTATTTGGAGGCAAACATGAGGAAGAGTCTTATCGCAGGAATCTTTGTAGTGGCTGTGCTTTCGATCGCTCCTTTCGCACTCTCGCAGATACAGAATGTAAAGTCGGCTGGCGGCCAATTGCAGGGTGTTGTTGCCGATGGGGTGGCTTCGTTTAAGGGTATTCCATTCGCAGCGCCTCCAGTGGGCGATCTGCGGTGGACGGCTCCGCAGCCTGCGAAGGGCTGGACTGGTATTAAAAAGGCGGATGCTTATTCTCCCGGTTGCATGCAGGATCCAGGAATGTCCAAAATGATGGGATCTTCGCCGAATGTTAGTGAGGATTGTTTATACCTGAATGTTTGGACGGCGGCGAAAACTGCCGCTGAAAAACGGCCGGTGATGGTGTGGATTCACGGCGGCGCATTCGTTGGCGGTATGACTGGCACACCAATGTTCGATGGAACGAAATTCGCCCAAAAAGGTGTGGTGCTGGTAAGCATCGCTTATCGGCTTGGTGTTTTCGGGTTCATGGCGCACCCGGAACTCAGCCGTGAAAGCGGCAAGGGATCGGGTACGTATGGAATTCAGGACATGATCGCCGGCCTCCAATGGGTAAAGAACAATATTGCGCAATTCGGGGGCGATCCTTCGCGTGTAACGATTTTCGGCGAATCTGCGGGAGGGATCGCAGTCGGCATGCTTTCTGCCGCCCCGGGAGCCAAGGGTCTTTTTCAACGCGCAATTTCCGAAAGCGGCGGCTCCTTTGCGCCGCCACGGATCGCGAACGAAGCAGGCGAGAATGTTGCGACACTGAAATTGGCGGAATCGAACGGCGAAGCCTTTCTGAAGAAACTCGGCGCCGCCGATATTAAGGCCGCGCGAGCGTTGCCCGCCGAGCAGATCCAGAAAGCCCTTGGAGGTGGAATGGGAGGCGGCAGCAGTTTTTGGCCAGTGGCCGATGGAAATGTTTTGCCGGGAGATCCATACGAACTGTATGAAAAAGGCCGATTCAACGATACGCCCGTCCTGATCGGCACCAATTCCAATGAAGGCGGACTGTTCATGCGCGGGCCCACTGCGGTGGCCTCATTCGAGAAGCAGATTCGATCGGGCTACGGGGAGCGGGCCGATGTCATCTTGAGAGCCTACCCGCATTCAACCGATGCAGAGGCGGCCCGGGCGTCAGCAGATGTTTTCCGGGAATCTGCCTTTGCGTGGCCCACGTGGGCCTGGGCACGGATGCAATCGCAGAAAGGCAAAGGGAAGGCGTTCGTGTACTACTTCGACCATCGCACGCCCGCTTCGCCGGACGGCGCGAATCATGGGGCAGAGGTTTCTTTTGTATTCGGAAATTTCGGCGGCCCCGGCGGCGGCGCACCCAGTCCGGAGGATCTTGCCCTCTCCAACCTGATTCGCTCCTACTGGATCAATTTTGCCAGAACGGGAGATCCGAACGGATCCGGTCTCCCGCAGTGGCCTGTCTTTACCGAGAAGGACCAGAAAGTGATGTTCTTTGATACGGCGGCAAGCGCCAAGCCAATACCGAACCTGGAAAAGCTGAAGGCGTACGACAGCTATTATTCATGGCGCAGAGAACAGGCGAAGAAATGAATTTACGATTGACGATTTGCGATTGACGATTGAAAAACGCGAAAGCAGAAGTAGTGTTTTTCAATCGTCACCCGTCAATCGTAAATCGTCAATCTATTTTGACCTGCAACGATCAAAGAAATTGAATATGCTCGGCAATACCAGCGATACCATGCCGCCGTGATCGGCATTTACCTCCATGTACTCTATTTTGAAGCCGCGTTCTTTCATCCAAGCCAGCATGGCCTTGCTTCCGACAAGAGATGGTGTGGCTCCTGTTCCTTCCGTCATGAAGACAGGCATTTTCCGTATGTTGTCCCACGGATAATTAGATTCGTCTACAAATGGACCGGACATGGGCGCAATGGCAGCCCAGTACTGAGCATACTTGGCTCCGAGATACCACGCACCGCCGCTTCCCATGGAATGCCCGGTCAGAAACATTGAGGAGCGATCCACAGGATACTCGTCGAGCACAATCTCGATCACATTGATGACATCTTTCTCGCTGAACTCCAAAGTTCGTTCCTGTTCGGCGCTCACAGCAGCTCGCTGTTTCTCCGCGATCTCCGGATTCCCAAAGACGGCTGGAAGGCGCAGGGGTGTTCCATAAGCGCCCATGCGAGTGTACCCCAATGGCGATACCAAAATGTATCCATGTTGCTCGGCCAAACGAATCAGCTGTTTGTCATTAAGATCCACATACATGTTTTCATCCGCCCCGGCGCCGTGCAGGATTACAACTAATGGCAGCCGGGATTTACCGTCCCACGAAATCGGCACGTACAAGCGGTAGGGCATGTCGGCATTTGCCGCAGGGAAATGATATTTCCGGTGGAGATCACCTTTGGCGCGCCACTGGGGATCGCCGGGAGAGGCCACACTCCTTGCCAGCGCCTGGGATTCGCGGATCTGTTCCTGGGCAATGATGGCGCAGCCGTATTTTATCGTTGAGGGCGTCTGCGCCCACAGCAGCGTTGACAGGACGCCAGCAACGAAAAGCATACCTGCCAACAACACCTTTTTCCGGGAAGAAGATTTACTCGTCATCACTAGTGTCCCCTTTCAATTTCCTAACCTGATTCGTGCTCGCGGGCTTCAGTGCAAAAATATCCGCAAAACTTGAATGCAATTAAGTCCATGTTCTCGATGACTGAGCAACTATTCCCTTCGATTAAGCCGCCGCTGCCCGCCGTACCTGGTTTTTTTCACTGTGGCGCTTAAGGAGCAGCAGTTCGATGAAGGTCAGCAGCGCTATGCCCGCCATCATGTACCACCCTGCGTTGAATCCTTTCGTCCGATCGCGCAGCACACCTAGCATTTGAGGGCCAATGTAGCCGCAGATTCCGGCTCCCAGGCTCAACACCCCCATTACATTTCCTGTTTCGCGCCCGCTCAGCACACTTCCGGCGAGCCCATAAGCCTGATTCGTTGCGGTAAATCCTGCTGCCAGCACAACTACAGTAGCGATTCGGAATACGAGTTCATTCTTGCTGGTTATGGCGAGTGATGCCGGAATCAAAAGCAGCACGAGCGAGCTCAGGACAATCCATTTGTTGTAATGATCCATCAGGTAACCAAAAAGAAGGTTCAGGAAAATTGCACACATGTAACCTGTGCTGATCACAAAGGACGATCCAACGGCATCCATTTTGAAGACCGTAGTTGCGGCAGCGGGGACAAAAAATGTCACACTGTAGGAAGCCATCCCGACCATGCCCACAAACAAAGCAAGCGCCCATACGATCGGAGTGCGGAATGCACTCCGTCCGCCATCCTGGGAACTGCCGACCTGGTGTATCTGTTTTCGCTCCCCCGATTGCTGGCGATACAAAGCCCAAATGGCAAGGGATCCCAGGATCGCTGCGCATGCATAAGCGGTCATCCCTGTGCGCCATCCGAAATCCTCACCAATTTTGCTCCCGAAAGGCGCTCCAACAACCGAAGCCAGGGACGAAACCGATCCAAGGAAGCCCATGGATGAACCCTTTAGAGATGGCGGCTAGGTAAGCGCGATGGCCGTCAGAACACTGACGAAAGCAAACCGGTATGCACCGATCCAGAAAGCGCGGGCAGCGAAGGCGGTGAAAAATCCGGATGCTCTGCCCAGCATGAATAGTCCGCATCCCACCAGAAACAGAGCCAGGACCAGCACGCGTTTCTCACCATAACGCTTGGCCGCGAGGCCCGCGGGCACACTCAAGGCTAAAGCCAGCAAGCCATACAATCCGGTGAAAAGCCCGATTTGGGTAAAGCTCATCGAGAATTCCTTCTGGATTGCAGGCAACAGGGGAGAAAATCCCAAGCTTGACATTTGAAGGGTCATCATTCCAAAGAGTGTTGCCAGGAAAGGAATAATCCAGGACCGATCTGTTTTTCCCTCTGTTTTCATCCATCCCTCAATCTTTGCGCCGCTAGGGCTAACCTCTAGCGCGCTATCTCATGGCGTTGGGCAGAACTCGAAGAGTCAGGAATTCAGAAACTTTGCGGCGCATGGCTTTCTGATCCCAACCTCGGGCATCGACCATGTCGGCAACGACCCGAAGCACCGGAATTCCGGACCCCTCCAGGGCGCGTTCAATAAAACGATTGCCTGTGGCTGCCGGCCTTGTCCCCAGTGGGGTGAGCACAAGAGCAGCATCGATTCTATGTTGCCGGGCCTGATGGACAATCCATTCGTTGGCCCAAGGCGG
>Ga0187877_1004910_pt1 | contig 10045 bp, 9 predicted proteins | sample June2016WEW_17_1_3_FD_132430 | JGI IMG/M metagenome (GOLD analysis project Ga0187877, IMG submission 132430) | Peatland microbial communities from SPRUCE experiment site at the Marcell Experimental Forest, Minnesota, USA - June2016WEW_17_100 | ecosystem: Environmental > Terrestrial > Soil >... | reverse complement strand
TGCTGCAACCATTGCTCCGCCGGTGAAGCGGCGGCTTCGCGATCGGTTCATTTTCGGTGCGTACCGTGCGGTAGCCATCCGGGGAGGCGGCAGACTGAGTTCCAGCTCCCCGCCCTGAGGCACTCCGGCCGGGGCTGCCTTGAAGTCAACTACGGACCGATGGACTGTTCAACAACAGTGACTACGTACCTGTGCCCTAAACGACAGGGCATTGGTTATGCGTTGGCGTCATCCATTCTGGGGATCGTCCTCAAACAGCCGCACGAACGCCGTCTCGAACCCGCCGCTCAGTCTCAGCCTCCCGTGCAGGCAAACGCGGCCGCGACGCGAAACCGGGTCCGGCACGATCCGCAGTGCCGGACTGCCGAACCCGAAGCAGCCCTATCAGGTCACAGCGTGGGCTCCGCGTCCCAGGTACCTCGGTGGGGCGCCCACGTCCGGCAGTGTCAGGCAATCCGAGCCGGCTTCACGAACGAGCATCGGCGCTGCCGCTGACCTCCTGACTCAGGCGCACGGGATCGAGCAGGACGATCTCGTCGCGCGCGGTTTCGACAAGGCCCTCGCGAGCGAGCTGGTCGAGCGTCCGCGTTACCACCTCGCGCACCGACGCCACGGTCTCTGCCAGCTCCTCGTGGCTGGCGTGCACAACGAGGTGTCGTCCAGGGCCTGGGGTCGCGAGGGTCAGCAGCTGGAGGATGATGCGCTGACGCAGGGGCAAGAAGGCCTGAGCTGCGAGATCCTCGAAGGCATGCTGGAGTTGCCGGCTCAGCTCCTGCGCACAGGCACGGGCGAGCAGGGCATCGGAAGCGAGCAGCGCGCGCAGCGTCTCCGCTCGGAGCGCCAGCACCGAGGCGGCAGTCAGCGCTTCGATACTCATGGGGATCGGCTCGCCCAACGCGAGCATGAGACCCACGATGTCGCCGCTGCGCGCGTACCGGATGGTGACCTGGCGTCCGTCCACGGAACTCAGGAAGACGCGCAGCAGGCCGGTCAGTACCACGACGACGCGTGGCCGCTCGTCGCCCCGGTAGAGGCAGACGCCGGCAGGAACGGTGATCCGGAGGGCCCGGTCAAGGAGCCGATCGGTGGTGGCCTCTGGCAGGGCGTAAAGAAAGCCGCCCCGCAGCCCAAGGGCCGCGAGCCGTTCACGTCCGTGCGCCGCGGTGGCCATTGCCACACCCAACCCATGGGTCAGATCGTCTCGACGACCACAGTCTAGACCGGCGCCCTGGCCGCGCGGTGACCTGAATCACTGTCGTGACCCGGCTGGCGCGCGATGGTATCGGCGTTGCTGACGGGCAAGAGGCAATGCGCCTTACGGCGCTCGCAGCAACGGCCAAAGGAGCGCCGCCATGACGCGGATCGAGTATCGCGTCGAGGAGATGCCCTTCCAGGAGCATCCCGAACAGCACATCTCCGAGTTGCTGGACCGGCTCACCGAGTTGGGCAAGCAGGGCTGGCGGGTGGTGAGCGTCGATCTGACGTTCCACCCGTCGTACTCGCCAGCCGCCCAGCCCGGTGTCCCGCTACCGGTGCTCCTCGAGCGCGAGGTTGACGCGTAGCGCCCAATAGGCGCCTACGTCAGCGCGACTGGGCGCCTTAGTCAGCGTGACGTCGGGATGCTGCGACACGCCCGCCTGGGCGAGCGCCCGGTGTCCACGTCGCCGCCACGTGGCGAGGGCCCGGGTCCATCCTCGGCCCTCGCCCACCGTGCGCTGACCAGTGATTGGAGCCGCCTGGCAACTGGATGAGTGAGGCACGCAAGGCCCAGGTACCTGTCTCTGAATTGGTCGCGGAGAGCATCGTCGTGACTCAGGAACTGCTGCTCACAGATGGTGTCGTGCTGTTGGATCGCTTCACCGACACCGACACCGACGTCGACTCACTGTGGGCCGGCGAGGATGACGACTACGTGCGCCGATCTGGTCTCCCCGGCCCTTTCACGAGGCGAGACATCGCAAACCAGATAAGACACTGGCAGAAGCAGTGGCAACTCGGCGGATCCGGACGGTCTTTCGCTGTCCGAGAGACAGAGACGCGAAGGTTGGTCGGCGGCTGCGTGCTCGAAATCCGGCCCGACGACCGCGACATCGCCGAGCTGTCGTACTGGGTCTTCCCGCCGTATCGGTGTCGGGGGTACGCAACTCGTTCGGTTGAATTGGTGTGCCGGTACGCGTTCAATTACCTGGGTATTGGGCGCATGGACTTGTACATCGAGCCGACCAATGACGCCTCCCTACGCGTTGCGACCAAAGCAGGCTTCCTACAAGAAGGCCTCCTTCGTCAACACGATCGCTGCCACGGCGGACGTTGGGACCTGGTGCTCTTCTCCCGCCTTCGGACGGATGGCCCGCAGTCGGGAACTCCTAATTCTGAGAACAAGCTGAGCCGAACGGAGTCCCCGAAACAACGCCTACCGGTTCGCAAGAAGGCGGCCCGAAAGCGAGCGTCGCTTGGCCGTGGGCATCGTCCGGCCGTTCTATCAGCGGGACGGCACACGACACTCCAGGACGGTCGTTCCGGCCCTTCTACCGCCAACGCCTGGTTGCTCGGCGAGCTTCGATTCGGCGAAATCAACAAAGCCGGCCCGAACCAGTAGATCTCGTGTCCGGGCCACGGTCTTGGGAGTCCAGGACGGGTCAGTCAGGGTCCGCACAACCCTCCAGCCGAGTCGGGCCCGATCCGAGACGCCCTCCTCTGGCTCGAACTCATCGACGACCAGGAACCGACCGCCTGGGACAAGAGCATCGCGGACATGACCGAATAGCGGTTCCGAATAGACCGCCACGTCGCACTCCAGCACTGCATCGAAGCCACCCGGAAGGGGATCCTGTGTGAAGTTGGCAGCGTGGAAGTCGATGCGATCACCGAGGCCGGCCTCAGCCACGACCTCCCGACCGGCGACGCAGACGTTGGCTATGTCCACAACAGTGACGCTCAGGTCCGGCCAGCGGCGCACCAATGCCATCGCCACAACACCCGATCCGCCACCTAAATCCATCAGCCGGCTGACGCCCGTTAGCTCGAGAGCAGCGGCCACCTCGTCCGCCAATCCTCGATGGATCTCCAGGAGCATCCGCGTGAACCGACGTGCCCGGTCCAGGTCCGCAGCCATCCGCTCGACGTAGCCGGCGGTCGTGGGGGCTGCGTCCGGAACTGATCGCAGCGCGCGGGCCATATCGCTGATGGTCTCCAGCCGCTCGCGTGCCTCTTCAGCCAGTAGCCTCCACGTTGCGGCGCTGTAGCCGCCGAGAATGGAATCCCGGGCAGTCTGCGAAGGGCGCCACAGCGATTGCGACTCCTCCAGAAAGCCTATCGATCGGAGGAAGCGGAGCCAGGCGATGCAGCGCGTCTCGGAGATTCCGAGGGCCTTGCCGATGGCCGTGGCGTGGAGCGGTTCCGGCTCGAGCAGCCAGAAGAGCCCCAGCTCCAGTGCGGCCCCAACGGCAGCGCCATCGATCGGTTGGTCGAGTAGAGCGAGAACCTCGTCAGTCGACGCCACAGCGACCTCCGCGTCACATGCTATCGCTCGATAAGCACCCAGACTCGGCTACTCGCCAGGCTCGCGGACGCCCTCCCTTCTAGGCTGAACCGATAGGAGGACCTGGTGAACGCACGGAAATGGATGACCGTCGTGGCTGCCGGTTTCGTCGGCTGTATGTTGTGCTCCGCGACGATGGGCGTGCCCCTACGAGCGTAGCCACGCTCGTGATCTTCGTCGTCTCGCGCGTATCGGTCCTCACAGAGTCCCCACCAGCACCGGAGTGCCCGAACCGCCGCCCGGCTCGAGGGTTACCGAGAACCGGCCCCCCGGGGCGAAGGTGACGCCCCACGAGTCGAGGCTTCCCGCCCAGTACGCGATCGAGCCACTGAAGCGCATCTCGCCTACCGCCACTCGTGCCCCGGCCTGTTCGATCCAGCACCGGTATACGTGTCCCGGCGGTGGGCTCTGGAGCGCGCCTGTGAGGACTACCACTGTGCCCTCCGAGGCGCTCCACGACACGCTCCCGGCCGCTGCTCCGGCGGGCGTCGTGAGCAGCGCGACCTGGTGGCCCGGGTCCTGGAGAATGCGATCGATACTGGCAGTTACCGTGTCGAGCGCCGCCGTGTCCGCCTGCGCCTGATCTAGCTTCTGGGTGCGGTCGACGACGGCGGCGGCACCGCCGAGGAACACCACGAGGGCGGCGGCGATCGCCAGCCACGCGAGTGGGCGCATCGCTCGCCGCGGCGCCGCGACGCTGGGGACGGGCGAGCTGGTCGGCCCCTGGGCGGCCGCCAGAGTCCGCGCGCGGAGCCCGGCGGGAAGGGCGACGACGCCGGCCGAGGCGGCCAGCTCCCGGAGGGACCTCGCAGGGGCATCCCCATCCATGGGCGCGGCGCTCACAGCCATGTCTAGCGCGGCAACCGTCGCCCGCCAGGCTTCGAGCTCGGCCCGGCAGTCGGCGCACGTGGCGAGATGCGCCCGCAGCTCCGACGACCCGGGGCCTTCGTCCTGCTCGATCCCTCGCAGGCGTGCCGGCTCGAGGGCCAGGTCCATCAACCGGGCACGGGCCTCAGGGTGGTCCATGTTGCACTTCCTTGGGGTCTCTCCCATTCATGCCCGCCGGGGGGCGTGCGGACCATGGCCCGATATCGGGCACGTTCTCGAGCATCGCCCGCAGCCGCAGCAGAGCGCTTCGCGTCCGGGTCTTCACGGTTCCCAGCGGCCAGCCCAGGAGCTCCGCGATCTCCGTCTGCGTGAGTCCGTGGTCGTAGGCGAGCTCGAGGGCTCGCCGCTCGGGCTCGGGCATCTCATCGATCGCGGTCCGGACCACGGCTCGAACCCAGCGACGCTCGGCGAAGGCCGACGGCTCGTCGGCCGTGGCGCCGAACGCGACGGGCCGCCCGAGGGCCATCAGCCGCTCGAGATCGCTCTCCGCGCCGTCGGAGGAGGCGGGCGGGAGCGCAACGACCAGCGGCCGGCGCGACGCCGCACGGAGCAGATCGATCGCGCGATGGCGGGCGATGGTGAGGAGCCAGCCGATGAGCGAGCCCGCCTCGGGTGCATAAGTCTCCGACCGCGTCCACAACGCGAGGTAGGTCTCCTGCACCACGTCCTCGGCGGCCCCCGGGTCCCCGAGATACCGCATAACCGCGCCGTACACCGCTTGCGCGTGGCGGTCATACACCGCCTCGAACGCCCGCTGGTCGCCGGCCGCGACGCGAGCCATCAGCTCGGCATCGGTGGGGGTAGCCGCGACGCCGTCGCTCACGCCATACGTCCGAGGGAGGCCGGCGCTCTCACCAGGCACGGTGACGCGGAGCCGGCCGGCAGCCAGCGGCGCCCGCAGGGCGTCCATGGTCCGGCGAACGGCGAAGGGGCCCATCACCCGGCCGAGTCCGGGAAGGCCCGCGCGAAGGTACTGTTCCTCGCTCCATGGGTGCATGGTGGCGCTCCGGTCCCGCCTCTTGTCAAGCGGCCGGCCCACCCGAGGGGGCGATGCTGCCACCGGGCGCGGTGCTGGCGGCAGGTGCGGTGCTGGCGGGCCTGGGCCCAGCCGTAGGCGCCGACGTTGCCGCTGCGCTGCAAGCCGCCACAGTGAGGGCCGTAGCGGCGAAGACCAGGGGTAATACGTGCTCGAGCATGGCCTGACGGACCTCCTGTCCGCAAGAACGTCGGAACCCGCGGAACGGTTTTCGTCGTCGCACCTCACGGGCGGTCGGCGGTGCGGACCGGACCGCCCGCGGATGGCCCGATCGTGGAATCGGACACGATCGCATCCGGCCACTGCGGGTTACATCACGTCGTCGGAGTTGACCGGCGCTTGCCCGCCCAAGAACCGATCCGGCCCGCCCGCGATTCGGCGCGTCAGCCGGCTCGCGCGCGACCGACCTCGTCTACCGGCAGGGGTTGCCCGAGCAGGTACCCCTGGCCCAGCTGGACGTCCAGGGAACGCAGAACCGTCAAATCGCGGTGGGTTTCGATGCCCTCGGCGATCAGCCGACAGCCGGTCGCGCGAGCGAAGTGGACAAGGCCGACGATCATCGCCTGACGAACCTCGTCGGATACCAGGCCGGCCACGAGGGATCGATCGAGCTTCACAAAAGCGGGGCGCAGCTCGAGGATATGGCGCAAGCTGGCGAACCCGGCTCCGGCGTCATCAACTGCGAGTTCCGCCGTCGGTCCCAGGGCGGCCATCGCCAATCGAAAGGCTCCGTAGTCAGCGACAGCCGCGTGCTCGGTCACTTCGAGCACCAGACGTCGGCGATAGCCAGCGAGGATGGCGCGCAGCGGCTCACCCCCGATGACGAGTTGGGGTGACACGTTGAGGTTGAGCCAGGCCCCCGGCGGCAGCGCCTCCGAAGGGGCGAGGGCAGCCTCGAGCGTCGCGGTCTCGAGTTCCACCGCGAGGCCGACGCCGGCCGCCTCGCCGAACACGAACTCGGGATCGGCACCGTCCGTGAAGCGCGTGAGCGCCTCATACCCGACGATCAGGTTGCGGCCGAGATCGACGATTGGCTGGAAGACCGGGGCAAAGGCTCGGTGAGCGATGATGGCCGAGATGTAGTCTCGGTCGCGGCCGACCCGGGTCCGCTCCACGACGTCGCGGCCGATGAGGGCCCCGGCGAGGTCGGCAAACTCGACGAGAGCCGGCAGGGCTTCGATGATGGCGGCCTTGTCGACCGTGTCCGCGGCCTGAACGGTGAGCAGGCCGATGAGCTGTTCTTCGTGGTTCACGGGGGCATGAGCGAGCGAGCGGACACCGACCCCGGTTAGCAGCTGATCGTGCGGATGTTCCTGCCGCATATCCAATGGCTCGATCCAGGGACCTTCGGCGGCTCGGCCGAGGAGTTGCTGGCTGCGCCGGTACGGGAGCGCCTGCAACGGCGGGTCGGGGCGGCCCCCAATGGCGAAGCCGATCGGCTGCGCCCGACCATTGGGCTCGAATAGCAGAAGCTGCGCAGCGGCGACGCCGCTCAGGCTCGCCGCCTGGCGGCAGATCGCCTGCGCCGTGGCCTCTGGCGTGTCTCCCATCCGGAGGCCACGGATCGTCTCCGCGATGAGTGTTCGCTCTCGGATGAGCTCACTCGAGCGCTCCTCGAGCGCTCGCTCACGCGTCACGTCGCGCTCGAATGCCACGTACCCAGTGATCGCGCCGCCAGAATCGTGTATCGGGGAGATGACGGCCACCTCGGTGAAGAACGAACCGTCCTTGCGGCGGTTGACAAGGTCGCCCACCCAAGGCGCACCGCTCGCGAGCGAGGCCCACATCGCGTCGTAGAGGGAGCGTGACTCGACGCCGCTCTTCAGCAGGCGCGGATTCTGGCCAATGACCTCGGCGCTGCTATAGCCGGTCGCATTCTCAAAGGCCGGATTGACGTAAGTGATCCTTGCGTCGAGGTCCGTGATCATCACCGACTCCGCGGCTTGCTCGACGACCGCGGCGAGCCGCCCGAGCTCTGATCGCTCGCGTAGGGTCCGGATGCCGAAGGCGAGGTCCTCGGCGAGCTCCGCAAGGATCTCGGTCTCGACGTCGCCGAACGCGTCCGGCTCGGGCGCGTAGACCATGAAGGCGCCAAATGCCACGTCGTCCTTGACCAAGGGCAGGCTGAGCGACGACGCCAGACCGTGCCGGGCGGCGGTAGCACGCCACGGCTCGAAGTTGGGTTCCGTGACGAGGTCGCGTGCTACCTGGACTCGCCCAGTCCGAATCGCCGCCCCGGTCGGGCCTCCACCGAGCTCGTCGTCGCCCCAGGTGACCGAGATCTCATCGAGATACGGTGCGGCCTCGCCGTAGCGGGCGATGGGCCGGACGCTCTTGCGCTCGTCGTCCACTGCGAAGCCGACCCATGCGAGCGAGTACCCGGCCAGGCCCACGGTAATGCGGCAGATTGTGTCGAGCAGATCCTGTTCGTTCGTCGCGTGAGTCAGTGCACGATTGGATTGGGTGAGCGTGGTGCGGGCGCGCTGGATGCGGCGGGCTGACTCGCTGCTGGTCACGCTCAGCCCTCCGGGAGATCGACGATCGGAGGAACGCTCACGGTGGGTGGTTACCATCTGATCAACGCGGACCGCTCCGCGGTCGCCATGCCCGAGAGGATGCGCCGCGCTGCGAACGTCCCCGTGGCGCGAAAGCGGGTGGCACCTCGTCGTTACTGCGCCCCCGGCTCGGAAGGTACCTGAGCACCAGGAACAGAAGAGCGAGCGTCGCGAGCAGCAAGAGCGCCAGGCTCAGGCCGTTTCCCATTGCGGACGATACGACGAGATCGCCGCTCCCAGAACCCCGAAAGCCTTCAAGGGTTATGGCGGCGGCAACGATGGCGAGGACACCTGCCGCAACGACACATCCGACGGCAAGCAAGTGACCCGCTCCGCGGTCCATATCGGCTCCTGCGGTGAAAGACGCATTCGAGAAGACGGGTTGGCCGAATCCACCGCCGGGGGCCGCCGAGGTGGCTGCTCCCCGATAGAGCTAACAGATACCATCAGCATTGTCAACTCATGCTTGACCCGCCCACCTCATACCGCAGTTGCCACCGATTCTGGGTGTGGAGACGCCCGGGCTGTGGTCGCGACCGGCGATTGGCGCCGGCACGCACAGCCCGGGCGTCGATCCCGGACGCCCCCGCGTCCGGGCGAGTTCGGCGGGAGAAGCCCGAGGGCAGCTAGCCAAGCTCAGCGAGTATCACTATGCGAACGGCGGGGGGCCGCCGCCGGCAAGAGCAACGCCGGCACTGAGGACGGCAGTCGCCAGAGCAGCCAGAAAGCCAGCCGCACACAGGCGTAGAGCGAGACGGACATTACGGGACATGTCGATTTCCTCCAGGGGCTCCGACTCGACGGGAGCGGTGAGGCCACGCTAGACTTGGGCCATGAGCTTGTCAAGTATTTCTCAACATCAGGACGGCCGCGAAGGATTGCACGCGGCGCTACTGGGATCCCGCATTCGTGAGCTCCGGGTGGAGAGAGGGCTCACCCAGGCGGAGCTTGGGTCGCCCATGACCCGCTCATTCGTCTCGGCGGTGGAGCACGGGCGTGCCGTGCCTTCTCTGCGCGCCCTGCTACTTATGGCGGCGCGTTTGGGCGTACCGGCAAGTCAACTTGTCGACGAGCTGGAATGGACCGGCCAAGACACATATACTGTGGCTCATGCCGCAAACCACACGCCGCCGAGCAACGGTCGATGATTCAGAACTGGCACGCTCGATCGGGGCGCGAATCCGTCAAGCGCGACTCCGGGCAGGCCTGACCCAGCAGAAGCTGGCGGGTGAGCGGTACACGAAGGCATACGTGAGCGCGCTCGAGAACGGCTCGTCGAAACCTTCAATGGCGGCGCTCAACTACCTGGCTGGCCGCCTGGAGATCCCGGCCACGGTGCTCCTGGGCGGAGAGACGGACAACTGGAGCAGGCTCGAAGCCGACGTCTTGCTCGCAAGTGGTCGCTGGCAGGAAGCGCTCGACATCTACGATCGTCTTGTTGCCGAAGGCCGGAGCGGCGGGGCGCGTGCGGAGCTTCTTCGGGGACGGGCCGAGGCCCTCTCACGGCTTGACCGTGGCTTGGATGCGGCCGCCGCGGGTTCCGAGGCCGCGGAGATCTTCGATCGCCTGGGTCGCGAAGCCGACGCGGCGCTGGCGCGCTACTGGGTCGCCAACGGCGAGTATGTGCAGGGCAACGCGGCCGAGGCGCGCCGGTTGCTCGAGGCCGGTCTCGCGAAGGTCCGGGCAGGCCTGCGGGTCGAGCCCGACTTCCACCTCCGACTGGTGATTTCCCTGGCGGCGATCGAGACAAGTGATGGCGAGTACGACCGGGCGCTCGCCTATCTGTCGGAGATCCGGGGATTGGCCGAAAACCTCGACGACCGGCGCCGGGCAAGCTATTTCTTCGATCTCGCCCAGAGCTATCGCGAGACCGGCGACTACGAGGGTGCCCTGCGGACTGGTTACGCGGGCTTGACTCTGTTCGGAGCGATGCACGCGGAATCAGAGACGGCTGCCCTCGAGAACGACCTCGCCCTCGCCTTCCTCAAGCTCGGGAACCTGAGCCGGGCAAACGAGCTCGTGGCG
>Ga0187877_1004909_pt1 | contig 10046 bp, 9 predicted proteins | sample June2016WEW_17_1_3_FD_132430 | JGI IMG/M metagenome (GOLD analysis project Ga0187877, IMG submission 132430) | Peatland microbial communities from SPRUCE experiment site at the Marcell Experimental Forest, Minnesota, USA - June2016WEW_17_100 | ecosystem: Environmental > Terrestrial > Soil >... | reverse complement strand
CGAACGAAATGAGTTTTCGGCTGCAAAAGGAGATGACGTCATAGGCCGTCTGGCAGTCATCCGGCTTGAAAAAGGGGATACGCTACCGGATATCGCCAGGCACTTCAGTTTGGGGATCAATGCCATCAGTGCGGCAAATCCAAGGGTAGATGTATGGGTGCCTGAGGCCGGGGAACGGATCCTGTTGCCTCTGATTTTTATCCTGCCGGACGCCCCAAGAAAAGGCATCGTGATCAATTTAGCCGCCATGAGGCTGTTTCAATTTATAGGAGAGAGTAAGTCACTGGCGGTGTCGACCTACCCGCTCGGTGTCGGTACCATAGAGCGACCTTCGCCCATCGGTCAAATGTATGTCGTACGCAAGGTATCCCGGCCGACCTGGCATGTGCCTGCCTCAATTGCCGAGGATCATCGGAAAAAAGGAGATCCTCTGCCCGCTAAAGTGCTGCCGGGACCTCAAAATCCCTTGGGAGAATACGCGCTCTATTTGAGTAAGCCGACTTATTTGATCCATGGTACGAATAAACCGGCCAGCATCGGTCTTCGGGCAACCAATGGCTGCATAAGACTCTATCCGGAAGACGTGAAGAAACTCTATGAGAACACTCCGGTGAAAACACCTGTATGCATCGTCAACCAGCCGTATCTCCTGGGTCAATGGAATGGAGTCGTTTACCTGGAAGTTCATGCGCCCCCGGAAGACTTGGACGCTGCTGAGTTTGATAAGATCTATGCAAAATTGAGAAAGATTGAAAAGGAATCGGGGCGCACGGTTGACTGGAGCAAAGTTAAGAAAGTACTGGCCGAGGCCCGAGGAATTCCTGTTCCGATATTCGAGATCCGTCAAGGAAGTGAAAAAGAGGTTGCGAAAACCGTAGAAGTCAATCACCCGGAAAAATTGAATGGCAGGCCAGAAATACCAGAACTGCCAAAGGAGGCGTGGTCTGTTTTGGCTGCCGAGGTGCGTGACGAGATTGAGGCTCTGAGAATTGCCGCCATTATCAGCCACCAGGGTCCGCAAATCCCGGCAAGGGTGTTATCAACGAGCGATCGCTACCGTGTGATCGCCGGCCCCTTCAAAGATATGAGCGAGGCCAAAGAGGCAGCCAAACGTTTGAAAGTTGATTTGGAGATAAACGGCATACTGATTGAACCTCTTAAAAAGAGATAGTCAATTTGGATTGGACCAAGCGAAGGGGTTCAGTCCAAGTGTAGGAAATTTCCTACAACTCTAATTATCCATAATTACAATAGAAACATGTTAATTTGAGAATTCTGCGGTTTCTTCCTATAGGAAAGCGTTACAATTTTATTGGCCGCCTCTCCACCCGCAAATTAAAAAATAATTTGATATCGAGAACATATCAAAATCAAAAACTTCTGGCATTCATCTTGCTTATTTTTATTAGGTATTTTGGCAGAAAGGGCATCAGCATCCTTTTATCCCTCTTTAGCGAAAAGAGTCTTGGGGAAGACACACGTTTTTGCAACTGGTCAATAACCCATCGGATATTTTTTGTGAAGTAGCGCTGAGTTTTGACGATCGATGTTAAAATTAGGTAAATTGACACGGAAAGGAGGTGATTCGATGATGAAGAAGAGTCTTTTGGTGGTCTCCATGATCCTTCTTCTTGCTATTGTTGTGGGGGGTTGTGCAACCAAAGGCGACTTGCAGAAAGTTCAGTCGCAGGAAATGCAGATCGGCGCGAAAGCAGATCAGGCAGCACAGGATGCGCAGGCTGCCAAGGTGGCGGCTGATGCGGCTACGGTAAAGGCAGAGGCTGCCATAGCCCGCGCCGAAGATGCCGTAAAGATGGCAGAGGAAAGGGCGAAGGTCGCAGAGGAAAGGGCGAAGGTCGCGGAGGAAAGGGCGAAGGTCGCAGAGGAAAAGGCGAAGGTCGCAGAGGAAAAGGCGAAGAAGGCTGACGAAGCTTTCCGGAAATCAATGAAGAAGTAAATCAAATTTATGGGGAGCTGTTAAATTTAGCGCTCCCGGAAGGAAGCGGCAGGGGCTCAAAACCCTGCCACTTCCTTATACTTCCGCCGTTCAAGTCTGTCTGGACCTTTCAAGCATTGAATCCGTCAAACCGCGGCATATTCGAACTTATAATGGGGTCCACGTTTTGGATATATCCGAAGAGGAATGGTTCTGCGATCCTCAAACCTATTATTAACGAACACGAAGGCATATATGGGCAAAAAGCAAAGCAGAATCGGTGAGCATCTATATTTTTTCTTTGCCTGCATCATCCTAACACCCATTCTAATATGCGGATGCAGTCACTTTGATAAGGGATCTCAGGCCCAAATAACCTTTAAAGAAGCGAATGATTTTTTCAGCCAGGGAGACTACAAGGCCTCTCTGAGCAAATATGAGCAGATTCTTGAAAAATATCCCAAGGCGGGAGACAGGGTTCTTTTCGAGATGGGGATTATTTATGCATATCCCCGGAATGAGGAAAAAGATTATCAGAAATCTCTGGAGTGTTTTCAGAAACTTATCAAGGATTACCCGGAGAGCGGGTACAAGAAGGACAGTGAGATCATGATCTTTCAGATCCATAATGTCATGATCAAGGATCAAACGATTGCTGCGCGGCAAGCACAGATTGAGACTCTCCGGCAAACACAGATTGAGGCCCACCAGCAAAAGGACAAGACGATTGCCGCGCAGCAAGCACAGATTGAGGCTCTCCAGCAAGAGGGGAAAGGCAAGGAGAATGAGATTCTTGCCCTGCAAAAAAAGATTGAAATGCTCGAACAAAAGGTTTTTGCACTCCAGAAGGGACCGGTAGATAAGGTTCTGATCGAAAAGAAAGAACGACGATTGACGTTGATCTTAAGGGGCGAGGTGCTTAAGACCTACAAAATCGCCTTGGGGGGAAACCCGATTGGTCCCAAAGAAAGGCAAGGCGATAACAAAACCCCGGAGGGAACCTACGTGATCGATTCAAGGAACAAGGGCAGCCGTTATCACCGATCTCTCCATATTTCCTATCCAAACGAGAAAGACAAAAAGCGGGCAAAGGAACTTGGCGTTTCTCCGGGCGGAGACATCATGATCCACGGCATTAAGAACGGTTTCTCGTGGGCCGGTGCTTCCCACACCGAGGTTGACTGGACGAAAGGGTGTATTGCCATTACCGACGAAGAAATAGAGGAAATTGAAAAGTTGGCGCCCAATGGTACGATTGTTGAGATAAGGCCATAGAAGGCCGCATAACTTATCGTTCCATCGAATCGTGTAACGCTCTTGGTCAACTTTTTGTTATGCTACATTTCAACCCGTAATTCTTAGAATATTATCTTTGTAAGGCTATGTAGTAGTAGGTGTAAGAGAGGTTCGGAGATAACGTGATGCTATCTGACCGATTAAAGCCTCTCTATCACAATTCAAAGTGCTCCTTCTTCTCAATAATTGACCAACCCCTTTTAAATCTTCATTCTCTCTCCAAACTCATCCATATATTCCTCATTCGTCAAGGTCCTGGATCGAGGGTAATCAAAATACAAATTGGTCTTCCCAGTCTTTCCATACCGCTTTTCTTCACTTTCAAGGTTGCTTTGACCGGCGTGGGTGGTTGAGCTCCATTCGATCCATTTTCAGGGCTTTCGTTCCTGTGGATGACTGCTCCAAAATCAGCAATGAAGATCTTTTGAATAGATTCCGAGACCGTTTCCATTCCAAGTTCTTTATCCTTCTCTCTACAGTAAGCTTCACGATTCAATTGAGTCGCTGTGATAATGGGGATTTCACAAGAAGCAGAAATGGTCGTTTGCTTGACAATGTTCACCGTAATTGGTAACATTCTGCCCATCGGGAAGGGTCATAAATGATGCTATATGGGAAAGGTTGGAGTAATCCGTCGATGAAGCAAAACCCTGTGCTAATGGGCTTGATGGTCTTCGAGGTGCTGCTCTGCCTCTTTTTGGTCAGTATCTGGGCCTTATCCTATATTTATTAATTGCGTTTTTGATACCTGGCCGGTCAAATATTGTAATCTCCCTAAAAAGAAATGAAAGATTTAAAAAATGATATTTCTCACTAGCAAAATAGATCCATTGAAGGTTTATGATCAATGCCCTAGATGTAAAGGAATAGGATATGTTAACGACAATGGGGAGTGGTATCTAACACCTTGCGCATACTGTGGGGGGTGGGGTGTAGTCGACCATTTTCTGGATGCCGTTACTGAACACTATAAACCATGTGGATATATTCAAATAAGATGTAAAAACTGCAGGCAAATGTTTTCACTATCTGGCCCATCGGCTCAAAATATTCCCTCAAAATGTGAAAAATGTGGTTATGACGGAAGGCCTCCTTTTTAGGCTAAACCTCCATTTTACATGGTAGAGTCATCAAAGTGCTCATATTCATGTCGCATTCTTTTCAGTGATGGCTGAATCCTCCTCCCAAAGAAGAGAATTTAAGATTCTCAGTCAAAAAAGATTTTAGTATAATGCAACGTTGGCTCCCTTTTTCCAAAAATCTAGAATTTTAGTTTAAGACCAGAATAACTTTTAAAAGGACAAATTAATCCAGAATTTAGAATGATGAGATAGAGTTAAAGTCAAAATGGTCAAGATTAACGAAATTTCCCCCAACTTTTTTATTATATCTTTTTATGTAAATAAGATATTTTACTTCTACAAACAAATTGTTGGAAATTACATAAATCTGTTAATCTTTTCTAGTAAACCTTTAATTTCTTTCCATTTTGGGGAATAATTCGTCTTCATTTTTTTTAATCCTCTTGTTATTCCATTATTCTTTTAAACTATAAACTTTCAAATATTTTGGGGAAAGGGTCAGAACAACCTATCTCCATCTATTCTTATGGATTTGAGTCAGACAGTCTCACTTTGAGAATACAAACCTGATTTCCATCTTTTTTGGAATTGGCGATCTTGAATCCCAATCCAGTCAACTTCTTCTTGAAGTCGTTTTTCTTTTCGATGTCTTCCTTTCCTTCACTTTGACAGAAGGAGCGGTACGTCTCATAGACTTCCCTGAATTTCAATTTATCATCATTGTCGTTGATCTTTTGAAGAAGGGCTTAGGCAGATGTCCTTATGTTGTCTGTTTCCTCCCGGTAGCTCGTTGACCCATTTGACCATGCCTTTGGAAGATTAATCTGGGGGTTTTTTAAGAAAAAGAAAAATCAAAAGAGAAAAGGAAATTGGGTTAAAATAATTATTTAGGCTCACGAATCGACTCAAACCAAAAAGACACGTTCATCCACAATGGAAGGAGGGAAGACCTTGAAAAAGAGAATTCACCGGCGTGGTCTTTACCGCAATGTGGTCAGTTACTTTGGGGCGATAATGATAGCCATCAGCCTCCTCTCATTCTCTCCCTGATGCTTTTAAGTTTCACCCAGGCCCGGCCAAGCCCTTACCTGGGCATGTTCACCTATTTGATCTTCCCTATCAATTTGGTTCTGGGAGTACTGATTTTTCTTTACGGGATGTGGAGGGAAAGCCACCGTCGCCGTCTCGGAGTCAAAGAGGAGGTGCCCCTGCCCGTATTTGATCTGAACAATCCCCTTCACCGAAGAACATTTGCCGTAGTTTTGGTGGCCGGCGGCGTGTTGGCGGTGCTTCTCTCCCTATCCGCATATAATACCTACCTTTTCACGGATTCGGTCGCTTTTTGCGGAACCATATGCCACACCGTAATGAAGCCGCAGTACACCGCCTATTTGAATAGCCCCCATGCGCGGGTCCCCTGCGTAGACTGCCATGTAGGGCCGGGGGTCGCCTGGTACTTGAGGTCCAAGGTTGCCGGGGCGCCCCAGGTACTTGGCACGCTATTCCGTTCTTATCCGAAGCCACTCCCGGCTCCCATTGAGAGCCTACGGCCGGCGAGAGAGACCTGCGAACAATGCCACTGGCCGGAAAAGTTTTTTGGAGCCCAGTTGGTCCAGATTCCCTATTTTCAGCATGATGAAAAAAACACCCCGGAGCAGATCAGCTTTTTAGTGAAAACGGGGGGTGGAAGCACCAGGTTCGGAGAGAACACGGGGATTCACTGGCACATGATTATTTCCAACAACGTATTTTTTCGGGCGGTAGATAGGGAACAGCAGCAAATCCCCTGGATCAAGCTGGTACGCCCGGACGGCTCCGAAACGATTTACCGGGACCGGAATATCAAGATCTCGGATCAGGAACCGGAAAAACTCCCCATCCATTTGATGGACTTCATGACCTGTCATAACCGGCCGACTCATATGTTCCCGCCCCCCGACGCATTGATGGACCGAAACCTGAGCGGCGGAAATATTTCCCCTAAACTGCCCTGGATCAAGAAGGTCGGCACGATGGCCCTCGTGAAAACCTACTCCGATCAGCAGACCGCACATTTGGAGATCCGGAAAGACATCGAGGGCTTTTATGCTGAAAAATATCCAGAGGTCCTGAAGAATCAGAAGCCTCTCGTCGAACAAGCAATCAAAACCGTTACCGCCATCTACGATCAAAGCGTCTTTCCGGATATGAAGGTGAACTGGCTGACGTATCCCGACAACATAGGCCATCGCATCTGGCCGGGTTGCTTTGTCTGCCACGACGGCCAGCATGTGAATGATGCCGGAGAGGCAATTTTTAGGTCCTGCACCGCCTGCCATACCGTCGCCCGAAGGGGGCCCCTTCTTCCCCTGGGTGCGACTATGCCTCCAGGCAAGGAAGAACCCTGGCACCCCATGCCGCTTTTAGGGAAGCACGCCAATCTCCTCTGCCATCGTTGCCACCAATTGGGGTACCCTTCGATCCTGGGCTGTGCGGAGTGTCACAAGATCCCGACAACCGCTCCCATGATGTCACTGGAGTGCAAAACCTGCCATCTCAAGGAGCAGGAGGTTCATCCCCTGGCAGATTGCTTATCCTGCCACAGGGCGTTGGGTGGGCTGCATAAAAATGCCTCCCATTCGGGGATCTTCTGCAATGACTGCCATGCCCCTCACTTGTGGAGGGTAACCGAACGCAAAACCTGCGTCGCCTGTCATGAGGATAAAAAAGATCATAATCTGCCATCGTTCTGCGGCGAATGCCATAAATTCAATAGAAGCTGATTCGATCAGAAACAAACTCCGGTTTTTTTCTCTTGGCATCCCGGATGGGAAAGGCGTTATAAAGACCCCTTCTGGGGGATCGAGATTAGAACTGAATAGCCTTATTCCTGGGTAGATCCGAACTGAGAGGCTCTTGGAAATTTTCATAAATATTACCAAGAACTCGAAAAAACGGCAAAATTCCCAGAATGATCTGAAGGGGTTACAAGGCTCAAAAAGAAGATCTGAGAAGAATCCCGCTTAAGAAATAGATCTTGAGGGCAACGGATCAAGCCGCCCGGGGTAGGTTGAAAATCAAACTTCGAGAGAGAATCTCCTCTTGACGAACCTTTCACCCTGAGGATAAACTATTTTAGTAAAAATCTATGTTATCCAATCGTAGCTATACTAACTGCCTGACATTGAAAGGAGGTGAAAACTTGAGAAAAAAGATTTGGAAAGCCGCGATTCTCAGTATTTGTATCGTTTGCTTCATGGCTTTCGGGATGGCTTACGCCCAGCAGAAGAAGGTGGGTGGAGGAGATATAAAGTTTGAAGCCAAGAGCAGCAATTTGGGCCCGGTCACTTTCAGCCATGAGAATCACGTGAACGTTGCCAAGAATAAATGCACTGACTGCCACACCAAAATTTTCCCGATGAAGAAACAGGACTTGAAGATGACCCAGGCCTCTTTTGGAGAAGGAAAATTTTGCGCTACTTGCCATGACGGCAAAAAGGCTTTCAGCGCCACAGCTCAGGCCGATTGCGAAAAGTGCCATAAGAAATAACCCCATCTAAAAGTGAGTCAAATCGCACTGGCGTTGGGCAAGAGCTCAACGCCAGTTTTTTTCTGGGGCAAGATTGTCTACGGGAAAAGAAAAGGGATTTTGGTCGTCTCTCTGGGATTCCCTTTCATCCGTTCGTCTAACTATCCCCCTGCTGATCATTCTGGCCGTGGTCTCCATCTTCGGCACGGTGATTCCCCAGAATGCCTCGCCCGAGGAGTACCTCCAGGTCTATAAGATCCCCACTTACAGGATTTTAAGGATCCTGGGCTTCCTGGACATGTACCACGCAGGGTGGTTTGTCTTCCTCCTGGCCCTCCTAAGCCTGAACCTTTTGGTCTACTCCCTGAAAAGGTTCCGGTCCGTTTTGAAATTCTTCGTCCAGCCGGAAATACGTCTGGAGGAAGGCCAGTGGAAAGCCATATCCCCGAGCCGGAAAGTCTCCCAGCCCGTTCCCCCGGAGAAAAGTCTTACCCAAATTCAAGAAACCCTCTCCCGGGTTTTTGGGCGACCTCAGGTCCTTAAGGCCGATGCGTCCTACCACCTCTTTGCGGAGAAGGGAATTTTTCCCGGTTGGGCTTTTGTTTCATCCACCTCAGCATCCTGGTCATTCTGACTGGAGCTTTGATCGGGCTATATTTTGGCTTTCGGGATTATATGAACGTCGTGGAAGGAGAGACAACCGACCGGGTGGCTTTGCGAAGCGGGCAACAAGCCCATCTCCTGGGGTTCAAGGTGAAATTGGATAAGTTTAATGTTTCCTTTTATCCCTCAGGAGCGCCCCAGGAATTCAAGAGCACGTTGACTATCCTGGAGGGAGACCGCAGGGTCTTTACGGAACCAATCCGGGTGAATCACCCCTTGACCTACCAGGGGGATCTCTTTTTATCAATCCATTTATGGCCTGGCCAATGTAGAAAAAGTAGTACTGACCATTCAGGACCGGAATACAGGTAAAGAGACCACGGTCCCGGCGCAAATCGGAACCCGTACGGAAATTCCCGGGACCTCGAGCCCCCCCGGGACATCGTTCCCCCCCGGGGGCAAGGCATTGGCGCATCCTGAAATTTGGCAATTCCAGGTCCCGGCGCAATGGGAGAAACATTCGAATATCCGGTCTCTTTTCTCCTTCGTCTCCAGCTTCTTAAAGAGGTGGGAAATCCTCGGCAGCTCTGGCAGGCGCATGCCTCCCTCGCACGAATCTACGGCAAGCTGGGGCGTGGAGGAGAAGCGAGAGCGCAATGGGGTGCAGCGGCCGAAGTTATCCAAAAGACAGGAAACGGACTGTCTGATCGTGAGCTGCGGGAAGGTTTTCTCAGCGCAGAACCGATTCGGGACATCCTTGCAAAAGCCGGGAGTTGAAAAAGGGGAAAAAGAAATCTTCGTTGAGGCGGATCAAAGGTATGGCATGAGATATCATTTGGGAAAGGAATACACCCTCTAAACTGAATTGTTCAAACGAAAAGGAGATCGCTTAAAAGCTCAAGAGAACCTTGGGAGGGCCACCGAAATCCTAAAGGATTGCGGCGCCGATGGATGGGTGTGCAAATATGAAAAAGAACTGGCCTCAATTGCATGAAAAAGTCACCCCCAATATATAGTGATTCATGCTTCTGGGCAAAAGGTTATGAGTTCTGCTGAGACTGTCGTAAAAGGTATGAATTGTCGTTTTTAGTCCCTCCGTAGGATTTTCTTCACTTGTCTGCTACGTATTTCTTTTCGATTTTATCGCTCATCAAAATAATTTCTTTCTGAAAGCTGATTTTGGTTCATGCAAGATTGGATCTATGGTAAAAAGGATCGGGGATAAATTGATTTTCAGCTATACAGGATTGGAAAAAGCGATGGCCAAGTACAAACCGTACGATTATTCTCAGAGGGTGATGATTCCGGTATCTCTGGAAGAGCAGTTGGTGCCGGGGACCTTAGAGTTTGCGATTCAGACGCTGGTCGAAGACCGCATGGATATGAGTGTATTTGAGGATCGATACCAGAATGACGAAACGGGGCGGCTGGCCTATGATCCCAAGCTTCTCTTGAAGGTGGTATTACTGGGTTATGCCCGGGGTTTGATGTTTTCGCGGAAGATGGAGCAGGCGTGCCGGGAGAATGTGACCTTTATGGCGTTGGCGTGTGGGCAGCGTCCGGATCACAGCACGATCGCGGCTTTTGTTTCCTCGATGCAGGAGGAGATTGTACCTCTTTT
>Ga0187877_1004906_pt1 | contig 10050 bp, 8 predicted proteins | sample June2016WEW_17_1_3_FD_132430 | JGI IMG/M metagenome (GOLD analysis project Ga0187877, IMG submission 132430) | Peatland microbial communities from SPRUCE experiment site at the Marcell Experimental Forest, Minnesota, USA - June2016WEW_17_100 | ecosystem: Environmental > Terrestrial > Soil >... | reverse complement strand
CGTTCTGAAGCAAGGGGACAAGGCTATGGAGGATTTCGGCCACCCCCCCACCCAATTTGGTGGAATTGATATGGAGAATCTTTTTCCCCTGGATCTTTTCCGCCAGGCGTTTGAGGAATTCGACGGTCCCCTGGGAGGCGATATCCCGATAATCGTCAAGCTGTTTCATCCCTCTCCCCCTTCTGCAGATATTCATCGCAGAGCTTAATGAGACGATACCGAACCGTCTCCAGGCTTATTAGGTAAGGATCAAGTTTGGCCATCTTATCGGCGAGCTCAGGCAGACCGAGCTGTTCTTCGATCCACAAGGCAAAATCCGTTTTCTGTTTTCTCTGGCGGAAGATGGCCTCGAAAGTATGATAATAAATCACGCTGAGATCAACGGTCGCCAGAATCTCCCGGAATTCAGCTAGGGTGTGCGTCTTGAGTCCGGTGGGCACCTCAATGATCCGCGATTGCATGAAATGAAAAGGTTCTCCATAGCTGGCGCGAGGAATAATTTGCAGGGTGGATAGGTGTTCCGCAATGATGGTTATAATTGCGGCCCGCAGGGATTCCAGATTTTCATAATCAAAAGGGTAGAGGATACCCAGTTTCTCTCCCAGGACGCGATCCCGCACCTGGATCGCCGCCCAGGTGGCGAAATCGTTTGAATAGGGACCAGCAATGTATTTGTGGCGCAGAAAGAAGCTGTGGGTATGGTAATAGATGGAATCGAGGGGAACCACTTCGATCGCTTCCAAGAGTTGCTGTTCATCGCGGACGTTACGGCCGAGCATCTCTCGTAGCTCCCAACAGCCAACGAACAAGAATGGGTGGGTAGCAATTTTAGGCATAACGGAAGGAATCCTTTCTGCGGTGAGTTCTATTTCCCTTCTGAGTCGACTCGAGGGTTGGAAATTTGCTTCCTTTCTCAACTCCTTAAAGTCTCTACGCAGCGCTCAAGGAATTCACCAACCTCTGATGGGTCGCGCAAAAAATAATTAGCGGCAGAGGGGGTTGAGCCAAGACCCACAAAGATCGAGATCCCTTTGCCTTGCAGGGTCTGAAAAGCATCCTCGTCAGACCAATCGTCTCCTAGATAAATGGGCAAAAGTCCAGGAGAAGGCATCCGGCCTATGAGCTCTTGGACAGCTTTCCCTTTGTTGAAATCCATCCGGGGCCAAATCTCCAATATTTTTCCCCCCAAGCAATCTGCCAGCCATCCTTCCATCTCTCCAACACCTCTTTAACGACCTTTTGAACTTGCACGGAATATTCTGGGGGAGAATTCCGATGATGAACAGTCAGGATAGGACCTTTATCCTCAAAAAGGATCCCCGGAATGGATTGCAGGGTCTTCTCTAAAGTTTTCCTGATTTTCCTTAGTTCCTTTACTCGCACCAATTTTTTTTGTGGGTTCCAGCAGGGTTTTCGATCTCCAACCCATAATTCCCAACGTAAGTAATACCCGAGACTCCCACTTTAGCATGAATATCTTCCAGGGAGCGACCGCTGATGATCGCCACCCAGACATTCGGGCGCTCTCGTAATTTCTCTAAAAGGACTTTTACCTCGGGGGGGACAAAGGGCCAGTTCCGGCCTGGCCACGATGGGCGTGAGGGTTCCATCATAATCCAGGAACAGATAGAGGGGCTGCGCTCTGTAGATTCGATTTTGGACGATTTCCCAGTCCCCGAAAAGGTATTTCATTTTCTTTCGCCCCCTTAGACTATTCTATCAATTCTTCCTATTTCTTTCACCTTTCTTCTTATCCCATCTGCAGGAGGCTCAGGTTTGTGCCGGAGGGTTTTGGGGTGTCCCCATTCAATGGGTCAAATTCTTCAAAATTGCCCTTGCCTTTGGAAATTGCCTCGTTTTAAAGCCCAAAGTGATGACTTGCGTTTGAAATGATGCATTCTTGGGGAAAATGCCAAAAACAAGAGGAAGAAATAGTTAAGAGGGGAAGCCTTAATTTTCATGCTTGAAATTATGATGCCAAGAAAAATTTTAATTTGAGGGCTATGAGGCGTTCAGTCCGAAAACGCGCATTTGGGGCTATTCAAGGTGGATTTTCAGGTAAAGATCACCGGCCCGGCCACCCTGGGTCTTTCCCATTCCTCGAAGCCGGAGCTTGGTTCCATCCTGGGATCCCGCCGGGATCTTGACCCGCAGCCTCTCTACCTTTCCATTCCGTTGGAATGAAACTTCTTTCGTCGTTGCGGAGGAAGCCTCCTCGTGGGACAGAGGAAAGGTGTAAGTCACGTCCAGGTTGTCAGGTTGGGTGGGGCTAGATGGGAGGGTACCGGGGAAGAGTCTTCGGAGGAAGAAACCGATCCCTTTTCGAAAAAGCCAGGACGCAACTCTTCCCTTCACGGTAGCCCCGCGGGGGACGATAATATTTTCCAGAAGAGGGGAAAAGATCTCCGCTGCATTCTTGGAGGAATCGTGCATGCGTCCGGAAGAACGGTATTGGAATCCTCCCGGCCCTCCAAAAATAAAGAAAAAACCTTGCCCGCCAAAGAAGAGGTGGTCAAAGAAGCGCTCATCGAAGCGCAACCCCATGCGGGAAAATTCGCGGCCGAGTTCAGAGAAGACCTCGCTCGACATTGGGTTATTAAAGATATCCCGGAAGATTTCTTCCTGGGTGTAGGAAAAATCGGGCCGCCTTCCAGCTTCGAAGGGGGTCTGGAAAGCTAAGTCGTAGGGCTTCCGTTTTTCCGGATCGATGAGCACCCCGTAAGCTTCGCTGATTTCCTTAAAGCGCTCCTCAGATTCCTTATCCCCCGGGTTGCGGTCTGGATGAAATTGCAGGGCCAGCTGTCGGTAGGCCTTCTTAATCTCCTCGGCAGGCGCACTCTGGGAGACTCCCAGGATTTTATAATAATTTTTTTCGTAGGTTATTCGAGCCATAGTATATATTTACCAGAAAGATCGCATTTTAGGAACCCTTCTAATCGGCCAAATGCGGAATCCGGAATAAAAACATTAACCACAGAGAGCGCAGAGGACGCAGAGATCACACAGGCGCAAAAATCCACCAAAGATCTTCATATTTTCCTAAGCAATAAAAGACTAAAGTTTAAATGATCATTCCGGATTCCGCAATCGAAAACATTGATTTATGGCCTTATTGGCAATATAATAGGGAAAATTTGTCCATGTTACCAGCCACTTAAAAAGAAAGAAAAATGAAGCGAGTTTTGCTACTCTTCCTTGGAACGGTCTTTTTTTTGCTGGTGGGGCAAGAAGTCAGCTTTTCAACTGATTTTCCCTGGCAGAAAATCGATGAAGGGTTTGAGTTCAAGTCCCTTCAAGTCGAAGGGGACCCCTACCAATCCTTGATCAAGCTCAAAATATTTAGAATCAGCCTGGATAAATTTCAGGTGAGGGTATTGGATGCCCGGGCCTTCGGGGAAGTCAAGCTGGAGATCAAGGAATTAGCCAGGAAAGCGCAGGCCTTAGCCGCCATCAACGGGGGATTTTTTCTTCCGGGTTTTAAGCCTCTCGGCCTGCTGATTGTTGATGGAAGGGAAGTCAACCCCCTGCGGAGAGCGGATTGGGGAATTTTTTTGATCCAAGACAACATTCCCCGAATTATTCACACCCAAGAGTATCTGACGGATAGGAATATTTCCCAGGCCCTTCAGGTCGGCCCCCGGCTGGTCGTGAATGGAAGGGAATTCCAGATGAAAAAGCAGGTGGCCAGGCGTTCGGCTGTGGGCATTACGATAAAGAAAAAGGTGATCCTGCTGAATAGCGAAGATACAGATGTTTATGCCCAGGATCTCGCCAGGATTTTTCACCTTCCCGAATCCCAGGGCGGGCTGGAATGTTCGGATGCTCTCACCCTCGACGGAGGCCCTTCAGCCCAGATGTATGCTGACTACAAATCCCTGAAAATCGATATCCCCGGAGGGTGGGGAGTGCCCAACGGGATCGGGGTTTTCAAGAAATAACCTTGATCCTGGATTTATTACAAAGATCATGTCCTCATTTGATTTTTCGGGGAAGAGATCTTGGAATTATGAAAATGGTATAATCAGCTTACAGGAATTCAGCGAATCCAGAGAGAGATGAGATTTGAAGGGTAGTTCAATTCCGTATGACCGAAACTCGCACGAAAAATAATAAAAAAAAGAAAAAAGGGGGCTGGACAACTCTCGTTTTGGTTTTGCTCTTAGTCGTCTTCCTCCTTGTCGGGGCCGGAGCGGCCTTTTACTTTACCATCGTCTTCGACCTTCCCCGGCTGACCACGTTGAAAGATTATAACCCTTACATCGTCTCCGGGGTTTATTCCGAAGATGACGCGTTGATCGGGGAGTTTTTTGTGGAGCGAAGGACCGTCGTTCCACTGGCCCAGATGCCCCGGATGCTTCCCAAAGCCTTCATTGCCGCGGAGGATGCCCGTTTCTTCGAGCACCGGGGGATCGATTACCGGAGGGTTTTAGGGGCGGCGTTCCGCAACATCGAGGCCCTGGATGTGGTCCAGGGGGGGTCCACGATCACCCAGCAGATTGCCAAATCCTTCTTCCTGACCCCGGAGCGGAGCTTCGTCCGTAAGGTGAAAGAAGCCATTTTGGCCCAGCGCATCGAGCATTACCTGACCAAGAATGAGATCCTATTTCTTTACCTGAATCAGATTTATCTGGGGGAAGGGGCCTACGGGGTGGCTGCGGCAGCTACCACCTACTTTGGCAAATCGATACAAAACCTGACTCTGGCGGAGTGCGCCCTTCTGGCAGGCCTTCCCCCGTCTCCCAATAATTTGTCTCCCCTGAGAAACCCTAAAAAAGCCCGTGAACGCCAGCTTTACGTTCTCAACCGCATGGTTGAACGGAAGATGATCACCAAGGAGCAGGCCCAGAAAGCTCAGCGTGAGGAAGTCAAACTGAGACCCCGGGGCCCCAAAAGCTACTATGACGCCCCATTCGTAGTTGATCAGGTACGGCAATATGTGGAACAGAAGTATGGAAAGGACCTGTTGTACAAAGGGGGCCTCAAGATTTACACGACGATCAACTCCAAAATGCAGAAGATCGCCGAGAAAGCGGTGCAGAAAGGACTGGAGGAGTTTGAAGAGCGGGGAGGTAAAGGAAAAGGTCGGGAACAGGTGCAAGGGGCATTGATTTCCCTCGACCCCACCACGGGATATATTATAGCAATGGTGGGAGGACGGGATTTCTCGTCAAGCCAATTCAACCGGGCCACTCAGGCCAAGAGACAGGCGGGTTCAGCATTCAAGCCGATCGTTTATGCAGCCGCTCTGGATAAGGGGTTCACCCCGGCCACGATCATCGTGGATGAACCCTTCTCTTACATTGACGTTCCCGGGAAAGAACCCTGGCAGCCCCAGAATTTTGACCGGGAATTCTGGGGGCCGATCACCTTCCGCAAGGCCCTGACCTTTTCCCGGAACGTTCCCACAGTCAAGATTGCCCAATCCATCGGTGTAGATTATCTGATTGATTACGCCACGAACCTGGGAATCAAAACGAAACTTGAGCCTAACCTTTCGCTGGCCCTGGGGTCGGCGAACATTACCCTTCTGGACCTGACCAAGGTCTTTGGGGTTTTCGCCTCTCAGGGATACCGCGCGGAACCGATTCTCGTCACCCAGATCCAGGATAAGGACGGGAATGTGCTGGAAGAAACAGAGCCTTCCTCGGTGGAGGTCATCAGCCCGCAAACCGCCTATGAGATTACCAGCCTGATGCAGAGTGTGATTCAGGAGGGAACAGGCCAAAGAGCCAAGGCGCTGGGTAGGCCGGCCGCCGGGAAAACAGGGACCACCAATGACACGCGCGATGCCTGGTTCATTGGCTACGTTCCCCAGAAAATTGTCGCCGGAGCCTGGGTGGGGTATGACATTGAAAAGTCTCTGGGAACCCATGAAACCGGGGCTGTGGCTGCCCTGCCCATCTGGCTGGAATTTATGAAAGAAGCGGTTGCGGATATACCTGCGGAAAACTTTGCGGTTCCTGATGGGATCATCTTTGTCAGAGTGGACAAAGAAACGGGTGAGCCGGTCGCAACCATGCGGGGAACCCAACCAGCCAAGACGTTCTTTGAATGCTTCAAGGAAGGAACAGAACCCGCAGGGGTCCCCAGGCTGCCCGATGAAGTAATAAAGAGATAGCTCCCGATCACCCGGTCAGCCTTTAACGACTGCCCACAAACGAAGATTGGCCACTTGCCGGGAGATGTAAATCCAGTGGGACCAGAAAAGGGATGGGTCTAACCGTCACTGCAAATTCTCTACGGGCAGCCGGCCGGTCGCCCCTGCAAACTCCGACCTTTTTTTTGTTCCTGGGAATTTTTCTAACCTCTGCTGCTACCCTGACCCTGCAGATTTCGATCATCCGGCTCTTATCGGTTGCCCATTGGTATCATTTCGCCTTCATGGTGGTCGGCATGGCTCTCCTGGGGTATGGGGCCAGCGGTTCATTCTTGTCTTCTTTTCCTTCCTTCCTGCGTCTGGAAACCCCCCGTCTATTGTCCTGCGCCACCGGGCTCTTCTCGTTAAGCGCCCTGGCGGCTTATCTGGCCAGCAACTACATTCCCTTTGACCTGGCCCGCATAGCCTGGGACCGCTGGCAAATATTCTATATCTTCCTCTATTATGTGGTTTTTTCCATTCCTTTCTTTTTCTCGGGGGTGGCCATCGCTTCGGCCCTGGCCCGGTAGAGCGCTTTTTCGGGAAAAATCTATTCTTCCGATTTGAGCGGAGCTTCCGTGGGATGCCTTCTGGTTCTCGGGCTCTTCGGGTTTTTTGGTGGGGAAGGCACCCTTCTCTTTGCCTGTCTGCTCGGTGGGCTGGCTTCGATGGTTTTCGGATGGATCGATAAATCTCATTCCATCCTCCAATGGATCTGGGTCGCCCTTCTCAGCCTCCTCCTTTTCTGGCAGCCCTCGTTTCTCAGCCTTCGCCTTTCTCCCTATAAGCCCTTGAGCACGGCCCTTCGCTTCCCGGGGGCGAGTTTGCTCGAAACCCGCTGGAACGCTTTTTCCAGGGTTGATGTTCTGAAAAGCCCGGCTGTCCGGACAGCTCCTGGAATGAGCCTGGAATACCTGGAACCTCTCCCGCCCCAACTGGGTCTTACCGTGGATGCCGATCAATTGAGTGCCATCACCCATTTTGAAGGGAGACCGGAAGAGACCGCGGACCTCAGGTTCTTGGATTTCCTCCCTTCTTCCTTACCTTACCAATTGACGCAACCAGAGCGAGTATTGATCCTGGAGCCCGGGGGCGGGCTGGAGGTCTTGAACGCGCTGCGCCACCGGTCCGAAGAGATCGTGGCGGTGGAAAGAAACCCGACCATTGTTGAACTTTTACAGGGGGCTTACCGCGAGTATTCGGGGGGAATTTATCGTAGAGAAGGAGTCCGGGTTGTGGTAGAGGAGGGGAGAAGCTTCATACGCGGCGCTTCCCCGTCTTTTGACTTGGTCATCTTTCCGGTCGCGGATAGCTTGGCGGCCTCGGCCACAGGGTTTTCCGGCTTGCAGGAGGATTACCGGCTCACCACTGAGACCATCCAGGATTGTTTAAAGATTCTTAAGACCGGGGGCTTTTTGTCCTTTAGCTTCTATCTTCTTCCTCCACCCCGTGGAGAACTGCGGCTGACCTCCATCGTTAAAGAAGCTCTGGAGCGGGCTGGAAGGGATTCCGCCAAGCATATTTTGGCCTTCCGGTCCTGGGGGACTTTTTCCCTCCTGGTAAAAAAAGATCCCCTCGTTTCTCAGGATATTCAGATCCTCAAGTCTTTCTGCCAACGCCTGCGTTTTGACCTGGTTTATTACCCTGGAATGTTGGCTGGCGAAACCAATATTTATAATCGATTCCCCGTACCCCTCTATTTTTCCGAGATGCGGAGAGTCCTGAAGGAAGGGGAAAAATTCTATTCGGGATATCCCTTTGACCTAAGCGCGGTGACGGATGACCGGCCATTTTTCCACTACTATTTCAAGTGGGGCCATATCGGAGAAATCTACCGGCTGGCCGGGGGAAAATGGCAGATCTTGCTGGAAGGGGGGTTCCTGGTACCGGTCGTTTTCTTTTTGGCCCTCATCCTGACCTTCTTCTTTATCATTCTTCCGTTGATTTTGGGAAAGATACCAAATCCAAAAGGGCCGGCACCCGGCCCGTTTCCCTGGCTGCTCTACTTTTTGGCATTGGGTTTCGGTTTTATGTTTGTGGAGATCTCCCTGATTCAAAAGTTCATCCTTTTCCTCGGGCATCCGGTCTATTCAGTTTCGGTGGTCATTTTTGCCTTACTCGTCTTTGCCGGATTGGGGAGCCGCCTATCCGTGTTCATCGATCCGACAACCGTCCGAGGGCTGAGGTTGGTCCTCCTCTCCGTTGCCTGCCTTTTATTCCTTTCGGCCTTATATCTTCCCCAGGTGTTGTCCTCCTTCCAGGGGAAATCGCTCTTCTTCCGCCAACTGCTCTCCATCCTCCTGATCGCCCCCCTTGGGTTCCTGATGGGCATGCCGTTCCCTTTGGGTATACGGCAGGTAGGAGCCCGGCGTCCATTTTTTGTTCCCTGGGCGTGGTGTGCGAACGGATGCGCCTCCGTATTGGGCTCCATCCTTCCGGTTATTATCGCATTGGCCTGGGGATTCCAGGCGGTATTCCTTCTCGCCGGCCTGTTATATGCCCTGAGCCTCCTGGCGGTCTGGAAATCCAGTTGAAAAAGGGATTGATTTGTGGCAAGGTCAAAAAAGAGTAATTCACTATTTATTCTCCTGGAAAGGAGGGCACGGGAATGAAAGCGGTTAAGAAAGGAAGGAAGGTGGCGAAGAAGGTAGCCAAGAAGGTGACCCGGAAAGCCACGCAGTTGAAGAAGAAAGTTTCCAAGGGAAAAGACAAGCTGCAATCGAAATTGAAAAAAGAAACGGGGAAGATGCAGAAGGTGATCGCGGAGAAGGAAGCCCTGATCAAAAAATTGAAAGGGCAACTGGCCGAGAAAGGAAAAGCGATCAAAGAGACCCCAAAAGGCCTTCTGGAAAAAGCCAAAGAGAGTTTGGTCGAGTGGAAAGGGAAAGCCGACGCTGAAGTGAAAAAGTTAGCTGTTCAGAAAGATACCCTCGTTGAAAGACTAAAGAAGGAATTAGCGGATAAGGAGAATATGATCCGGCAGAGCGAAAAGACCCTGAAAGAAGCGATGGAGATGGCGGGGAAAGAAGTTTCCGCAATCAGGGAAAAGACCAACCAGACACTCTCCGAATGGAGGGGCAAAGCTGAAACAGAATACAAGAAATTGCGGGAAGAACTGGAAAGTAAATCCCAGACGTTGAGCGCAAAAGTAAAAGAGCTCGATGAGTACCGGAAGGCTGTGGAGAGCAAGATTGCGGCGTTGCAGGCTAAAGCCAAGGAAAGGCCGGGCAGAGTGATCACTCAAGAAAAAGAACGGACCGGACTCGTTACCTTCAAAGGAAACCCCATGACTCTCGTGGGGGAGGAAGTCAAAGTGGGAGACCGGGCGCCCAATTTTCAAGTGGTGGATAACGCTATGCAACCAGCGACGCTGGATTCTTTTAAAGGCAAAGTCAAGATTATCAGCTCCGTCCCTTCTTTGGATACGCCGGTCTGCGATATGGAGACCCGAAGGTTTAATGAAGAGGCGGGCAAGCTACCGGATAAAGTTGCCGTGCTAACCATCAGCATGGACTTACCCTTTGCTCAGAAGCGCTGGTGCGCAGCCGCCGGGGTGGAGAAGGTGAAGACTCTCTCCGATTATCAGAATCGGTCTTTTGGCTGTGCTTACGGCGTCTTGATCAAGGAGTTAAAACTCCTGGCCCGGGCGGTTTTCATTGTGGACGAGCAGGACATGGTCCGCTACGTGGAGATCGTTCCGGAAATGACCAAAGAGCCGGATTATGATCGAGTCCTGAATGCGGTGAAAGCCTTGCTGTAATATCCCGACGCTTGCGCCGTCATTCCGGCGAAAGCCGGAATCTCATATAGTTGACAGTTGTCAAGCAGGTTTTGTCTGCCCCTTGGTTTTTTGTCTTTCACACCCGTTCGGTCATCAATTTATACCAGGGGGACGGGGGACGGGACTCATTGTG
>Ga0187877_1004900_pt1 | contig 10053 bp, 8 predicted proteins | sample June2016WEW_17_1_3_FD_132430 | JGI IMG/M metagenome (GOLD analysis project Ga0187877, IMG submission 132430) | Peatland microbial communities from SPRUCE experiment site at the Marcell Experimental Forest, Minnesota, USA - June2016WEW_17_100 | ecosystem: Environmental > Terrestrial > Soil >... | reverse complement strand
TACTGCAACAGCGGGGCGGGATCGGCAAGGGAGCGTGCTGGGAGGAATTGTTGTGATGCCACTCACGGGCGATTTTTGCGGTGCTCGTATAATGTTCGCGTAAATTGCTTCGAAGATTTGGGGGCCCGTTATGCCGGCTTTCCTATTCAGATATTGCAAAGGATTATCCGCTGCCATTCTGGCTTCGGCGATTTGCCTGGTCGCCGCGGGACAGGCGCCGCAGGGTTCACAGCCGCCTGTTGGGATTGCGCCGGGTCAAGCTGCGGCACCCGTGCCTCCCGGGACGCCGACGCTGCGGGTGACGACGCGCGAAGTTCTGCTCGACGTGCTTGCGATCGACAAGACCGGGCATCCGGTGACGGGACTCAAGACGAGCGACTTCAGCGTGACGGAGGAAAACGAGCCGCAGGTGATTCGCAGGGTGAACGAGCATCGTACGATGTCTGCGGCCGATTTGGGCAAGCTTAGTTCGGCACCCGCCCTGCCGCCGAACACATTCAGCAATTACACGCCGGTGCGCAATACCAATGCCTCGATCGTGCTTTTGCTGGACGCGCTGGATTCGCCAGTTAGCGCGCAGATGTCGATGCGGCAGCAGCTGATCGATTATTTGAAGCACATGCAGCCGGGCCCACCGGTGGCAATCTTCCAGCTCGATACGGATATGCACCTGATCCAGGGATTCACGTCGGATCCCAAGGTGCTGCTGGCAGCGGCCGAGAGCAAACGCGACATGCCATCGATGGCCAAGCCCACTGCGGCACCGCCGGGGTTCTCGGGCGACTCGTTGTATCGGCGCACACTGATGGAGACGCTGCGCGAGGGGATGCGCATGCTGGGAAGCTATCTGCCCGGATTTCCGGGGCGAAAGAACCTGATCTGGTTTACGGGCAAGGTGCCGATGACGATCATGGGCATGGGTTTTGGCAACCCCTTCCGCGACGGGCTGATGGTTGAAGGCGGTCAAGGGGACGAAGCGACGGAGCTGACCGACGTGCTGACCGTGAGCAGGGTGGCTGTGTATCCGGTGGATACGCGCGGACTGGGGATTCAGCCCGACCTGGTGATGCGACGTGGCGGATTTCCGAGCCCCGCCTCGCATTATTTCGACTACAGCAATATGGACCTGGTTGCCGCGCAGACCGGCGGCAAAGCGTACTACAACACCAACGACTTTACGCGAGTGATCGAAGACGTGGTGAATACGGGATCGAGCTACTACACGATTGCCTACGCCACGAACAACACGAAATGGAATGGAGAGCTGCGGCGCATCAAGGTGAGCGTGGACCGGCCCGATGTGACCTTGCAGCACAAAGAAGGCTACTACGCTTACAGCCTAGACAAGCGGGAACAGAGCGGGATTGCAGCGGTTGAGCGGCGAAGGGAAGCGAACGCTGGCCGGGATGAAAATAGCGCGGCGCCGCCGGGAAGCCAGCCTGCGGCCGCTGTGCCGGAGGCGAGCGCTGGCGGAAGCGGCGGCTCTGAAGCGATCGCGCCGGAAGGAGGCGACGCACTGGCGCTGGCTGAAGGCGCGACGGTTCACCACTCAGCCCGCGGCGGGTTCGAGGCAGCGATGGGGCTGGGAGCGGTTCCGCCGACGGAGATTGTGTTTGCAGCGAAGCTTGAGGCCGAAGCGAACACAGAGAAGGTGGACAAAGACGCGGCCATGCCGCAGGACAACTTCCTGAAGCCGGAGTGGCAGCACAAACCGTTCCGGAATTACACGATTCAGTACGATGCAGATGTGCACAGGGTGCGATTTACAGCGACGCAGGACGGCGCGCGTCACGGCTCACTAGAGTTTGTCGCGGTAGTTTTTGCAAACGATGGCGCCCAGGTGAACTCGATCATGAAAACCGTGTCGCTGGATTTGACGGCGAGTGAGTACCGGGAGCTGCTGGTTTCAGGCTTGCACATCAATCAACAGATTGCGATTCCGGTGAAGGGCAGCTTCTTTTTGCGGCTGGGCATTCACGATAAGAATGGCGACCAGGTGGGCGCGCTCGAGATTCCAGTGGACCAGATCAAGCTGGATGTGCTGGGCGCAGCGCCGCAAACGCGCTGACCCAGCCGCAATCGGAAAAAGCTCCAATCCTGTGCACGCATAGAGCCAGCTTAAATTTTGTCGAGCGGATCGAGGGGCGCGGCGTCTGTGTGGATAGAAGTTGTCCCGGGGACAATCCAGACGCACATCGCGGTGCTCTCAAGAAGGGCACCGAGGGAGGAGCCATGGGTTCAAACAGAAGTGCCGCCGGAAGGCGCGTGCTGATCGCGGCCACCGCGCTAACGCTGGCTTGTGTGCTGATGCCGTCAAAAGCCGGTGCGCAAGCGAGCCCGGAAGCGACCAAACCCTGCGACGTGAAGGCGACGCCGCCCGCGCCGGAGGTGGTTCAGACGTTCTTTCTGACCAACGCTTCGGAACCGAACGACCTGAACGACATTGAAACGGACCTGCGCAATGCGCTGCCGAGGGCAAGGTTCTACGCGGTGCAGTCACAGAATGCGATTACGGTGCGCGGCACGCAGGAGGACGTCGACACGGCACAGAAGATCATCGCGGAGCTGGACAAGCCGCGAAAGGTCTACCGGCTAACGTACACGTTCGCCGACATTGACGACGGCAAGCAGGCCGGGTCGCGGAAGTACGTAATCATCGCCGTCTGGGGAGAGCGATCGGCCTTTAAACAGGGAAGCCGCGTGCCGATTGTCACAGGTGCGACCGATGGCCAAAAAGAATCCACCCAAGTGCAGTATCAGGATATCGGCCTGTCGATTGAAGCGACGGTGAGCGGCTCAGGGGATACGCTGCTGCTGCGTTCGAAAGTTGAGCAGTCGAGCCTGGGAGAAGAGAAAACGATGACGACGGCCCAGGACCCGGTGGCGCGACAGTCGGTGCTGCAAGAATCGACGGAGCTGGCTCAGGGCAAGGCGGCGGTCATCGGGCGGCTGGATGTTCCGGGGGCGACGCAGCACGAAGAGATCGAGGTGGTTGCGGAGCTGGTTCATTGAGTTCAACCGGATTTGCCGGACTTTTCGCATCAATAAGATCCGCCGCGGGAGCGTGAGCTAGAACACCACGCTCGACGCGGCGATGCTTTTCCACGAACGGTACTCTGCCCGCGGATCTTTTCGAGGACTTGGTCCTGAGAGACGATTTGGAGGTAGAGTGTTTGCAGCATCGTTTTCATCGTGGAGGGGCTTATGCTCGAAACTACGTCGTCTGCCCGCATTGTGATGACCACCGTGGTCAGCCCCGAGGAGGCCACGCGTCTGGGCCGCGTACTGGTTGAGGAGCGCCTGGCTGCATGCGCGACGCTGCTTCCGCCGATTCACTCCATCTATCGCTGGCACGACCAGATCGAGTCACAGGCGGAAACGCTTCTGTTGCTGAAGACCGCGTTGGAGCAACTGCCGGCTCTGGAAGCGCGACTGCAGGAGCTGCATAGCTATCAGACTCCCGAGTTTCTCGTGCTGGATATCGAAGCCGGGAGCCACTCGTACCTGAGATGGCTGCGCGAGAACTTATGCACGCCTGAGGAAAGCAGCGTGTGAAGGTCGTGGGTCAGTTCGTAGAAAACATCCCTCAAGGGCTGAAGCCTTCGTTCATTTTGCGATATTTGCGGCCCGCGACCCACCCACTGGGTGGGTGCCTCGCTCGTGCCCTGTTACAAAACTTCCCTTCGCCAGAGTTTTTCCGCAGCCTCTGAAGTCGTGCCCCTTCAAAACCGCGGCGCCGAAAAAGTTTTTCAGCAGGCTTTGAAGTCGTGCCCTTTCAAGAAACAACCAAACTAACTCGCTACCCACGCTATGGCCGACAAGAGGCCCTCTGGTATGCTTGTTGGAGTCTGTCCACATGCGCTGGCTCCTGATCGTTTTTCTCGTTTCACTCGGGGCGCTACTTTTTGCGGCCGCGGGAGTTGCCCGCCACATTTGGCTGCAGCGCGCCAAGCCCAGGGATGGGATGTCCGCGGCTCTCGAAGCAAGCGAAGAGCCGGACCTGGAAGTGAAGAACTGAACGTGACATGATGGTTGACCAGCGATGCCGGTTAGTGCTGGCCGACATCGCGCGGAAGACGACTGGACACTGAGAATAGAACTCAAAAGTAAATACTGTTTCGTTGCCGAAAGGATTTCCCCAGAAGTGAGCATCAGGACACCAGAACAGACAAGCGCCAAGAGCACGACCACAATTTCGATCGCGCACAGCCCGGATTCCGACGATGCTTTCATGTTCTACGGGCTGGCAACGAACAAGGTTCGCGTGCCCGGATACAGATTCAGTCACACGTTGTGCGATATCGAAACGCTGAACCGCCGCGCGCGCGAAGAGGCGTTCTTCGACGTGACAGCGATCAGCTTCCATGCCTATCCATACCTGCAGGAGAACTACACGCTGATGGGCTGCGGCGGGAGCGTGGGCGAAGGCTACGGCCCCATGGTTTTAGCCAGCCGCAAGCTGGAGCCGAGCGACCTGGAGCACGTTCAGGTTGCAGTTCCCGGGACGCTGACGACGGCGTATCTTGCGCTGAAGATCTTCAATCCGGCGATCAAGACGGTGACCGTGCCGTTCGACCAGATCATTCCAGAGATGCAGGCGGGGAAATACGACGCGGGGCTGATCATCCATGAGGGCCAACTGACATACTCGACGAGCGGCTTGATGAAGGTGATCGACCTGGGCGTGTGGTGGCGCGAAACGACGGGCCTGATGCTGCCTTTGGGCGGCAATGCGATTCGCCGGTCGCTGGGCCCCAAGGCACACAAGATCATTTCCAAAGCGGTGCGCGATTCCATCGGTCATGCGCTGGAGCACAGGGAGCAGGCGCTTGAGTACGCTATGCAGTTTGCGCGCGACCTGGACGCCACGATGGCCAGCCGCTTTGTGAGCATGTATGTGAACGAGCGCACATTGGACTACGGGCCAGATGGGCGCGAGGCGATTCGCAAGCTGCTCGAGATGGGACATGAGCGCGGCATCATTCCCATCGCGCCCAAGGTTGAGTTTGTGGATTAGAGCGGCCCGGGACTGAGAGCACCGCGGTGGTCCACGCGGGAGCGGTTTGTTTCTTTGCCGCGAAGCGGACACAGTACCTTCGGTATCCGGAACCGACCCGAAGGTCATTGTGCGGGTCAAACAATTCCCTCCATCTTTCTAAATTCTTTCTAATCGCTGCCGATGCATTCGGACAGGAGCTTTGACCGGATGGCTTCTGACAGTTCGCCCGTTCTACTTTTTGCATCGCCTGACCCGCTACTGCTTAGCGCCGTGGAACCTGTGTTGCTGGCTGCAGGCGCGCGTGTGGAGGTAGTTCTTTCCGCGGAGGCCGCGCTTGCCTCAATCGCCGGGGGCAACCCGCCCAGCCTGCTGCTGCTGGATGCGAGCCTGCCGGGCATGCCGACCGGACAATTGCTTGCCGCGGCGCAAGCGCATGCCGATGGCGGGCGGTTCCCGATTGTCCTGATTGCGGACACCGCGGCGCAGGAATGGGCGGATCGCCTGGCCGAGGGCGCGCTGGACGATCTGATTCTACGCACGGCCGAACCTGCCTACTGGCAGTTGCGGATTGGCCTGGTGCAGCGCAACCAGCGCACGGCGCATGAGCTCGACACGCTGCGCGACGCGGCGATCCGCAATGCACAGATGGACAGACTGACGGGTGTATACAACCGCGAAACAATGCTGGCGATGCTGTTCCGCGAGACCGACCGGGTGCAGCGCATGAACAGCTCGATGTCGCTGGTGCTCCTGGATATTGACGACTTCGGCCATTGGAATTCACGGCTGGGTGTGGACGCATGCGATGAGCTGCTGTGCCAGGTGGCGAGCCGCACCGGCGCGCTACTGCGCAGTTACGATCTGCTGGGAAGGCCGGGGATGGACGAGTTCCTGGTGGCGCTGCCCGCATGCAGCTCCGCCAGCGCCATGATCCTGGCGGAGAGGCTTCGTGTGGATGTTTTTGCAGTGCCGTTCCGAGTGGCCGGAGAAGCAATCCGGCTTTCGGCTTGCTTTGGAATCGCGAACAGCCGCGGGCGGTCGCCGGTTGTTGTGTTGCGTGAAGCCGAGAAGGCACTGGAGTGGGCAAAGGCTGCCGGACCCGAGTCGATCCAGTGCTTCGGCTGTCCACCGCAAGCGGATGCATCGCCGGTGACTTTTCTTTCAGCGACCTCGGGGGACGAGTTGATGGCGTGGTAGCTCGGCGAGGGGGCGCCCCTGGCAGGGTGCGGAGGGCGAGAAAGCCGGGGAGCAAGACGCGCGGGCTTTTTTCTTATGCCGTTGCCGCGGGTGCGAGCTCCAGGAATTCCTGAAACACGTCGTTGGAGATGAGGCGGCCGCACGCGGTGAGGCGAAGGCGGCGGCCGTTGAAGGTGAGGAGGCCGTCGGCGACGAGGCGGGTTACGTTATCCATCGCAGGCGCGACGGACTCGCGGCCGAATTCCTGTTCGAGCGCGGCAACCTCGACGCCCTGGTTCGTGCGCAGGCCGAGGAACCACGCTTCTTCGAGTTGCTGCGCGGGGGCGATGCGGGCTATTTCCGGCGTCGAGGGCCCGGCGAGGTAGGTCTTGAGATCGCCGGTGGTTGTTGCGCGGAACACGTCGCGCGGTTGGGTGCATCGCCAGGAGGATTCGGCGGAGGGCGCTGCACGAAGCATGGACGATGCGTCCAAGCCGACGCCGAGGTAGGGGCGGCGCTGCCAGTAGCGCAGGTTGTGGCGCGACTCGAGTCCGGGGTGCGCGAAGTTGGAAATCTCGTACTGGCGCAGTCCGGAAGCTTCAAGCCGCTCGACGGCACGTTCGTATATGCGCGCGATGGCATCGTCGGTAGGTACGAGACTTGCATGATAGCGTGAACCGCGAGCCAGTACCTCGCGGCCCAGGCGCGAATCTTCATCGACTTCGAGCATGTAGATGCTGGCGTGTGGGATGCCTGACGCAATCAGCACCGACAACGACTCTTCCCACGATGGGAACGTTTGCCCGGCGAGGCCTGCGATCAAATCCACATTCAGATTCGCGATGCCAGCTGCGCGCAGGCGGCGCAAGTCGTCTGCGACGATTGCGCGGCTATGCAGGCGGCCGCTGGCGTGGGCCTCGCGGTCGATGAAGGACTGCACGCCGAGGCTGACCCGGTTGACGCCGGCGGCGACGATCGCTGCGAGCGTTTCGGCGGATAACTGGCCGGGCGCGCACTCCATGGTGATCTCCGCATCCGGGTCGAGATCGAACTGTGCACGGATGGCAGCGAAGAGGCGCACGACGAGATCGGGAGCGAGAAGCGAGGGCGTTCCCCCGCCGAGGTAGACGGAATCGACGCGCCGGGGCAGACGAGCATCCAATCCCGCAGCCCATGCACGAGCATGCACCAGGTCTTCGATGAGGCGATCGACATAGCGGGGTTGATCGGCTGCCGGATAGACGCCCGAAGCAAAGTTGCAGTATGTGCACTTCGAGCGGCAGAAAGGAATGGAGACGTAAATTCCGAGCGCGTCTCGAGAGCCGGCGGCCATGCTCAAATTGTTTCACGGTTAGGCGCGATCCGTGCGGTCCGCGGGACCCACCGCGGCCCGTGCAATGATGGATAAAGGAGAGATCCGCTTGAAAGCCTGGCCGGTTTTTGCCATTTCTGTTATCCAGGTCATCCTCCTTCTTGCCCATTGGTTCGTATACTCTACATGGATCGCGTTCTGGCCTGGGCCGACGCCCGCTGCGGTGGCCGATCTGCGCGCGACGATGCTCGTTCTGGCCTGCAGCTTCGTGGCGGCATCGTTGCTTTCATTCCGCTTTGACAATGTTGCGGTGCGGATTGTTTACTGGCTCGCTGCGGTTTGGCTTGGATTTCTGAACTTCTTCTTCTGGGCGTCGCTTTTAGTCAGGCTTTTGTGGCTGGCGATTCGCCTGTCGCACCTGGCGGCGCACCCGGCCGCGATGCGGGCGCCGCTGGCGGCAACGATTTACGCGGCGGCAGGATTGGCCGGCATCTACGGGCTTTTCAACGCGCGGATTATTCGCGTTCGACGCGTGGCGGTGCAGATTGCAAACCTTCCTGCGTCGTGGCGTGGCCGGCAAGCGGTTGTGCTCAGCGATCTGCACCTTGGACCCGTCAACGGCGTCCGCTTCTGCCGCAGGCTGGTCGCAAAAGCCTCACGATGCCGGCCCGACATTGTCTTTCTTCCGGGCGACGTGTTCGATGGCACTCATTCCGATCTCGACAAAATGCTCAAGCCCTTCCGTGAGCTTGCTGCGCCACTGGGTATCTATTTCTCGACGGGGAACCACGAGGAATTCACCGATCCTACGCACTACATCGACGCCGTCAAACGCGCGGGAATCCGAGTGCTGGCGAACGAGCAAGTGGTGGTGGATGGGCTGGCGATCGCGGGCGTGCTGTATCACGATTCGTCGTCGCCGCTGCGCATGAAGGCGGCGTTGGACGGGATGCGTGGGGGCCGCGAGAATCCCGACGGGGCGCGGCCCGGAATCTTGCTGAACCATGCGCCCACGCGGCTGCCCCTGGTGGAGCAGGCCGGATTCAGCCTGCAGCTCTCGGGCCATACGCATGGAGGACAGTTCGTGCCGTTCACTTGGATCACGCGCAGGGTCTATGGCCGCTTCACGAGCGGGCTGCATCGCTTTGGCGCGCTCCAGGTGTACACGTCGACGGGGGCCGGGACATGGGGACCACCGATGCGCGTGGGGACGCGGCCGGAGATGGTCGTGCTGACGTTTGAATAGCGGGTTCGTATCCTATTCTTAAGCCACGTTGGAATGAAGGAAAAGACGATTATGAGCACGGAATCCTCCCTGCCGAACCGTTCCAATCATCCCGTCATTCGGACCAGCCGTTCCGGGCTCGATCTTCTTATGAATCCCCGCCTCAACAAAGGCACAGCCTTTACTGAAGAGGAGCGCGACACTTTTGCATTGCATGGCCTGTTGCCGCCGCACGTTGGAACACTTGAGAGCCAGCGCGAGCGCCGCAAGCGGGTGCTCGACAGCCGGCCCACTGCATTTGGCAAGTATTCGAACATGCGCGACCTCCAGGACAACAACGAAACGCTCTTCTACTCGCTCATTGCCCACAACATCGAGGAGCTACTGCCCATCGTCTACACGCCGGCAGTCGGCGAGGGATGCCAGCGCTTCTCCGAGATCTGGCGAAAGCCGCGCGGCCTCTTCCTCAGCTACCCAGATAAGGCTCGAATCGAGCAGATTTTCGCCAACCCTCGCTACGACTCCGTGCGCTGCATTGTGGTCAGCGACGGAGAACGCATCCTCGGCCTCGGCGATCAGGGCGCCGGCGGCATGGGCATTCCCATCGGCAAGATGGCCCTTTACACCGCACTGGGCGGAATCCCGCCCGAGCATTGCCTGCCCGTGCTGCTCGACGTGGGCACCGACAACGAAGGGCTGCTCAACGATCCCATTTACATCGGCTGGGAACACAAGCGCATCCGCGGACAGGAGTACGACGACTTTGTCGAGACCTTTGTGACTGCCGTCGAGCGCCGCTGGCCCCACATACTTTTGCAGTGGGAGGATTTCGCGGGCGCCAACGCTGCTCGTCTTCTTGCGCGCTACCGCGACCGCCTCTGCACCTTCAACGACGACATCCAGGGAACCGCGGCCGTGACCACTGCCACTCTGCTGGCTGCTGTGAATGCTACCGGCATCCCGCTCAAAGAGCAGACCATCGCCATGTTCGGCGCCGGATCGGCCGGAATTGGAATCGTCGATCTTCTGATTGCCGCCATGAAAGAGGAGGGCCTGAGCGAAGAGCAGGCGCGCAAACGCATCTATGCGTTCAACCGCTACGGCCTGCTTGTCGAAGGCGGAAAAGGGATTCGTCCTGAGCAACAGCCGCTGGCGCGGAAGCGCCGAGACGTCGCTGGATGGAATCTCTCGCCGCCAAATGCCGACACCGGGGCCATATCGCTCCTCGATGTGGTGCGGAACGCCGGCATCACGGTGCTGGCCGGCGTCAGCGCCCAGCCTGGGGCATTCACCGAAGCGATTGTGCGCGAGATGGCTCGCCACACTCCACGCCCGGTCATT
>Ga0187877_1004884_pt1 | contig 10078 bp, 7 predicted proteins | sample June2016WEW_17_1_3_FD_132430 | JGI IMG/M metagenome (GOLD analysis project Ga0187877, IMG submission 132430) | Peatland microbial communities from SPRUCE experiment site at the Marcell Experimental Forest, Minnesota, USA - June2016WEW_17_100 | ecosystem: Environmental > Terrestrial > Soil >... | reverse complement strand
TTTTGCCGGCATGCTGGGGATTTTCGGTCACGGCAACGTAGCCGGGATCGGGCAGGCTCTGCAGCAGAATCCTGATTTTCCATACATCCTTGTGCGCAACGAGCAGGCGGGCGTGCACATGGCCGCGGGGTTCGCGAAGGCGACGAACCGGCTGCGCACGTTCGCGTGCACGTCGTCGATCGGGCCGGGCGCAACCAATATGATCACGGGCGCGGCGCTGGCGACCATCAACCGGCTGCCGGTGCTGTTGCTGCCGGGAGATATTTTTGCGCGGCGTAACGTGGCGCCGGTGCTGCAGCAACTGGAATCGCCGGCGACGCAGGACACGGGCGTGAACGATTGCTTCAAGCCGGTGTCGCGTTACTGGGACCGGATTTATCGGCCGGAGCAACTGATCACTTCCCTTCCCGAGGCAATGCGCGTGCTGACTTCGCCGTCGGACTGCGGAGCGGTGACGCTGGCGCTTCCGCAGGACGTGCAGACCGAGGCTTTCGAGTATCCGGAAGAGTTGTTCGACAAGCGCGTGTGGCTGATCCGGCGTGGGGAGCCGGATCGCGCGTCGCTGGAGCGCGCGGTGAAGGCGATTCGAGCGGCGAAGCGGCCGCTGATTGTGTGCGGCGGCGGCGTCCTGATGAGCGAGGCGTCGCAGGCGCTGGATGAGTTTGCGTCGAAGACTGGGATTCCCGTGGCGGAGACGCAGGCGGGAAAGGGCGCGCTTGCATGGGATCACGCGCAGGTGTTGGGAGCGATGGGCGCGACCGGGTCGCTGGCGGCGAACCGTCTGGCGCACGGGGCTGATCTCGTCGTCGGGATCGGGACTCGCTACTCGGATTTTACTTCGGCATCGATGACGGCGTTCCAGAATCCCGATGTAAAGTTCGTGAACATCAACACGGCGGAGTTTGACGCGTACAAGGTGGGCGCGATTCCGGTAGTGGCGGATGCGCGGGTGGCGCTGGAACAGCTTAGCGCGGCGCTCGCGGGACATACGGTAAGCGCGGCGTATGCGGCGGACATTGCGGAGCTGAAGGCGAAGTGGGACGCGGAGGTGGACAGGCTGTTTCACCTGAACGGGCAGGATTCGGGCCGCGCGGGCAAGCCGGCGCAGAGCGAAGTGATTGGCGCGATGTGGGAGGCGGCGGGCGAGCGCGATGTGTTGCTTTCGGCGGCGGGAAGCCATCCTGGCGACCTGCACAAGCTGTGGCGGACGCGCACGCCGAACGGGTATCACATGGAGTACGGCTACTCGTGCATGGGATACGAGATTCCGGGCGCGATGGGCGCTAAGATGGCCGATCCAACGCGCGAGGTTTTTGTGTTTCTCGGCGACGGGACGTATTTGATGGCGCCCAGCGAGATCGCGACGTCAGTGCAGGAAGGGATCAAGATTATTGTTGTGCTGGTGAACAATCACGGGTTCGCAAGCATCGGAAGTTTGAGCCGGTCGCTGGGCCAGGGCGGGTTCGGGACGCATTATCGAGTGCGCGGAAAGAAGAGCGGGCAGCTGGACGGCGAGCCGGTGAACGTGGATTTCGTGGCCAATGCGCGCAGCCTGGGTGCACATGCGATCGAAGCGGCGAACCTAGACGAACTGAAAAAGGCACTGAAGGAAGCGAAGGCAGCGGATCGCACAACGGTGATCGTGGTTGAGACGGACAGGTCGGTTGGCGTGCCGGGGTACGAATCGTGGTGGGATGTTGCGGTGGCCGAAGTTTCGGAGGTTGAGAGCGTGCGCGAGGCGCGCGCAAAGTATGAAGAGGCGCGCAAGAGGGAACGGCGGTACTTGTAAGACAGGGAATAGGGAATAGGGAATAGGGAATAGAAAGTGCGGGCGAGGACGCCCGCACGACAGCCGGCCGGGAGGCCGGCGTTACTGGAGAACGGCGGTACGGGAGAGACGGCGCTACATTAGGTTCCCCGGAGGAGGAGATTGATGGAACGGTTACAGAATTTTATTGGCGGCGATTGGCGCGGGTCGACCGCGAGTGAAGCGCTGAACGTGATCAACCCGGCGTCGGCCAAGGTGCTGGCGGAGGTTCCGCTGTCGCCGGCGGCGGATGTGAACGCGGCGGTGGAAGTGGCGCAGAGGGCGTTTGTGGATTGGCGGCGGACGCCGGTTGTGGAGCGCATCCAGCCGCTGTTTCGACTGAAGACGCTGCTCGAGCAGCATCGCGATGAGCTGGCGCTCTCGATCACAAACGAGTGTGGCAAGACGCTGGTGGAGAGCAGGGCCGAAATTCTGCGCGCCGTGGAGAACGTGGAGACGGCGAGCGCGATGCCGATGCTGATGCAGGGCACGAATTGCGAAGACATCGCCGCGGGCATCGACGAGCACATGATCCGGCAGCCGCTGGGCGTGGTGGCCGCGATTGTGCCGTTCAATTTTCCCGGGATGATTGCATTCTGGTTTTTCCCGTACGCGGTGGCGGCGGGAAATTGTTTTCTTCTGAAGCCGTCGGAGCGCGTGCCGATTACGTCGCAGAAAATCTTCAGCCTGATTCAGGCGGCGGGATTCCCGCCGGGCGTGATGCAGCTTGTGAACGGTGGGCGCGAGACGGTAAATGCGATTCTCGATCATCCCGGGATTCGCGCGGTGAGCTTTGTGGGATCGACGGCGACGGCGAAGTATATTTACAGCCGCGCGGCGGCGAATGGCAAGCGTGCGCAGTGCCAAGGCGGCGCGAAGAATCCCGTGGTGGTGATGCCTGACGCGGACATGGAGATGACCACACGGATTCTGGCCGACTCGGCGTTCGGATGCGCGGGGCAGCGGTGCCTGGCGGCGAGCGTGGCGATCACGGTGGGCGCGGCGCGGAATTTCACGGAGCAGATTGCAGCGGCGGCGAAAAATCGCAAGACAGGCTACGGCGCGACGCCGGGCGTGGAGATGGGCCCGGTGATTTCTGCCGAAAGCAAGGCGCGGATCGAAGGACTGATTGCAAAGGGCGAGCAGGCGGGCGCGCGCGTGCTGGTGGACGGGCGCGGAAAGAAGGTTCCCGACTACGAGGATGGATATTTCGTGCTGCCGACGGTGCTCGACGACGTCCCGCCGGACTCGGAGACGGCACGGACGGAAATCTTTGGGCCGGTGCTGAGCCTGATCCATGCGCAGACGATTGAAGAGGCGATCGCGCTGGTGAACGGGCGCAGCTACGGAAACATGGCTTGCATTTTTACGACGGACGGCGCGAATGCAAGACGCTTCCGCTACGAGGTGAACGCGGGAAACGTGGGCATCAACGTGGGCGTGGCTGCGCCGATGTCGACTTTTCCGTTCAGCGGATGGGGCGACAGCTTTTTCGGCGACCTGCACGCGCAGGCGCATCACGCGGTGGAGTTCTTTACGCAGACGAAGGTTGTGGTGGAACGGTGGCCGAAGGAGTGGAGCAGGAAGTTCTAAAAGACAGGGATTAGGGAATAGGGAATAGGGAATAGGGAATAGAAAGACAGGGACGTAGGGAATAGGGAACAAAGCAAGGAGCGGGTTATGAAAGAGCTGTTGGTTGGGAATGCGCCCTGTTCGTGGGGCACGCTGGAACATCAGGATCAAAGCAAGGCGATCAAGTTTACCCAGATGCTGGATGAGCTGGTGGAGACGGGATACACGGGAACGGAGCTGGGCGACTGGGGCTACATGCCGACCGACCCGGTGCGATTAAGCGAGGAACTGGCGAAACGCGGCGTTGTCATGTTGGGCGCGTATGTGCCGGTAGCGATGAAGAATCCGGCAGCACACAAAGAAGGGGTGGTAAGAGCGGTAAAGACGGCGAAGTTGATCGCCGCCGTGGCGACGACACAGGCGCCTTACCTGGTGCTGGCGGACGATGCGGGAACCGATCCGGTGCGCACCAAGCGAGCGGGGCGCATCCGGCCGATGGACGGCCTGAGCAAAGACGAGTGGAAGACTTTTGCGCGCGGCGCGGACGAAATTGCTCATTCGGTTTTCGATGAAACGGGATTGCGCACGGTATTTCATCATCACTGCGCGGGATACGTGGAGACGCCGGATGAGATTGCGACGCTGCTCGATCATACGAATCCTGATCGGCTGGGCCTGGTGTTCGACACAGGCCACTATGTGCACGGAACGGGCACTGAGGATGGCGATCTTGTGCCGGCGCTGAACCGATTCAAGGAGCGCATCTGGTACATCCACCTGAAGGACCTGGAGCCAAAGGTTGCGCACCGCAGCCGCGAACAGGAGTGGGATTACTTTACGGCGATGCGGAACGGCCTGTATCCCGAGCTGGGCAAGGGATGCATCGACTTCCCTGCCCTGCTGCGATGGCTCGCCCGCCGCGAGTACAAGGGGTATGTCCTGGTGGAGCAGGATATTCTGCCGGGGATGGGAACGCCGAGAGAGAGCGCAGCGAGAAGCCGGGAGTATCTGCGGTCGATCGAGAAGAATTTTGTGGAAGCGCAGGCAGTGGGTGTTGGCTTGTAGCCTGTTAGCTTGTACGTACGGGAGCGGAGAAGATCAGCCGGTTCATTTGTGAATTGACGATCCTCGAAGTAGAGGTGCGGGCGTGGACGCCCACACGACAGCCGGCCGGGAGGCCGGCGCTACAAGAGCCTGGAGACCGGCGCTACAACTGAACGCTGTTGTTTGGGGATGGTATGAGCGAAAAGAAATTGCGATTTGGAATGATTGGGGCGGGGCGGATCGGGAAGGTTCACGCGGAGACGCTGGCTTTCCGGCTTCCGGAGGCGGAGATTGTCTCGATTGCCGATATAGACCGCAAGGCTGCGGAGGCGTTGGCGGCGCGGTGCGGCATTCCCAAAGTTGTGTCGTCGGCCGACGAAGTGATCAACGACAAGAATGCGGATGCGGTGCTGATCTGCTCGCCGACGGGCACGCACGCGGACCTGATTGTGCAGGCGGCGAAGGCGGGGAAGCAGATTTTCTGCGAGAAGCCGATCGCGTTCAGCCTGGACAAGATCGACATGGCGCTGGACGCGGTGGCGAAGGCAGGCGTGAAGCTGCAGATCGGGTTTAACCGGCGCTTCGACTCGAACTTTGCGCGTGTGCGCGAGGCGGTGGCGAAGGGCGAGATCGGAACGCCGAGCCTGATGCACCTGATCAGCCGCGATCCCGCGCCGCCGGCGATCTCGTACATCCGCACGTCGGGCGGAATTTTTCTCGACATGATGATTCACGACTTCGACATGGCGCGATTCCTGATCGGGGACGAGGTGGAAGAGATGTACGCCACGGCGGGCGTGATGGCGGTTCCGGAAATCGGCGAGGCGGGTGACGTGGACACCGCGGTGGTGGTGCTGCGCTTCAAGAAAGGCACGATCGGCACAATCGACAACAGCCGCAAGGCGGTGTTTGGCTACGACCAGCGCGTGGAGATCCTGGGCAGCAAAGGGAAGATCGCCACCGAGAATCGCTATCCCAACCAGGTTGAGGTAAGCACCGGGGAATCGATCTACAGCGACCGGCCGTACAACTTCTTCATGGATCGCTACCCGGAGAGCTTTGCGCTGGAAGTTGCGGAGTTTGTGAAGGCCGTGCTCGAGAACAAGCCGACGCCAGTGACGGGAGCGGACGGCCGCGCGCCAGTGGTGATGGCGCTGGCGGCACGCAAGTCGCTCGACGAGCACCGGCCGGTGAAGCTCGCGGAGGTGTCGGCGTGAAGCGCGCGCACGTGACGGCCATCCTGACGGACGTGCACCTTTGGGTGCCCGTGGTGGTGCTCATTCTGGGAACCACGCTGCTGATGATGCTGAGGTGAACGGATGAGCGACACGACGGCCACCGCGACGCCGCGGTCAACGATCTCACTGCACATGCTGGGCGTGTTTTGCGGGCTTTCGGCCGCGGTGTGGCTGGGCAGCGCCGAGGCACCGACAAAGCTGGTGAACGAGGGCTTTTCGCCGTTCCTGATTTCGATGGGGATGGTGATGGGCGCGTTTGTGGCGCGCTGGACGATTCCGACGATGCTGAAGGGAACAGGATTCGTGTTCGGCGACCTGAAGGAAAAGCCACACCTGATGGTGTGGGCGCTGGTGGGCGGAATGCTGTGGGCCGTGGCCAACACGCTGACGATTTTTGCCGTGCGCAACGTGGGCCTGGCGATTGCGTTTCCGCTATGGAACACGAACAGCCTGGTGGGGCTTTTCTGGGGATGCCTGCTGTTCAAGGAGCTGCGCGGATCGCGCACGAAGGACTGGGCGAAGGTGATCGGAGGAGCGGCGGCGATTGTGATTGGCGCGGCGGTGCTGGCCGTGGCCACGGCGCAGCAGAATGCGGGCACGCCCGGCAAGGCCGCGATCGGCATTATTGCGGCGTTGGGCGCGGGCGTGCTGCTGGGCACGATGTACATTCCGTATCGCAAGGCCTACATCAGCGGCATGAATCCGCTTTCGTTCGTGACGATCTTTACCTTCGGCGAATTGGCGACGGTGTGGGTGCTGGGGTTGATTTTCTACGGCGGCACAGGGCCGCTGATTGCCGAACTGCACCGCGCGCGGCCGATGCTGTTCTGGCCGTTCGTGGGCGGGTTCTGCTGGGTGATCGGCGACCTGTTCCAGCAGTACGCGGCGAAGTACATCGGCATCGGGCGCGGGATTCCGCTTTCGAACACGAACCAGCTTTGGGGCCTGGCGTGGGGCGCGCTGGTGTTTGGCGAATTCGTTGGGATTTCAACTGGCGGGAGACTGCTGATTATTACTGGGTCAACAATCATGATCGCGGGCGCGGTCTCGATCAGCATGGCTGCGCCGCCGCCCGGGGAGATGGAGAGCTGGAAAGCGGCCATGCATCGCGAGTGCGATCGCTATGGGCTCGACAAGGAGAATGTCGCGGCCGTGGTGGACGGCAACGATCCGCTGGCGGATACGAAGCATCCGCGGCGCTGGTGGGAGGTGCTGATTGTGACCGTGGCGAGCGGGGTCTTCATTTGGCTGGCGGTGGGCACGCGCGCGCAACACATCTTCGTGAATATTCCGTGGATGATCGTGCTGATTGTGGGCACGATGATTCCGCTGTGGTTGTGCGGATCGTTGTTGTGGAGACGGACGCGGTTCTCGTGAGCCTGGCAAGTTAGCGTGCGCGGGCGCGCACGTTCGCGGGTTGGCGAGTTCCCAGGCGCAGCAACACTTCAGTTGAGCTGAGCGCAGCGAACGCGGGCGGGACGCCCGGGCATGAAAAAGTAGGTCCCTCGACTCCGCTTACCCCAATCACGGCACGCGTGATTGGGGCCCCGAAGGCGCTCCGCTCGGGATGACAGATGTTTGGAGTGCGGGCGGGGACGGCGGCGGTACAAATCGGCAGCGGTAGGCCGGGCACCGGCGCAACCTCTTATCTTTCTGAAAATACACACATTGATGGCAGACGGCAGGCCGAGCAGGGTATGTGGCGGCCGCGACGCGAAGGATTCGTCGAATTCGGACGTTTTCCGGTGACAACCCTGCGCCCGGCGGGCCCAGGAGGGCGGTTTAAGTCGAATCCTGCCAACGACAAGGTGAGTGAACCTTGTCACATCTGGACGAGCATGTTGGGGCATAGAATGACGGCGGTGCAAGGAAGGGTGCTCTGCACTTTTGAGCTTTGGTGAGGTGCTGCGGCACTTTTGGCAAGATCCCCAGGTGCGGACATGTTGACAGAGGAAGAAATCGCAAAGAAGAAGACGATCGAAGACAAGATTGCCGAGCTGAATGCAAAGCGCGCGGAACTGGAATTGGGCGGCGGCAAGGAGCGGATCGAGCGGCAGCACGCTTCAGGGAAGCTCGGGGCGCGCGAGCGCATTGAGCGGCTGGTGGATCGCGGAAGCTTTGAGGAGATCGGGCTGTTTAGCCGGCACCGTGCAACGTATTTCGGCATGGCCGAAAAGGAACTGCCCGCCGACGGTGTGGTGACGGGATGCGCGACGATTGACGGGCGGCTGGTGCACCTGGCGAGCCAGGATTTCACCGTGGCCGGCGGAGCCGCGGGCGAGACACATTGCAACAAAGTGGCCGACATGATGGCCATGAGCCAGAAGACCGGCAGCCCGTTCGTGTTTATCAACGATTCGGGCGGAGCGCGGGTGCAGGAGGGGATCGACAGCCTGGCCGGATACGCGCGGGTTTTCTACCACAACGTGATGCTCTCGGGGACGGTGCCGCAAATCTCGTTGATCTGCGGGCCATGCGCGGGCGGAGCAGCGTACAGCCCGGCGCTGACGGACTTTGTGATCCAGACCGAGCACGCGCGCATGTTCATCACCGGGCCGCAGGTGATCAAGCAGGTGACGGGTGAGGAAGTGAGCGCGGAGGAGCTGGGCGGGCCGCAATCGCAGATGCACTACTTGGGGGTAGTACACCTGATTGCACGGGACGATGACGAGGCGATCGAGCTTTGCCGGCGGCTGCTGAGCTTTTTGCCGACAAACAATCTGGAGGATCCGCCGCGGCAGCAGTTCAGCGGAAAACTGCGAACGGACACGGAGATGAACGGGATTGTTCCCATGGATGCGAAGGTGGCTTACGACGTGCGCGACGTGATTGTGCGCGTGGTGGACAACGAGGATTTTCTTGAGATTCAGCCCACCTTTGCCGCGAACATGGTGATCGGGTTCGGGCGGCTGCAAGGGCGGCCGGTGGGAATTGTGGCCAACCAGCCTTGCGTGCTGGCCGGCGCGCTGGACATCGATGCGTCAGACAAGTCGGCGCGGTTCGTGCGCTTCTGCAACGCGTTCAATATTCCGCTGCTGACGTTTGTGGATGTGCCGGGATTTTTGCCGGGCGTGGAGCAGGAGCGCGGCGGAATCATTCGCCACGGAGCGAAGCTGCTGTTTGCGTATTCGGCGGCGACGGTGCCGAAGATTACGGTGGTGCTGCGCAAGGCGTATGGCGGCGCGTACATTGCCATGTGCTCAAAGGGGCTGGGCGCGGACCGCGTAGTGGCGTGGCCCACGGCGGAGATTGCCGTGATGGGCGCCGAGGGCGCGGCGGAGATTGTTTTTCGCAGGGAAATCGATGCGGCCGAGGACCAGGCGGCGCGGCGCAAGGAGCTGGTGGAAGAGTACCGGGAGACGTTTTCGAATCCGTATGTGGCGGCGGGGCGCAGGCTGGTGGACGACGTGATTGAGCCGGCGGAGACGCGGCGATACGTGGCGCGGGCGCTGGAGTCGCTGCACAGTAAGCGTGAGTTGCGGCCGCAGAAGAAGCATGGGCTGATTCCGCTGTGAAGTGCGGCGCCGGCGGAGGGATGCGCCCGCCGGGAACCGCGGAAGGAGGCGGCGCGTGAAATTGCATTGGACGGAATGGGCGGCGCTGGCGGCACTGGTGGCCGCGGGATGCGTGGCGATCTATTCCGGATTTGCACGCGCGGTTCAGCGCGCCATCCGCGAGCGGCAGCGGGAAACAGAGCGGCAGTTGAACGCGATGGCGACGACGGTGAAGGCACTGCAAACGCGCGTGGCAGAGCTGGGCAGAGAGCAGACGGGGAACGCGGGCGAGCGCGCGGATGCGGCGAATCAGGCGGCAGCGGAAAACCCGATTGCGGCGGCGGATGCGCCGACGCCCGAAATTCTGGCAGCGCTGACTGCGGCGGCGACGGCTTATGTGGGCAAGAAGGCGCGCATTCGCTCGGCGGCGTTGGTGCCGGCGGAGGAGAACGGCGCGGGCGCATGGGCGCAGCAGGGCCGCGTGATCGTGCAGACTTCGCACAATCTACGCACGAATGGATGAGCGCGGCGAAGAGACATTGAGAAAGGAAGCGGCAGGTTGAAGCTTCAAATCACGATTGACGGAAAGGCGTACGCGGTTGAAGTAGAAGTTTTGGAGGACGAGGAAAGCGCGCCCGCGAGTTACCCTGCGCGCCATGCGGTCCATGTGGGCGCGGGGTCGTATGCGCAGAGCCAGAAGTCAACATGGGATGGCGAAGGAAAGATTTGCCACAGCCCGGTGATGGGGCTGTCGATCAAAGTGAACGTGAAGCCGGGCCAGACGGTGGAAGCAGGCGAACTGGTTCTGGTGCTGGAAGCGATGAAGATGGAGACGAATGTGATCGCCCCGCGAGCGGCAACAGTGAAGCGTGTCCACGTGGCGCCGGGGGACTCAGTCAAGCTGAACCAGGTATTGCTGGAGC
>Ga0187877_1004881_pt1 | contig 10083 bp, 9 predicted proteins | sample June2016WEW_17_1_3_FD_132430 | JGI IMG/M metagenome (GOLD analysis project Ga0187877, IMG submission 132430) | Peatland microbial communities from SPRUCE experiment site at the Marcell Experimental Forest, Minnesota, USA - June2016WEW_17_100 | ecosystem: Environmental > Terrestrial > Soil >... | reverse complement strand
GCTCGTCCCCTGCAGGTTCTTGGCCCCCAAAGGGCCATTACTGACGAACCGTATGAGCGAATTGTTCAAGTACGGGTCCGTGGGGGGCGGCGGGCGTGAGCCCGCCCCCTACCCGGCAGGCGACGCTGGATTACGCCTTTTGTGGATTCCTGGGTCAGTGGTCCAGCGCGCCTGACCCAAAGCGTTCGGATCAACGTAGTCATTATGCCAGACAGTCTTCGGCTGCTGCTCTGGGTCGTGCGTCGGCAGCGTCCATTCGCTCCGCATGTAGATCGGCGTTGCATGTGTGCTGAACATGATCGCCCCACACGTCGGGCACCAGAGCGCGCCGCCCATCACGCCATAGGGGTGCGGATGGTCACAGATCCGAACCAGCCGCTCCACTGGACGGCGGTTGCGGGTTTTCGTGAGTTTCTTTGGCATAGGTTTGGTTGCTGGACTTCTAGCCGCCAGTGAGCTTGGCGTTATGCGGTTTCGTAACGCCACAGTGGTGATAGGCGCAGTGGTCATAGGCGCATGGATCATTGTCGGTCTCGTCGCAGCGGCTTCCGGCGGGACGGCACGGAGGGTGCCGCAGGTCAGCTTGGTTCATCTGACGAGCACGAACGCGAATCCTCCCAGCTTAGCTTTGGAGCCTTTTGATTGGTCAGCGGGGAGCTTTTTCGGTGATCCTCAGGAGATGTGGAATGCGGAGTTCGAGGTACGCAACCCTGAGGGGAGCGGTGTTCTTTTGTCTCACGACAAGGTTGAAGTTGAGTTCATTGGTTCAACAGGCGACTGGACCGTCGCCGTTTCCACAGCCCCTTCTCAGGCTCTAACGGGTCTTCTTGCTCGCAGTGAGTCCACGCTCCGGATCACGATGATGCGCGTCCGGGCTTCAATCCCAAGCGAAACGAGACGTTGCAGACTGGTCTTACGACTTCGGCCCCTGACGCCACGGGAGCGGTGCCGCCAGGTGCTCGTCAGGTCGGGCTTCTGGCGGCGCTTTCCTAAAGCTTCAGCGTGGATTTCGGAACGGCTGCCAATAACTGCGCACTGGAGGGAGTGGCGTCCGGAGATAGAATTGCCCCGAGTTCTCATCGAGCAGGGCGCGCATAACCAAGCGCCTGCACCTAACCACCGCCCGCGCTTTCCGCTCGGCGGCACTGTGTCATTCGTGTATCTTTTCTGCGCTCCACCTGCCTCCCCGGCGGCGGTAGGTGAGGCGCGGCGTTGGCTGTAAAAGGTGAATCATGTTCCGTCGGTCCATATTTTTGGTCGCCGCGTGCGTGTTGCTGGTTTTGGTATGCAGACTGGGACTATCGTTGCTGAAGTCACGGCCTCGATGCCATCTCGCGCTTACAATCATCGGGATTACCAACGGCCCTACGGGAGCCGGACTCGTGACCTTGCGCCTGCTGAACGATGGGCACCGAGCGGCCAAAATGCTGCCAGCCTATGGTATCGAAGCTCAGCCACCCAAGGTAGATGCCAGTATGCTGGGCTCGTTTTCCGGAGGAGCTAGGACGTTGTGGCCCAGCGAGGCCTGGACGAACACCATACCACTTCCGTCGCTTGGCGACAGTGACCGGTCCTGGCGTGTTTTTTTCAGTTACTGGGCGTGGAGGTCTCCCTTGAACCAGTTCGGCCATTACTGGCTTATGCAGGCTGGGCTCGCACAGAGAGCGGAAGAGGGCCTCATCGCATATACGGACTGGGTAACCCGCAAGCCGGCCAGCCAACCAGACGGTGCAGCGAACCGGAGCCAGCCGATTCGCTCAGAGACAAACTCAACGTCATCGGCGGCTGGCTCCCGTCGCTGACCTTTGCGTTGAACTAAACCGCTTCGCGGTAGGAGTTGCGACGAAGATTTGCATGGACAATGAGCAGCCTCTGTGACAATCTGGCGCTGGGTTACGGCAATGTTTGGTGCCGACAAGGCCATCGGAAGCAGTTGTAACCTTTTGAGCCAAAGGCACATGGATACTTTACACTGTAGCTCAGAGGTCGCGGGCTCAGCGGCTCAGTTCAACAGCAGTGTATCCGCCATGCCCCCGCCCCCCTCACGAACCTTCGAAACGCCTGTGCATTCGGGCACGGCGGATACACTGCTTTTACGTTAAGCTTGGAGTACATGAACGGATATATGAAAAACCCACTGTTCGTAGCCGCTATTCTTTTGGCTCTCACCGGGGCACTCGCAAATAGCCAGGATCTGCCCTCAACCCTCCCCTCTAGAAATCGCCAGTATTACATGGGACTTCCGCCGCAGGCGCAGGCATGGCTGTTCCAGATTGCAGGTAAGCACTACCGCGCCAAGATAACCCATGATGAAGTCAGGGCGGGACCTGATTGGAAACCCTCTATGGCGCTCCCGTTGAGTTTCTCGAAAGCAGAGGAAATCGCCCGCGCTGAGCTGAACAAGCTCATAGGTGATAGCGCTTCTTGGGAAGTAACTGACCTACAGCTTAAACGTATTGCTTACGAGGATCAGCCGATCTGGACTACCCCTTCTTTGGAAGGCACGGGCCTGGAGTTCGAAGGCAGTCTTAGCGGGTATCAGGCGAAGTGGTTTTATGTGATTGGCATGAAACCTACGGAGGGAAGTTCGCGGCAAAAGCATGACTCCTTTTTCGCTGTCATGAATCTATCCGGCGTTGTTGGGAAAATCGAAGAGGATACTGCCGCTAGATGACCAAACGGCTTAACACATGCAGCCAATCCCGCGATGACCTCCCTGTTCCATGCCGCGAGCCGGTGGCGCGGGCTGGCTGATGTGCCACGTTAAGCATTGCCCGATGCTCTACTCCTTCATCGAATGGTTCATTCGCAAGCCGCTGAGCCCTTTTCTTCTGTTCGGGTGATTAGCAGTCACCTCACCACCAATCTTCTGCCTTATTTGGCTGCGACATTCTCACGAGGAGTTTGCACGCATATTCTTATGGATGCGGTTTCACTTCCGGATTCGCGGTTGACATCGCAGTTCCGGCGTGGCTCAGTTCGGACCACAGGACATTCTATGGCGCTCTACGTGTTTTACGGAGTTCTCGCGGGTTCTTGGGTGGCTAGCATCGTTGCGTGTGTGTTAGCTACTCGATGGAGTTGCTCGTCTGCTCCTCGACGCTTCATGCCTGCCGTCGTCTTGTCGCTCTCGGCTCTCGCGATTGCGTACTTGGGGATCACGCGCTTTTTCTTCACTTCGACCACGACGGTCAATGGGCAGGTGAAGTGGCGGTTCGATTCGAGGTGGCCGTTCATGGCCTCGCTGGTCTTAAGTGCCCTTGCGCTCGGGTACACGATCTGGAAGCGGAGCGGATCTGCAAGCGGGGTTCAACCAAACACTTTAGCGGTTGCCGGGCGCTCGCCTCGTCTGGATTCGGACGGCAGTGGTCCGGCTCCGCAGGGTTGAGTGTTGGATCTGAAGTTGATGAAACTATCAGATTCTCAACTGGCTGTTGGTTTGGCGTCGGCATTAACCGCTAGTGCCCCGGCCGCCGAGCCCTGGAGCGCCATCATCTCGCCGGAGAATTCGGTGCAGTTCAGCTTCGTCAAGGACACCACGCCGGTCTTCCGGCTCGGCCTGGGCGGGTGGGGACCGAATTGGGCGTGGGTCGGTGTCAGCGCCACGGACAAAGCCACGGGCGACAAACTGGTCACGACGGTGCCGTTCGTGGTGAACAAGGCCAGCGACGAGGTCATTGATATCAAGCTCCAGGCCTGGAAGAGCGCGCCGCGCCAGATCTCTTTCCGCTACGACCTGAGCGCGGCGAAGGACGTGCCGGTCACCATGGTCATCGCCAGTCTCGGCGTGGAAAAGGCCTTCGCCAAGGGCAAGCTCGTGCTTTCGCACACCGACGGCACTGAAGCCGCGCTAAACCTGCCGTTCCCGCGCGGCGCGCAACCCACCACAGCGAAGGCGGTTCTGAGTATTGAGAACACCGGCGACGTCGGGATCACGCTCGATCCACCGTGCCCCATTTCCCTTGATGGCGACATGCGCATCCTGCTGGCGTCCGACGTCTTCAAGCAAGGCGACCGCGGCATCACGCTCACGCTGACGTTACCGGGCGAGACCGCCTTCCTCGCCAAGCAGTCGGACCTCGACCGGCTCACCCGGACGCTGGCCGGCCCGGATTGGTTTCCCTTCACGACCACGGACGATGTCAGTCCCAGCGTCATCAGCATGAACGACTGGCTCGACCAACCCGCCGGCAGACACGGCGGTGTGCGGATGGTCGGGGACCATTTCGAGTTCACCGACCACACGCCGGTGAAGTTCTGGGGCGTGAATTTGTCCTACGGCGGCGGCTGTGCCCCGGAAAAGAAAGACGCTGAATTCACGGCCGAGCGCTACGCCAAGTACGGCATCAACGGCGTGCGCCTCCACAAGTTCTCCTACCCGAAGAACCAGATGGGCATCGGCGACCCCAACGACGCCACGCGCATGGACCCAGACGGCCTCGACCGGTTTGATTACTTCGCCGCGCAGCTCAAGACCAATGGCGTTTATTTCGGATGGTCGCACACGTTCAAGTTCCAGGTCAGCCCCGGCAACCGCAATCGCCTCGTGGCCTACGACGAGATCGCCCAGCACCTCAAGGGCGACACCTACGCCTTCATCAACTTCGCCGAGGACGTGCAGGACCTGATGATCGAGATGGTCGTCAACCTGCTCAAGCACCAGAACCCATACACCGGCCTCACTTACGCCGACGAGCCGGCGCTCTCCTTCATCGAACTCCAAAACGAGGACGACATCTTCTTCTGGACCTCAGAGCAAGCGTTCAACGCCTGCCCGACGTATCGCAAGCTGTTCATCCAGCGGTTCAGCGACTGGCTCAAGGCGAAATACGGCACCGACGAGAAGCTCAAACAGGCGTGGGGCAATGCGCTCAAGGCCGACGAATCGCTGGCCGCCCGCAACATCACGCCGCAGACCAGTCCGTGGTCCTTCACTGACGGCTTTCTGCCCGGCCAAAAGGACGGCCCGCGCCAGCGTCTCCTCGACAACGCCGCGTTTCTCCACGATGCCCAAAACAAGTTCTACTCCCGGTTCGTCAAAGCGATCCGCGAGGCCGGTTACCGCGGCCCATTGTGCGGCTCACCGTGGCAGGCGCCGGCGATGCTGCCACATTACTACAACCTCCGCTCCGATTACCTCGTCGGATACATTGACCGGCACAATTACTTCGGCGAGGGGCTCTTCGATTCACTGCTGGCCAAGCCGGGCAGCGGCTACTTCTCGTCCGGCCTGCAACAGGTCGCCGACCGCCCGTTCGGCTTGAGCGAATGGATCACCGTCTATCCGGCGCTCTTCAGTGCCGACGGCCCGGCGCTCATCGCCGCCTACGGCCTCGGCTTGCAGGGTTGGGATAGCTCCTACGAGTTTCAGTCGCAATCGGCTCACCGGCTGTTCGGCGACCGGGCCGGCTGGCCGCCCTGGGGCGTGTGGGAAGCCGATATCCCGACGCAAATCGGCCAGTTCCCCGCCCTGGCCCGGATGATCTATCGCGGCGACGTGAAAGAAGCCCCGGTCATCTCCACCCGTCGCGTCAGCCGGGACGCCCTCGCTACCGGCACGTTCAACTTCACCGACAAGGTGGTCCAGCAAGGCGACATCAAATCCTTCGGCGGCAGCGTCCCGCCCGAAGCCCTCGCCGTCGGGCGCGTTGTCGTCGAGTTCACCGACAAAGAGCAGCCGTCCACGTTCCCCGACCTCGCGCCGTACCGCGCCGGCTCCACTCTTACCAGCGCTACCAAACAACTCGTCTGGGACACCGCCGGCCAGGGCTGGTTCACCGTGGACACCCCCGGCACCAAAGCCATCGTTGGCTTCGCCGGCGGCAAGACCGCAAGGCTCGGCAACGTCACCATCGCCGTCGCCAGTCCCTACGCCTCGATCTTCCTGACCGCGCTCGCCCGGACTGAGACGCTGGCCATGGCCAAGAGAGCCCTGCTCACCGCCGTCGCCCGCAATTGCAATACCGACTTCAAATACTTCGCGGTGGATTCCAAGCTCCTCGACAACGGCAAGGCGCCGATCCTCTTGGAGCCGATCCAGGCCACCATTACCTTCTCCGGCCGGAAGGTAGCGGCGGTGAACATCCTTGACCACAACGGCCGCCGCGCCGGCAAGACCGTGCTCGTGCAAAACGGTCAGTTCAGCATCAACGGAGCACAAGACAAGGCGCTGTATTACGAAGTCGTCTTCCAGTAGCCCATCATGCGCATCGCCGTCACAGGGGCCTTCGGGTACTCGGGCCGCTATATCACCAAGCGCCTGCTTGAAGCCGGCCAAGAGGTCATCACGCTGACGAACTCGTTGCACCGTCCGAACCCCTTCGGCGTGCAGGTGAAAGCGCTGCCCTTGCATTTCGAGGAGCCGCACAAGTTGCGCGATTCCCTCCGAGGAGTGCACACGCTGGTCAACACCTATTGGGTGCGGTTCGATCACAGGCTGTTTACGCATGGGCAGGCGGTTGCGAATACCAAGGTCTTGTTTTCCGCGGCCAAAGAGGCGGGCGTCCGGCGGATCGTTCATGTGAGCATCACGAACCCGGATAGCGCGTCCGATTTGCCTTACTTCCGGGGGAAGGCCGAGCTCGAAGTCGCTCTCAAGGGCCTGGGCATCTCGTATTGCATTCTCCGGCCAACTGTTCTCTTCGGGAAGGAGGACGTTCTGATCAACAACATCGCTTGGTCTCTGCGCCATCTGCCCGTGTTCGGGGTCTTCGGGTCGGGCGACTACCGGCTGCAACCGATCTACGTGGGCGATCTGGCCTGGGCGGCGGTGCAGAAGGTGGAAGTTGGCGGGGATGAAGTGCTTGAGGCCATCGGCCCAGAGACATTTACGTATCGCGAGCTGGTCACCCGTATCCGCAGCGCGCTGGGACTAAAACGCCCGATCGTTTCCGTGCCGCCCGGGCTGGGTTACTGGGGATGCCGGCTGGTCGCCCTGTTCGTGGGCGATGTCGTCATCACGCGCGAGGAGATTCGCGGCCTAATGGAGAATCGGCTGTTTGTGGATGCCCCTCGGCTGGGCGCGACGAAGCTGACCGAGTGGATTGACCGGCACAAGGACACGCTGGGCCGCCACTACGCGAGCGAGCTGGCCCGGCGCGTTGACCGGCTCTCGGAATACCGATCCAACTGAATGCGGAACGAACCCTACACGATGACACGAATGCCGCCGGGTGAGGGCATGCGGCCTGCAGACAGATAACATGGGGTGGTCAGGGCGCCTTTCAGCCATTTTCCTTCCTCGCGCGGCTTGCGTTTCTCCGCCATTGTGGCAGACTGACCGGGTGAGGGGAAATGGCCAACGGCTAATCCGTTCGAGGCTGCTTGGAGGCTCGGCGGTGGGCTTTACCCTGATTGAACTCCTGGTGGTCATCTCCATCATCGCCGTCCTGGCCGCGCTGCTGCTGCCGGCGCTCGCGCGCGCCAAATATAACGGCATGCGCACCGCCTGCATCAACAACATCCGCCAACAGTATCTGTCCCAAATCCTGTACGCGGATGACAGCAATGGGAAATTTGCCCGGCACGATGACGTCTCACCCGATTATCACCGCACCCCGCCCAATGTGGGCCAGAGCATTGTTGACCTCATGCGCAAAACCTATGTGCCCAACACGGCGGTTCTCATCTGCCCGATCACCCGCCTCAATTTCGGCCGGCTTTGGTTGAATTACGCCAGCATGAGCAATTTCGCGGACGCGACGACGACCGATTACGGCGGGTGGGACGCCAAGGCATCCTACGTCTATACGCCTTACATGTGGCTGGCCAACCTCACACCGCTCATGCAATACGTGGATCCCACTGGCAAGGTAAATCCCGATCCCTCGCTGAATGAACCCGCTTGGCCCACGAAGACCCATGAGTGTGACAGCCGTCGCGCCTTCATCACGCACCGCGTGAGCAAGACCCCAGGCTCAAAGTTCTGGGACGTTGGGCACATGGGGGGCTTTGATGAGACCACCCTCGGCGCAAGAACCGGCTTGGGCTGGTCAATTACGCCCGACCAGCCAGTGGGCCGGGCCGACGGCAGCACGATTGTCCGCAAGAAAGCGTTACTCATCCCGCGCGCCTATGGTGGCCCGGACGGCGTGACGACTTATTATTACTGACCGAGGCTTGGCTACGCTTTCGTTGGAACCTGCATCGGCCCGGCCAGCGCCCGCTCGCGTTCCAGCAGCGTCGGGTGCGAGTAATAGAACCCGCTGTAGAGCGGGTGGGGCGTGAGGTTGCTCAGGTTCTTCTCATTCAGCTTGCGCAGGGCGCCGATTAGGGAACGCGGCTCGTTCATGACCTCGGAGGCGAAGGCGTCGGCCTGGTATTCGTAGCGGCGCGACCACCAGTGCGTTACTGGCGAGAACCAGAACGTGACCACTCCCGACAAGAGCCCGAACAGCAGGAGCGCCGGCACAATACTGCCCGGCGCAAAGCCGAAGCTCCGATAGAACCAGCCCTGCTGCGCGAGCACCGAGATGAGCCAGAACCCCGCCAGTGAGCTCAGGGCAGATACGAGCAGCGTCTTGGGAATGTGCTTCTTCTTGAAGTGGCCGATTTCGTGCGCCAGCACGGCCTCCAGTTCCAACTCAGCCAGTTGTTGGATCAGCGTGTCGAACAGCACGATCTTGCGGAAGCCGCCAAAGCCGGTGAAGAAGGCATTCGAGTGCCGGGAGCGTTTGCTGCCGTCCATGACTTGGATACTGCGGGCACGGAAGCGTGTCCGCTCGGCCAGCCGCAACAGGCGCTCGCGCAGGCTGCCTTCGGGCAGGGGCGTGAATTTGTTGAAGAGCGGCAGAATGAGGACCGGCGCCAGCACCATCGTCAGCAGTTGAAACCCCAGCAGCGCGCCCCACGCCCACAACCACCACCACGGCCCCATCCACTCGACCAGCTTCAACACCAGCACCAGCAGCGGGTAGCCCAGCACGATGCCCAGCAGCAGCCCCTTGAGCCGGTCCATCCACCAGAGCTTCTGCGTCGTGGTATTGAAGCCGAACCGTTCCTCCAGCCGGAACTGATCATACCAGTCCAATGGCAGGCCTGGCACGGATAGCGCAACCCCGGTGAGCAGGAGAAACGCCGCGAGCGCCCACGCTGAACCGCCCAGCCATTGCCTCACCGCATGAAATCCCCACGGCAGCAACCCGCTGAACAGCACGACCAGCACCATCGCCGAATCCCAGGTCGCCTCGAGCTGTTCCAGGCGGCCCTTGGCCAGTGTGTACTGGACGGACCGGGTGTAGGTCGCCTCGTCTATGACGCCCTTGAATGCCTCGGGCACCGAGTCGCCGTTGGCCAGCACGTGGCGCCGGTTCAACTGCTCCAGCCACAACTGGGCCGCCCATCGGGCTAGGACGAGCAGCAACACGATTACGGCGACAAGACTGGCGGAACTTATCGAAGGAGGGAAAGTACTGGCTGTCACGACGATGGCCGTACGGGAAGGTGTGTTACAGATTGAAGGTCCAGCGAATCGCCTCTTTGATTCTTGCCACGACGGCAGGCTCGAAGCGGCCCCGTCGGTCTTTCAACTCGTGATGCCCCACCGCGCCGATCCCCTGCGCATCGGCGTAAGACCGCAAGCGGAGCCAGGGGACGCGGGGCATCGCCACCTCATACTTGCTCCCGCGTGACTGCTTGATCAACGGGACGAATAGTGACAGAGCGCGAGGTGCATCTGGGTCCTCGCGTGACATAATCACAATAGGGCGGACCTTGCCCTCATAGCCCAGGTCCGGGAAATAGACTTCACCAACCTTCGGAGTCATCAAGGTCCCTCAATACTTGGTTCCTTCGCTTCACATCCAGCAAATCGTCTGGCTGGGCCTGCAGCTTGAGCGGGACCTTGCCCGTCCGGGCAATCTGCGCTACGAAGATACGGACCATTTCCGCCGTGGACGTTCCTAGTTGGTCGGTCACCTTGTTGGCTTTATCCAACAGCGGTTTCTCTATCCGACACCGAAAGAGCACAGTCATGCTTCAATTGTGACCCACACCTGGATACTGTCAAGCCGGACGACTTTTTCCGTTGAGTCGCATTCCCGCCGCGACTAGCTTGGCGCCCATGAACGTTTTTGTCACCGGCGG
>Ga0187877_1004868_pt1 | contig 10107 bp, 18 predicted proteins | sample June2016WEW_17_1_3_FD_132430 | JGI IMG/M metagenome (GOLD analysis project Ga0187877, IMG submission 132430) | Peatland microbial communities from SPRUCE experiment site at the Marcell Experimental Forest, Minnesota, USA - June2016WEW_17_100 | ecosystem: Environmental > Terrestrial > Soil >... | reverse complement strand
AGTTCAATTTGCTCTATGAATTCAGGCTTAACCATCTTGAGGTTATTTAGCCTTTGCCGAGCTTCAGGCGTCAATATTTTGCTTAGCAACGCCTGTTTTTGAGCATCCAATTGCGCTTCTGCTTGAGCTTGTCTTTGCTCGTCACTTACTCTTTGCTGCATTGACAATAGTTTTCTTTTGCGGATTTGCTCAAGCTCTTCATCCGACATTGTTGCTATTCGCCTTGATACTTCTTGAGCTCTGGGATAGTTTTAACTATTTCCTTATGCAAGTCTCCAGCAACTTCCTGAAGAAGCTTGCGACCTTTAGGAGTCATTCTTCTTCCCTGAGGTCTTGTGGTTTGAATTAAACCAGCAGTCTCAAGTTGCTGCAGAATCTTGCGGATGCCACTTCCACCTGCTTTAACTACATGTGAACGTTTAACACCATTATTCTTTCTTCCACCATAATCAGCACGCAATTTCTCCAATCCGATTGGACCATGAACGTAAACTTTGCGAAGTATGGATGCACTTCGAGTATACCACCAATTCGGATTCTGCGGCTGCTTTTCTACATGATTACCTGTTTTAGCAAAACTTGCCCAAGGAAGAGGCTGAACTTCATCAACATTTTCCCTAAGATACTTAGCTAACTGATCAATGAATTTTGAAGCTGGAACGTCATAAGGAGTCGTCAAGATGCTCTATCCTTTGTTTTTCCTTGCAGTAAAACAATGAAGCCTAATATAAATCTTATCGGGTCAAAAATACGACAAAATGAATTTGAAATTCAGAAAGGTAAAGAGAGAAAGTATCGCACAAACTATAATGGGAAAAGTTTGGAATACCGAAAGTTCTTCAATACGAAGAAAGACAGCGTAGATAAGTCAGCGTTAGACCTATGGCACTATTGTGAATGGATAGGGAAAACACCACAGGAACTTATACAGGACTACGTAGATGTCCGCTTAGATTTTGGCAAACTTCAAGATTGGAGACGAGAAACCAAAAACACGATTTTAAGATACTATCGTGAACAGAAAGCGAAAGGCTACAAAATCAATTTTGCTCGAAACTCTGTTACTGGTATAATGGCTTTCTACACTCAGAACTGCGAGACAATTAAAGGCATAACCAGAGAACTTGACCCCGTGCAAATTCCAGAAAACGAGTTTGTCTTTAATCAAGAGATTCTGAGGAAACTCTACTACTATGGCAATGCGTTTGAAAAGGCATGGTTAAGCTGTGCGGTCAGTCTCGGATATTCCTCAATTGATTTTCTGAGTTTGGAAACTGAAAAGATAGTTAATCTGGTAAGAGAAGCGAAGGAAACAAACAAAGACTTCATTGGGTTCATAGGCAAAAGCAGAGCTAAAACAAGCGTTCAACCACGTAGTTTCTTGACCCCTGAAGCCATAGAGAACCTTAGCGAATACCTGAAAATCTTAGAGAAAAAGAATAATGGTGTATTGCCTAAACTGTTATGGGATAAAGCCACAAACGACAGCTTAAACGATTGGCTCAAGGCTCTTGTTAGAAAATCCAACATTGACACCTATGGCAGAAATGTTAGGTTTCACGCAATACGCAAATTCGTTTATGATACTCTCAGCAAGATGGATGAAACAATCGCTTGCGTGATTACTGCCAAAAAAACGGATGCATCGAAAATTACCTACAGAACTTCGCTGGATTCTGAATGCGAAAGAATCTTTAAAGAAAGCTATAAGCTGTTTGCGTTGAATGGTGACGTTCAAGGCAAAACGAAAGCAGAACAAGCAGAGAAGATAAAACAATTAGAGTTTGCAGTAATTGACGGTCAACGGAAAATCACAACGTTAGAAGTCACAAACGAAACCCTCAGAGACCGAATGATTAGGCTTGAACAGCGATTGACTGAGAATAACTTGAGCATTGACAAAAAACTTACAGTCTTAGATAATCGCTTAGCCGTAATTGAAGAGACGGAACGTAAGAAACCCGTCAAGGTGAAAATCGATTAAGAGGTGACAAAAATGAATAAAAATGAACTGATTAAGCTGGAAGCCAAAATGTTGATAACGAAACATCTGATAGGAGCTACTGAGGATTTGATAACAGAAAGAAATCAAATTAAAGCAACAAGAACGGGTCATCATGACACAGAAGTCGAAGATGTGGCAATCAAAATATTAAGCAGAAAAGTAAAAACTATGAAAAAGAACCTTGCAGAACTCATTAAGCAACATAGCTATTTACCATACACAGAGTTAGCACTTCAATATTTAAAAAAAGGTGAAAGGGCATGACAACAGATGAAATTTTAATGGAAATATTAGCTGAATTGCGGAAAATGAATCAGAAACTCGATGTTGCTAACATGAATCTGGACGCGATAGCGTCCCGTTAATCCCTCTATTTTTTTAATGTTTTCTCCAATAGTGCTTGCAAGTTGTGCAATGCCACTTGTCACCGTAACTTTGGATAGTGGTAGATAGGCAGTATGGGCAACCCTCACCTGTTAACCTGTAATGTTCGGCTAACTGACGCTTTTCTCGTTCAGCTAAATATAGCTTGAAAAGGTCGGTTTTATCGCTTAATTCTGGGTATAACCTTTGAATCTCTAAGTATTTTTGCCTTAATATCACGGTTTTTTCATCTTTTTCTTTTCCAGCATCGATTAATTTTCTAAGTGCATCATTTAACAGAAAATATAAGGTGTAACTGTTAAGAAAGTGTGGTGCTGAATCACAGTTTAGGCTCATTTCTTTAACTTCGTCTATGGATGCACGTTCAAATAGCTCGAAGAGGTCTCCGCCGAAAATAGTTTTGTTTTCCAGCGCACCTTTTAAAGCGAAATAGGCTTCAGGTGAAGTTAACCGTTCTTTGGATTTTGCAGAAACTTGCGCTTTAGCCCAGAGTGCACCGAATAATCGATTAGTCAAATTAGGCATTAAAAAGTGCTCCAATCCGCTATTATTTTTGCTTTTTCTGCCATTTTTTCAGCTTCTTTTGCTTTGAGTAGGCTTGCCTTGAGATTTAAAGCGCGAATCAGCTTTAGCAAATCCCGCAAAATTTTATAGTCTCTCTCGTTTAAAGGCAACTTGTCAGCATTAATTATAAAATTGATAAGTTCATCTCTCTCATTTTCACTTAACATCAGTCGCTTTCATCTCCCAATTTATTTGTGCTCGGAACGTTAGAGTCGCCAATTTCCAAATCGGATAATGCCCTATCTACTGCCGAATTTAGTTCGTCCTCATATGCATCTAAAGCGTCCTCAAGAAACGGGGTTCCTTCCCAGAAACTTCCATCTTTCAACATATGCCCATCGTGAACCGCTAAAGCGTATGATGAGGTTGCTTGACCCTCAAAATTGAAGGTTGAATCATTTCCAGCATAAATGGCATTGGAATAAAATTCTGCACCCTGAACAGCACTTGAACCCGAAGAAACTCTGCCAGAACCGCCTTCGCTCTCAAGCTCAATACTCGAAGCTAAAGCACCACTTTCTTTAGGGCACAAATCAACGGCTAAATCCTTTATGCTTTGCCAAATCGCGTCAAGTTCATCGCATAAAAAATCTGGAAAGTCGTCTCTAACCGAACGGATGTCTCCCTGAGTCTCGAAAACCCCTCTTTTCGTCTCACTTAAAGCCATACACATTTTACTCACCTTTCCCGTAATTTTGACCCAGAACCGCTAACTTATCAAGCTCTAAATGATACCTGTCATATTCGAATGGATATTTTCGCTCGATTGCTTCTTTCAATCGGTTATATGCGTCTCTGCAATCTATGTCGCAAAACTTTTGCCACTGATTTCTTTTCTTTATAAATTTAGTGTGACACCATAAACAAGTCCCTTCCAGAATAGGCTTAGGTTTAGGATGGTATTTTTTAGGTTTTTTATGGTAACAAATTTGGGAACACCACTTTTGTTTTTTATATTTTGTAATAAAACTCTTTTTGCAAATTGGGCAAACTTTCTCGTAAGTTGTTATAGGAACACCTTTTGGCATTTAATCTCCCTCTGTGCTTTGAATGGCTACGGGGTTGTTAACAGGTTCTATTTTTTTGCCGTTTTTCAAGAATTCAAAGTCAATCTGTAATTTTTCTCCGTTTATTTTGACAACCTGAGTGAAACTGTCGCCATAACCATCAATCAAAAATTGGACGGCTTGAATATAATCCCCAATAACTTCGCGCCATGACTCAACAGCTAAGTAGTCATTAAATTGGGTTTGTTTATTAACTTGCTCGGTTTCTTCATCAATTAGCTTTTCAAGTTTGCCCATAAGATAAATTCGGTATTTCAGAGCGTTCTTTTTCGTTTCCAACAACGGGTCTGGTTGAGGTTCTTTCGTTTCTTGTTGAGGTTCTTCTTTTGGTTCTGGTTCGATTTCCGCAACTAACGCCTTATACGCTTTAGTTTCTTTCAAAAACGGCATCTTTTCTGCCAATTCTAAAAGGTTAGGTTTACCTTTCTCGTTATCACTCATTAGTTGGCACTTCCTTTTTATCGAGCCTAACAACATCAAGCTCGCATACAGGGATTTCGAATCTGAATTTTTTCTTTTGTTTAACCATATTTTTACTTCCTATTAGTTTTAAGGGACGGGGAAAGGCAACCCCGTCCCCGATTGGCTGTTGAGGCGTTTTGTTGGTGTTTCGTTTTTGTAAGTTTTACTCGTTCAACGGGGATGGATTTGGATTACTATCCTCTTCGTCCGCTTCTGGGGTTCGCGCTTCGCCTTCGACCATTGGGTATTCATCGTCAACGCTATACTCTTTCTTGTTGCCGTCACCTGAGTTAGGTTGAGAATTAACAGTCGGGTTTTCTAAAAGTTTATTTCGGCGTTTTTGAAGTCTTTGCTTGAATTCTTCAGCATCGAGAGTATAGCCCTCGTCACTACCCATCAAATCACTATCTTTTGTTTCACTCATTCTTTCTTCACCACCTTTTAATCAACGTAAATCGTTCTACGCTGGAATTCTTCGGTCAAATACATGACTTGACCGCTTTTAACCCGCTCAAGAGCTTCTTTTTTCGTCAATACTTTTTCGTCCTCAGAAATAACGCATTTTAACCCTTCGAAATTGAAAGCCTTAAAATCCGTAATTTCCTCAACGTTTTGTGTTCCTCTGTCAACGAAAACTCTCAGTTGCCTCTCCCAGAAAACATTCTCATTCTCGTCTTTGACTTGCCGTCCCGTGTGACCGTTAACAAGGCTTAATTTCCACTTTGCGAACGGCTCTTCATTCCAAACTTTAAGGCTGAAACTTGTCTCTAAGAACACGTAGTCTGGTTTTCCGTGAGTATCAAATGTTTGTCTCGTGAACACTACAGGAACCGTTAATTCTTTAACTGCTTCTTTCAAGATAGTCATGGGATTTCAACCTTCTTTTGCTCAAGTTTCTTTCTGGTTAATTCGTAAGCGTGTTCACGCTCAAGGGCTATTTGCTCTCGGTAACGTTCTCGTCCGCGTCCCAGAAATTGCTGAAGCTGTGAACTTGGGTCGTTATGCATTCCTTCATGAAGCGCGACTTCAGGGTTTCCGCTTTTAAGTTGCACGTTAGCATCGGGATTGTAGCCTTGCCACTCGACACCATTCTTCAAGTTTTTAACTGTGTAACCAAACAAAATTCGCAAAACGTCTTCTCCCGTGAAACCATCCTTTTCGCTCACAATTTCGTCTTTATGCGCTCGGCAGTAACTAATCATTTCCTCGTTTGAACTAAACTTCATTCTGTCTCCTTGACCCATCTGTTGAGAATTCAAAGGCGCACTTCCAGCTTTAGAAGGGTAATCTTGCGCTAATAGGTCAGGATGCGCATGATAATTTTTTCTTTTCTCTTCGTCCAAAATTGAGAGTGCATCGAGTTTCTGCTCAATCGCCTTATGTGCAATTTGCTCAAGTTTAGCTTTATATTCGTCCCTATCCCTTTCAGCTAAAGCCAAATTACGGCTAAGTTCCTCGGTTCTTTTCGTATCAATTTCAACGTTAATTTTCGGTTTCTGAGGTTGTTCATTTTCACTCATTCTTTATCATCCTCTATCGGTGGATGCGGTTGTTGCTGGATAACGTCAACATCGGGTTTTTTCTCGCGTAAGTCGGTAAATTTGCCGTCCGTTGAGTAATCGAACGCTTTTAAAACTTCGTCACGTTGTTCTTTAGTCAGATGGTCTAAACCAAACGAGTTAGCATCACTAAGCCGAATGATGGTTTTGGGTAAGTTAGCGGTTTGTTTGTCAATATACAAATCACTTAAGAAATTTAGACACCTACCCGTTTGCATAAGGTCTAATTGTCGCTGTATGTTCTCTGTAATTTCTTTTAATAGCCTACTAATTGGAATTCGAGTTCGCTCGCTAAGTTCGTTCCAAGTAGCTAACGTTTCTTGCGAAACGCTGATTGTTGTTACTTTACTCATATTTTTCACCGTAATGTTTATATATTACTATTAATAGAAAGGTATTAATAACCCCTATTTAAATCTATTGCTTCCACTTAACAAAAAAAGTAAACCAACAAAACTTTTTTGTGTTCAGTAGAAATGGACTCTATCTATCATTTGAATACGAGGGTTGTAGAGGTCGGGGGAGTCAAACAGGGCTTGTTACGTGACTGTTTAGCCATTATGGGCTTAACCATTGGTCGTAGTTGTTCGAAATGAAAGTTAGGTTTGTTCGTAGGGAAAGCCCATAGCCCCGTATAGTATAGTGATGAAAATCTCCAACACTTCCAAAGCGACAAGATTCGGGCTTGTTTTGGCTAACCGACCATTTTTAGTATGGTCAATTTTGATGGTTAACTGCCGTTAGTGGGGTTTTAGGCTATGGTTATTTCGATGCGCTTCGACCATTAATCAACTGATTAACTGTCGAACGTATGTTACGGAGTGCACATATGGGCTTTTCCATCGAATTTGATTTTAGCTCACGCTACAGGTAGCGCACTGACAATTTCTGGAACACTACGGAAATTAGCGGTAGGCTCGGAATTCCCTTTTATTTTGATTTTGGACGGCAATAATTAATCAATTGATTAAACGGCTGTTTCGGCACGGTTTTCCGAGCCAATTCCTAATTGATTATAACAGCGTTATCCATTCGTATTGGAATCACATTATCGGTTATTTCGTCTTTTATGTTTGGCTTTTTAGGGATGGAGTAGGGATGAGGATGGCTTATTGGGTAGGGAAATGCCCATCCCCATTAGTCAACCAACCAGCCACTAAGAGGGAAGAACAACAAGTATGTAGGTTTATTGCTTGTTGCTGTGCCTTATCGGGTCTATACTATTACTCTAATAATTACTCTCTTAAAATTACTCTCAGTTGAATAATATACTCTCTGCTAATTAATTACCTCAGAAATTAATTACTCTCTAATTATTCGGGTGAGAGAGTTTATTGCTGTGACGTTTGGTCTGAGGGTTGAGCCTGATTGATGCTTGATGCTCGGTTCGTAGCATTCTCTGAATCGTCCGTTTTCACACCGCTCGTTAGCTTACAGGTGTCCGATAGTAGGTTTGGGTTCAGAGTTTTCGTATGAGTATGTGTTCGGTAGGGCACAGCTAAATTGCTAAGTTTTGTTATGCCGTAGCCCGTGCGGATGTTGGCGTTATGGGCTTCTCTGTTGGTTGTTTCGGAATAGTTGCAGTAATAGCATCTCCAACGTTGTTTTGGAAGGTAAGTCGTTAAGTTGCCGTCTTTAACTTTCACATGGGTTTTTACTGTGCCGTTCTTCTTCAACGTATGGCAACAAATTGGGCAAGTCGGAGCGTAATTATCGTTTGGTCTTGGCATTAGTCAAATTGCACCTTCTCTGGCGACATATCACGGAAATGAGAGTCTATGTTTGACATTATTATTCTATTCTCGTCTTGAAGGTTAATGATACCGTATTGCAACTTACCCAATTTAGCTATGAAATTCTTCTGTTCTTTCTTTCTCCAATGGTGAATCAAGAAGAAGCGACAATAACTATCAAATTTAAAGCGTTTAATATTGCAGAATTTACCCCATTTCTTCATAGCAATATCTATTGCTTTAGACTTGGAAATTTCTATTATTTCTGGATTCTTCATAGTAGTTCACTCACTTATAGAAAAGGTTTTTATATTAGCTATTTAAGTCTTATGGCGAGCTTAATATTGACACACTACAGGTAGTGTCTTAAACTGGTAAAACGTTGAAGAGATGTCCCTTTCATCGTGGTTTGCCGTTTTTTGACACGCTACGGGTAGCGTTTAACGTTTACCCCCGCATTTTTAATCAGTTGATTAACTCGCAATTTTGGGTTATCAGTAAAGAGTTATATTCAATTTTTCAGAGTTATAATGGAGTAAGTGATTTGAAATGGCGAACACAGAAAAGAGAGATGAATTAACAAGGCAATTAATCGAATATATTTACTTTAGCGGAGAATTAAAAATCCCACTGCCGAAAGATACAACGGTTGAAACAACACCCACTTCTTATTTTCTGCATTGCAGAGGTCAAAAATGGAAAATTATTATTGAACCAGAAAACTTCTTTTAATTTTAATCAATTGATTAATACCGAGCAAAATAGCAAAAACTAAAAGCTAAATTGAAACAATATAGCCATTGACCTGAATGAGCAAAACTGCAAAAAACGATGAATTAACCGATGAAGAAGTTCAACTTTCTATCTTAACTATGCTTTTTAACAAAAGAAAGACGCAACCAAAAGACCCAGAAGTTCTGAGAGAGAAAATCATTGAAGTCTTAGGTATTCCAGAGGATAGAATTGAATTCAATACAGATTACCTTAAAGAGAAAATGCTCATAGAAATTTTAGGAACTTACATGGGCGGTTGGACATGGGCAAAAATCACTGCTTTGGGAATCGATGTAATGGCAAACAAAGAAGAGAGAAAGAAAGTATTTCATTTCTTAGGGCTAAAAATTCCAATACATATTGAAAACAAAATTGGAATCATCAACCTATAAAATGATAAGTCTTAAATCTGCATAGCGTAGAAATAGCGGTAACAGGGGATATGCTTGAGAAAAATGGTATTAGCAACTGTTGTTTTTGGTGTTTTTATGGTTTGTATGATTGCACCCGCAGATGCTCTTCTTACATGGATAAATCCAGAGGCTGGTTCCCCATTGACCTCGCCGACCTATACTTTCACAAACCACGATTACGTTGTGCCTACAGTTGTTATACCGAAGACAGCTACCAACCCTCTTGGCTCGTGGTGGATGGAATGGGACTGCAACTATACCATTGGTGACTATCAATACACGTGGGTAAAATACAGTATTTATGACGTGGCTACCAATATCATGGTTGGCAACAGTGGCGTTGAAGGCACTGCTAACGCAGGCACAACTGGCAGCGATTTAATTTCCCCAAATCTAATGAGTTTAACCGATTCACAGAAATCACAGATGGGCAGCCAAGGCTACAAGATTTATTTCCTCACTACCAACGTTGATGATTGGGTGCTTTATGTCTCACCTTATTACGATAACACAGCTTCAATTCCAACACCAACGATAGCGCCTACAACACTGCCTACTCAGCAACCTACACAGCAGCCGACAGCCAACCCAACACAACAACCAGAACTAAGCCCAACAATACCTGAGTTTCCAGCAGTAGCAGTTTTAGCCATATTCTTAGCACTATCGCTTTTCGCTGTTATCATGCTCACAATAAGAAAGCGAAAAATACCGAGTGCATTCAAGAGTTAAGATATACTCGGTAGAAATATTCTTTTTAAGCAACCGTGTAATTAGGGCTAATTAGTGACCTAAATGTCAGAGAATAAATCGGAAATAAACCCCGATATCATAAATATTCTCTGAACAACTAGTAAACTCTAGTGCTCTTTTTTAATTAGCATAAAAAGAGCAAGATATAGCTAATTACGTTTTTCTTGAACAGTAATGCTTATAGGTATATACATAATGTATATCTTTTTGATTCATATGGGGCAGATTGATGTTATTACGGTTAAGGTTCCGAGTGAATTAAAGAAGAAGATGAAGCAGATCAACATCAACTGGAGCGAGTATATCAGGGAAAGCATCAAAAAAAAGATAGATGAGCAGAGATTAAAAGCCGCTTCGGTTAAGCTTGATGAAGTTCGGATGCGAGCTAAACCT
>Ga0187877_1004864_pt1 | contig 10112 bp, 7 predicted proteins | sample June2016WEW_17_1_3_FD_132430 | JGI IMG/M metagenome (GOLD analysis project Ga0187877, IMG submission 132430) | Peatland microbial communities from SPRUCE experiment site at the Marcell Experimental Forest, Minnesota, USA - June2016WEW_17_100 | ecosystem: Environmental > Terrestrial > Soil >... | reverse complement strand
GAGTGTCAACGCGTTTGAGCAAGTGCCTCTGGCAGAACTACTTGCGAAAATGCAACCCCAAAACGAAACTCCCAATGCGTGTAACCAGTTGATGCTATGGCACTAATATCCGGATGCTTGTGAGTTGGCCTAGCGGGAGGATGCTCCAGAGGGAAACCACCCCATCCCGGTTGTCCACCGCAATGAAATGCTTGCTGTCAGGGGCTAGGCTCAAAGCGGCAGACCCAACCGGGATCGGCAACACCACCGGTGACGACGGGGCGGATGTTGCGCCTGCTTCCCGGCAGCGCTGCCAGAAGTAGCGCCATTCCCAGCCCCGCAGGTCTTTTTGGCCAGGCAACGGGCGCTGCCGGTCCAGCGCTTCAAGGGCCCCTCGCAGGTCAGACTTTGCCAACGCTGCCTGGGCAAGAAGCATGTCCGCCGCATACGCGTTTTGCCTGGCCTCCAATTCTCCTTGCTTGGCTCGGCTCCATTCCCACAGCACGCCGGTCAACCCCAGCACGAAGGTCAGGACCAGCGCTCCGATCAGGCCTGCCCGCACCGGCTGCCGCCGGCACCACAGCCAAAGCCTTTCGACCTGGCTCGCCCGCCGCGCCTGAATCGCCTCGGCGCGGAGCCAGCTTTCGAGGTCCTCAGCCAGGGCCTGGGCGGAGGCATAACGCTTGGCTGGCTCCTTGTGCAGACATTGGAGGCAGATGGTCTCCAGGTCACGGTCCACGGATGGATTCAGCAGGCGCGGTCGGACCGGCTCTTGTTCGATTACCCGGCGGACCATCTCTAATGGTGTGTCCGCCTGGAAGGCCGGTTTTCCCGTCAGCAAGACGTAAAGCACGGCCCCCAGGCCATACACGTCGGCAGCCGTCGTCACTTGCCTGGCCTTTCCTGCCGCCTGCTCGGGCGCCATGAATCCGGGACTGCCAATGACCGCAGCGCTCACCGTCAGCCCGCTGTCCTGGTCCAGCAGCTTGGCCAGGCCGAAGTCGGTCAGATGCGGCTGCCCTTCGGCGTCGAGCAGGATGTTGTGGGGCTTGATGTCACGGTGTAGCACGCCGCGCTGATGAGCATAGTGGACGGCACGCGCGACGGTCACCGTGAGCGCCGCCGACCGGCACAACCACTCCTCACTAGACCTTCTGAATTCCGCATTCCGCACTCCGACTTCCGCATTCCGCACTCCGCATTCTGCACTTACCTGGTCCAAGCCGCGCCCTTCGATCAGCTTCATGCTGTAGTAGGGCTGGCCCTCGTGCTGGCCCACTTCGTAAATAGGGACAATGTTCGGGTGGTCCAGGTGGGCAGCGGCTTCGGCTTCAAGGCGAAACCGTTGAATAAAGGCGGCGTCGGAAAACCGGCCGTGCAGCAACATCTTGAGGGCTACTACGCGGTTGATGGCAAGCTGGCGGGCCCGGTAAACCACGCCCATACCTCCGCGGCCTATCTCGCCTAAAAGCTCGTAACCGCCAAAGAGCACTGGCAGGCCGCTTTCGCCGAAAGCGCCCGACTCACGGTCGCCTGGGCGAGGCGACCCTATCGCCCCTTCGGGAGATCTGCCTTCGCCAGCAGGCGCCGGAGTTTCAAGCAAGCCCGCTGGGAACAGCCCGTCCGCGCCCAACTTCACCAGGCAAGCCGGGCAGAATCCCTTCGGGGCGTCTCCCAGGATCGGCGCTCTGCACTCGGGGCATTTCTTGGCTTGGCTCATGCCCTTTTCTCGCTGTTAGCTTCGAGCTCTCGCTCTTGAACTCCGGCAAACCTGCCAGAAGGTTACCGGGTTTATTGACTTCGCGTCTTAAGCCGTGAGCACGGCGAAAAGGTGCCGCACCTCGTCATTGACCTCGGAAGGCTCCTCGACCGTATGGGCTACTTCCTCGCGGAACAGTTCGCGGTAGCGTTGCCGGAGCCGGTGCACGGCCACCTTCACCGCGCCCTCAGTCATCTGCGATGCGGCGGCGACTTCCGCATAAGTGGCTGAGCCCTTGTCATCGAGTAGGTAACGACGGAGTTGATCGAAAACCGGTTTCCTGCCTGCCTTTGAAAACTCCTCCTCGAGCCGCTCCAGCACGCGGTCTAGCAGAGCAGTGGCCCAGCGCCGTTCGAAGAGTTTCTCCGCGTCCATCAAATCCACCGGTTCCAGGCGGTAGCGCGCCTCGGCGGTCTGCGCGTCCAGGAACACCGGGACAAGCCCGCCGCCGCGTTTCTGCGCCTGGAGCTTGGCCCATTCATCCGCCAGGAAATACCTTAGCGCCCCTAGCAGCCTGTTGAAATAGTGCGCTTTCGCACGAAGAGCATGCGAATTTGCCAATAAAACCGTGTGCGCATTTCAAAAACATGGATATTTCGACAGGCTGCTAGGACGAACGAGCGAAACTTGCCTTTGGCAGGAGTGGCGCGCTTCAGGAAGCCGCGTGAGAGAATGTGGGCAAAGAACCCCTGGGTGAGGTCCTGGGCGTCGACCACGTCATAGCCTTGCCGCCGCACATAAGCGTAGAGCGGATACCAGTAAGTCCGACAGAGTTGTTCGAGGGCTGTGGCAGACTGCGGCGTCTCTTCCTGGCCGGCTGCCAGCACTACGCTCCAATGCGTGGTGGCAAACAGTGGTTGGCCCACCGCGCCTGGGGCTTCCGATGTTTCCCGCCCCACCATGGGCACAGCCTGCGCTTCGACCAAGAAGTTGCAAGCGAAATCAACAGTCGAGTTCCGCCTCACGGCACCTGTACCGGTCGGAAGAACTCCATTACGTCGCCTGCCGGCTCGTTCATTTGGATACTCCTGGGTGTCGTCAAATCTTGCACCGGCAGCCGTGGGGCACCCCCTCACTCCCGCGCAGGGACTGCGGCCAAGTCATCCGAGTGACTTTCTCATTTTGTCCAGTGGAGAATCTCAAACGTCCTTCGCTTCCGCTTGTGCCAAACTGCTGGCGCTTTGCCGAAACCATGCTAGTGATTATTGGTCTTGAATGATATGAAAGTGCCCGCCTCAGATTCCTCAGCCTGCTCCACCATGATTTCCGCTGCCGCCACCCGTGTGGCTCGCGCAACGGCCGGCATAGTCGCCGTTGCCCTCTTGCTGACTTGCGTCTGCCCGGCGCAAGAGGCCAAGACCAACTCACCGGCCCAGCTTTTCGCCCAGGCGCTAACTCAGCTTACGGCGATACTCGCGCCGCCCACAAACCAGGCGCCTCGCACTTTCACCACCACGGTTAAGTTGCTCAAGGCCGAGGGGTTGCCGAAAGAGGCCGAGGGTCAGGAAATAGGTTTGGCATTACAGGAGCCCGACCACCTTCGGCTCGCTCTGACGTTGGACCGGCAAAACTACGTCATCTGCCGCGACGCCCAGGAAGTATGGGTCTATGCCCCCGGGAAGAAGTTTGGCCTCATCGGCTCGCCCGACAAGGCACTGTTTTCCACTGCGCCGGAGGTCAAAGAGCCAAAGCCGCTGGGTCCGCTTAAGCTGCCGATTCCCGCCGAGCAGCTTGCCTTGTTGCCGTTCTTGACTGAGGTGAAGGCGCTACCCGACGAGAGCGTCGGCGCCACTCCGTGCCGGGTCTTGACCGCGACCGCTAAGCCCGAGGCGGTGGACGCCTTGAAACTGCCCCAGGGAACCCTGCAATTGTGGCTTCGTCAGAGTGACTTGTTGCCGCTGCGCCTGGCCTACCGGGAAGGGAAGGGGACCGATTTGCAGGTGGAACTAGTCAACCCCCAATTCGCGGAGGCTTGGCCCGCTGAGCGGTGGAAGCTGAAGGCCGATGCAGGCGACAAGGTTGAGACGGTGGCGCGTTCCCACCTGACGCGCTTCATGAATGTGGCGGTTAGCATGTTGGGTGAGAAGATTCCCACGCTTGGCCCGGCTACTGGTGACCGGCGGATCGTCGCCCGGGAAGGCAACGGGCGGCTGGAGGTGGTGGATGGCACACGCGTCCTGGTCCTGAAGGGCACGCCCGAGGAGATGGGCCACCAGCATGGCGTGCTGATGAAGAAGAACATCCACCAATTGGTGGATCACATTCTGTTCGGAGTGGGCGTCGGTACCTCGTTCGAGGAAGGCAAGTGGGTCTTCGGCGAGATTGAGGCCGCCCAGCAGCGCCTGAACCCGTTCATGGACGAACGTTACTATCGTGAGATGGACTCCATGGCCAGCGCCGCCGGGCTGCCGCGTGAGGAAGTGCGGCTCGCCAACTTCTTCCCCGAGATGTTTCATTGCAGCGGCTTTGCCGTCTATGGCAAGGCCACCACCGATGGCCGCCTCTATCACGGGCGCATCCTGGATTACATGCGCGGCATGGGCCTGGAGCAGAGCGCCGTGGTGATGGTGTTCCAACCCGACCGCGGCAACGCGTGGGTAAATGTCGGCTACGCCGGCTTCGTCGGTTCGGTTACTGCCATGAACGAGAAACATCTGGCCATCAGCGAGATGGGCGGCAAAGGCCAGGGCCATTGGGATGGCAAGCCGATGGCCGAGTTGGTGCGCGAGGTAATGGAAAAGGCGAACACCCTGGACGAGGCCGTGGAAATCATGCGCAAAGGCCCCCGCACCTGCGAATACTACTTCGTCATCTCCGACGCCAAATCTAACCGCGCGGTGGGCATCGCCGCGACCGCGGACAAGTTTGAGACCATCTTGCCGGGCCAGAGCCATCCGCTCCTGCCCCATGCTGTCCCGGATGCGGTGTTGATGTCCGCCGGCGACCGCTACGAGGAACTGACCCGCCGGGTGCAGGCGAACTATGGCAAGTTTGATGCAGAGAGCGCCCGCGACCTGATGAAGCGGCCCGTCTGCATGACCTCCAACCTCCACTGCGCGCTGTTTGAGCCAGGCTCGCTCGACTTCTGGGTCGCCAACGCCGATTCTCAGAGCCCGGCCGCACACACCCGTTTTACGCATTACAACTTGGCCGAGATACTCCAGCCAGAGAAGCCGCAGTAATCGGTTCTAGAGTCCACGCGCACGGATACATCACCAGGGTAACTAAGCGATCAGTGCGCAGCAGGCTCGAACGTCAAATGCTGACCCGTGGGGCGTGGAGCAGTGGCCATCATGAATTCAGACGCACAAAAAGTGCCTGCTTACGCCTGGGCGGTCGTGGCCTTGCTCTGGCCTGTCGTTGTCCTGAATTACCTCGACCGCCAGATGCTTTCCACTATGGGCCTGTCCATCAAGGCGGACATCGTGGAGCTGCAAAGCGCCAGGAACTTCGGCTGGCTGATGGCGATCTTCCTGTGGGTCTATGCCCTCTGCAGCCCGATGGGCGGCGCCATCGCCGACCGCCTCAGCCGCAAATGGTTGATCGTTGCGAGCCTAGGGGTGTGGTCGTCCGTCACTTTGTTGATGGGGCAGGCCGCGAACTTCCACCAGCTCTTCGCCTTACGCGCCGTCATGGGCTTGAGCGAGGCGCTCTACATGCCAGCGGGCCTGTCGCTGATCGCCGATTATCACCGCGGCCCGACGCGGTCACTCGCCGTGGGCGCTCACTTGAGCGGCGTTTACATGGGGCAGGCGCTCGGTGGCATCGGCGGCTGGGTAGCGCAGGAGGTCTCTTGGCGCGCGGCATTCGCAGGTTGCGGCGCCATCGGCGTCGCCTACGCTTTTGTGTTGATCATGTTCCTCCGCGACACGGATCGCGGCAATCCCCAGGGACCGGCTTCGACCCCGGCCACGAGCGCCGCGATCGGCGTGGACTGGCGGGGCTTCGTGATCCTCATCCTGTGTTTCTCCTTGCCGAGCCTCTCCGGCTGGGCCGTAAAGAACTGGCTGCCCACTCTGCTGCAGGATCGCTTCGGCATGACCCAGGCCCCCTCCGGCCTTTGGGCCACCATCACCCATGCTGGCGCGGCGTTCTGCGGCGTGATCGTCGGCGGGTGGCTGGCCGATCGCTGGGCTCGCCGCACCGTTCGGGGGCGCACCTACCTCAGCGCGCTGGGCCTGGCTCTGCTCGTGCCCGGAATTCTGGTCATCGGCCTGGCGCCGGGATTCGCTCTGACCATTTCCGGCTCGTTGCTTTATGGCTTCGGCTTCGGGATGTTTGACGCGAACAACATGCCCATTCTCTGCCAGATCGCCCCGCCCCGGTTCCGCGCCACCGGCTACGGCTTGCTGAACTTCTTCGGCATTGCCTCGGGCGCTTGCCTGACGCCGCTGCTCGGCCACCTGAAGGACAGCGGCGTCCCCTTGTCGGTCAGTTTTGCCTATTGTGCCTTGCCCGCGCTCCTGGCAGCGGTCCTGATGTTCCTGCTGCGCCCGAAGGACGCTGATCGCGGCGCCCTGTCTTCAACCTGATGTTTCATTATGTCGCGAATTTCTTCCCCTAAACCCAAGCAGCATCCAACCCCCAACGAACGCCCAACTCCACCCCATTGGATGTTGGATGTTGGTTGTTGGATGTTGGATGTTCTCCTCCCTTTCAACTACCCAAGTCTCCAAGAGCCTCTCCCAGGCCATTCTCACCCAAATCACTGGCCTGCAATTCTCGCCCTTCGCTTCGTCCTTCTGTCTTCCTTCCTTGCCTGCGCCGCGCCATCCTCTGCGCTAGATCTCCGTGACGCCGTGATTGTCTGCGCCCCCGACGCCTCTCCCCGACAAAAGCAAGCCGTGAAGATGCTGGTCGAAGAAGCAGAGAAACGCACCAGGATCCACTGGCCGCAAACGACCGCGTGGCCGACTACGAATATTCCCGTCATCACAGTGGGCCTGAAGTCCGCGCTGCGTGAATTCGCCGGGCCGTATGCAGAAGGTTTGCAATCAGCGCCGACGCCGAGCGCAGCGGAGGGTTACCGCTTGTGCGTCCGGAAGTCGGAGCGCAATCCGGCGGTGGTAATTCTCGGCAACGACGAGCGCGGGGTTCTGTTCGGCGTCGGGAACTTGCTCCGCGAGCTGCGTATGGAGCGAGGGAGCGTGAGCCTGTGGGACGACTTGGATCTCACGACCGCGCCAAAGTATCCCCTGCGCGGCCACCAATTGGGCTATCGCCCCAAGTGCAACTCTTATGACGCCTGGGATCTGCCCACCTGGGAGCAGTACTTCCGCGACCTGGCGGTCTTCGGCTGTAATGCAATCGAATTGATACCGCCCCGCTCGGATGACGATTCCGATAGCCCACACTTCCCCAGGCCACCGATGGAAATGATGCAGGGCATGTCCCGCGTCGCCGATGCCTACGGCCTCGATGTCTGGATCTGGTATCCGGCCATGGACAAGGACTACGCTGACGTAAAGACCGTCGAGTCTGCCTTGCGCGAGTGGGGTGAAGTGTTTGCCAAGCTGCCTCGCATTGATGCGGTTTTCGTACCCGGCGGTGATCCCGGCCACACTCAGCCGAAAGTGCTGATGGCCTTGCTGGAAAAGCAGACGCAGAACCTCCATCGCTATCACCCAAAGGCGCAGATGTGGGTCTCGCCTCAGAGCTTCAACCAGGCATGGCTGGAGGAGTTCATTGACATCCTCAAACGCGACCAACCGGCTTGGCTGAGCGGCGTTGTGTTCGGCCCCCAGGTGCGGATCAGCCTGCCGCGGTTGCGCGAGCTCGTCCCGGCCAAGTATCCTATCCGCCACTACCCCGATATCACCCACTCGCGGCAATGCCAGTACCCAGTGGCGGATTGGGACGTGGCCTACGCGCTGACCGAGGCGCGCGAGTGCATCAACCCGCGACCGGAAGCCGAAGCAATCATCTTCCACAAGACCCAGCCTGACACGATCGGCTTCCTCACCTATTCGGAGGGCTGCAACGATGATGTGAACAAGATCATCTGGTGCGGGCTGGGCTGGGACCCGGACGCTCACGTCGTGGACGTCCTGCGGCAGTACAGCCGCTATTTCATCGGCGAGCGCTATACGGATGACTTTGCCCAGGGCTTATTGGCCCTCGAAAGAAACTGGCACGGCCCGCTGTTGGCCAATGCGAGTGTGGATTCCACGCTGACACAATTCCAGGCACTGGAGAAGAAGGCCACGCCAAACGACCTGAAGAACTGGCGTTTCCAGCAGGCGCTCTTCCGTGCGTACTACGACGCTTACGTCCGTCATCGTCTGCTCTACGAGACTGACCTGGAAATGCGGGCGATGGAATCCTTGCGACGCGCTCCGGAGGTCGGAGTCAGCCGTGCCATGTCGGACGCCACCGAGATCCTCGACCGGGCACTGGCAGATCACCCAAACGCGGACTGGCGTATCCGGATCTTCCAATTGGCGGAGGCGCTCTTCCAAAGCATCGGCATGCAACTGAGCGTCGAGCGTTACCAGGCCATCGCCGTGGACCGCGGGGCGAGTCTGGACACGTTGGATTACCCGCTTAACAACCGGGCTTGGCTGGAAGAACAGTTCGCCCGAATTCGCAAGCTTGCATCCGCTCCGGAACGACAAAAGGCGGTAGAGGACATCCTGCAGTGGACGAACCCGGGGCCAGGGGGATTTTACGATGACTTGGGCAACGTCGCCCGCCAGCCTCATCTCCTGCGTGGCCTTGGGTTTAGCGAAGACCCGGGCTGCTTCCAATCCGCGCGGATGGACTACGAGGAAGACCTGGTGGTGGATGAGCCGGACGAGAATCCCGGCGTGGCGAGGCGCGTGTCCTGGATGGATCATGCCGAGGCACTGTATGATGCCCCGTTGCAGATGGCCTACACCGGCCTCGATCCCAATGCGCGCTACAAAGTCCGTGTTCTCTATGCGGGCGACAGCCCGAAAAGGAAAATGCGATTGGTCGCCAACGACACCATCGAGGTGCACCCGTACTTGGCCAAGCCGATGCCTTTCAAGCCGCTGGAATTCCCTATTCCGCCGGCAGCGACGCAGCAAGGCAAGCTCACGCTGAGCTGGTTTTCCGAGCCTGGCCTGGGCGGCAATGGCCGTTCGTCCCAGGTCTCCGAAGTCTGGCTGATGAAGGACTCAACCTCACCAGCCCAATGAATGGCCAAGAGACAACTTCTAACCCTGGTAGGGACGCGTTCCACCGCGTCCCACATCTTGGCACATTTCAGGGACGCGGTGGAACGCGTCCCTACCACGAATGGTGAATAGACTTGAATATGAAAACCAGAATCTCGAATAAGAAACCGACATGGAAGAACCCAGTGAAGGAGTTATTGCAGAGAGGTCAGCCGGTCGTCGGCATTGTCATCAGCTCGAACAGCGTCGAGGTAGCGACGCAGGCGGCGGCTCTGGGCTTTGATTTCCTTTGGCTCGAAATGGAGCATTCGCCGATGAGCTTGGAAACGGTGCGTAACGTCGTCCTCGCCACACGCGGGCTGCCGGCGGTGCCGTTCGCCCGCCCGCCGGTAAATGAGCTATGGATGGCCAAGCGGCTGTTGGATTGCGGCGTGCTGGGGGTCATATTTCCTTTCACTAGCACTCCCGAGCTGGCCCGGCAAGCTGCGGCCTCGTGCCGGTATCCGCCACGAGGTTTGCGAGGCTCAGGGGCTGACCTCGCTCAGTTCCGCTGGCCTGCTCCCGAGGGCTACTACGACTTTGCCGACCAGAATGTCCTGGTGGTGGCGGTGGTCGAGAACACTGCGGGATTGACTCATATCGAGGAGATTGCCGCCGTTCCGGGCATTGACGTGCTCTTCATCGGCACCAGCGACCTCTCCTTTTCGCTGGGGCTGCGCGGCAGACAGGATCATCCACGACTCGAGGCAGCGATAGCCCGCATCGTGGCTGCCGGGAAGCGAAACGGCAAAATCCTGGGCCGCCCCGGCCTCGCCCCTGAGGCGATCAAACGGTTCCAGAAACAGGGTTTCCAGTTCTTCATGGCGGGCACGGAGGCAAGCTTCATGGCTGCCGGCGCGGCCCAACTGCTCAAGCCACTGGGGAAGAAACCCGGTCTCGCCTGGGGCGGAGGGATTTAAGGCCGATACAATCCGAGCGCGCACCAAACGAGTATCCGAACATCCCAGGCCCCGGTGCCTGCCGGCGGCTGGCCTTAGGCCTGGGTTATATGGTTGACCTCTTTCCTGCCGCGCGCTGATACGTCTGTAGTCTGGCCGGAGGCCCCCCGTAGTCTCGCCATAGTACCTCTGATCCCCGATCAGAGGTACTACGGCGAGTCTCCGGCAAGACTACGGGCCTGTAGGCGGGAATGGGCCGCCAGAATGGCGAGGGCTGCGAGACGAGTGGCTTGGCTT
>Ga0187877_1004861_pt1 | contig 10113 bp, 6 predicted proteins | sample June2016WEW_17_1_3_FD_132430 | JGI IMG/M metagenome (GOLD analysis project Ga0187877, IMG submission 132430) | Peatland microbial communities from SPRUCE experiment site at the Marcell Experimental Forest, Minnesota, USA - June2016WEW_17_100 | ecosystem: Environmental > Terrestrial > Soil >... | reverse complement strand
GGTGTCCCGGAGGGACACTCGACAATAGCCCGGCGTTTCAACGCCGGGGAAGCCAGAAAGACGGCTCTCGTCCCGAAGGGACGACTGAGCAAAGTCCTGGTATTCAACCGTCCCTTCGGGACGAACTGACTCTATTGTGCCGGACACCCGGCGTTGAAACGCCGGGCTATTCTCGGTTGTCCCTTCGGGACAGAGGCCAAGCCCGTCCCAGCGAGCTAGGGCCTATACCTCGGTTTGGCATTTCGGAGCTAATTTAACATTGTCGAAATAGTTACCAAAATGCCAGACCTGCGCCCCCAACCCCAGCCTTCGTTTTCGCGCCAGCCCTTACCTGCCGTCCGCCTCGAACGTCGCCACCAATGGCCGATGGTCGGACCCGACACCCCAATTGGCCATAGTGAGCACGTAGGTCTCATTGGCCACCCAGGCTCGGGCCATCCCGGGGCTGAGCAGGATATAATCAATCCGCGAATAGGTGTCGTCCTTTCCGAAGAAGTGTCGGTTAGACACGTCTTGCGGTTAAACGCTTATCACCCTTGCAGACATTGGGTTTTGTTAAAGGGCGATAGTCTTTAGCCAAAGAATATCGCTTAGACACATCGATGGCATATCCCCTGTCAACCCAGGCAGGGGCATGGAGCAGCAGGTGCGGCGGGCGCAGACATCTGCCGGTGCGAAAAGGCGGATCAGTCTCCGGCGCGCCGGGGCGGGGAAGTTGGAGGCACTGGGCTTTTCCCCTTCCCCCAAATCCAGGAATTTCGGGCCGAAAGGGTATGGTGTGCAAGGAGGGTGGGGCAGACCTCTGGTCTGCCGGTTAGGCGGGCCTCTGGCCCGGTGTTTCGACCGCACTGTCGGCCCAGGCTCCCGGTTCAACTGATCACCGCAGCCCAGGAGACGCCGACCTGGATGGACAAGCCGAGAGACTCTGTAGGGTGAATCCGGTGATCCAAAATCTTACGCATTTGATCTCCAAGTCGCTTTCCCGTCCTCGACCACCTCCGAGTGCTTGCTGCGATCAAGACGTTCCCTGGGGCATTTGGGGAATACAATGGGCTGGACCCACTTCGGCTGGCACGAAAAACAAACCCATTGGGGGCTTGCAATAGACTAACCAGCCGCCATACATTCAAGCAGCGAGTGGTTCGGAATGAACGAGTTGCGGTGAAGACATCGAGAGCATCCTCGGTTTCAATAAACGAACCAGCCGTCGCAGAATAGAAGTTAGCTCTCAACAATGAAAATCCGCGGCACTGATTTCGTGGTGTATCTGGTATCCGATCTTGCACGAGCCGCGAGCTTTTACCGCGACGTCCTCGGACTTCCCCAGGGGGTTTATAGCGAAGAGGGCAAGTGGGCGGAGTTTAATTGCGGAAATATCACACTCGCGCTCAAGGCGGGTGAGAAGCTGCCAGAGGTGATTGCTGGGGGACGAATCGCCTTGGCTGTTGATGACATTCACGCGGCACACGAGGAGATGAAGAAGCGGAGTGTGCGCGTTGTGAGCGGACCTCATGACTACTCGGTTTGCTGGGCTATGGAGATACTTGACCCGGACGGGAATCTTGTGATCCTCCACAAACGGGCTGACGGAACTTTTGGCCCCGAGTCCAATGATGGCTAACGAGAATGGTGGAGCTAACGGAAGGCAGCCGTTGACGGTCTGGATTTCGTTGGTCGGTATGTCCCGAAAGGACCTCACAATAAAGGGGTCAGCCATAGTATGGTTCGCTTTTTGTCTGGGGGGTCCAAATCATGACTTTGTCACTTTTGCATGGGTTCAGCCGCGCAGCGTCAATAAACCCCCAGGCGAGGCCAATGCGAAGCAATCCAGGCCATTCATACGGCCTCACGTCTGGAGAACGGGGTGTTTTCGTTTTCCGCCGCGGCGCCCGCCGCCCCGCAGTTCAACCCAGGCAGCGGCATGGAACAGCAGTATGGTCTGCAAGCAGCCGCGCGCAGCAAAAGATGAGCAGCACCGGCTTCGTCCGGCGCAGGCTGAATTTGATGGTTCCTTTTTTCCCCGTAACTGTTCAGGTGGGAGGGTGGGGCAGACCTCTGGTCTGCCGGTTAGGCGGGCCTCCGGCCCGGTGTTTCGACCGCACTCGGCTCAGGGAGCCGGAGGCTCCCTGAACCGGCAGACCGGAGGTCTGCCCCACGCCTAAACAGCTACTTTTCACCTTTCCGGGTTACCTGCCGTCCGACTCGAACGTCGCCACCAATGGCCGATGGTCGGACCCGACCCCCCAATTGGGAATCGTGAGCACGTAGGTTGCGTTCGTCACCCAGGCTCGGGCCATCCCGGGGCTGAGCAGGATATAATCAATTCGCGAATAGGTGTCGTCCTTTCCGAAATAATGCGTCCAAGTCACGTTGCGCGGCGCCCAGGCCGGATGGGAGCTGGGGGCATTGTCGCCGTTGCGCTCGGCCGGGCGGCTGTCGATGAGCTTGTGCCCGCCGCGGCCGATGAGGACCCGGATCGAACGGGAATCGCAGGTGTCATTGAAGTCGCCGAGCACGATGAGATTCAGATCGGGATTGGCCACCAGCCGGGCGTCAATCTTCTCCCGCAGCCGTTTGGCCTCTTCCAGGCGCAACTCCCCTTCGTCGGCTTCGGCCAGCGCGCGCCGAGACTTGAGATGCGCGGCGATGAGCGTGAACGCAAAGTTCGCGCCGGCCTGGACATCCACCTCGGCGAAGCCCCGGCTCACCCGGAAGCGGCGCCCGCCCAGCAGGAAGTCCTCATTGGTGTGGGAACGGCGGGCGGCGAACGGAAACCGGCTCAGGACCGCGACATGGATGTTGGTATCGAAACCGGCCACGTGCTCCCAAAAGGGGAAATTCAGGCCCTGGGCCTCCAGGGACGCGCGAAGTTCCTCCAAGGCGCTGGGGCTGCCCATTTCCTCCAAGGCCAGCACGTCTGGTTTGAGGGCCAGGATGCTTTCCCGGACCTTTGCCCGGGCCTCCGCAGGTTTCGCCGGCCGCGTCTGCGTCGCCACGTCCAGGTAGCTTTCCACGTTGTAAGTCGCCACCCGGAACGTCGCCGCCCGCCCGGAAACCAGCCCCATCGACACCAGCGCCAACAGCGCCAGGGCGGCATTAAGCCTGCAAAAGCTCTCGGACGCGGTCGATGCCGCGCTGCCGCATAAATGCGGCGTTCCGATGCGGAAGCGGAACGCCGCGTTCACGCGGCAGTTCGTTCCTTCGGCACCGAGTTCGATGCAGCCCTGCAGGAGGGCCCGCTTGCCATGGTGAAACAAACTCATGCGAGCCCGCCCCTGGGCCTTCATGCCCTCGGTTTCTTCGATTTTGCCAGCCTCTCAGACCGCTTTCGTTTGGCCCGCCGCGCAGACTGTTCCTGCAACCGATAGCTCTTGGTCCCCGTCAACCGGCGCGTCGAACCCAATTTCCTGCGCCGGCGCTCCCGCTCGGCGACCAAGTGTTTCAGGCACAGGTACGACCCTGCCGCCTTCTCGCCGCAGACCACGCACCGCCCCTCGCGCCGCATCCGCAGTTGATACTTCCGCTGGCGGGACATTTGCAGGTCCGTGAATTCGTCTTCAATGGGATTTGGCATCTTACTTCCCCATCCATTTCTCGCTGTTCTCGCAGTAAAACCGATCGATTCGCTTTTTGACGCCGCGCCGCTTCATCGAAGCGGCGCCTGGAGTTGGGACATTCTGCACGCCAACGGCGTGCGGGCACATCAGCCCAGGGCAACGCCCTGGGAACCCGGCCTCCAATGGCCCAACCCGCCCTGCAAGGGCGGGGGTAGCCTCCGTGGCCTGCGCCCTTTCAGGGAGCCGGAGTGTGGTGAGGGGCCGGCTTTCCCAGGGCGTTGCCCTGGGCTGATATGCTGGCGCGCTTTCAGCGCGTGCTCCTGCGAGAAGGGGCTCCAAGCAAGAATGTTCAAACCCCAGCCGCCGCTTCATTGAAGCGGCGCGCTTAAGGGAGAATTGGCCTTCGCTCGCACTCATTCTGTCCAGACTTTTGACGGATTTTATCTGGCACGAGGCAGGCGTCAACCCCCAACTCGCGCATAATCGCCGGCCGGGCGCACGACGGAATTCCTCGACGCCGCGCCCCGGCGCGGCTGATTCAAGATTCTGCATTGCGCGACTTTAGGTTGCCGGGCGCCGGTGCGGCGATCTAAGGGCCCGTGCAAGAATTAATTCCGTTTGTCTGGCGGCGCACGCGGCCAAAGCGCGGGAACGCCGCGCACTCCAAACGCTTCGCGATATCGGCCGCGCACGCTGCTTCGCGAAGCGTTTGGAGCGCGGCGCATCCCGCCGCTCTTGACGCCAATCGTAGTTTCAGAATGTTGGGATTGCGCCACAGGAATCGGGACGACAAAGGTTGCGACGAAGTCTTCCGTTCGCCGCATTTCTGGGACAGGCCTTATACCAGCCAACCGGCTCAACCAGCAAAACTGCTGTCCACCGGAGATGGGATTACTCACTGGGCTCCGCCCGTTGACGACTCATGGCATTTGGAGGCTGTAGTACCGACTGGAATGATTCGTCCACTCGGGATCACTGAAATAGAACGAACCGTTGGTAAGCGTGATGGTCTGGAGCGGAACCCAAACCGGGCTGGCCAGGTTCGTGCTGGCCGCCACGACGACGGTAAAATTGTTTGTGCCAGTGATGTTGAAACCGAACTGGTTGCTCTTCACGCCGAAGCTGGCATCGCCGGTCTGCACCTGGGGGTTCCAGGGCACGATGGGAGCATTTACAATGAACGCCGTGCTCCAGCCGGTGGTCCCGGGCAAGTAATACACGGTCGCATGGGTTTGGGGTGACCAGCTTTGTGGCTGAACGAACACTTCCCCACCAAAGCGGGGAGCGTTACCATGGAAATAGACTCCTGTCAGGCTGGGGCAGCCGACGAATGCAAAAGACCGGATATAGGCGATGACGCTGCCTATCGTGACGGTGGTCAGGCTGGTGCAGTCAGCGAACGCGTATTCTTCGATGCCGGTGACGCTGTCGGGGATCGTGACGCTGGTGAGGCTGGTGCCTGAGAACGCCCCGCCTCCGATGTTGGTGACGCCGTTGCCGATCGTAACGCTGGTCAGGCCGCCGCAGCCGTAGAACGCCCCGCTCCCGATGCTGGTGACGCTGTTGGGGATCGTGATGTTTGTCAGGCTGGTGCAGTACCAGAAGGCCTGGTCCGCAATGCTCGTGACGGTGTCCGGGATCGTAATGCTGGTCGGGCCGATGCCAGAGAACGCGTAGCCCCCGATGTTGGTGACGCCGTTGGGGATCGTGTAGCTCCCCCCTACGCCGCCCGGGTATTCGACGAGCGTCGTCAGACTCCGGTTGAACAAGACTCCATCCACATCGCCATAGACGGAATTGCGCGTATCTACCGTGATGGCTGTCAGGCTGGCGCAGTCAGCGAACGCCTCCTGCCCGATGCTGGTGACGCTGTTGGGGATCGTGACGCTCTTCAGGCTGGAGCAGTCCGAGAACGCCCAGTCTCCGATGTTGGCGACGCCGCTGCCGATCGTGACGCTGGCCAGGCTCGGGCAGAGCTCGAACGCCTCCTGCCCGATGGTAATCACGCTGTTGGGAATCGTCACGCCGGTCAGGCTGCGGCAGTTAAAGAATGCAAGAGACCCGATATAGGCGACGCCACTGCCGAGCGTGATGCTGGTCAGGTTGGAGCATCCGGAGAACGCGGAATCCCCGATGCTGGTGACGTTGTTGGGAATGGTGACGCTCGTCAGGCTGGTGCAGCCGGAGAACTCGCCGACCCCGATGACGTTGTTGCCAATCGTGACGTTGGTCAGGCTGGCGCATCCAGAGAACGCAGAATCCCCGATGCTGGTGACGCTGTTGGGAATGGTGACGCTCGTCAGGCTGGTGCAGCCGGAGAACTCGCCGACCCCGATAACGTTGTTGCCAATCGTGACGTTGGTCAGGCTGGCGCACCCAGAGAACGCAGAATCCCCGACGCTGGTGACGTTGTTGCCTATCGTGACGCTGGTCAGGCTGGTGCAGTTGGTGAGCGCATCGGTCCCAATGCGGGTGACGCTCTGGGGGATCGTGTAGGCTCCGGCCTTGCCCTCTGGACAGAGGATAAGCGTGGTCTGGCTTTTGTTGAACACGACCCCATCCGCGCTGCTGTAAAAGCGGTTGAGCGCATCCACCGTTATCGCGCTCAGGCTGGAGCACCCATAGAACGCATCGCCCCCGATGCTGCTTACGCTCTTGCCTATCGCGACGGTGGACAGGTTGGTGCAGTTCCAGAACGCCTGAACGCCGATGCTGGTGACCGGCAGGCCATTGGTCGTGTCTGGAATCCTTTCTGGGATGGTCACGGCCCCGCCGGGACCGGTGTAACGTGTGATGGTGATCGCGCCGTTGGTGGTCGCGTATCCGGCTTGCGACACCGGGTCCCACAGAGAGGCCGGAAGACCGGCAAACGTTGGACCCCAGCCCGTGGTCCCAACCAAGTAATAGGCGGTCGCCACGCCACCCGGGAACACATCCGAACCAAAGGCGGGAGCGTTGCCCTGCAAAATGACGCTGGCCAGGCTGGAACAGTCACTGAACGCCCCGTCCCCGATGCTGGTGACGTTGGCGCCTATCGTGACGCTGGCCAGCCTGGAGCACCCAATGAACGCATTGACCCCGATGTTGGTGACGCTGTTGCCTATCGTGACCGTGGCCAGGTTGGTGCAGTCCCAGAACGCCTGAAGTCCGATGCTGGTGACGCCGTTGGCCATCGTCCCGCCGTTGCCTATCGTGGCGCTGGCCAGGCTGGTGCAGCCAACGAATGCGGCGAATCCGATGCTGGCGGCGCTGCCGGGGATCGTGACGCTGGTCAGGCTGGTGCAGCCGGCAAATGCATAGTCTGCGATATTGGTGACGCTGTTGCCTATCGTGACGGTGGCCAGGTTGGTGCAGCTCGAGAACGCCTGAACTCCGATGCTGGTGACGCTGTTGGGGATCGTGATGTTTGTCAGGCTGGCGCAACCCTGGAACGCAGACGTTCCGATGCTGGTGACGCTGCCCGGGATCGTGATGCTGGTCAGGCCGGTGCCAAAGAACGCATAGTTCCCGATGCTGGTGACACCGTTGGGGATGGTGTAGCTTCCGCCTCTGCCGCCCGGATATTCGACGAGCGTGGTCAGACTCTGGTTGAACAAGACCCCATGCACATCGCTATAGGCGGAATTGCGTGTGTCTGCCGTGATGTTTGTCAGGCTGGCGCAGCCAGCGAACGCATCGCCGGCGATGCTGGTTACGCCGTCAGGGATCGTCACGCTGGTCAGGCTGGAGCAGTCGGAGAACGCCAAGTCGCCGATGCTAACGACGTTGGTGCCTATGGTGACGCTGGTCAGGCTGCCGCAGCCGTAGAACGCCCCGCTCCCGATGCTGGTGACGCTGTCGGGAATCATCACGCTGGTCAGGCTGGAGCAGCCACTGAACGCCCCGCCCCCGATCCTGCTAACGCTGTTTCCTATTGTGACGCTGGCCAGGCTGGTGCAGCCAGAGAACGCCCCGTCCCCGACGCTGTTGACGCCAGCGCCCATCGTGACGCTGGTCAACCTGGAGCACCCAAGGAACGCATTGACCCCGATGTTGGTTACGCCGTTGCCTATCGTGACGGTGGCCAGGTTAGTGCAGCTCAAGAACGCCTGAAGCCCGATGCTGGTGACGCCGGAGCCTATCGTGCCGCCGTTGCCTATCGTGGCGGTGGCCAGGCTGGAGCAGCCGCCGAACGCATCGAATCCAATGCTGGCGACGCTGTCGGGGATCGTGACGCTGGTCAGGCCGGCGCCAGAGAACGCGTAGTCCCCGATGCTGGTGACGCTGTTGGGGATCGTGACGGTCGTCAGGTTGGCGCATCCGGAGAACGCGGAATCCCCGACGCTGGTGACGCTGTTGGGGATCGTGTAGGTTCCGGCCTTGCCCTCCGGACAGATGATAAGCGCGGTCTGGCCCTTGTCGAACAAGACACCATCCGCGCTGCTGTAGAAGGGGTTGAGCGCATCCACCGTTATCGCGCTCAGGCCAAGGCACCCAAAGAACACATTGCCCACGATGCTGGTGACGCTGTTGCCTATCGTGACGCTGGTCAGGTTGGTGCAGTACCAGAACGCCTGAAGTCCGATGCTGGTGACGCCGTTGCCTATCCTGACGCTGGTCAGGCTGCCGCAGCCGAGGAACGCATCGAATCCGATGCCGGTGACCGGCAGACCATTGGTCGTGTCTGGAATCCTGTCTGGAATGGTCACGGCCCCGCCCGGACCGGTGTATCCCGTGATCGTGATCGTGCCCTTTACGCTCGTGTACGTGAATTGGGCTTGCACCACGGCTGGCAGTGCCAACACCAACAGGAGCAGGCCAGAGGCGCCGGCGGCTCTTAAACGCCCGGCCATCGTCTTCGGGCCCAGTGGCTGATTAATTCTCATTGCAGACGGTCCACTTCCGTTGTTGGGTGTCCTGGTCTGCGTTTTCATGGATGTATGTCTGGAACTGCTTAGCCCGGATGTTTCACAGCCTAAGAGCGGTACTGGGCTCCCGAGGCTGCGTAGCGCAGGTTTCCAACCTGCTGTATCGCCGGCTTCCAGCCGGCAGGCTGCACCTGCTTGGGAGCATCTGCGGATTGGAAATGCGCGATACAGCAGACTGGAAGTCTGCGCTACGCCCTGCAGTTGGCGAAACCCGTGACATCTCCGGGTTAGGTTCTTCATGACTTCGTGTTCGTTCATTCAATTCTTCATTTTTCAGAGCGTGAACTGATCTGCCCACCCAGAGACAGGGCGAGATTTCGGTGCAAAAGCGGCAAATTATTTTTGGCTCCCGGTCAGAATCTGTGGCCAGTCAAACCTGCCCAGCGTGCAAGTGCCTGATTCACAACCCTTTGCCCCGCACAAAGGACCCGTCAGTTCGCCGGACGGCAGGCCCGCAGCCGAAGGTTGGCATAGGGTCTGGAAAGGCGCGAAGTCGATGCCCGTGCACGCCAACCCAGTCTCTCAATTTCCACCGCCAATTTCATAACGAACCGGCAACCCGACGACACCGCCGCGAAACCAGCAAACCCTAACGGTCTGCTGCTGATGTTGACTATTATCTATGCTGCTGAGCTACATTCGCACACGTGAATGGCGGCGTCAAAAACGCCCCTCCGCAGAATTTGTGGGTGAACGCTGGCATCAGAGCTCAGAAAACGCCCTGTTTTCGGCCAGGAAGGGCCTGGAAAGGCACGCTGACATGCGGTGACCACTCGATCCCACGCTCGGGCATACGCCTGCAATCCATGGTCCAAAGCGAAAAACTCGTCATTATCCGCGCCCGGCTTGGGCTGTGCCCGATGCCGTCCCGGTTTGGAGGCGCGGACTGGCCGCCTTGGCCCGATTATTTCCCAATCCCCGCCATCGGCGAAAGCTCCGTTAGGAGCGCCATGTTTGTAGAAACGCCGGCCCACCGAACCTTTCTCAAGCTCCGTCAGGAGCGGCATGTGCCTGGACGTTGGTGCGCCGGCGTGACATGCCGCTCCTAGCAGAGCTTTCCTGAACCGGCGCGTGTGCAGGTCGCCTGAGCGTGCGAAACGTCCAGGCTGGCGGCCCATTTTGACCGACGGATTCTGCCACAGAGCGAAAAGAATCTCGGCGGGATCTTTTTTTCCAATCACTTGGTCCCGAAGCTGGCACGAGAAACCAAGGTTCGTCTTGTTGGGCAGCCCGTTTCCCCTCACCCCTGCCCTCTCCCCAGGGAGAGGGGGGATTTCCGCCAGTGAGTCGACGAAACCGACGGCTCCGGGATCGACGAGTGTCGGCCTTCGCTGTTCCCTCTCCCTGGGGAGAGGGCCAGGGTGAGGGGGAATGGAACGACCCCAGGCAAGCCTCCCGGCGCCGTCTCGGGCAGGCCGCTTTGGAGTGCGGTGGCAAGCCGCTACACCTTACACGCATCTTCCGATAAGCGCCTAGCGTGAGCCACGTTCTGGCATCCCTCTGGGATGCGGACACACGCCGTCGCGGGACCGGGGGTCTCGCCTGCTCTTACCCCACTTCTCCGCTTGGTTAACGAGGCTCCGCCCCAGACCGTCTCTGCGATGGAATGTGCTGGGTCAGGCCCATTGAGAATTGAGTATTGAGAATTG
>Ga0187877_1004860_pt1 | contig 10116 bp, 11 predicted proteins | sample June2016WEW_17_1_3_FD_132430 | JGI IMG/M metagenome (GOLD analysis project Ga0187877, IMG submission 132430) | Peatland microbial communities from SPRUCE experiment site at the Marcell Experimental Forest, Minnesota, USA - June2016WEW_17_100 | ecosystem: Environmental > Terrestrial > Soil >... | reverse complement strand
TTCAAATCGTGTCTTCAGATCATTTTGCGTGTTGACGATGAACGCTATCTGCTCCTTAAAACCAGCAGCTTTCCTCGTTGCGATCGCACGCTTTAGATTGTCTAATGCTGATATTGCCCCGTCAATGTCCGCGAGAATGAGATCCAATTCGTTGCCGATGATTGCCGCGTCGCACGCAACGTCATTCCTCATAAGATCGTATTCTGATCTTACCCTTAGCACCTCCAAAATCGCATCCAACTGTCCAACGCCTCCGTATATATCTCTCGGTCTCCAAGTGGAAACGACGGGAAACTGCGTGCCGAGCTCTTCGGCTATCCTGCTCGCTCGGCTGAGGTATTCGGCGCCGCCTTTTCCCCCAACATAAAATGTGATGCCGATGCCACTGAAAGCGATCAGCATAGACTCCGCCCTCAGCGATACGTTTGGCAACATCTGTTCTAGCGCTTGACGCATGCCTCCTTTGAACTCTACGGTTGTATTGCACGCACGGCACGTCGCGACGAGCTTGTGATCAGGTGAGCGTACGACCTTGACGTCAGCTTTACCATTGCAAGGGCAATGATACCAAATAGGGGTGGCGATCTTCGCAACTGGATTTTTCTGCGAATCGGCCATCAATTTTGCGTACTGATCGAAGTGTTCCAATATGAACGCGATTTCGTCCTTGAACACCTGTTGGCATTGTGAAAACCGCGCGAAAGCAGTTTCATATCCACATTCCTGAATGAGGTACGCGAAGAAAAAGGCATTAAAATCAGCCGCATTGGTGCTTCTTTCGTTGGCTCGATCGATCACATCAAACACCTCATGGGTACAGAGATCTACATCCGGGGGCTGTAGTCCCAAATGCTTAGAGTGCTTCATGATTGAATCTCTTGATTCGATCGTCCAGCGTTGAATCTCGCTTTTTATCTTCTCTACTTCGTTATTGTCTGGCTTTGGCACAGCGCGCATGATCTTATTGTTGTACGTTGGTGCGACCGACAAACGCAGGCTGAGCGTACCGTTTCGACTTCTGACACTCGGGAGCTGTGCCTCTCGGAACCACCGTTCTTCAGCAAAGTCTTGATCCGCAAAACAAAAGAGCTCGGCGACCGGACAGTCGATTACGTTTCGCAATTGCTCGGCCACCGCGTGAACGAGCACTGCCTTTCGCACGACGCCACTGTACGGAAAGAGATTTGGCTGGTGGGCCGACATCAGTACAATTCCTTCGTAATCCGCGCGAAGCGGGATCTGAGCATCGTTATGAAACGCGGCGACATGTTCGGCGAACGCCTTGCGCTTGTCCAGCATCTTGTCATCCGGGTAGATGGCGTGACCTGCAACAACTCTTGTCAGCTCCTGCAGGTTCGTACACTGATCTCCTTTCATGAGTAACTCAAAGAATGCAACTTGAAACGTGCAAACCCTCAGGGTTTGCTCGGTGGGAGTAGTACGCACAACAATATGATAGTTTCTTTCGCGGCAATAACTGGCGGAACCAGTATGCCGGCGCAAGTGTAAGCTATCGAGCGCGCCACGACGATTGTTCCTAACAAACTTCACTCGTGACCCAAAGAGATTAGTACAGATGGCATAGCCGCCACGAGCTTGAGGCTGGGCTAGCATCAAATGGTTTTGAAAAGAATGGAAGCTGTGAGGCAATCGCGCTCATGCGTCGCACTTTAGCTGTCGAGCTCTTGAACGCGTCTAACTTCCTTGTCTAATTCGAGAGATTGTGCTACTTGTCCGCGTCATTTTTTGAATCCCGTTTTGGTCACGCTAATGCTTTCATGCTGGATGCTCTCAAGGTTTGGTCACTCTCGCAAGGAAAAAGGAAAACAGCGTGTGACGGGCTACGTGCCTTACCAACCACTCTTGCAGGAAATGGCTCATCTCATGCCTCTAAGGCGCACGCGCTACTAATACCTGGGTAACGTTAAATATCGCGGACTCTACCTCATACGAGTGGCCTTGGTTGCTTATCTTCCGGCAACACGGGCAGTTTCATAGTGTTAATGAGTATCGGCGTCGTGACTTCCTTCGCTCGCTCGAGCAACAGGTCCTTTCCTTTTTGAGACAACCCGAAAAGCGGCACGCTCGTTCCAACCTGAGCGAGGGCTTTATCCGCCACCACTCCCCTTATAGCTCGTGATGCACATCCGGTCGTTATATCTACCGTATCGACGAAGTTCTTCGCATCATCATCTTTGATTGCGGTCACGTGCACGCCGATGATAATCACGTTGGCGCCGGTTTCTTGTTCTATTTCACGGCATTTCCGCGCGTCGCCCAACGTCGCAACAGTAACAGCCACGTTCTTAAAGCCCAGTTCGATCGCGCGTGCGACGCCCATGGGCTGATTAATAATGGCACTCTTCCCGTCGAGCACAATTCCGCCTTTTTCCTCCACCCGGCGCTTCAACTTCGGTATGAGCGTCGTTTCGATAACTCCCGAAATCCGTGCCCCGATACCTTGGGTGAGGATCGGATTAGATGTGATGACCGTGCCGACGCCCTCACATACCGTTATGCTGGAGTCAATCAACCCCCGCCGCAAGCCTGTCATCATCACCTCCGAGGCTCCAAATCCGACGAAGATTTCCATCTCTATGTCACGCTCGCCGGTGCACATCCCAAAATCGCGGATCCGGAACTCGATATTCGCTTTTACGACGGCCGGATCAATTCGTTCGATGCCGCGCGCCTTGGCAAAAATGGGACAGTATTCAATCAGCGATTCTCCAACTTCAACCACGTGACCATCTTCGACCACGATGTACGATTTTCCCATCGCTTCCATCACGTGTCTGTCTTTCATCGTGCTTTTTTCTGAGGCCTTAAGCCTCATAACTCTTACGACTGAGTCAAAATTCGCCGGGGTAGTCTTGAGCGAAGGCGAGAAGGTCTTGCTCCGGCCAGTATTCGCGCAAGTGAGGTGAACGTAGGCACCGCCCCTTGCTGGGCGAAGCGCGGCCGACAAACGAGGAGGCTAGCCTAACGTTTCAAGGGATCGAGGGCAAATTTGGCCTGCTTCCCTCGTTCTATAACGAGTCCGACGCATGGGACGTGAGCTAAGACTATCATGACTACTAAGCAGCTCAGCGACTTGGACCGTATCAAACAAGCTCCCCTTGGTGTTAAAGACAGTATTCGAGCTGATGAGAAGATTAGCGTGGCGTATCCAAGCCCCCTGGGGCCCAGTAAAACGCTCTTGGCTGAATTCGCGCATTTTGCTAGTGACTATTTGCAGGTTGCAGGACCAAACCCTTCCGAAGAGGTAAAAAAGAACGCTCGCTTGTACTCGTGGGATCTCACAAACTACGAGGAACGCTATCGGCAAGAGAGAGCGGGCAGACCTGAGGCACAAGCAGAGCTTCACCGCATTTTAGCTAGGGCTCGGCGAGGATTCACTATCCTACTTTATAGCCGCGAGAAGGATTGGCCTTGCCATCGGTTTGTGCTATTGGACATTCTTAGAGCAATGGCTGAACAGCGGGAAGGGCTAGCTGAAGTGCTGCGAATGGCACCATAGACTGCAAGGCTAGACTCGCAACCCTCTTCAGACTCCTCCTCGCCCGCGTGGGTGCAGAACAGTAGGCGCGCGAGCCCGAATAGGAGTTGTGAATGTCCAACACGTGCAGGGTGGATCCCAGACATAGTCAGGCGTCCGGAAATCAAAGCACTATTGAGAAGCGGGTCGTAATCAGAGGGGCGGTTGCTTTTTGTAAAAGGCTATTCGCCAAAAAGGAATAGTAGACACTGGGAGTGAAACTAAATTCACCAAAAAAAGCCAAAACTAGGCGAACTACACATGAACGAACTGGAAGACAAATTGCTTACGTACCTGTACATTATCGTGTTCACCAAACTACTTCGCGAGGCGATAGAGGCTTTGCCGTGCATCTTCTATGTGAAAGATGCGCGCTACAAACCCGCCTTCTTTGAGTCGCTTAACTGCGTATCTCACCGTTCTATACGGCAAGTATGTCTCCTTTTCGATATCGCTCAAAGTCATTGTTCCGTTGTTCTCAAGCGTCTTAAAGACCAATTTCACACTTGGGGGATACTCTCTGAGCCTCTTTGTGAAGGGCTCGTTGTTCGAAATTGCTTCAGCAATCACACCGTTCATGGTATTCACCAAATAAATTAACGGCGTTAATACTATAAAACTATTTCTTGATTTGGGGCTTTGTTGCATATGTCTCGAAACGCCCGTACTTTTGCAACACAACCCCGACTTTTGCAACACGCGCCTTTTTCTCAAGAATGGAGCCTTTCATCAGCCTGCCGCCCCTTGCACACGCCGTTCGACGGAGAGCGGAGCTGTTCAGCCAGCTTCGGACGTTTAGCGCCGAGTCAATTCAGTGTTCTTAAATATGGGTTTAAACAAAACGAGGTGATACAAGGTGGACATGGCCATAAAATCAATTCAAGTATCAAACTTTAAAAGTTTTAAAGAATTAGAGCCACTTGAACTTGGAAAGTTTAACGTTTTAATTGGCGCCAATGCTTCTGGAAAATCTAACTTCATTGAAATCTTTAGATTTCTTACTAATATGTTGAACAAAGGCTTGGATAGTGCAATATCCTTAGAAGGCGGCGTAGAATATCTGAGGAATATGAAAGTAGGCCCCTCTAAGGATTTTTCATTCGAAATTGTGTACGACCATCATGCAGAAGGAGATTTTCTAAATTTTGGCATCAGAGTATACGAAGAAATTTACAAATTTGCGATAAAATTCACTGGGGAATCTGGAGAATCAGGTTACGAAATCTCAGAAGATAAGTTAGTCTTAAAATGCGAATTCTTTAGACCTCCGCTCCATGGGGAGAAAAAAACCATTGACAACGGCGATATTATACTAAGTGTAGTCAACCGCAAAATACAGGTAGACCTCAGTTCGTTGCCTGAAGGAATACCACTAAATGAAAGCAACATAATCCCCCCATTTTTAAAAGGCAAACTCGAACGAGAACTTTTTCTTCTTCAGATTCCATTCGGTTTTTTACCCCCACTACGACTTCTCTTTGGTAATATCCCAATATATGATTTTGACCCGAAGTTATCAAAGCTTGCCGCACAAATTACAGGGCCGGCGGAATTAGAAGAAAACGGCAGAAATCTACCTCTTATTCTTAAAAACATTAAAAAGAATAATGAAAAGTCAAAGGCGCTTCATTATCATATACAAGATATTTTGCCCTACATAGAAGACATCGATGTGAAAGTAGAGAATAAATCATTATTCTTTAAGGTACACGAGACTTACTTTGAAGAAGACCTTCCAGCTTTTTTAATTTCTGATGGAACCATAAATCTAATCGCTGTCATAGTTGCGCTTTTTTTTGAAATAAAGCCAACTCCAGTAATTATTTTTGAAGAACCAGAGAGAGATATACACCCATATTTAATTTACGAATTGATGAATCTTATGAAAGATGCGTCGCAGCATAAACAAATAATTATCACGACCCACAATCCAGAAATAGTAAAACACGTAAATTTAGAAGATTTGCTGCTTGTTTCACGCGATGACGAGGGTTATTCAACAATAACTAAACCTTCTGATAAAAAGGAAGTCGTTACAGCTGTAAAAGAAATGGGTGTCGACATCGATGAATTATATGTCCAAAAACTCTTGGAACTATGAAAAAAACCAATCAGAGAGGTTTAGTAATTTTTGTCGAAGGGCCAGATGATAAGAGATTTTGTGAACGCATAATCCAACCTCGTTGTAATAAGTATAAATCCGTGCAGATACGCCGACATGCTAGCTTGCCTACAAAACAAATTGTTAATGAAATTAAATTTGTTAAAAGTCGAAATTACGACTATGCTTTTGTGGTAGATATTAACGACGAACCGTGCGTGACCAGCAAAAAGCAAAAAAAAGAACAGGAAATTGGAGGACTTGATTCCAGCAAAATCATCGTCGTCATAAAAGAAATTGAAAGTTGGTATCTCGCGGGTCTTGATGATACAAACTGTAAAAAGTTTGGAATTCCCTCGCCTAACCACACAAATACTACAACGAAAGAGATGTTTAACGACAGATTCAAACCTAGATTATCTAAAAAAGGACACTTTCCTGATACTCTGGAACGAAGAAGGCTCTTGGGTGAAATTTTAGATTGTTTCGATGAAGAAACGGCACTGTCGAAAAACGATTCATTTGATTATTTCTTAAGAAAATTTTGTAATGAAGACTCTGCTTAAGAACGCTAAAATTGACCGACTTTTTACACAAAAAAGGATTAAGCCGAAAAGAGCATGACCCCCTAGGAAGGAGAAGTCGGGGGGAAAGAATCGCCCCTTGAAACTAGAGAGTCACTGCCCGTGAACGATTTAGCAGGATTGGGCTTAATCGTTTCTAAGAAAACGTCAAAAAAAAGTGGTGCAACTGCCCCGTTACACTAGACAAAAAAAGCTGGTTAAAGGCGACAATCGCCCTTTCTTTCTTTCGCTCTGCATTGGTCGCAGAGGTAACCTTCAGGGCGCGTATATGTAGAATGTCCTGTGAGGACTGGATAATCAGAACAGTTCTTGCACCAATGATATTGGCCGCCCTGTACCGACTGGACATACTGAGTCATCTTATTCTCACCTCCTAATTTGTGTAATTGTCGCGTTTATGTCTTTTAAATGTGAAAAAGGTTTTGCTTCTTGTCTGGAAATCCGTTCTGCCAAAAATGTCTTAGAATGATGACCATAGGCTACCGTGTCAAAGACGAGCTATGGGCTAAACTCCCTGAACCGTGGCACAGCGGTAGCGTACTGTGTTTGGAGTGCTTTTGCTTTGAATTAGAACGGGCGAATCCAGCGCAAAAAATAACTCTAAACGACTTCATGTTCTTGGCAATTTTAGGGGATTATGACCGTAATGACTTTGGCGGCACGCTCATTGATTGCGAATATGGGATAGACGGAAGGTTAGATATTAGACTTTATTTAAGTGACTAGCGACCTTCTGTCATTTTAGCCACATTACTTTTCTGACACTTCAATGCGCTTTATGAAGAAGGGGGACACAGGGGATTTTATGGACGATAAAAGACATCTTCGCGATAAAGCGGAAAAAATGCACGAACAAGCCAAAGAGGCGTATCAAAAGAAAAGATACTATGAGTGTCCAACTTACGTTGACCGTTATAATGAACTTTTAGATGAAACGGCACAAACTTGGGGTGACGAAGTGTATCAAGAAATGAGACCTACTGAGCCGTCTAAGCAAGTCAGTGCCTACCCGGTGGAGGATGCGGAAACGTGTATGTCAACTGTGGTAAAGAAACTAGAGAAATTGGTGGAATATCTGAAGGTTGAAGAACAAAGATAACAAAAAAGGTTTAAGAGCCGAAGAAGCTCGGCTCAATCCCCAACTCAAACATCTCCTGTATAACCACGCAGATGTTGTGGCACAAGACTTTCAACAGCACTTCGTTAATCTGAGCAACCTCCGTCTTGCTTCTTACCGAATCCCCGAACTTGCTCTTTATCATATGAAACGTCGTCTCTGCATTGCTCCGCTTGTGGTAGTGCTCTAAGAACTCTTCGTTCTTGAACTCGAAATAGTGGTACATCTTCTTCCACGTAGGCGCGTTCTTCGCCTTTCCGGTCGTTCCTTTCTTAAACGGAATGTACGGAACAGCTCCTATCTCGTTAATCAGTTCGAGATTAGCTCTCGAAGAATACGCCTTGTCGCCTGAAACCTCTTTGACGTTGAAATTCTGCGCGGTCTGCGTAACAAGCTCAGGCAGAAACTTACTATCATGCTCGTTCGTCATCGTCAGCTCAACGGCGGTAACGATATTCGTCTTAACCCCGCAAGCTAGGTGCGCTTTTATCCACGTCCTTACGTCTTTGTCTTTGCCGTATTTGTGGTCGAACCACTTAACAAACCTCGAAGTTCCAAAACCGGAACTGTCTATCGTAAAGTCGTTCTCGACTGAAACTAGTGCAAGACTTGTAGCTACAATCAGCTCTTTGATGATGGGCGTTAGTTCTGGATTCTCCATATACCGCGCAACAGTCGTGTAGTAGGGCACTTTCTCAATCAAACCTTGCTCTTGCGCCATTTTCATATCACTGGTAAATCGTCTTAGCGAAAAGGTTGAAAAGACCTTCAAAGCGGAGGCAAACACCATATCTGCTAGTGGTAGCTTAGGGCGGCCAAATGTGTGTTCAGGTTGTGGAATAGAACTTGTTACATCTCCAAGCAGCTGCATAAACAGCTCCTTTTGGTGTATCTGAGCATGGTCGTAGGCTTGCCAGTTCTGCGCGTAGCTAACCCTCTTCGTGACCGTCTGTGTTACCGTTCCTTCTTCGTTAATCTCTTCAGTGACGATTAGCTCAACCGCGAAGATATGCTTGCACTTGATTTTCCGGTATTGGTAGTCGGGACAGTTGCATGAATGCTTGTGTTCAAATTCGGAGAATTCTACGTCGTATGTGGCTCCGTTTGACTGAGAGGGAACTAACCAACCGTTGCCGTTCTTGGTGATTTTACCGGCTTGCGCAATCTCGAAACCCCTTGCCTTGCGAACATCCAACAATTCCTGAGCTTGCATTTTTTGTCACCTCATAACGTATATTTTCTACGTTTATCTACGTTATTATACGTATTAAGTGTTTGCATCTTGACGTAGCCAAAAGGTTTAAATATACGTAAAACGTATATTAACTACGTTCACGTATGGCAAAGACCCATTCGGCTACTTTAAAAGTAATTAAAGACGGGCGTATAACAATCCCGGGCGAAATCAGAGAAGTAGAAGACATCAAAGAAGGGGACTTTGTTCAAATTACGATTGAAAAGATAGAAAAACGTAGAAAATAGAAAACTATTTACATGGGTAAAGCCATTTATTACTTGTATCGCGTTTGATACATAAAGAGTGGGCGTGCCGGGATTTGAACCCGGGTCCGGGCTTTAGCAAAGTCCAATTCTGGTCCGGCCTATACTACACGCCCACTTCCCTATGATTTTCAATACTTATATGCTTTTCGCGTATTTTTTAGATATGTCTTTCATTCGTCGTTATTGTTTGTGCCTATGATAAGAACCTGTTGTATTTTTCTTGCTGCTTTTTGCGAGAATATACCTTTTATTTCGACAAGCATCTGACCGCCCTCAAGAGGTTCGAAGCGCATAACGATAGCTTCTGAATCTAGGGGGCCACCCGTTCTAGCATTAATGGCCAGTTCACCCTCGCCGGTTGTAAGTGTTTCCTTGTGTGATTTACTAGACTTAGAAAAGCGTTTGACTGAGCGAAGGTCATTAAGATATGCGTCTTTAATGAATTCCGCATCTTCTATAGATACAGGAGTACCAGTAAGGGTACTTAAGATTCCCGCAAAATTGTCTGTTTCAATGTCTTCTACAGCGTAATCTCTTTGTAGAATCTTCCAGAGTTTGATTCTTTGAAAAATTTCTTCGAGAGCTTCTTGTCTATCTTCATCGTCACCGAGAGCTTGTTTAGTCAATTCAGATATTCTAATTTTTTGGCCTTTGCCTTCTAAAAACCCGTAGAGTTTCAAATCGGCCAATTTGTTGTAAAAATCAGTAGTTTTCTTCTTATAATCTAAAGTCGTCCTAATTCGCTCGCTGTTAAATTCTTGGTCTCCAAGTTCCTTGCTAAGTGTTGCAGCAAGACTTACTAACACTGGCAAACGATTCTCCGGTATAATAAAATCTCCTCTGCTTTTCATGGTGTGGTACATAATTACTCCATAAAAATATTTAAATGTACGTATTTGTTAGTTTTCCATTGCAATTTTATTTTTCTTTTTTCATATCTTTTTTATTTGATATATATTATTTTTTTCGCTAGATATTCAAGCAGGAAAAAGTAATAGCAATTTCTTGGGGACTTTTGCAACACAACTCTGACTTTTGCAACAGAAGGGAGTTATGCAACAAAGCCTTGATTTGGGGCTTTGTTTATTAAGTCGCTTCCAAGCTAGACTTTTTAAATAGCGGCTTGACTTTTTATACAGAGGGTAGTTTTTAAACAAAGCCTTGATTTGGAGCTTTGTAGATTAAGTAGGTTTTCGAGCGACTTCTTCTGCACGCGCCCAAGTTTTTCTACAGAACTCCCTGAGAGAAGCAAAAAAGATCGAATAAGATACTG
>Ga0187877_1004855_pt1 | contig 10122 bp, 11 predicted proteins | sample June2016WEW_17_1_3_FD_132430 | JGI IMG/M metagenome (GOLD analysis project Ga0187877, IMG submission 132430) | Peatland microbial communities from SPRUCE experiment site at the Marcell Experimental Forest, Minnesota, USA - June2016WEW_17_100 | ecosystem: Environmental > Terrestrial > Soil >... | reverse complement strand
TTCATTGGTCAGGGAGGCGCCGAACCTCTGCGGATCGGGATCTTTGCCGGCATTCATGGTAATGAACCAGCCAGCTCTTTCGCCCTGCTGCGCTTTGTAAAGTTGCTGGAGGAAAAGCCCCCCATTGCCCGCGGCTATTGCCTGTTCCTTTACCCGGTCTGCAATCCGACCGGCTTCGAGGATGACACGCGCCACAACCGCGATGGGAAAGATCTAAACCGGGAGTTCTGGCGTAACTCCCGCCAGCCTGAAGTCCGGCTGCTCGAATCGGAACTGGTGGCCCACGCCTTCAATGGCGTCATTTCCCTGCACACCGACGATACGAGCGACGGCGTCTATGGTTACGCGCACGGGGCACTCCACACCCGGTATCTTCTGGGGCCGGCCCTGGCGGCCGCCACGGAATACCTCCCCATGAATCGAAACGGCACTATTGATGGCTTCAGCGCCCGCGATGGCATCATTCGCGAGGGCTATGAGGGAGTGCTCCATGCGCCGCCGGGGATCAAGCCACGTCCGTTTGAGGTCACCCTGGAGACGCCACAACACGCGCCGCACTTTTTGCAGGAGGCCGCCCTGGCGGTGGCCCTGTGCAAAATCCTGGACGAATATCGGCAGTTCATTGCCTACGCCCAGAACCTGTAAGTCAAACCAAGAAAAGTAAGTAACTATGCCAATACATAAAGACATCATTAGCACCGTAGGACTAACCCCACTCATTAAACTGAACCGGATCACCGAGGGCGCGCCGGCGACCATTGCGCTGAAGGGCGAGTTCTTCAACCCGCTCGGCAGTGTGAAGGACCGGATTGGCTACGCCATGATCAACGCCGCTGAGCGCCAGGGCATCCTGACGCCCAAGACCACTATCATCGAGCCCACCTCGGGCAACACCGGCATTGCGCTGGCCTTTGTGGCCGCCGTCAAAGGCTACAAGCTCATTCTCACCATGCCGGAGACCATGAGCGTGGAGCGGCGCACTTTGCTGGCCCTGCTGGGAGCAAAGCTGGTGCTCACACCCGGGCCAGAAGGCATGAAGGGCGCCATCCGGAGAGCCAATGAGCTGAACAAGGAGATCCCCGACTCCTGGATCCCTCAGCAGTTCGACAATCCGGCCAACCCCGAAATCCACCGCAAGACCACCGCCGAGGAAATCTGGCAGGACACCGATGGTAAGGCCGACATCCTTGTCTCCGCCGTCGGCACCGGCGGCACCATCACTGGGGTGAGTGAAGTCATCAAATCCCGCAAGAAATCCTTCCACTCCATTGCCGTGGAGCCCAAGGACTCACCGGTGATCACGCAGACCCGGAATGGCGAGCCCCTCAAGCCGGGACCGCACAAGATTCAGGGCACCGGGGCCGGCTTCGTACCCAAGAACCTCAACCTGCAAATCGTAGATGAGGTTATCACCGTCAGCAACGAGGACGCTCTTGTCACGGCCCGCCGACTGGCGCTTGAGGAAGGCATCCTGGCAGGCATTTCTACCGGCGCCAACGTCTGGGCCGCGCTCCAGGCCGCCCGGCGCCCGGAGAATAAGGGCAAGCTTATTATTACAATCGGTTGCAGCACCGGCGAACGTTACCTGAGCACCGCGCTGGCAGAGGAAGCCCGCAGGCAGGTCCAATCCTGACATTCGTTGATCCAATGTGCCACCCGATCACGCATGAGCATAGAGCAAGCCACCGCATCAGGTATTATACCCCTCTGCCCACCCCTTTCATGAGTAAAGGGTCGGAGTCTAACTACCATCCGAGCCACGGAGTGGGCGGCACGCCGCTTGTTCGGCTTCGACGCATCGCGCAGGGGCCAGTTGAAGTCCACGTCAAGTGTGAGTGGATGAACCCGGCTGGGTCAGTAAAGGACCGACCAGCACTCTGGATGATCCGCGATGCTGAGGACCGGGGCTTGCTGCGGTCGTGCAAGGAAAAGAAGATGCTCTGTTGACTTTGACCGGACTTGACGCTACCGAGGGAACATGCAGTCAATCAAGCTCGTGGTTTTAGCCCTTGTTGTTGCGGCATCCGCAACGTTGGGCTTCGCTGAAGAACCTAACGCGGCGATAGCCCCTCATGCGAAGGACTTGGTGATCCTCCAGGGCGACAAGCTCCTGCCCTTGGATGCCCGGGAGTTCCTGCTCGCTCCGGTAACAATTCTTTACTTCGGTGCCGGGTGGTGTCCTGATTGCCGAAAATTCTCACCGAAGCTCGTGTCGGCATACAACGCCCAGGCTAGGAAAAAGAAGTTCGAGGTTCTCTTCATTTCAAAGGACAAATCCGAGGATGGCATGATCAAGTTTATGGAGTTGGAGAGGATGCCTTGGCCGGCTCTGTCATTTTCGCAAATCCGCGGAGCCGAAGACCTGAGCAAATTCTACTCCGGTAAGGGTATCCCTTGCCTAACCGTTATCAATCGAAATGGCGGGATTTTGCGGCAGAGCAGCTCGGACCAGGACGCGGAGCAGATCCTTGGCAATTTCCTGACCAAGTGAGCCGCGGGTCCACAGGCCGCAGACCGTTCGCTGCGGCTTATGCCGACGCGTAGCTAAGAACTCGACCAACAATCTTTCAGTTTCCAGTTGACAGCGATGCCTCGCTTAGTCTACTAATTCCATAGAATTAATCCAATAGTACCGGTATGAGACTAACCTCTCGCAGCGAATATGCGCTTTTGGCCCTGCTCTACTTGGCACGGTGCGGATCCGAGGACTTCATTTCTATCGAGACTATCGCGACCGCCCAGGGCATCCCGCGCAAGTTTCTGGAGCAGATCCTCCTAAGCCTCAAGCGCGCCAAGTACCTCAGCAGTCGTCAAGGCCAGCGTGGCGGCTACCGGCTGGCCAAGCCCGCCGATGAGATTTCCCTGGCCGAGATCATTCGCCTTCTTGATGGTGCCCTCGCACCCACCGAGTCGGTCAGCCGCTATTTTTACGAGCCAACCCCCATCGAGAGAGAGGCGAACCTCATTCCTCTCTTCCAGGAAATCCGCGACCTTGTATCGGACAAGCTCGAAGCCACAACGGTGGCTGATGTGGCTTAGCCATCATGCACTGGTGAGTTAACATGCTCTTGATCCATTGGCACATACGCAAACGATCCTACTGTAAAGGGTTCTTATGATCCAAACCATTACCATCCTCGGCGGTCATGGCAAGACCGGCGAGCCTGAGCCCGTGTCACGCATTGATCTGCGCATGGGCGACATTGTTAGCATCGTCGGGCCCACCGGCTCGGGCAAGACCACCTTCATCAACGACATTGAGCTCTTTGCTGATGCCAACACCCCTACTGGCCGGCGCATCCAGTTTAACGGCGCACCCGCCCCGCCGGAGTACCGCGACGACCCAGCGCGCAACCCCATCGCCCTCATCACCCAGCACACGACGTTTCTTTCGGACCTGCCGGTGGACGAATTCCTGCACACCCATGCGCGCATTCGTTGCACGGATTCGGGCCAGGGGGAAGCGGCCATCGAGCGGACGTTGGCATTTGCCAACCAACTCACCGGCGAGCCGATTGCCCGCGCCAGCCGCATGACGGAGCTTTCCGGCGGCCAGACGCGCGCCCTGCTCATCGCCGACGCCACGATCATCTGCAACACGCCTATTGTGCTGCTGGACGAAGTCGAGAATGCGGGCATCCACCGCACTCGGGCGCTGGAACTGTTGCATCAGTACCAAAAGATATTCATCTTCGTCACCCATGACCCTCGCATCGCCCTGCTCTCGGATTACCGCATCGTTATGAAGGGAGGGTGCGTCACCGACGTCCTTCGCACTGACGACAAGGAGCAGAAGCTCGCCGTCGTCGTCAGCCGGCTCGATGACCTTCTCTCCGGCTTGCGCGACCGGATCCGCATGGGAGAGCGGATCACCTCCGTGGAGGGCCTCGTATGAAACTCGCTATCTGCGCCGGGCCGGCCACGACCGGCAAAACTGCGGTGCTGCGCCACATCATTGGCAAGCTGCGAAACCAGGGCGCGCGGCCGGCCTTCATCAAAATCGACGTGCAGTTCGCCGAGGAGGATGAGCAGTTCGCCCGCGAGTTCGGCATCCCAACCCGCAAAGTCTATTCGGGCGAACTCTGCCCCGACCACTGCAACGTCATGGTGCTGGGCGACGCGCTGGGGTGGGCTCGCAAAGCCGACTGCGATGTGTTGCTGGTGGAGACTGCTGGTCTCTGCCTGCGCTGCTCGCCCTATGTGGATGGCGGGTTGGGCATGGTCGTTCTGGAGGCCACCAGCGGCATGAATTTGCCGCTCAAGGTTGGTCCTTTGCTTTCGTTGGCGGATGTCGCCGTGGTCACCAAGATTGACCGTGTATCGCAGGCCGAGCGTGAGGTATTCCGGGCCCGCATTCAGGACGTGGCGCCCAAGGTGCGCATCCGCGAGGTCAATGCCCTCTACGGCATCGGGATTGATCCCCTGGTCAGTCAGATCCTCAACCAGGCTGAGACCCACGGCACGCTGCTGCTGCGCGGAAATCCGCCGGTGGGCACCTGCACTATTTGCGTGGGGAAGCGGGAGATCGGCTGGGAGTCGCACTTTGGCGTTGTGCGCGCCCTTGAGAACCAGGTCTTCTACCGGGGAGAGTAGCGTGAGCGGCCTCATTTACTTCGACAACTCTGCCACTACTCCCATAGACCCGCGCGTGAGGGAGGCCATGGCCCCGTTCCTGACCGGGGCTTTCGGCAATCCGTCCAGCCTGCATTGGGCGGGCCGGGAAGCCCACGCTGCCGTCGAAAACGCCCGACATCAGACGGCCCTCTTGTTCGGCGCGAAGCCCGAGGAGATGATCTTCACCGCCAGCGGCACCGAGTCCGACAACCTGGCTATCATCGGCCTCGTCGAGGCGCTGGATCACCGGGAGAACCACGTCATTACGAGCGCCATCGAGCATCCGGCCGTCCTGGAGCCGTGCCGCCACCTGCAGCAGCGTGGCCTGGAGGTGACCTATCTGCCAGTGGACAGTCAGGGCCTGGTTAGCCCCGATGACTTGCGCAAAGCGCTCCGTCCCACCACTCGCCTCGTGTCGATTATGGCGGCCAACAATGTCGTCGGCACGCTTCAGCCCATCCAGGAATTGGCTCGCATCACCCGCGAGCACGGCGCGTTGTTCCATACAGACGCGGTTCAAGCCGCAGGCAAGATCCCGCTCGATGTGAACGCCCTGCCCCTGGACCTGCTGACTCTCGCGGCTCACAAGCTCAACGGGCCCAAAGGTGTCGGCGCGCTCTATGTGCGTCCCGGCGTGGCCTTGAAGCCGCTCATCCATGGGGGTGGCCAGGAACGTGGACTGCGCTCGGCCACCGAAGATGTCGCTGGCATCGTGGGCTTGGGGCGCGCAGCCGAAATCGCTCGGCAAGAAATGTCCGCCGAGGCGGCGCGCGTGGTTAGACTGCGCGACCGCCTCATCGAGAAGCTGGCGGTTTCCCTGCCGAACGTCTATCTGATCGGCCATCGCTTCCGCCGCTTGCCCGGTCACGTCTGCCTGGGTTTGGCCGGCCAGGAGAGCGAGGCCATCAAGCTGCTCCTGGCCTTGGACGAAGCCGGCATCGCCATTTCCACCGGCAGCGCCTGCAGTGCCCACCATGCGAGTGAACCCTCTTATGTTCTGCGTGCGATGGGCTTCGACGTGTTGCGCGCGCGCGGTTCGTTGCGTGTTACCCTCGGTCGGTTTAACACTGCAGCCGAAGTGGATCGTTTTCTGGATGTGTTGCCGGTCGTCGCAGAGGCCTTGCGGCCCATAACCACGCGCCAACCCGAGTCGGCGCCAACTCCATAAGCCTATGTCCACTATTCCCCAAACCATGACAGTTGACGATCTGCCAGGATTGAACTGCGGCCTCTGCGGTTTGCCCACCTGCGCGGAACTTGCTGAGCGGCTCCGGACCGAGCCCAAACTCATCGACCGCTGCATCCATCTGTCGCCCGATCGCGTGCAGGAGGCCAAGCCGACGGCAGCCGCACCGGTGGCCACTGCGGCGCCCGGAGCGCCTGTGACGTGCGGCGTATGCGCTCCTGCCCCGGAACGCACCACAGCCTCCTCGCGCCTGGCTCCCACCTGGCGCGACACTCTTGGTCGCGACATCGATTTCTACCTGGAGCACTTTCCCGAGGATCCTGGCCCGCGCGAGATTATCTTGCCCCACAACCCGATGCTGACGCGCGAAATGAACATTCAACCGGATGAGATTCTGATCGGCCGGCCGCTCGGGATGTCCTGTGGCTGCCCCATCACCCATTGCGGCGTGGTCACCCAGGTTGACGCTCGCACCGGGGTCATCGTCTGGTGCGTGACCGGCCCGCTTAACCCACGTCAAAAGGGCTTCAAGGATATTGGCTACTACATCGCCGAAGGCTACGAAGGCATGGTCAGCCAAACCCGCGTCGAGTTGAAAATCGGCATGCGTTATTTCTTCCAGCCCCGCATGTGCATGCTCCAATGGCGCCATAGCGGCCTGGTCAACTTCATGAACCGCACCTCCTCCGGCATCCAGGTGCGTTTGGAAGGACTCTGGATCGGGTGAGGCCTGCTTCTGGCGATAGGGCGGGCTCGTGCATGCCCGACACCAGTTACCAGCGTTCAGGGTGAGCCCCTGACATGAGCGCCACGTCACCCCCTCAATCCCCACCCCCCGGAAGCGTTGCCTGGACTCGGCGGGCTATCGTGTAAAGGCCGGCTGGAGTTCACCTTTGCTCTACTGGGCTCGGGGGCGGAATGGGCGGCCGGAGGGAGGTCTGTGGGGCGGTGACCGGCGGGATTCTGGCGCTGGGCATGAAGCACGGGCGCGGTGAGAAGGAGGAGAAGGCGGTCGCGCAACACGCATACAAGAAGACGCTTGAGTTGATGACGGCCTTTGAGCGGGTACACGGAACCTGCACCTGCCGGACGTTGCTTGGAGGATGCGGTCTGCGGACGCCAGAAGGCATGCAGCAGTTCAAAGAGCACAGAAGTTGATCCAGAGAATGTCAGGCAGACGGTTCGCGAGAGCTACGGCAAGATCGCAAAGAATGAAGGCGGATGCGGATGCGGCGGCGTAAGTTGCTGCGGATCAAGCGTGGAGGACTCGGCCGAGCTGGCCAAGTAGGTGGGCTATACCGCGGAGGAGCTGGCGACGCTGCCCGAGGGGGCCAACGTGGGGTTGTCCTGCGGAAGCCCGAATGCGCTGGCGGCACTGAAGCCGGGCGAGGTGGTGCTGGACCTGGGAAGCGGCGACGGGTTCGACGTGTTCATCGCGGCGCGGAAGGTGGGCGCGGCCAGGCGGGCGAAGGAGGAGACCGTTGGTCTGGGACCTTGGCTACGGCCCGATTACCGACACCCGCGTGGGGCCCGGACGCAGCAGACCGCGCTGGCGGTTGCGGTTGAACCTGAAGCCAAGCCCGGGAAGCGTAAGCGGCCCTGGACGGCTGGCTTCAAAATGGGTCTTGCGGTCCTCCGGTTCAAAGCACACACTAGCATTTGGCGGTTTAGAATAATCGAAAGGTCACCATGAGAGTCGCCCATCTCGTTCTTCCGTTCGGGTGTTCCCCTGTCGTGGGGTCAGGTAATCTGCCGAGCATCGTCATTAGAGCTCCGTGGTGTGCGGCAGTCGCGCTTTTGTGTTTGTTCGCTACATTCCGAACATGGTCAGCCAATAGCGTCCCGCCTCCAGGCGGTCTGGTCGGTTGGTGGCCGGGCGACGGCAACGCTAATGACATCGCACGTACCAACAATGGCAGTCTGTCTGGTGGCGTGACCTTCGCCAAAGGTAAGGTGGGGCAGGCGTTCAGCTTTGACGGGGCCGACGGCACGGTGACTGTACCTGATTCCAGCAGCTTGCGCCTCACAACGGAATTTACGATTGAGGCTTGGATCAACCCGCATTCTACAAATGATGGAGATCAGGCCATAGTCTCAAAGGTGGGGATTGCGAATGGGAACAACGGCTATCAACTGTACCTCTCTTACGAGAACTTTCTTTGTGGACAATTCAACAGCCCAAGACAGGACTGGCCGGGCAATGTGATTGCTTACGCCAACAGCTCGGCCATTGTCCCTAATGCCTGGTACCATGTTGCCTGGACCTACGACCAGTCAGCAATGAAGCTGTATCTGAATGGCTTACCTGTAGCGACGAAAGTGATTGGCCCACAGTCTATCGCCGTTTCCAGCACCGACCTTCGCATCAGTGGCGCGGACAACCACGTCTATTTCAACGGTCTGATCGACGAGGTCAGCGTTTACAGCCGGGCTCTTTCGGACAACGAGATTGCGGCCATCTACGATGCTGGCAGCGCGGGAAAGTGCCGATTGCCCCGAGTTTCGTTGTCTGAATGGTTTAGTGAGGAGGCCTCAGCCTTGAAAAGGGGATGGGTGTTTTTTGGCGTCCTGGCCTCTGTTCTCGCGGCTGGAACTTGGTGGGGAACGTACAGGTACATGGAGAACCGAATTATGCACATTCAGGATCCGAAGATGGCCCAAAAGTCTGGACTTGGCGTTTGAGAACTTGGCGGGAGAGCACGGAGTACTTCCGCCCGGAACAGCCGCCCCGGATGTCGCGTCCACCCGGCTCGAAGACGAAGCAAAGGTCAAGCGGTCAGATTTGTCCTGCCGCTGAAGTAAGATGGGGCCTGGCAAAACCACCTGTTAGCCAAGCCCTAGCGTAGGTATTGGGTGTTAGTATCCTGCAACTATCATGCAACCATTATGCAGTGATCAGGCAACTTGGGAGGCGATAGGGTACCACGAGGGTGAGGCTGGGCAGACACTGCGAACTCCCAGCGCGGTGACTTTACTCGGTCACTCGGACCCAGCGCTTGGCTTTCATCTCGAAACGCGGCAAGGAGCCGGGCGGGAGAAGGACTACCGAGACGCGCAGGTTCAGGGCGGCCTGGATTGATTGCTCCAGCCGACGTGGCAGAGAGGCCAGGCTCGCGCTGTTCGCTGTGGCTTCCACTTCCAGTGACAGTTCGGTCATGGCGCCGCGGCAATCGAGCTGGACGCGGTATTCGGCGACCTCGGGATACGCCCGCACGATTTCTTCCACCAGGCTGGGATAGACGTTCACCCCGCGCACCACGACCATGTCGTCGCTGCGTCCGAGGATGCCCCCGTCAAGCGCCGTCTCGTGGCGGCCACAGGCGCAGACAGAACGTCGGCGCGGCTTCACCAAGTCCCCCGTGCGATACCGCAGCAGTGGGGAGCCGATGCGGTCAAGGGTGGTCAGGACCAGTTCACCGGTTTCGCCAGGGGCAACGGGCCGCTCGGAAAGAGGATCAATGACTTCCGGCAGGTAGGCCGATTCAAGGACGTGCAACGCCCCGGGCCGGGCCGGACACTGATAGGTGACGGGGCCCACCTCAGTCATGCCGTGGTGGTCGAAGACCAGCACGCCGGGCCAAAGCCGTTCGATCCGCGCGCGGGTGGCGGGAATGCTGCCGCCGCCTTCACCGGCCACGATGAGCAATCGCAAGCGGCTGCGCGTCATGTCCACCTTCTTTTCCCGGGCGACTTCGCCCAGATGCTGCGCATAAGTCGGTGTGCAGCAGACCGCCGTAATGCCATTGTCGAGGATGGCTTCCAGGCGCGCATGGCTCGACATTGAGCCGCCCGGGAAGCAGAAACAGCCTAGCCGCTGGACCGCGTCCAGCGCGGACCAGAATCCGAGAAACGGCCCGAAGGAAAAGGCAAAGAAGAAACGGTCCCGGCGGGTGACGCCGGCGGCGTCGAGGATCTGCACCCAGTTGTCCACGATATGGCTCCAGCTCTCGGCGGTGTCCAGCCAGCGGATGGGCACGGTCGTGGTGCCACTGGTTTGATGGCAACGCACGTAGGCTTCCGAAGGAAAGGTCAGGTTCGTCCCGTAAGGCGGGCTGGCCAGGCGGTCCCGAACGAGTTCATGCCGCCGGGTGAGCGGGATGGTCCGGGTATACGCCTCCAGGCTCGCGGGTGCGAGGGCTGGCCCACAGGCGGCGAGCTTTCGGGCGTAGAAAGGATTCGCAGGAACGATCGCCTCCAAGAGAGAGCGCAGCTTGCGCAACTGCAACTGCTCGATCTCCTCACGCGTGGGAAAGCCGCCGGCGAGCGGAACCTCGGGCAGAGACGGCTGCCCGGCGCCCCACGGGGCTTGGCTGGGCTCGCTA
>Ga0187877_1004851_pt1 | contig 10124 bp, 8 predicted proteins | sample June2016WEW_17_1_3_FD_132430 | JGI IMG/M metagenome (GOLD analysis project Ga0187877, IMG submission 132430) | Peatland microbial communities from SPRUCE experiment site at the Marcell Experimental Forest, Minnesota, USA - June2016WEW_17_100 | ecosystem: Environmental > Terrestrial > Soil >... | reverse complement strand
TGATAACGTAGGCTATTTTTCGCACATTTGATTCGAGTTTTAAGCTTGGGGGTTGGTACAAGCAGGAGGAGCGAGACCTCTGAGGCAGGGACGATGGAGCCAACCATGGAAGCGGGAGTAGAACCGGCCGGTGAGGCAAGACCGCCGTTGGGGCCGGTGGTAAAGATCGACGAGGGGCGCATCCGCGAGCACTTGGACGAGGTGGTAAGGTCGACGGTCGAGGAGATGCTGAACGCACTTCTGGACGCCGAGGCGGACCAGCTGTGCGGAGCCAGGAAGTACGAGCGCACGGAAGGCCGCAAGGACACGCGGGCAGGCAGTTATGACCGGCATTTGCAGACCAAGGCCGGCGAAGTGACGCTGACGGTGCCGAAGCTGCGGAACCTGCCGTTCGAGACAGCGATCATCGAACGCTACCGGCGGCGGGAGTCGTCGGTAGAGGAAGCCCTGATCGAGATGTACCTGGCTGGTGTGAGCGTGCGGCGCGTAGAAGACATCACGCAGGCGCTGTGGGGCACGCGGGTCAGCGCCAGCACGGTTAGCGACCTGAACCAGAAGATCTACGGCAAGATCGACGAGTGGCGCGAGCGGCCGTTGGTGGGCGATTTCCCATACGTCTTTCTTGATGGGCTGTGGCTGAAACGGAGCTGGGGCGGCGAGGTGAAGAACGTCTCAGTGCTGGTGGCCATTGGCGTGGCGCAGAGCGGCTACCGGGAGATTCTGGCCTTGACAAACCATTGCAGAATCCGAACTCGCCTACCGCTTGAATCTTCAAATTGTCTCGTTCTGCATCTCGCTGTGGATCGATCTGCAAATGACGCTTTACAGTGAAATTTTGACACTCCTATATTGATCTCCTGCGAACGTAAGCAGCCGCTCCCTACAAAAGTCCCTGGCTTCTACCGGTCGCGGCGTGAGCGACTGCCTCGGGAAGAGGATACAGAGGTACGGTCGGCCATTCAGCGGATTGCGCTGGAACACCGGTGTCGCTATGGCTACAGGCGGGTGACAGCGGAACTGAAGCGTCGCGGGATGCTGATGAACCACAAACGAGTGTCGCGCATGATGCGTGAAGATAACCTGCTCGCCGCGCAGCCCAGGGAATTTGTGACCACCACCAATTCCGATCACGCCCTGGAAGTTTATCTGAATCTGGCGCGGCGTATGCAGTTGACCGGAATCGATCAGCTCTGGGTTGCCGACATCACCTACATCCGGCTACAGGCCGAATTCGTCTATCTGGCAGTCATTCTGGATGGCTTTTCGCGTAAGGTCGTTGGGTGGAAGCTGGACCGCACCCTGACAAGCCGGCTGGCGACAGAAGCACTGCAGCGAGCGATCACGTCACGACAGCCACTTCAGGGGCTGGTGCATCATTCGGACCGTGGAGTACAGTATGCCTCGGCCGAATACGTCGCGATTCTCAAACAGCACGGGATGGTTCCGAGCATGAGCCGGCCAGCGAATCCGTACGACAACGCCAGTTGCGAAAGCTTTATCAAGACGCTGAAGCGGGAGGAAATCTACGCCAACGAGTACGAGGATCTGGAGAAACTGCAGGACCACATCGAGGAATTCATCGAGCGGTACTACAATCAGAAACGTCTGCATTCCGCCTTGGGTTACCGCACGCCCGATGAGTTCGAATCTCAAACCCGCTGGAAACGTGAAGCGGAGTTGCATTCTGCTACAGTGCGCTTCTTCGCCGGAACACAGCAGAAAGCTTCAACAGCGCTGGTAGGGGAAGGGACTCAGACGCCGTCCCTTCCCCACACCCCTACCCGGCTTGGAGAATCAATGAGATGACCTCCACGACCGAACCGTGTCTCAACCTGTATGAACCCCGATCTGTATCACGTGAAGGGTTCAGAATCGAAAACGCTGCTGGTGTAGCAACAGAAAACTGTCTCAATGAAGGGGTTCACCCCAGGCGCTGTAGTCGATTTTGTAATTGTCAAAGCATCCAAGAGCCACAAGGATCAATAAGGATCGGCCTAGGCGTGGTAAACATATCAATCAAAAGCACTTATTCTAACTCAATTTCAACAAGCTTCAACAAACGCTATGATCTGTTTTGGGAGCAGAGGTGTTGAAACTTGTTGAAACCTGTTGAAGCGTGGTGTTGGCGATAGAGTAAATCCCTCAAATGATCCTTCAGACCGAAAGCGCTCGGAAGCTGCTTCACCGACACATTCCGATGTGAACGCGATTCGGCGACCACCGAAGCGAACAAGCTCCCTCTACTGGCGCAATGGGCGTTCGGGGGTAATCTTCGAACTGGTGCCTAACCTGTGCTCGATGAGCGCATTGCCCGGTACGCGTTAATCGAGAATCCCAGTTAGCCTCTTCAGAGATCCGCTTGAGATTCGATTAGGGATTAAGAGCGCTTCAGTGAAGACGAGAAACTCAGGTTGGGAGAGATCTCCCTCCCTTGGGGCTCGGCAAATCGCGCGAACTCTCGCCGGTGCTTATCGCAGGCCTTCGGCTGCCAGGGGGCTGATTAGGGTCCAGCCGTTGAGGACATCGCGCACCGCGTGCGCCAGTTCTTGCGGCGCCTCGGGTTTGGTGATGTAGCCGCGGGCACCGGCCGCCAGCGCCCGCCGCACATAGATGGCATTTTCATGCATTGAGCAGACCAGTACCGGGATGTTGCGCGCGCACAACTCCGCTATGAGTTGCAGCGCATCTTCGGTGGCCGGCGAGAGATCCACCAGAGCAACGTCCGGCACCTCGCGTCCGGCAGCATCGAGCGCCTCCTGGCGTCCTGCAGCCTCGCAGCAGTTGCCGATGCCCTCTTCCACCAGTATGAGCGCCAGCCCGTGACGAATGGCAGGTTGGTTGTCCACCAGCAGAATGCGCGGCCTTTCAAGCGCTTTCACATTTCCTCCTCTGCCATCGCGAACCGTCGCCAGGCACTTTGCTCCAGTCGCAACGGGTATCCGTTGTCGAGCAGGTTGTAAGTAGGTTTATTCCGATACATCCATAGGCCCAACTGGACGTCCTGATGGTGGCTCACGCATATACTGGCATTGTTCAGGTCCGAACAGAGCACGTACGGCACGTTTTTTACGGTCCAATAGACCCAATTGTTGACCTTGAATCCTCCCTGATCATCCCAGGAGATCACCATGGGATACGGGTGGGTGGTCGTGTCCTCCCAGGTCGGATCGTAGGCGGGATTCCACACCATGTGGCCGTCTGGGAGTGTTATGTAATTAGGCACGAAGTCCTGCGCCGGAGCGGCGGGAAGGAGGCTGGGAATCCCCACCGGAGCAAACATGAAGGACTTCTTGGCACCGTCCCGATTCTGCATTTCGGTTTCATCGGCAGAGGTTACAGACCAGGTGACACCAGGAGTATCCACAAATTGGATGTCATAAGGGGTTAAATTCAGCACTTGTACGACAAGGGAATGCGACGCGCCGTCGTAAACTTCCAAATCGGCGCCCGTCGGCGGCCCGCCATTTGCCGGCGGCGTGGGCCGTTGATACGTCTGCCCGCGGGCGACGAGTCCCAGCAGAAGCAGGAAGCATAGCGAGCCAAGCACTCTGAATGATCGTTGTCTCATAAGGCTTCTCCTTCCCTTTTTGAATTGTTGGCCGAACCTATCTCGATCCGCGAAGCATAGCCATGGCTGTTCGTTGAGCCACAAGCGGGCCGGGCGGTTTCGCCGCCCGGCCCGTTGCGGCAAATTGGCCTCGCCTTCCGGGCCGGAATGCACCCAGAGAGGTCCGGCAGTCGGTTTGGAGCCCATCAGTAGCCGCTGTCGCACCAATTCTGTGTGCCGTTGGCATTCGTTTGCTCAATCTGCGTGGACCGGTCGATCTGCGCGTAGGCATCCCCAGTACCGTCGGCATTGTGGTATTTCGGCGGCAGGAGATCTGTGGGCGTTGACGAGATGGGGGAGAAACAGAAATCCGAAATTGGACTTACTACTTGTTGCTGAATAGCGGGCTTTGGGTCTCCCGCGAACACCCTGATCGCCATGGCGTCGAAAGACCAGACAATCTTGTCACCCAGGTTGCCGATGTCGGAAATGTGTGCCTTGACGCTGTTCAATGCGCACTCCACCGTGTCGTCCGACACTGGGAAATGCGTGGCGACCGTAAGCCGCGGCAGGGGATTAATTTGGCTGAGGAGATATCCGAACGCGCCCTGCGGTGAATGCGAGCTGTTCTGTACCATCGCCACATCGGCGACGGCTTTGTCAAAGCTCGGATTGCCATCGAGAGGGGCGGGCAACCCCATGAACTTCATAGCCCAGACGTCCGGCGGCACGATCATCTCGTGGATGAAAACGTCCAGGGGCTTGTCCCCGCTGCAAGCTAGTTTGACGCTGTCCCATTCCGGTTTGGTGTCACCGGTAAAGATCATCGAGAGGCCATTCCACTCGAGTTTGTAGCCAATCGATCCCTTGCGGCAATGGATCACCGGGAAATGGGTGATCTTCACGCCGGTCTGCGCGTTGTTGTAAGCGACGCCTCCGAATTCGGTCCAGTCGAGTTCAATCGGAATGATGGCGAAGCCGTCGTAGGGAAGATCGTCGCTTACGGGTTTGAGGCGACGCGGAGTCCCCCAGATTTCCTGGGTGGGCATGTTGTCCCGGTACGAGGCGTAGGCCGTGTTTTGAAAGCTGAAGCTCTCGGTGTGCCACCGCATCGCTTCGCGAAAGTTCTGGCAGAAAGCCCTGGTACCGTCATCGTAAAGGCGGCGTGGAGGCATGGGGCTCCTCACGCCGGACGGTCCGGGTCCCCAGATGTACATGGGAGATTTGCGGTCCGAGGAAGGTCCGAAGCAGTAAACCTGGGGCAGGTCGCCCATGTGGTCACCGTGCAAATGGGTGAGGAAAAGTTTGTCCATCTTACGAAAGGCGATCCCCATCGATGTGTAGTTGGTTGACGACCCGGGGCCTATATCGAACATGATCGAGTCGGTCGCTCTGCCGTAGGGGTCATAGGTCTCGCTCGTTCCCGGCTGGCCGCTCGGCACCCACGGGCCAACTTCGACAAAGATGCTCATCTCCGCCTGTGCTCGGCGCGCCATCGGGATGGTCGAACCCATGAACGAGATGCGCATCTCATTGTTCTTGAGCGGCGTATAAAGGGCCAAAGGAGCCGAGTTCTTCAATTTGTTGAAATAGGAATACTCCTGCGAATCAGTTGCGTAATTCGCGTCGGGATAGCAGGACCCTTCTACCGAGCGCTGCGCGAAAGCGCGCTCTGCCCCGCGCCCCATTGCTAGAGCGCCGAGAGCCACGCCTGAGGTTTTCAAGGCCGCACGCCTGGATATCTTCATAACAATCCTCCTGAACTTCACTGAGATGCCGCGACCAGTCGCTAAGCCGGGGGATCGTCTTCACTTCGGTATGCCGCTGGAAGAGGGTGGCTTCGAAGCCTGCCGCAGTTGAATGGAGGAAATCGTAACGGCCTCGGCTGGACTTGTATGCAGGGGAATTCCCCCGCACCGTGTCCGGGATTTCCCGGACACGAGGAGAAGGCAAGGGTTAGCGGCTGTGCTTTTGCAGATGCTCGATGGCGTGGCGCCGAAGTTCGTGCATTCCGTTCAGGCTCAGCTTGACCAGGATTCGCTCGCAATACGATTCCACGGTGCGATTGCTAACCTGCATGGCGGTAGCGATTTCTGCGGTGCTCTCACCCCGGCCCAGCATCTCGTACACCTCGCGTTCCTGGACGCTCAGCCTAGTGAAAGCATCGCTGGGCGGTGTGAGATCCTGAGCGAGCGCGATAGCCGCCTCGGGGCTGACAAACCGGCGGCCGGCGGCAACGTCGCGGATCGCCTCCATCAACACCCGGTCCAATTCCAGCTTGGTGACATAGCCCAGGGCTCCGGCGGCAAAGGCGCTTTGCACGTGCGGCGCGTCGTTATGCATGGAGTAGACCAGCACTGGAATTCTGCGCTGATGCAAATCGGCGATCAGGGCCAAACCATCCTCCCCATTCAGCGACAAATCTACGATTGCGAGGCCGAGGTGATGATCCTTTACACGCTCCAAGGCCTCGGCCCGTCCACTCGCTTCGGCGCAAACGTCTATGCGCTCGGATTCCAACAGAAGTGCCAAGCCGTGGCGGACGGCGGGATGATCGTCCACCAGCAGCACACGCATGCGCGTGGCATCGGCCGCGGGCTCGGATTGCGTTGCCGGTTTCATGCGTGACGTCCTGCGGCCAGCGTCTCGGCGGGAACCGGTACGCGACATGTGATGCGAATGCCACCGTGAGGTGCGGGCGCTACCGTGAGTTCACCGGCCATGATATGCGCCCGGTAGGCCATAGTGCGCAGGCCCATGCCACCGGCGGGAAGCTCCTGCGGTAGCCCCGCTCCGTCGTCCTCAACGAGCAAGATCAACTCGCTGTCGCTGCGACGCAGTTCGATGACTATCCGATTCGCACGCGCGTGGCGGACCGCATTGCTCAAGGCCTCCTGGGCAATGCGATAGAGATGCTGCGCCATGGCGGGATCGGGCACTCGCACATCGCCCGCCGCGACAAACTCGCACCGCGCGGTCCCCATCTCCCGGATTCGTTTCGTGAGCGCCCTCAACGCCGGCGCCAACGCTTCGGGGTCTGGATCGAGTGGGCAGAGTCCCCGAGCGATGTTGCGCGCCTCCCCTATGCCGTCACTCAGCAGCGAGGAGATTGCCTGAAAGTCGTCGTCGAGCAGGGCTTCGCCGCTTTGCAGGCGCCGCCGCAGGACCTGGCAGTGCAACAGCGCGGCTGTCAGCTGTTGGCAGGCCCCGTCGTGCAATTCGAGGCCGAGGCGGCGGCGTTCTCCGTCACCGATGGCGGAAATTTCACGCTCGAGGCGCTGCCGCTCACCCATCTCATGTTCCATCGTTTGCTGCGCGGCCATGCGTGCCGTCAACGTTTCCAGGAAGAAATTATGAAATCGATCCAGCAGGACCATCAGCGTGAACAGAATCGCCGTCTCAGCCGCGATTTGCATCCAACCCGCACCCGGCGGCAGCGCCACTTGTGCGGGATCGATCGCCAACACCCGTACGGCATCGGGCTGCAGGCGCAGCAAGGGAGCCAATAGGACGATCCCGACGCTGGCTAAAACTGCCCGGCGGGCAGCCGGGACGCCAAGGAGCACCAACACGAAGATTGGCATCGTGGCTACCCCTGCTTGCGCGTATGGGCCGCGGGGATAGATGACATTCGCGACTGCCAAAGAGACGTACGCAGCAAAGAAGGCGACCTGCAGGCGCAACCGGTACTCGACCCGACGAAACAGGGCAGTGGCAGCGATGACAAGGTAAATCGCAGTTACGATGGCTTTCACCACCAGCCCCATCGCTGAGCCATAACCAAACATCTCGGCAAGAATTATTGGCAGATAAGCTATGGCCACCGCGATCAGAAGGACATTGGCGGCTTTGCGGCGCCACGCAGTGAGCGCGGCGTCGACGGCGGCGTTTTCCGGGCAAAGTTCAACGTCGCAGTTGGAGCCGTCGCGTGGATGAGCGCGTCTCGCCAGCGACACCGTGCACGCTCCCTCCTCGGCCAGAACCGGCCGCAGGTAGCTTGGAAGTAAGGGCTTTTAATGGCGATAGCATTATAGACCGACAGGTGCAAATGGCGGGTTGGTAGTAGTATGCTAAGCAGTCCTCCAAACCAGTGGGCTTGCAGCGCTCAAGTGAGAGGCTTCCATGCGTTTGAGAGCCACATTCCTCCTGCTATTTCTTCTTGGGGTCACTTGCGCCGCACAGCTTGCCGCACAGGCACTTTTTAAGGCTCAGATCGCTGAGGCACTCATCGAGGGCCGATCGCTACCCGTTCAAGTCGGCTTAGCGAACGCAACGGACCATGACGGAAAAACGAGTGTCGGCGACGCTGGGAGAGACTGTGCGTCGTTCACCGCCTGTAGTCAATTTTGTAGCGGTCAAAGCACCCAGAAGCCACAAGGATCAACAAGGATTGGCAGGTACACGGTATGCCATTCAATCAAAATCACTTATTGTCTATAAATTTCAATAGGGTTCCATAAACGGCCTGACCTGTTTTGGGAGCAGATGGAGTCCCCTCCACAAGTTACTTAGATTCAATACTTTACAAAGAGGCTGCGTTGGTATCTGTTGGTGTTTGTGGCTTTCCAGACATGCGATTGTGTAGGCTCTTCGCGGGATTTTGTGAAGAGGTCTTCGTGAATGGACTTTTGGCTTCTCATCCGAATCGCTTTTCGAGCGTTGGACGTAGCTCTCATCCCCTTGATTTGAAGGCAGATCGTTATTTGGCGAGACACAGCTGGTCCGCAACAATCACTCTTGGAGCGACTGCTCGCCCTAAACCATCAACGGGCCGGGGAGCGAGCAGATTCGCACGGGTAGAAGGCTGCGGACGGTTCAGATATATCAGCACTTTGGGAGATTATTTTTGCACCAGGATTGCGAAACCGGATGCGTAAATTCCGAACGACATGAAACCTCCATATCGAGTCAGTCGTGGCGGTTTGCGCCCGGCTCTGCCAACATGCCATCCGATGCGAGTAATCCGCTGCTCACACGGGCTTGGCTCGTTTGGCGGTTCGTGCTGGACTGGGTGCAGGGTCGAGGAGTTTGGGCCGTGATGAATTCTCCTCTGGTAACTTGTCGTGCAAAACCGCGTTGAGCAGCGACTTGTGAACCCGAATGCCGCCGTTGTAATCAATGTAGCCGAGCTTCCTGAAGCGATTCATGAAGAAGCTGACACGTGATCGAGTTGTACCGATCATCTCCGCAAGAGTGGTCTGCGTTACCGGTGGGATCTTTGCCTCCGGCTTACCCGGTTCACCATATTCCGCCATCATCAAGAGCGTCCGCGCCAAACGCCTTTCGCTGGAGTTGAATAGCTGATCGATGAGGTCGGCCTGGGTTCTCATGCCTCGAATCACGATGAACTTCACGAAAAAGGTGGAGAACTCATGTTCCGCCTGGAGGACGCGGAGTATTTCCGCCGTCGCGATCTTGAGTACCGTACAGGCGGTAATGGCTGAGGCCGTGACCGTTCGCAGCGTTCCCGCTCCGGCGATCGACTCCTCGCCAAAAAAATCCCCGGCGGCGAGCAGCGTAACCGTCGCTTCCTTGCCGTTCTTGGCAATGACGGTGAGCTTTGCTCGGCCAGTCTGAAGGTAAAACACAGAGTCGGCTGGGCCTCCCTGAGAAAAGAAAATCTGCTTTGCCGTGTAATTGCTGATGCTTCGTCCTGGTCCTTCGGCCGCGAGAAAAGCAGCGGTATCAAAGGGCTTCCTGGTTACTCTACCCATCTAGACGGCCTCTTCCTGGGTATGGTCTGGTCGCGGATAATCTTCATCAGTGCTGCGTGGGGGCGGCAACAGGGCCATCATTTCGTTCCAGAGCGCCCAATTCTCCTTAGGCGAAAAATAGCATTGCAACAGGTAATCGTCTGTTCCGTTTAGCACACTCGTTGCATCGATCGGACAGGCAACGAGAACCGGCCTCTCAGGGGTTGATCGAATGGGCGGGTCGCCAACTGGCCCTGAACCCTCTGAGAAGCGCGGCGGGAGTCACCAGAGGCAAAAGCTGGCTTGGCTGCAAGGTTTACCGGAACGAGATCGATGAGCGGGCCAAGACCCTGAAGCAGTGGGTGCGGCGCAAGAGTGGAAATCGGCAACTGGTGTGCTCGGGTTGCGGGCAGAGGGGCGGCAACCGGGCACGTCGAATGGGCGCAGATCCAAACCCGGCGCCGTCGATGCTGGAGACGGCTACTGGCCGCCTGGCAACGACTGAGGTCAATGTGGGACTGCGGCCACATACCACACTCACCGTTCCTAGTTGGCCGCCTTTGATCGAACCCGTGGAGTGGCCGAACCAGGAGGTCTCTCGGGGTTACGCTCTGTGAATTGATCGTGCAGAACCACATTGAGCAGCGACCTATGGACCCGGATGCGACCCTTGTATTCGATGAGGCCGAGCTTGCGAAAGCGATTCATGAAGAAGCTGACGCGGGACCGGGTGGTGCCGACCATCTCTGCCAGAGTCTCCTGACTGATAGGAGGAATCAAGGGTTCCGGTGACCCCGGCTCACCAAATTCGGCCAAGAGCAGGAGAATTCTCGCTAGACGCCTTTCGCTGGAGTCGAAAAGCTGCGCGACAAGATCGGCTTGGG
>Ga0187877_1004850_pt1 | contig 10125 bp, 12 predicted proteins | sample June2016WEW_17_1_3_FD_132430 | JGI IMG/M metagenome (GOLD analysis project Ga0187877, IMG submission 132430) | Peatland microbial communities from SPRUCE experiment site at the Marcell Experimental Forest, Minnesota, USA - June2016WEW_17_100 | ecosystem: Environmental > Terrestrial > Soil >... | reverse complement strand
TTACCTTCCACGTGCCGCGGCCCGACCCGAACCTGCCGGTGTCCACCAAACAGGCGACTTGCCGGACATGAAGCCAAGACGCTCACATAGGACGATGCAAGCTGAGACAGAGTCCGCTCCCCGCGAGGCCCCGGCGCCGGGGAAAATCCGGGTGGCGATCGTGGAGGATGACGCGAAATTACTGGCGACCTTGGGGCAGTTGATCGGCACCGATTCAGACTTCGAGTTCCTGGGCGGCTTTTCCACGACCACCTCCGCCCTGGCGGGCATTCCGCCACTCGACCCGGATATCGTTATCATGGACATCAACCTGCCGGACATCGACGGGGTCGAGTGTGTGAGGCGGTTGAAGGAGATTTGCCCGCGTCCGCAGGTCATGATGCTCACCGTCTATGAGGATGCCGACGCGGTGTTCCGCGCGTTGCGGGCGGGCGCGACAGGCTATTTGTTGAAACAGACGCCGTTCCACGAATTGCTGGCGGCCCTCCGGGAAATCCATCAGGGCGGTTCGCCCATGAGCGGAGATATTGCCCGGAAAGTGGTCCAGTCCTTCCAGGAAGGCGGCGCGCCCAATCCCGAAGTCGAGTCGCTCTCCCAGCGCGAGCGCGAGGTGCTTGAACTGGTTGCCCAAGGCTATCTCTTCAAGGAGGTCGCCGAAAAGCTGGCCATCAGCTTCGGCACGGTCCACACCTACAGCCGCCGCATCTACGAAAAACTTCACGTCCGTTCGCGCGCCCAGGCCGTCGCCAAGCTCAACCGGTAATGACCCGCGCCGTCGTCCGCCACGACTCCTGTATCCTTATTAGGGGACAATACAAGCGGTCGGGAGGTTGGTAAGGTTCCTGCAAATCTTGAACACGGTCGTCCGCAAGTGGGCCTTCGTGGTGCATGGTTCGTAAACAACAAATCGGCAACGTATATGAAGCAAAAACACTCTGCTCTCTTTCAGAGTATTCTCCTCACGGCCTGCCTGGGCGCCGCCCAGGTGCGCGCCGCGCAATCCTTCAGTCCAGGTTTCCTTAAATTGGAAGTCTATTGCAACTGCCCGGGATTCACCGTCGATGATTTGCGGGCATCCACCAATTATCCGGCAAAGCCGGCCGAGGTTCATTACGTGCCTCAGTTCGAAATACCTACCGCCAGGTATATCACCGGCAATGTCGGGGGTATGGCGGAGGGCGAAAGATTGAGCGGCTTCATCGTGCCTGACCAGACGACCAATTATCTGTTCTACCTGAGCGCCAACCTGGCTGGCGAACTCTGGCTGTCCACCGATGACAACCCCACGAACCTTCAATTGATCGCGACGGGCAGCAAGGATCATCCCGCGCGGAGCTATGATCTCAGCGGCCCTTCGGGCTCCATTCCGCTCGTCGCCGGCCAGCGGTATTATCTCGAGGCCCTCCAGAAGGCCGACCCTGCAATTGGAACTTACCCTGAAGAGTCGATGGCCGTCACCTGGACGCTGGATACCGCGCCACCGCCCCAGCCCGGGACGAATCCCATCTCCGGCCAGTTCCTGGGAGTTCTCATCGAGACGGACACAAATCGGCCCGCGGCGGTGACCAATTTGGTGGTCGACGCCGGCAACATTGGCTCTTCCTGGGTCTGGGCGGAATGGACCGCCCCGAGCGATCCCGGCAACACTAACCCGGTGGTCTCTTATGATCTCCGCTATTCCACCCAGACGATTACCTCCAACAATTGGGCAAATGCCACGCCAGTGGACACGCTCTTTTACTTCGGACAGCCCGCGGGCACCGCGCAGCGGTTCAAGGTGACCTCACTCGCTCAGAGCACCACCTATTACCTTGCCATTCGCTCGGAGGATGCGGCCGGCAATGTGTCGGACCTTTCCAACGTCGCCATGGGGACGACCATGACGGTCCCCCCCGGCGGCTTTAATGTCATCTGGGACCTCGAATTCAGCGCTGCCGGGGCCGATCCGACCGCCGCGGGCGACTGGGTAAACCGGTCAAGCCCCCTTCCTGCCGGAAGCACTTGGTCCGACCTCGTGACGAACGGCTGGCTGACCGTCGGCAATGGCTGGAATCCGATTTTGGACACCAGGCCCTATGATAATTTCGACACTCCGTTCATCGTCGAAGAGCGATGCAGATGTCTTGGCGTGGTCGATCCGCCCGATCCAAACGGATGGAGTGGCGCCAACTTCTTTGTCAACATGGATACGCGCAGCGATAATGCTTACAGCCAGTTCTCCTTCGGGCTGGCCTTGCTGGCCGATGGCACCCAGGCGCTGACTTTCAACAATGACGGCGCCCTGATCGCCACCTACCCCGGTCTGTCGCCCGACTTCCATGTCATCCGCGTGGAAGTGGATACTACCAACCAGCAGTTCACAACGTTTATCGATGCTACGAACATGGGGACCACGAGTTATACCCGGTACAAGACCGGCAATACCGCGCCCTACGCCACGATCCTCGGCTGGGCTTATGCTGCCCAGTGGGATTATGTTCGGATTGGCCTGCCCGTTGCTCCGCCGCCCCCGACGCTGCAGATCACCCGGACCGGTAGTAGTCTGGCCATCTCCTGGCCCGCTGCCGCAGCCGGCTATGCGTTGCAAATGACAACCAGCCTCTCGCCGGCGAGTTGGAGCAAAGCGGGTGACCCCACCGTGCAAGGTGCTATGAATGTGTTCACCACGACGATCGGGCCCGCCAACCACTTCTATCGCCTGATTCAATGAGTTCGTTTCCGACACGTGAAGCCGGACCCGCCCGCCGGCCCGGCTTCACCTTGATCGAATTGCTGGTGGTCATTGCCATCATCGCCATTTTGGCGGCCATGCTCCTGCCCGCCTTGACCAAGGCGAAAAGCCGGGCAAAGGGTGTCCTCTGCATGAGCAACTCGAGGCAGCTCATGACCGCTTGGCGCATGTACACGGAAGACAATCGCGATGTCTTGCTTTGGTCCTACGGCTCGAACTCGGCCGATGCGCCTTGCGTGTGGTCGGGCCCGGCGGGCTCCCCTTGGGACCTGGACGACAGCAATCCGGCTGTTCGGGGCAACTGGGATTATACCAACACGATCGAGAAGAGCTTGATGATGCCCTATTGTGGGAACGCGTATGGCATCTGGCATTGCCCGGCAGACACCTCCTACGGGCTCACCACCACGGGCGCGCGCGTGCCCCGCCCGCGCAGCATGTCCATGAGCAACTGGGTTGGCGGCAACGGAGATGACCCGCCTACTTATCACAACTGGAGCGCCGAAGCAAGCTGGCGGGTCTTCCGCCGGCTCTCCGACATGGTCCGGCCGGGGCCGGCGATGACCTTCGTCCTGCTGGACGAGCGTCAGGACAGCATCAATGACGGCTTCTTTGTCGTCCAGATGACCGGTTTTACGGGCAGCCCAAACGCTGCGGAAGAAGTCGTCGATTATCCCGCCAGCTATCACAATCAGGCCTGCGGTTTTGGTTTCGGGGACGGCCACTCCGAAATTCACAAGTGGACGACTCGGGCGATCATCAACCCGGCCCAGATCTCGACGGTCAGCACTCCCAACAGCCCGGACGTGTTCTGGCTGCAAAACCACTCGACCCGCATTCAGTAAAAGCGACTCATTTTGTCCTTTTGGTTGATGGTTGAAAAGCGGAGAGGCTGGCTGCCGGAGGTCAGGCTGACACGTGTTCTGGAACTGGCTGCACGTGTCCGGGAAGACATCATCGTGCCTGCCCTCACCAACGCGCTCAAGGATCCAGTGATCCAGGTGCGCAGGTCCATTGAGAGTGGCCTGTGGAGCATCGGGAAGTTAGCCGGAAAGAAGGCGGATGTGGTAATCCCGGTCCTCGTTGCCCAACTTGATCCCACCGACCCGAAAGAATTCGGAACGGTGTGCGTTTTACTGGGGACGTGGAGACCCGAGGCGAGATCCGCCTCGCCGGCCCTCTCGCCCCGGCTTGCCGACCAAGATTATGGCATACGTCGTGCCGCGACCAATGCCCTCGTGAAAATCGCCCCCGAAGCCGCCGCCAAGGATGGAGTAAAGCGAAGTCCTGAAGGCTAAGCGCCCCTTTGTCCTCAGGCAAAATCCTGGAAGCGGAGACGGGAGCCGGGCCCAGCCTTCGACAGCCGGACCCAGTCCCCATCCCCAAGAGGTTTTCTTATGCGGCCAATGGAGGTGGGCCTTTGAACGCAAGAAAGCGGGTAAAAGTCGTTTATGGCTTTTTAACGCCGCCGAGCCTTCTATTTATTTGGAGAGGCGACCAGGCTGTGGTCTGGTGTAATTGAAGAATGACTTATGCGCTTTACGCAACAAAGCTTGATCAGCGACCGAAGCGACACGGCGGACGGAATGCAGGTTGCCGGCCCGAACGAAGGATACGTCGTCAATGTCGCACTCGTTTATCAGGATGCCCTGACCCGGCAACGGGCTGAACAGGTGCGTGAGCAACTGGGAGAGGTGGTTGGCGAGGAGGCCATCCATTGCACGGAATGGAAGATCGGTGACCTCGAAGAACCGAGAGTCTATTCGGAAGGTGTCCGGGCCTTGGCGCGGGCCGATGTGATTGTGGTTTCACTTTATGAAGCAGAGCGATTTCCATCGGTGTTCTACCTGTGGGTTAACCTTTGGTTGCAAGTGCGTTCCGAGTTCCCGGGAGCATTGGTTGCTCTGGTCGTCCCGGGGAAGGAATCGAGGCTCGGAGCGAATGAAACGCGAAGGTACTTGCACGCGGTCGCCAGCCAAGGTCGCTTGGAGTTGTTGGAATCCAATCAGCCAGGCAGGCCAACTCGTGATCTCCGGGAACAGAGTTTTCAATGGTGCAAAGCCGCTTGAATGAGGTCTTGCCTCTTCCGTCCAACCTGCAACTGCGTCCTCAGTGTTCCAGCGCGCCCTGTTGACAAAACTCATACCCTCGCGGAATACGCGGAATCCCGAGCTTGGCCGCTTTTCTTTCCGCGTGTTCCGCGTGTTCCGCGGTTATCACTTCGGCTGCGGCTTCGCCGCGCTGGGAACTCTGCGGTTTCTTTGTCCGGCCCGGATTGGAAATTGAAAATTGAAAACTTGCAATTGTAAATTTTCAACCCGGCCTTCCGGCCTTGTCCCTGACGCCCTGGCGGGCGCGGGGGTGGTATTGGCGGTGGACGTCGCGGAGGCGGGTGCCGGCGACATGGGTATAGATTTCGGTGGTGGCGATGCTGGCGTGGCCGAGCAACTCCTGGATGACGCGCAGGTCGGCGCCGTGTTCGAGCAGGTGGGTGGCAAAACTGTGGCGGAGCATGTGGGGAGTCACGTTGCGGGCAATGCCGGCGCGGCGGGCGCGTTGCTTGATGCGCAGCCAGAGCGTAACCGGGGCAAAGGGGGTGCCGCGTTTGGTGAGAAACACCGTGGCCGGCGAACGGGCGGTGACCAGCTTGGGCCTGCCGGCCTCAAGAAACCGCCGGATGGCACCGACCGCCTGGCGGCCCAGCGGGACCACCCGCTCCTTGTTGCCCTTGCCGATGACATTGACAAAGCCGGCCTCCAAATGGAGTTGCTCGAGCCGAATCTGACGCAACTCCGCCAGGCGAAGGCCGGAGGCGTAAGCCAGTTCGAGCACCGCCTGGTCGCACAGGCACTGCGGCGTTTCGGGCGTCTCGGGCGCCAGCAGCTTGTCGATCTCCCGGTCGCTCAGCGCCTTAGGCAGGCGTTTCCAACGGCGCGGCAAAGAGAGGTTCTCGGCGGTATTGGCGGGCAGCAGCTTCTCGTTTTCAGCATAACGGTAAAAGGAACGCAACGCCGCGATTTCCAGATAGACGCTCTCGCTGCTCAGCCGCCGGGCGGGATTCCCGGACGCGCCGCCGCCCCCGGCGCCCGGGGGATTGTCCTTGCCTTTGGGGCCGCCAGGCGGGCCGGTCAGGGCCCGTTCCCGCTCGTGCTGCAGGAAGGCCATCAAGTGCCGCAGTTCGACCGATTTCCAATCCGAAATCCCCTGCCGGGCGGCCCAGGCCACGAATTTATTCAACAGAGCGGCGTAGGTCCGCTGGGTGTGTTCGGCCTGCCCGCGTTCGTGGCGGAGGTATTGCAGAAAATCTTCAACCAAGGTCTGCATAGGGGCGAGGGGCGGGTGTCGAGGGGCGACAGGGCTGCATCAAGCTCGCTGCGTGATGCAGCACTGGGGTGTCGGCTGTCGAGGGACGGCACTTCGTTGCCTCGACACTCGACACTCGACACTCGACACTCGACACTCGACACTCGACACTCGAAGCTTGCGTCTGGACACTTTTGAACTGCGGTGTAACAACATTGGTCACTTGGTGGTGGCCCGAAATGGGCTGCGGGCAGCGAGGCCGGGCAACTCGCCTTCGCAAAAGGTCCGCCGGTACTCCTCGGCTTCCAGCAAGTGCTCGGCAGGCTGGGATTCCCCCCGGGCAACCAGGTATTTGAGCTCCTCGAGATCGGCCGACCATCGGAGGCCGTTGAAGAATTGGGCGCCGCTGAACTGGGTCTTGTAGAGGGCGCTCTGCCGGTAGCAGGAGCCGAGGTAAAGGAACCCGAAGCCGCGTCGGGCAAACTCGGCCACCGCCCAGGTCATCATAAACATGCCCAGGTTCCGGCTAAAGTAGGCCAAGTCGTAAAAGGCATAATAATAATAAGCGATTGCCGGCGGTTCCAGATAGAGTGTCACCGTGCCGAGCTCGGCTCCCGTCCGGGCGTCGGTGAAGAGCAGCAGGTGCGAAATGATCCGGCCTTGGAACAGGGCATCCAGACGTTCGCAGGACATTACGTCTTTGCCAAATTTCGCGTCGGCGTAGGTCTTGTAGAACTCACGCCGCCGGGGGGTGTAATCGAACTCCGCGCGCGGGATGAGCGCGGCGCCAAAGCCCTGGCCCTTGCGCAGGATGCGGCGGTTCTCGGAGGATGGGCGAAACTCCGCCAGGGCCACACGCACCTGGCGGCAGAGGTAAAACCGCTCCAGGTTGCGCGAGGAGGGCAGAAAACCGCTGTTGAAGAGGTCCGCCGGCCTTTCGCCCGGCTCGGGAAACGCCCACACGGCGTATGGAAAAATGTAGTGCCCGTAATCGGGGGCGGCCTCGGAGAAGAGCAGTTTCACGGTTGATTCCGGTAGATTCGGGGCAATCGGCCTCGCCAGCCGCTCAGCACATCGTAGGAGACTGAGTTTTTGAGTTTGGCGATTTCATGCACAGAGATTTCCTCCTGGCCCTGGCGGCCCATCAGGACCGCCTCGTCCCAGAGTTGGGCCTCGGGCACGCCGGTGATATCGACCGTCAAGGCGTCCATGGCAGTTCCGCCCACCAGGGGCGCGCGCCGTCCGTGGATGAGGGCGAAGCCCTGGTTGCGCACTCGTGGGAAGCCATCCCCGTAGCCCAGCGGCAGCACGCCAATACGGCGCGGGGAGGGGGCGACATAGCGCATGCCGTAACCGACGCTCTCGCCCGGTTGGAGTTGCTGGATAGCGGCGATGCGCGCCTTGAGGGTCATGACCGGTTCAATACCGGGGATGCGCCGGCACACCGCCGAAGGGAACACGCCCAGCGGCAGGATGCCCAGCCGGACCATGTCGAAATGGGCCTGCGGCAGGTCCAGGAAACCGCCGCTGTTGCAGAGGTGACGCCACTTGACCGGGAGACCGCGTTGGGCCAAGGCGCCCAGGGCCTCCTCGAAACGGGCCAGTTGCACCAGGGCGAAGGTCTTGTCGGTCTCATCGGACTGGGCGAAGTGGCTGAGCGCGCCTTCCAGGATGAGCGAAGGAGTCGAGTCGATGAGCGCGGCCAGGGAAGCCGCTTTGTCCCAGCGCACACCATACCGGTTCATGCCGGTATTGATCTTGATGTGCACCGGGGCGCGTTTGCCTGCGCGGGCGGCCAGGTGTCCGAGCCTCGCCGCGGTGCAGGGTTCGCTGACGCAGCAAGTGAGGTCATGGGCGACACACCACGGCAACTCCCCTTCCTGGCGGTCGCCCAGCAGCAGCAACCGCGCCCGGATGCCCGCATCGCGGAGCCGCATCGCCTCCTCGATGGTGCTCAAGGCCAGGAACCTGGCGCCGCACGTCAAGGCCACCCGGGCGGCGGGCAACGCCCCGTGGCCGTAGGCCTCGTCCTTGACCACGGACAGCACCTCGACTTGGCTGGGCTTGTGCTGGTTGATGAGCTCGAAATTCCGCCGCAGCCGTTTCAGGTCGATTTCAATCCATGCCGGCCGAGTCGACAAAAGACAATCGGCCCGAGCCGCCCGTTCGCTGGCAGACTCTCCCCGAGGACAGATGGCATCCCAATCCTCGAGGGCCGGAGGGGGCGGAGCCGGTGGAGCGGAAGTCTCGTCAGAAACAACGTTCATCTGTGCGTCATACTTCATAAGCGGGATTTTGGAGGGCTCTACTTCGACCATGTTACATTAGGCCAAACAGAGGTGGAGGACGCAGGTCGCTGGGGCGGGCTTGGCCGCTGTCCCGAAGGGACGGTTGAAAACCACGACTCTTTTCAGTCGTCCCTTCGGGACGAGTGCCCTCTTTCTGGCCTCCCCGGCGTTGAAACGCCGGGCTATTGTCGAGTGTCCCTCCGGGACACCCCACCCCGGCATTCAGTTTGGTTCCGAGGAAATTTAACATCGTCGAACTACTCCGAGCCGGGCGGCCACAAGCTGCGCCCGATATCAGGCCGGAAGTAGCTGCCCAGGCTTCGGATTTTTCGGATATTGTCATAAGCCCTGTCGATGGCCTCGTCCAGGGAAGCGCCCAAGGCGATGACATCGGCCAGGCGGTGTCCGGTGGCCAGCAGCCCGCCGTTGCCGTCGGCGGCCACTTCGTTCCACCACACGTCGCAATCCAGAGGTCCGGTGACTTCCACCGGCACGCGCGGCCCCTGGATTTGGATGTAGGGGTAGCCGTAGCCGGCCAGGGTAATGGAACAGCCGAAGTTGAGCCCGCTGACGAATCGCGGGGCGGGCCTCTGGTTCTGCCCGGTGGCCAGCAAGGTTTCGATGGGGTTTGCCAGCAAGCGCAGGAGCATGGCGCCGGAGGTGACGCCGATGCGGATATTGTATTCGATGACATGCCACCTGGCTTTGGAGCGGACGGCGGTCACCTGGATGGGGCCATGGTAATCCACTTGGCGGAACCAGGGGAGCAACGGGTGCAACAGTTCGCGCGCCAAACCGTACTTGTCGGCAGGGTCTTTCTCCACCAGCCCGCCCAGGGGGGCGCCGGCGATGATGCCGAGGTTGCCGGCGAAGGCGCGTTTGTATTCCTGATTGGTTACCAGGGAACAAATCTCCCCGCCGCTGACCAGGGCGATGTGGCCGGCCTCGCAACGGCCCAGGTATTCCTGGAGGAACACGCCTTCGGCATAATCGATGTCCCGGAGCCAGGAACGGGTGTCCGCCGCCGACTCGCAGACGATGGTGTGAATCGGGCTGGTGGGCGAACAGAAGGGATTCTTGATGACAAAAGGCAAAGGATGCGCTTCGAGGATTTCTTCGGCTTCGAGGCGGTTGCGCGCCAGATGGGCCTGCGCAAAGGGGATGTGGAAGTCGCGACAGAGCCGGCGCGCCAGGTCGCGTTCGCGTTCGATGCGCAGGCCTTGGCGGGTTGGGGAGAGAATGGGGATTTTCAGGGCCAGCAATTCCTCGGACCAGGGGGCTGGGCCCAGTCAATGGACATTGGCACCACCAGGTCCACCCCTTGTTCCTCGAGCAACGGACAGGGCGAGGGAAATTGCTCGGGCGGGTAGGTGGGACCTGCCAGGGAGGGCGGGTAGCGCCCGTAACTGCGCGTCAGATAAGTCGAAACCTTGGCTCCGGCCTGTTCGAGGATTTGGGCGGTGCTATGGGCGAAGCTGCCAACGCCCAGGACCATGACCGAGGGCGGCCGGCCAGCCCGCGCGCGCCGGGCGGCCACTCTCAGGCCGGGACGCGGCGCTCCAACTTCGCGCCAAGGGGTTTTGCGCTCCCGTTTGATCCTCTGACGACCGTTCATCTTGGTGCTACAGGTTAGCGGTTCGAGCCGCCGCAGGGCAAGGCTTTAGAGGGGCCGGCGGTTGCGCGTCAGGGTTGCCCTAAACTATGGCTGCAGAGGGAGACCCGAAGGCTGAGATCGCAACGCTTTCGTGCATTGGCTCTGCGCTCAATACTGAGGCCACAGGCGCTTCCGGGTCACGCAGCCAC
>Ga0187877_1004848_pt1 | contig 10126 bp, 11 predicted proteins | sample June2016WEW_17_1_3_FD_132430 | JGI IMG/M metagenome (GOLD analysis project Ga0187877, IMG submission 132430) | Peatland microbial communities from SPRUCE experiment site at the Marcell Experimental Forest, Minnesota, USA - June2016WEW_17_100 | ecosystem: Environmental > Terrestrial > Soil >... | reverse complement strand
CTTTGGAGCGGTTTTGCGCCAATCATCCGCGATAAGAACCGTGTGCGCTAATGAGCGCCCGCACGGGTCCGTGCGGGGGGTGCCGGGCAACCGGCATCCCTACCGCGACCCCTTTGTTTTCCCGGACCGCATTTCCTGCGAAAACCAAAGCACACTCCCTTTTCATGCCGCGCACCCGTGCGGGCGTGCGATAGTGGGGGACGTGATAGGGACTTTGCACCGGGCCAGGTCGTTGGCCCTATTATTGGCGGTGCCGCTGTTGGCGAACGCCGCCGCTCCGATGCATGTCAAATGGGAAGGACTCACGGTGGTGGTCGGCAAGACGGTGTCCATCGCCATGCCGGGAGGCGCGGCCATAACCGGCAAAGTAACCGCTGTGGAAGCGGACGCGCTGGCGGTGGATGTAAAGAAGACCTCGGACCGCACGGCCTACCCAAAGGGTGTGGTGCGCGTGCCCCGCGCGACGCTACACCGGTTCGAGATGCAGACCAAAGGCAAGGTGGGCCGAAGCGTGGCTACACCGATGGGCCTTCTCGTGGGAGCCGGGGCAGGGGTGGGCGCCTGGATCGGCATTCAAGGCGGCATTCTCAACAATGATAATCCGACGGGGGCCACCGTGGCACTCATCGGGATCACGGCCGCCGGCACCGTGGGCGGCTATTTCATCGGCAATTCAGTGGACAAACACTGGACGCCCGTCGAGATCCTGCCGTGACCACCGCTCCCTAACGGTCGCGGCTCGGATCGGAGGCGTACCGCCGCGCCATCTCTTCCAGCGGGATGGGCGCGTAGTCCCCGGCGTGGCCGGCCTGGCCGAATTGTGTCATGCGCTCGGCCACCACTTTCTTCATGGCCTCGCGCGCGGGCTTGAGGTAGTCGCGCGGATCGAACTTCTCCGGCGTCTCCCAGAGGACCCTGCGGATGGCGCCCGTGATGGCCAGGCGGTTGTCGGTATCGACGTTGACTTTGCGCACCCCGTTCTTGATGCCGAGTTGGATCTCCTCCACCGGCACGCCCCACGTGGGCCTCAGCTTGCCGCCGTACTGGTTGATGATGTCTTGCAATGCCTTGGGCACGCTGGAGGAGCCGTGCATCACCAGGTGGACGTTGGGCAGTTTGTTGTGGATCTCGATCAGCCGCGCCATCTTGAGCGTCTCACCGGTGGGCTTACTGCTGAACTTGTAAGCGCCGTGACTGGTGCCGATGGCGATGGCCAGGGCGTCCAGGCCGGTGAGCTTGACAAACTCCACCGCCTGGTCGGGATCGGTGAGGTGGCTGAGGCCGTCCAGGCCCGCGCCATGGCCGTCTTCGATGCCGCCAAGGCAGCCGATCTCGCCTTCCACGGTGATGCCCTTGGCGTGCGCCATCTTCACCACCTGGCGCGTGGCGTCCACGTTGTATTCGAAAGTGGAGGGGGTCTTGCCGTCGGGATTCAGGGAGCCATCCATCATCACGCTGGTGAAGCCCATATCGATGGCGCTCTTGCAGGTCTCGACGCTGTTGCCGTGGTCGAGATGCAGAACCGTGGGGATTTCCGGGTAGAGTTCCGTGGCCGCCATCATCAGGTGATACAGAAAACGGTCCTGCGAGTACTGGCGCGCGCCGCGGCTGGCCTGGACGATGACCGGCGACTTGGTTTCCCGGGCCGCCTCCATGATCGACTGGATCTGTTCCATGTTGTTGACGTTGAACGCGCCAACCCCGTAGCCGCCCTTGGCCGCTTCATCCAGCAACTGCCGCATCGACACTAATGGCATATGATTGCTCCTTGGATTGCGTTAATTTTCACGCTAGCATGATTGCGCGAAAGGGGGCAAGACGCGTAAGTTGGAATCGATGGTACTTCATCCGCTTGCAGGCAAACCTCCCGAGCGATCCATGCTCGTCAATGTCCCCCGGCTGGTGACAGCCTACTACACGGAGCATCCGGACGTGTCCGTGGCTTCCCAAAAGGTGAGTTTCGGCACCTCGGGGCACCGCGGATCGTCGTTCGAATGCTCGTTCAATCAGGACCATATCCTGGCCATCACCCAGGCGATCTGCCAGTACCGGCGAGAGGGCGGCGTGGACGGGCCGCTGTTTCTGGCGAAGGATACGCACGCGCTCTCCGAGCCGGCATTCGCCACCGCGCTCGAGGTGCTGGCCGGCAACGACGTGGACGTGATGACCGATCGGGCCTGGGGTTTCACGCCGACCCCGGCGCTCTCGCACGCCATCCTTACCCACAATCGGGGCCTTCAGACGGGACTGGCCGATGGCATCGTGATTACGCCCTCGCACAATCCGCCGGAGGATGGCGGCATCAAGTACAACCCGCCTCAGGGCGGTCCGGCCGATACCAGCGCTACCCGATGGATCGAGGACCGCGCCAACCAGATCCTCGCCGGCGGGTTGAGCGAGGTGCGCCGCTGCGGCTACACGCGGGCGCTGGCGGCTCCGACCACGCACCGCCACGACTACATTTCGGAATACGTGAACGACCTCGCATCGGTGGTGGACATGGAAGCGGTGCGCGCCGCGGGCCTCTCGCTCTGCGCCGATCCGCTGGGCGGCGCGGGCGTCGCCTACTGGGGCCGCATCGCCGAGCAGTACGGATTTTCGCTCACCGTGGTGCACGACCACGTGGACCCCACCTTCAGTTTTATGACCGTCGATTGGGACGGCAAGATCCGGATGGATTGCTCTTCGCCTTATGCCATGGCGGGGCTGATCGCCCAGAAGGACAAATTCGACGTCGCGTTCGCCTGCGACACCGACCACGACCGCCATGGAGTGGTGACACGGAGCGCGGGCCTGCTCAATCCCAATCACTACCTTTGCGCGGCCATTTCGTACCTTTTCCTGAACCGGCCGGACTGGCGCGCGGAAGCCGGGGTCGGCAAGACGATGGTTTCGAGCAGCCTGATCGACCGTGTGGCCAAACACCTGGGGCGCCGGCTGTGGGAGGTGCCCGTGGGGTTCAAGTGGTTTGTGGACGGCCTGCTGGACGGGTCGCTGGGGCTCGGCGGCGAGGAAAGCGCGGGCGCGTCGTTTCTGCGTCGCGATGGCGCGGTCTGGACCACCGATAAGGACGGCATCATCATGGGGCTGCTGGCGGCCGAGATGCTGGCGCGCACCGGCCAGGACCCCGGGGAAATCTACGGCGCTCTGACCGGGCAATTCGGCGCGCCGGTCTACGAGCGCATCGACGCGCCCGCCACCCCGGAGCAGAAGGCCGTATTGCAGCGGCTCTCGCCCCAGCAGGTGAGCGCGCGCGAACTGGCGGGAGATCCCATCGAGGCCATGCTCACGGCCGCGCCCGGCAACGGCGCTCCGCTCGAAGGGCTGAAGGTGGTGACCAGGCGCGGATGGTTTGCGGCGCGGCCTTCGGGAACCGAGGACGTCTACAAGCTGTATGCGGAGAGCTTCGCGGGCCAGGACCATTTGCGGAAAATCCAGCAGGAGGCGCAGGAACTGATCTCGCGGACGTTCGCGGGGGCGCGCTAGCCCGTATCTTTCCAGTTCCACCACTTCAGCAGCTCGGGATCGTGCTTCGACTCCGATGCGAAATAGACAGCGCATCGGAATACATAGAGAACGCAGCGATCCACGCGTCCGCCCACTTCCCGGCAGAGTTCAGCGTAAAGAGACTCGGCGTTTCGACCTCTGAGTTCCGCCACCTCCCGGACCCCCAGAAGACAAAGATCGGCGGCTATCGACGGTCCCACTCCCGGGATGCGAGACAGCCTGGCGATGGCGGATGCGGGCGCCGTCCGCCGTCGCACCTCCCATGCGCCGGCGGTTTCGACGGGCGGCGTTGTGACGCGATATTTTCTGTGAGACATTGCAGGCGTTCCAAGTCCAGTATGCCTCACACGCGGCAGCCCGCGTGAGATGACAGCCTCGCGTCGCTCGTGGGTAGCGCCAGCGCTACGGCGCCGGTTGCGCCCGCCCTCCGGGTGTTGTCTACTTCTATTGTGGGCATGAAAGTCCTGGCTGTCTTTTTTTGCGCCGGCGCGTGCCTGGCGCAGCAATACGAAATCGGAGGCGCCTTCGGGTACGGCGTCTATACCGACGGCAGCGTGATTTCGCCGGGTGGAACAGCCACCGCCGGAATCCGCGACCGCTTCGCCACGGGCGTGGTGTTTTGCGAAAACCTCTTCGAACACGTCTCGGGAGAGATGCGCTATCTCTACCACGATGGCGACCCGTTCCTTTCCACGGGCGCCGTCAGAGGCAATATCCAGGGCCAGTCGCACGCCTTTAACTACGACGTGTTGTTTCAGGCGCGCGGCCGGAAGGCGCGCATCCGCCCCTACTTCGCGGTGGGAGTCGGCGCCAAATACTACGTGACTACCGGTCCGGCGCCGGTGCCGCAACCCATGCCCAAGATCGCGGGCCTCGTCGCTACGAACCAATGGAGGGCCCTCGTCACCGGCGGCGGCGGCGTGAAGGTCCGCGTGACCGGCCACATCCTGGTGCGCGCCGATTTTCGCGATTACGTCACGGCATTTCCGACGCGCTTGATCGTGCCGGCGGCCAACGGCACCGACAAGGGCATCTTCCACCAGTTCACGCCGCTGTTTGGAGTGAGCTACGTGTTCTGATGGCGGCCATGCTCCGGCGCCGCGTGACGGCATGGGCAGCGCCCCTGTTGTTCGCGGCCCCTCTCTTGGCGCAGCTTGACGCCGAGGCATGTTTCCGGCTTTATTACGGCGCGGGCGTCAAGCGCGATCTCACGCGCGCCCGAGCCTGTTTCGAAAAGGAAGTGCCCCGGCGCGCCTGCAATGAGCCCCCCTTCCACCTGGACCGTCTTTACCTGGCGGTGATGTGCCTCGACGCGCAGGGAGGCGCGGCAGCCCTGGACAAGGCGCGCGCGTTGCTTTCCGACTGCTTCAACGATGCGGACATCGCGGAGCTCCACCAGCGCATCGCGGCCCGGGAGAGCGCTCCGCCGGGGCAGGCGGGCAAGCTGGATTTCTGCGGATCTCTGGCAGGGACCACCAACGCCGGCATGTCGTGCAGCGCGCTCGCCTCCCTGAGAATCGACACGGCGCTGGGGGCGCTGGAGAAGAGCGTGCTCGCGCGTCTCGACCCGCAAGGGCGCGAACTCTACCGCAAGTGGAAGGATGCCGGCGATAAGTTCGCCCAAGCCGACGCAGCGGCAATCTTCGAATCCATCAGCCCGGGCGCGCTTGCCCCGGCGGCCTCCAACGATCGCGTCAACGAAGTCCGTGCCCAGCGGGTGCGGGATTTGCGGGAACTGTTTCGATACCGGGTTCATCCCAAGAACAACGCTGCTGCATTGGCCGAGGCCGTGCGCGCCTTGCGGGAGCGCTACCGGCAACAGCTTGAACGGGACGCGCGGGCCAAGGTGCGGGAACTCACCGAGAGGGCGCAGGAGGCGTGGATGGCGTACCGGGATGCCACGCCCGCTTTCTACTGCGAGGCGCTCAAGTTGGGCGACTGCCGCGCCGTGGCGACGGACCTGTTCACCATCCTGACCGGGCGCCGCATCGACGACCTCACCCCCAAGCACTGAGCGCGGGGGCATCGCCCGGCGCAACCCTCCACCCGGGGCCGGTCGCTCAGTCGCTGAAGATGTGCCGGGCCAGCGAGGGAAGGTGATGGATCTGGTTCGCCCAATCGGCCGGCGACGACGCCGGCCAGACCAATAAGATCGCGTCGATTACATCGCGGATGACCGCGTCCTGCGGCGCCAGGAACACTCCCGGGCTACGCTTGCCCTTGTTCAGAGAACGCACGAAATGAACAGGCATGGTGCTCGCGTCGTGAGACACGAGAATACGGCCTTGATTCGCGGCAAGGTCCAGCACGGCGCGATCGGACATTCCCTCCAACCCGGCCTCGGCAGCGCTCAGAAAGTCGAGGGCAGGTTCGCGAAGGCGAATTCCGTCGACCAGCGCCTGATTCAGATCGGCATCCGCCAGGAAACGGATGCTCACGATTCCTTGTCGCTCATCGCCTGGCGCGCCCGCTCCAGTTTCGCCCAGAGTTCGGGGTTCGCTTCGCTCAGGGGAATCGTCGAGCTCTCGAAGCTTCGCCGCTTCGCCTCGAGGTAACGATCCACAGCCGTTTGGTGATCCAGGTAGTAGGCGACTGCTCCGTAGATCTGTGAGAGCTTCAGGAGTGGATACTCGGCCTGTATCGTCTCGGGCGAATTGCCGCGCTGGAACGAGTACACCACGGAGTCCAGCGAAACACGGGTATCCGCGAGGTAGTATCCACCGTTCCGCTGTTCAATGTACTCTCCTGTCATCGCATCCTCACACTTTCTAGTGTCGCGCCAATGCCCAACGGGTTCAAGTGGGCCTCGCGCTGCTGCACCCGCCGGTTCCGGCGCCTACATGTACATGCCGCCGTTGACCGCCAGTACGTGGCCGGTGATGTAGCTGGCGTCGTCGCTCACCAGGAACTTCACCGCGTTGGCGACGTCCGCTATCGTTCCGGCCCGGCCCAGCGGAATCGACGCCAGGTATTTCTGCTTCACTGCCTCCGGCAGAACCTTGGTCATGTCCGTCTCGATATACCCCGGCGCAACCGCGTTCACGGTGATGCCGCGGCTGCCCATCTCCTGCGCCAGTGCCTTGGTCAACCCGATCAGGGCCGCCTTCGAGGCTACGTAATTCGCCTGCCCCGGGCTGCCGGCCTGACCCACCACGGAGGAAATATTGACGATGCGCCCCCAGCGGTTTTTCATCATGCCGGGAAGCGCCTGCTGGGCGGCCAGGAACGCGCCGCTGAGGTTGATCTTGAGCACCAGGTCCCAGTCGGCGGGCCTCATGCGCACGGCCAGACCGTCGCGCGTGATGCCGGCGTTATTCACCAGAACGTCGACGCGGCCCTTCGCCGCCAGCACCTGGCCGAAACCTTCTTTGACGGATTCTGGCGAGCCGATGTCCAGGTTCAAAGTCATCGCCTCTCCGCCGCCGGAGCGAATCTCCCCGGCCACCAGTTCATTGTTCTCGACTTCGGGCGAAGCCACCACAATGTAGAAGCCCTCACGGCAGAGGGACAGGGCTATCGCCCGGCCGATTCCGCGGCTCGAGCCGGTGACAAACGCAACTCGGTTGGACATTCCTTCAATGATAACTTATGGCCGGCCGGGGACCGCCCGCTTCACCGCGGCTACCAGGCCGGGGTATGGGTCGACGGCCTTCCCCTTCCACCACAGCTTTTCCGGCCCCAACTCGAAGATCGCAAAATGCAGGTGCGGCGCGCGCGCGTCCGCATTTCCCGTCGATCCCACAAAACCGATGACGTCCCCACGCTCGACCCGCATTCCCTCACGCAACCCTGCCACGTACCCGTCCAAGTGCGCGTAGTAGTAGCAATACACTTCCATTTCGTCGAACTGGTATATCGTATTGCCGCCCGGTTTGCTGAAGAAAAGTTTGCGGACGGTTCCGGATACCACCGCGCGCACCGGCGTCCCTCGTGGCTCTGGAATGTCGATCGCCTCATGCGGATGTCCGTTGTGAATCTCTTGGAACATGTCCCGCAGATTCGCGAGGGCGAGTCCGCGGATGGGCGGAGTCATCTCGAGAATGGAAGAGGTTGCGCCAACAGCGAGAAACACTGAGAAAAGCCCGGCAATCGAAACGCAGGGCCTCAAAGCTATTCCTCCAGGACGACCGGTGTGCCCCGTCGAACCATGTGCGACAGAGAATCCACATCCCAGTTCGTCATCCGGATGCACCCGGCCGATTCGCCGTGCCGCACGTGGCCCGGATCCGGCGTCCCATGGATACCATAATGTGCTATCGAGAGGCCGATCCACGCTGCGCCGGCGGGACTGTTCGGACCCGGCGGGAGCACTGCCTTCGCGGCTTTCGGGTCCGAGTTCCAGAAGTGCTCCGGGTCGTAGTTGTACCACGGATAGTGCAGAACGCTCGTGATGGTCCAATGACCAATCGGCAGCGAATCGTGCGAGTCGCCAATCGTGGCCGGATACTGCGCCAGTTCCCTGTCGCCGGCGCCGTAGGCGATTACGGTGCGTTTGGACTTCGACACCACCACGCGTAGCGCCAGGCGCACCGCGGCGCGCCGCACATTCGGTACGGTGATTTGCTCCCCGGCCGTGTCCAGTTTCTTGCCGGGATTCAACTCGGCCAGCAGCTTCGGCGAGCTGTGGAACCTCTCGCCCAGTCCTTCCTCCGGGGTTTCGAAGCCAAGCCACTTCATCTTCGCCTTTTCCTGGACGTCGGCCGGTAATGGCAGGAACGGACCTTTCTCATCCGCTTGGGTAATCGTGTAGGTCAACAGCAGAGGGCCGGCGTCGCTATCGAGCAGGCGCCACATCTCCGCATCGATTGTGCCGGTCGGCTTCAGACCGTGGTTTTCCTGATATCCCTTGACCGCAATCCCGAGATCGTCGCCGTAGACACCGTCAATCTCGCCCGGCGAGAACCTGGCACGGTCCAGGAGAATCTGACCCCGCACCACTCTTGGCCCGGTCGCTCCCGGCCCCACCGCGCCGGCCTTCGTTGAGTCCTCTATTTCGCTGGCGGCAGGACTCCGGGCGACCGGCACACCAGCGCGGCTTTTCGCCTGTCCGGCTGCGCCCACCCAGGCCAGCGCCAGAATCGAGGCAGTCACCGTCAATAGACAAGTTGCGCGCATACCGAAGAGCGGGCACTTTGCGGGCCGTTCCCAAAGCCCTGGTGTTTTCGCCTGCATGCCTGCTTGCGCGCGGCAGTTCTTGCCTGCCGGACGGCAGGACTTGCACATGACCAGCCCGAAGGCCAGCGCGGCAAAAAAACCCGGCGGGAGGTTTTCGTCCCGCCGGGCCGCGTCGTTCAGGTTTGACCCTGTATTGGTAACTTCCTGGTCCCCTTCTCGACGGGGTCGGGGTCTCCACCACTATATCACTGAATCGTGGCTTTGTTGATGTAGTCCAGCCGCGCAAAATGGTTCTCGAGGTAGGCGTTGCCCTGCACTTCGATTTCGGACGGATCGGGGCCCTGCCCGCGCGGCGCCATTTCACCGTAGCTGCTATACAGCCTCTCCACCGTGTCCATCCCGGAGATCACCTTGCCGATGGGCGCGAAGCCCTGCTTATCCAGGGCCTTGTTGTCCTTCAGGTTGATGAACAACTGGGTGGAGCGGCTGTTCGGCCCCAAGTGGGCGTACGTCAGCGTGCCCTTGACGTTGCTCTGCTTCACCGGGTCGTCGGGCAGGTTGGTGTTGGCCCATAGCCGGTTGAGTTGCGGATCGCCGCTGATGCCGAACTGCACCACGAAATTGCGCACCACGCGGAAAAAGCGGTTGCCGTCGTAGAAACCGGTCTTCACCAGCGCATAGAAATGGTCCGCGCCGCGCGGCGCCCAGTCGCGGCGCACTTCCATCGCCACCGGCCCTTTGGAAGTGTCCAGGTTCACCTGGAACACGTCCGGAACCCGCTCGTCTTTCGCGGCGGCGGGTGCCTCCGCCTTCTTGCTCTCGTTGGGCGGCGAACACGCCGCCCACATCAGGCACAGAGCCGCGCCCAGTGCCATCCCCCGCCTTCTTGGCATGGTTACGACCCCATCACGGCGTGCGCCCGCTCGTAGTTCCGCACGTGGGCGGCCATCATGCAATCGGCCAGGCGGATATGGTCCCGCAGCCAGCCGGAAAAGAACTCCAGCAGTAACAGCGCCGCCCGTCTCTCGCCGCCCTCGATGCGCGGCGCGAACTCATTCACCCTCTTGCGCACGGTGTCATGTTGCCTTTTGTGCCACGCCGAGGCAAGGTACTGCGTGGAACGCATCAGGCGCTCCTCGTGCGCAAAATGGTCTTCTCCGCGGGCCATCAATTCCCGCAGAATGGCCTGTGCCCGGTCCGCTGGCGCGCCTCCCACAACCGCCTGGTGCAGCTCGTCCGCCAGCCGGAATATGTCTTTGTGTTCGGCGTCGATTTCAGGGATGAAAACCGCGTGCATCTTGCTCCACTTGAAAAGTCGCACAATCAACCTCCCAGGTACTCCGTCCATTCTACCGCTGTTTCGGAGTTTCAGAGCTTGAATAGGTGGGGCATGCTTTAGCTTGGAGCGCCGGGATAAACCGGCATTGAGTAGCGGATGAGAGAGCCGTACAAGAAAGGCGTAGCGAGCCGTCTTGGCCCCGAGTCATGCGTGGTCAGCCGTAAG
>Ga0187877_1004845_pt1 | contig 10134 bp, 10 predicted proteins | sample June2016WEW_17_1_3_FD_132430 | JGI IMG/M metagenome (GOLD analysis project Ga0187877, IMG submission 132430) | Peatland microbial communities from SPRUCE experiment site at the Marcell Experimental Forest, Minnesota, USA - June2016WEW_17_100 | ecosystem: Environmental > Terrestrial > Soil >... | reverse complement strand
TCGGCGGTGACATCTTGTCGTAGACTGCGGTACGGGCCAAGAGTCCCGCCAACTCGAACTCCCCTGAGATGCAGTAGGCAGTCGGCAGTAAGCAGAAGGCAATCGGCGGAAGGCAGAGAGCAGAGGGCGGGAAGCAGATGCTCTTCATTCTCACTCCCCACTCCTGACTTCTGACTCCTGAATCCTGACTCCTGAAACCTGCCCTTCCCCACCTACCACCTACGACATACCACCTACCGTCTACCACCTATCACATCCCTAGCCTCGTGTCAAGCGCAAAAACGCCGGGTCCACAAGGCGAGGTGTGTAAAGGCACGCTTTAGCCCGGCGCCATAAGTTCATCAAGTTATCCACGTGACGGCAGCCGCTACGGAGACGAGCGAAGGGTTTTTCAGCAACGCCCGAGAAACTTCATCCTGCTGAAACGTGGTGGCGGAGAATGGTCTCAAGGAGCTCGTCCACGAGGCTGCCGTGCGGGTCCTCCACAGCGATGCCACCGCCGTGCTCCATGTCCCACGCAATCATGTTGCAGAGGAGAGTGCTCTTGCCGACTCCGCTTTTTCCGAAGACCGCGATGTTCTTCCGGCGGGCACGCGGGGAAAAAGCGGCGGTGGCCAAGCTGCACGAGATCGCCCAGCTTCTCATTGAGATTGTCGGCGTTGACGTGGAACTCGGCAAGCTGGCCGCCCGTCTCAAGGCGGAGCACAATCTGCCCTACGCGGACTGCTTCGCCGCCGCCCTCGCGCAGAGCAGGAAGGCCGCTTTGATTACCAGCGACAAGGACTTTGAGCGCGTGGGGACTGTCGTGAAAATCCTTTGGGTCTGAGTATGCAGTGACCCTCGCCCAGCCGCACACATCGCCACAGACGGGATGTATGCGCCGCCCGCGGAGGGGTGCCGCTGTCGCGCGGCAACTGTGGTGGGGGTCGGACGACTTCCGCTCAGCAGCTCGTAAGCCGTGTGCCCCCACCCCGATTAAATCGGTGACAGGGCAGAAGGATCCCTCTAAGAAGCCGGGTCACCTTTGCGAAAACGTATTATACTTGACGCGTGAACAATTGCGTGGGAGAGGAGATCATCGCGGGAACTAACAAATGCAGAAGACCCAGTCACGTCGGCAGTCAAGCCTCTTCGCTCGTGGGGTCGAGGGTCCTCTGAACCTGGACCCGCTTCAACGGAAGTGTATGTCTTTCGGACTACGTAACGACAAGGGTTAGGAAGCACACTGTCCTCCGGATTTGGCGGGCAGTCTGTGTCGTGTTTCCCTCCTCCCCACGACTCCCTAGTTCGATAGAAAGGATACACACCTCATGGGCGGGCGATTTATTGAGGTGATACCCACAAAGAAAATTGGGCTGAGAAAGTCCGTGTTTGCACCAGCCGGTTTGGACAGATCCCCCCCAGCCTACTGGGAAGAGTCTTGCGCGGATAGTGAATGCACACTCCACCAGATTTCACCATATATTGGAAAACTCAAGAGCGTGATCGCTGGGGATTTGATCGAGAGGTACTCAAAGCCGGGCGACCTCCTCGTTGATCCCTTCGCTGGGTCTGGCACTATCCCATTGGAAGGCGCGCTCAGGGGGCGGGGAGTCTTCGCGTCCGACATAAGTCCTTATGCTCGCGTCCTCTCAAAAGCTAAGCTTCTAGCACCAGCCACGTTAGACGATGCGCTTCGCCGCGCAGAAGCAGCGCTCGACGCGGCGACATGTCTCCCCGGACCTGATCTCAGCCAAGTTCCCAGATGGGTGCGAAGCTTTTTCCATCCAAGAACACTCGCGGAAGCTCTGAACTTCGCTGCCGTTGCCAGAAAACAGGGCAAGGAATTCATCCTTGCGTGTTTCTTGGGAATTCTTCACCACCAGAGGCCCGGGTTCCTCTCGTACCCAAGCAGCCACCTAGTTCCCTACCTTCGAAGCAGGAAGTATCCTAGGACGCGGTATGCCGGGATGTACTCCTACCGCGATCTCCGCCCACGAATTCTCGCGAAGATAAAGAGGGTGTATAGGAGGTTCTCAGATCCCCGCGTCGCACCGAGAATCACCTTTCGACAGAGTGCTGTGGAGCACATTGTGCTTCCCGAAAGCTTCGATTGCCTGATTACAAGTCCTCCTTACATGAACGCCCTGGATTATGGTCGCGACAACCGGCTAAGGCTATGGTTTATTGACCCCAGTTTGAGCCGGCCCGTCGATAACGGAGTAACGCAGCGGAGGCACGCCTTCATAAAAGCAATGGGGTGCCTTGCAGCCAAGGTCGAGTTCGGCCTGAAGCGCAAGGGACATTGCGTTATCATAGTTGGAGAGAGCCTAAAGCGAAGTTTCCAGGCACATCCGTCGAAAACGGTCGTGGAGATCATGGCCAATTGCGCCAAATCGCTTCGGCTCAAATTGGTAATTGCAGATGATATCCCCGATATTCGAAGAACGCGCAGGGAGTGCAGGGGGGTAAGAACCGAACATTTCCTTGTGTTTCAGAAAGAGTAGCATGCGCCAGAATTTGCCGGACAAGAACTACTTCCTCAACAAGCCGCTGCCCCTCAGGCCGGCGATCAGGATTCTTTCTCATAAGGGTACTGGGGCTAACGCGCATGTGTTTCGCGGACACTCTGACGAATTGGGGCGGGACTTCGCGTGCAAGATCATTCCAAAGGAGAACTTGGTCGGAGCAGAGGAGGACCCACCCACGTGGCGGGCTGAAGTCCTAAAAGCGAACAAGCTCCGGTCAAGCGCGGTCGTAAAGTTCTCCGATGATACAGAGTGGATCGACGAAGCAGCCGGCATTAACTGCGTCGTGCTCATTTCGGATTTCGTCGAGGGCGAGAGGCTCCGCGAATTCAACAAGACGAACAAGGGCGAGGTCACAATCGCCTTTGTGACTTGTTTCCTCAAGTCCATGCTCGACGTTTTCAATGATATGGTTCTCCAAGGCGTTGAGCACGGCGACTTGCATGCCGGAAACGTACTTGTTGCGGACAGATCGTCTTATGCCCTCCTCGGGGAGCAGTACGAGTTCCGGATCACCGACTTCGGAGTCACCAGTGCCACCAGCGAGCCGCATCTAAAGGATGACTTCTTTCAGATGGCCCTCATGTTGAGGGAACTCCTGCAAACGGTTGACTATCAATCCGCGAGCCAGAAGGATAAATTCACCTTCAACATTCTCAACGACCACTTCCTGGCGAAACACCTGGTGGAGAAGGATACAACCCTCGATCCTTTGGCGCGCCAACCGCGTAGACTCTTCGAGCGGCTCAAAGAAATTGATGCTGAGTTTGATAGCGCCCAGGCTGGTGGCGCAGCGCAACTTCTGACTCCTTTTGATTACCCGAGCTGCGAACAGATTGGAGAGGCACACAGCATATTGAAGGCTCTGTACTCGGACCTGTTCCTAGGGTTACGAGATATCGAGAGCAGAGACAATCTCGTGCTGACCGGCCCCCGTGGCTGTGGGAAAAGCACGGTTTTCAAGAGCTTAAGCCTTCGCCACAGGATTTCCGTTGGCGAAGCCAGTGGGGAGCAAGTCCAATATATCGGGATTTACTATCGCTGCGACGATCTCTACTTCGCGTTCCCCAGGTACCGCAGGCCTAACCGTGCGGAAGCATTGGACCTCCCGATTCATTTCGTGACGTGCACGTTGCTCGGTGAAGTCCTGAATGTCATAGAGACTTGGGCCCGCGCCAACTACTTGGATGAATTCAGTCGCGAAGAGCCCCGCGTGGCGCAGAAGATCTGGCGGACAATCGGACTTAAGCCCCCAGAGGAGCCAGGTATCAACAATTTCAGGGCGATAGTAACGCGCCTACAGAAGGAACGGCTCCGCGCGGCGGAAAAACAGCGATTCGCAAACGATCCTAAGCAGACTTTTGGCCGCTATTTCGGGGCTGACGTACTTGTCAAAGCCTGCCAGGCAGTCAACGAGTCCCTCTCGTTCCTCCGGGAACGCCCGTTCTATTTCTTCATCGACGACTACTCGTCGCCCAAGATCACCAAGGAGCTTCAGGAAAACCTTAACAGGCTTTTCATGCAGCGGACATGGGCATGTTTCTTCAAGCTTTCGACGGAGAGTCCAGTCTCGTTTTGGCGGTCTGACGTTGATGGAAAGATCTATGTGGAGCGCCGCGAATTCACTCTTCTCAATCTCGGGGTCATTTACCTGCACGCCGAACTGGAGGAGAAACTTGCTTTCATTGAAGACGTTTTCAAGCGTCGCCTCTCGGCCCCTCCGTCGTACCCGGTATCGGATTTGAACACGCTTGTAGGCGCCAACCCGTCCTATATCAACAACGAAGAGGCAAGAGCGATCCGGGATGATCGAAAGACCGAGTTTTGGGGGAAAGAGACACTAAGCAGACTTTGCAGCGGAGATATCCACTACTTGATAGGACTCGTAGGGGGTATGGTGATTGCTGCTGGCGGTACTGGTGGCATAGCCCGAGAAGAGACTGTGCCGAGGGTGCCAGCCTCGACCCAAAACATGGTAATTCGGGAAGCTGCCGGAAGTTTCCTCAAGAACTTGCGGGGCATCCCAAAACACGGGACTCAACTCGTTGCTGTCGTTACGGCCTTTGGGAATGTGGCTCACTCGTATCTTAAGTTCCGTGACTCGAAGAACGAGGAGGCCCATCCGCCACACCAAGCCACAAGAATCGAACCGTATGAGCCTCTGGCGCTTTCGGATGAAGCGGAGAAAATCTATGACGAACTCTTGAGATATTCTGTGTTTATCGAGGATGTCCGAGGGAAGAGTCGCCGCGGAAAGGTTGTGCCCCGGCTCTACCTCAGGCGGTTCTTGGTGCCGCACTTCAACTTGACGTTTAGCACACGCGACTCGGTGGAAATCAATCCGTCCGACTTCGAAGAGTTCCTTCTTAGGCCGGCACAATTCGAAGACCACTTCCGACTGAGGAACCCTCAGCCTCCAGAGTCGCCTGGGTTGCCATTCGACCAACACGGGGATGGTTAGCAGATGCTCAGGGTCCAAAGGGTTGACGAACAGTTGGCCGCGCTCCAGAAGCCTGTGCTCGAGCCGATGGATTGGCTCAGGCTTGGCTCGGATGACTGCCTCGTTGTCTGTGCCGGTTTCGAGGACAGGGCTGTCGCTTTCCTGAGGAGCGCAGCGGCGCGCAAGTCCGAGTGCGCTCGCGTGTTGGTAGTCACTTATCTTCCATCAGTTATCGAAAATAGGGTTGCTGAGGTTGAGAACCTCTGCGGGGCGGCCCGCTTCCCTATGGAGGCTGTTGATTATGACCGAGAGAATCCCTCTGGGTTCGGGGATGTGGTCTGCGACAAGCTGGGTTCAGTGCCTGGAAGAGTTTACATCGACGTCTCGGGCATGTCGCGGCTCCTGATTGTGCAGATCCTGGTGTCACTGGCGAAGCGGCCTTCCGGTCTCTCTCGATGCTCTGTGTTGTACGCCGAGGCGTCCGAATACCCTCCCGCTGAGGACCAAGTCACGGACGAGATCTCCAAGAGCGACCTCGATCCTCTCTATTTGATAATGTTGCTTTCTAGCGGAGTTTTCGAAGTTACGGTACCTCCGGAACTGGCGTCGGCGTCTTTGGACGGGCAGCAAATACGGCTTGTCGCATTCCCTTCGTTCAACACTGACCAGTTCACTGCCTTGCGCACTGAACTTCAGCCCTCACGATACTCCATCATCCATGGGGTTCCCCCCGCCCCCGAGAATAAGTGGAGGACTCAGGCAATAGCTAAACTGAACCATGTCGAGAATTTGCAAGGAGCGGAGAATTTTCATGTAAGCACCTTGGACTACCGTGAAATTCTCAACTGCTTGCTCGAGATCTACCGTAAGCACAGCTCCTTTGAGCGAATTCTAATTGCTCCGACGGGCAGTAAGATGCAAGCCGTGGCCGTAGGGATCTTCAGGTCCTTCGTTAAGGATGTCCAAATCGTTTACCCGACTCCCAGAACCTTCACCTCACCCGAACGCTACACCCAAGGAGTAAAGTGCCTTTACCACCTCCCTTTGGACTCATTCTCACTGCCTGGAGCTCGCTAGCAGGTAGCGCCCGCCGCGGCCTACGGTCCGCCGATCTTAATGGCGGGCGGGTTTTGTAACATTGCGGCTTTTGTTCACATCCTCGCCCTTTCATCAGCCGGAATCCTCGCGCGGTCAATCCGCAATGGCGGCTGGTGCCGTGCCTGCCGCACAGCCGGGAATGCGTTCTATGAATCGGGTGACTTTCCACGGGCGGAGCGAGCCTGGGTAAGGACAAGCAACGCCTCGCACAATACCCAGCGTGGCCAAAAGCTGTATTCGACTTGGGCCCGTCAGAGGAGAGGCGGAAGAACTTCTCCCGTGCTGTGTCCTACTTCGATGCAGTGCTGAAGTCGCACCCTAATGACAAAGAACCTGGCTGTAATACTACCTTCGGGTCTGTCACGCTGATCCCGTTCGCACGGTTTATCCTGAGCGCCCATGGGCCTACGGTCCACCCAAGGAGATGAAAATCGGCGTTGTTGTCACCCCCGCGCAAGCGGGGGTCCAAGTCAGTCCGAAGGGGCTGGATTCCCGGTTTCGCGGGAATGACAGGCCTCGGGTGATTTTCGAGAGAGCGAAGCGAATGGGCTCAGGGTAAACTCCGCGAAGCACCTGGCCCTGCCGTTTCTGGGCGGAAAAGTCCAGAGCGAGATTCTTCGCTCCGCTGCGCTGCGCTCAGAATGACAGCATAGCAGGCGGATGACACGCCGTGGTGTTTTCCTCTACGAATGACGAACAATCCGTATTATTCATACTTAGCGCGCCCAAGCATGGCGAGGCCCACAACGTAGGTCAGGCACAAGGCAGGAATCAGCATGGCCGTCCGCATTCAGATGTGATCTCCCACCCACCCTTGGATGGGCGACACGAGGGCAGCGGCAAGGTTGCCTGTACACAAGAGCTCGGAAATGGTGCCGTGAAACTCGGCGAAGCTGTTGATGGTGCCACTGAAGAGGAGAGGATAGAGGACGGAAGTAAAGAAACCGCAGGCTGCAAACCCGAGGGCGGTAAGATACGTGGAGCCAAAGGTGGCTAGCAGCAGACTGGCCAGCGCCATCACGGAGTAGAAGCGCATGACCCTGCGGGTTCCGAACTTTTTCAGCACGGCGCCGCCCAGCACGCGTCCCACGCCCTGCATTCCGAGGAACAGCGCGTAAACAAAAGCCGGCAGGCTGGGAAACACTCTTCCCATGAAAGTGACGGCGCTGGCGTTCGACACCGCTAAGGAGGGCGAGCAATTCGTGCCATGGGAGGCGGTGTTGCTTCTCGATGCGCTCCTCGAGGGCGGCAAACGAGTCGGCGGCGATGGCCAAGGCTGCCCCATCCACGCCGAAGGGGTAGAACTCCACCCCGCCTTGACTGGCGTCCAGTCGTGAAACGGTCCCTCCTGCGCTCCAGCGCCTTCATTCGCAGAGCTGGAGACTAAAGAGCATGGAGCAAGCTTTTCAGGTCAGACAGGAATTTGGCGGCGGTGAGTCCGTCAACAGCGCGGTGATCAACGGTGAGCGTCACGGACATTGCGGAACTCCAAAGCAATTCGCCATTCTTGCCTCGTACGGGCTTCTCGACGATGCTCCCCACAGAGAGGATGGCGGTCTGCAAAGGTGAGATAACGGCGTTAAATGAATCCACCCCATACATTCCCAAGTTGCTGATGGTGAAGGTGCCGCCTGTCAGAGCCTCTTCAGTGATGGCCTTTCGCTGCGCGAGGGAGGTTAACCTCTCGGTCTCGGCGGCTATTTCTTCCAAGCTCAACTTATCAGCAGCACGGAGAACTGGAACGTAGAGGCCTTCCTCCGTGCCGACTACAATGTCGATGTTGATGTCACCATGGCGCAGGATGGAATCACCTTTGAACTCGGCGTTGAGGTCGGGATAAGAAGCCAGCACGTGAGAAACGCCGAAAACCACCAGGTCGTTGATTGAGACAAGTATTGCGGCGGCTTGCAGCTCTTCTTTCCGGCTCAGCGCGTGTGTCATATCGAGCGAAAGGGTCACACTGAAGTCCGGTACTTCTTGATGGCTCTGTGCCACCCGGCGGGCAATTGCCCGGCGCATGGGAGAGAGCGGAACCACGAGATCGTGGCAGGGAGCGGCCGCGGCGCGCGTATCGACAGCCCTCAAAACATCTTCTTTTTCTATTCGCCCGTCGGGCCCCGTTCCCTCGATGGAAGCAAGGTCAATACCCTTCTCTTCTGCCAATCTTCGTGCCAGGGGAGAAGCTTTGATTCTTCCTCTGCCCGGAAGGGTGGAAGGCGGCGGGAGAATTTCCGTGCTGGCTGATGCTGGCCGGGGTTGTGGAAGCGGAGTCGCATCTTCAGACTGGATGAATTCTCCAATCTGCTCCGCAGCTTCACTCCCGTCTCCCAGCACGGCAATGAGGCAAGTCGCAGGAACCGTCTGGCCCTCCGCATGAAGTCGTTTCAAGAGAATCCCCGATTCCGGCGATTCGACTTCCATTATGGCCTTGTCGGTTTCGATTTCGAGCAGAACCTCCCCTTTCCGGACGCGCTCGCCCTCGCTTCTTCGCCAGGCCATGATACGGCCTTCCTCCATTTCGGCGCCTGTTTTGGGCATGACGACTTTGGTCAAGGGCATAAGAACTCGCTCCACATTTGGGGATGGATCGTCTGGTCCGATTCGATTACTTCCATTTTCGAGCGGCGAGAATCCGTTGCACGATACCTTGAGGTGAGGGAATCGTGGCTTGCTCCAACACGCGGGCAAATGGAATAGGAGTATCCTTGGCAGCGATTCGGATGGGCGGCATATCGAGGAAGTCCATACAGCGCTCGCACACCCGCGCCGTGATCTCCGCCCCGATTCCACATTGCGGATAACCTTCCTCCACCGTCACCAGCCGCCCGGTCTTCTGGATGCTCCCGGCAATCGTGCCAAAATCCAGTGGCCGCAGTGTACGAAGGTCAATGACTTCTACCTCGATCCCGTGCTGGGACAACTCGTCAGCGGCCTCCAGACAGTTGAGTACCTGGCGCGAGTAGGAGACCAGGGTCAAATGCGAACCCTCCCGCTTTACTTCCGCAACACCCAGGGGGATCAGGTATTCCGGGTCTTCCGGCACCTCGCCTTTGAGGTTATAGAGGAGTTTATGCTCGATGAACATCACAGGGTTATCGTCACGAATGGCGGACTTCAATAGCCCCTTGGCATCCCCGGGTTTGGAAGGCATGACCACCTTCAAGCCGGGAATGTGCGTGAACCAGGCCTCCAGGCTCTGCGAATGCTGGGCGGCGTAACCCTTGCCGGCTCCCCCCTGAGTGCGGATGACCAAGGGGACCTTAACCTGGCCACCCAGCATGTACCGCACCTTAGCGACTTGGTTGGCGATCTGATCCATGCACACGCCCACGAAGTCGATGAACATCAGTTCCGCCACGGGACGCTGACCGGTGAGAGCCATGCCCAGTGCTGAGCCTACGATTGCGGCCTCACTGATCGGCGTGTCGATAACACGCTCAGGGCCGAATTCGTCGAATAAACCTTTGCTGGCCCCATGGCCCCACCGAACCTGCCCACGTCCTCCCCGATGAGGACTACTCGAGCATCGCGGCGCATCTCTTCTGCCATCGCTTCGATGATTGCTTCGCGGTAGGTTTTTTCAGCCACTTCAGTCCTCAGTGTAGACATAGCGGGTTGATTCCTCGGCTCTCGGGTCAGGGCTTGAACGGGCAAAAGCCACTCCGGCCTCTACCTCCGCCGCGGCCTCCTTCTCCATAGTCAGCATTTCTTCTTCTGTGGCCACGCCATCCTCGAGCAACCTCAAACGGTAACTGGCCACCGGATCACGCTTCCACCACTCCTGTTCTTCCTCTCGGGTGCGATAGGGGCGGTGATCGGAAGCGCCGTGTCCGAAGTAGCGGTAAGTTCTCACCTCGAGCAGTGAAGGGCCACCTCTGGAGCGGGCGCGGTTGATGGCCTCTTCCGCCACCGCGCGGACAGCTTCCACATCCATCCCATCCACTGTAACCCCGGGCATGCCATACCCTCTGGCCCGGTCGGACAAGTCTGGAGTCGCGGAAACCTTCGTGATGGGAGTCGAAAGACCGTAGAGATTGTTTTCACACACCCAGACGATGGACAGTTGGAACGCCTTCGACATGTTCAAGG
>Ga0187877_1004841_pt1 | contig 10140 bp, 7 predicted proteins | sample June2016WEW_17_1_3_FD_132430 | JGI IMG/M metagenome (GOLD analysis project Ga0187877, IMG submission 132430) | Peatland microbial communities from SPRUCE experiment site at the Marcell Experimental Forest, Minnesota, USA - June2016WEW_17_100 | ecosystem: Environmental > Terrestrial > Soil >... | reverse complement strand
TTGTTGGCGTCCCCGACGGGATTTGAACCCGTGTTACCGCCGTGAAAGGGCGATGTCCTAGGCCAGGCTAGACGACGGGGACGGCTGCAAGGTGGGTTGCTTGGCGCAACACTTGATCGTAACAAGCCCTCATAGCCGTGTCAAAAGCTGGCTAGAATGTTTGCCGTCGCTCCCGGCATTGGCGCGTGGCAACATCCACGATGATTCCGAAAAAGTGTTACTGGAAACTGAGAAAGACGCGTTGCCGCTTAGATCCCGTGCACACTGTTTCCCACGCGCTATTCTGTCTCCTGCCATCCCAAGACAATTTAGAATTGTGAAGGCCGCCTACAGATGCGCGGCCGAAGAGAATTCGAGGCTAACGTGTCCGATCCAGTCTATCTCAGCCTGTGGTTCCGCGATTTTTCCGGACCGGAGATGTTGCCGCACGCTTTCGCAGTGTTGCAGCAGTTCCCTTCTTCGGCACTGCGTCCAGGAATCAGTTACTTCGCCGTGCATCCTGTGTCGTGGGGCGAGGCCACAGTGCTTGAGCGCCGCTTCCCTTCCGGGATCGATGCGGGGCAGGCCACGCTGATCGTCGCCGAGTTGATTCACGACGACTACGCTTATGTCTTCGAAGCGTACTGGGATCTATGGACGCCGGATGAGTCGAGAGGAAACTGGGTGCTTGAACCCGCGGCCGTAAAATTCATCGTTCAGGGAGAAGAATTTGACGAAGGGGCCTACCAGCAGACGGGTCACATCCAAGTGGACTTCGGTTTGGATTCGTACTTTCTGCAACCTGAGACTGAACTCAGTGACCAGACGCGCGCCAAGATTCGCGACAACGTCGCAAAACTGGTCGAATTCTCGGTAAACGTTGAGAAAAATAGCGGTACCAGTTCGCGATTGCTCTGGTCGGAATCGGAAGAAAGTCTGGCGCAGAAGCTGATAGCCCGCTTGCAGAAAGTGCAATAAACCACCGAGGACACGGAGTCAAATGAGATCGCTCAGCGAACAGCGGATCATGCGAGCCCGTGTGGCCTCAGTGGTGAAACTCTATTTCGTTCGTCCGCCCTCAACTTTCAGCGTATCCGATGCGCCTGCCTGCGCCGCCGCTAATCGTGCCGTCAGCACGCGGAACGGAGAGCAAGACACGTAATCCATTCCCACCTTATGGCAGAACTCCACTGACGACGGGTCTCCGCCGTGCTCGCCGCAAATTCCCACTTCCAGTTTGGGACGCGTCTTGCGTCCGCGCTCGATCCCGATCTTCACCAGCTCGCCGACACCCACCTGGTCGATCGCAGCAAACGGATCCTGCTTCAGAATTCCTTCCGCCAGATACGTGGGCAGCACTTTGTTGACGTCGTCGCGTGAGAAGCCAAACGTGGTCTGCGTCAGGTCGTTCGTGCCGAAGGAAAAGAACTCCGCTTCCTTGGCAATCTCGTCCGCGACCAGGCAGGCGCGGGGCAGTTCAATCATCGTGCCCACAAGGTAGTGCACGTGCCTTCCTTTCTCCTTGAACACTTCTTCCGCCACGCGCCGGACGATCGCTCCCTGATTCTCCATCTCTTTCACCGTCGAGATCAGCGGGATCATCACTTCGGCGTGAGTCTTGATGCCTTCCTTGTCTACGGCGACGACCGCCTCAAAAATGGCCTGCGCCTGCATCTCGGTAATCTCCGGATAGGTGATCCCCAACCGGCATCCGCGATGTCCCAGCATCGGATTGAACTCATGCAGTTCTTCCACTCGCGCCAACAGCGTCCGCAGTTCTTTCAGTTTCGGCGAACGGGGCTTGGTAGCTTCGAGCACCGCGATTTCCACCATCAGTTCCTCGCGCTTCGGCAGGAACTCGTGCAGTGGCGGATCCAGCAACCGGATGGTCACGGGCAAACCTGCCATCGCCTTGAACAAGCCGATGAAATCGGCACGCTGCATCGGCAACAGCTTCTTCAGCGCGATGCGCCGGTCCTTTTCATTGTTGGCCAGAATCATCGTCCGCATATGAGGGATGCGATCTTCCGCAAAGAACATGTGCTCTGTGCGGCACAGACCAATGCCTTCGGCGCCAAATGCCCGTGCTTGAATCGCATCGCGTGGAATGTCAGCGTTCGCGCGCACGCCGATCTTGCGGAACGGCTCCGCCCAGCCCATCAGCTTCAGGAGTTCGGGATCATCCGCCGTGGGCGGAATCGTGCTTAGCTTTCCTTTGATCACGCGGCCGGTCGTGCCATCGAGCGAAATCCAGTCGCCTTCTTTGAAGGTTTGCCCCTTCACGTGCATCTCGCGCTTGTTCTCGTCGACTCCGATGTCACCAGCGCCAGCGACGCAACATTTCCCCATGCCGCGCGTGACTACGGCCGCGTGGCTGGTCATTCCGCCGCGCGAAGTCAAAATACCAGCAGCCACTTCCATGCCCTGAATATCTTCCGGCGTGGTTTCCGCACGTACCAGGATCACCGGATTTTTCTTCGCTCCGTGTCCAGCCTTCTTCACCGCTTCTTCAGCGGTAAACACAATTTGGCCGACCGCTGCCCCCGGCGACGCCGGCAGACCCGTAGCCAGCACCTCGACCTTCGTGCTCTTCTCATCCAACCGGGGCACAAGAAAGTCATAGAGCTGATTCGGTTCCACGCGGAAGATTGCTTCTTCCTTCGTGATCAGTCCTTCGTCCACCATTTGGATCGCCACGCGCACCGCAGCCAGGCCCGTGCGTTTGCCGTTGCGAGTTTGCAGCATATAGAGCTTGCCGTCCTGGATGGTGAACTCGAAATCCTGCATGTCTTTGTAATGCTTTTCCAACCGCGTAGTGATTTCGCGGAGTTGGTTGTAGACATCGGGCATGATCTTTTGCAGTTCGAGGATTGGGACCGGAGTGCGCACGCCGGAAACCACATCTTCGCCCTGCGCATTCATCAGAAACTCGCCGTAAAACTCCTTGGCGCCAGTAGCTGGATTTCGCGTGAAACCTACGCCCGTGCCGCTGGTATCGCCCAGATTGCCGTACACCATAGCTTGAACGTTGACCGCGGTGCCGAGCATGTCATCGATGTTGTTGATGCGACGGTAGTGCTTCGCGCGCTCGTTCTGCCAGGAACGGAACACGGCGTCGCGCGCCATCACCAGCTGTTCATGAGGATCTTGCGGAAAGTCGCGCTTCGCCTGCTTCTTGACGACCTTCTTGTATTCCTCGACGACTTCCTTCAGAGCTTTCGCATCGAGATCGGTATCGAGTTTGGTCTTTTTCTGTTTCTTCTTGGCGTCAAACACTTCGTCGAATGCGGACTTTGGAATCTCGAGCACGACGTTCCCAAACATCTGGATCAGCCGCCGGTAGGAATCCGCCGCGAAGCGAGGATTGTTGCTGCGCTTGGCCAGCGCCTCAACGCTCTTATCGTTCAATCCGAGGTTGAGAATCGTATCCATCATGCCCGGCATGGAGAACTTCGCGCCTGAGCGCACGCTCACGAGCAGTGGATTCTCGCCAATACCGAGTTTCTGACCCTGCAGGGATTCCAGCTTCGCCAGCGCCTCGTCCATTTGGCTGTCGACTTCCTTCGACACAGCGTTCTGCCGCATGTACTCTCGGCAAGCCTCGGTCTGGATCGTAAATCCAGGCGGGACAGGCAGGGCGGCGTTGGTCATCTCAGCCAGGCCAGCACCCTTGCCGCCCAGATCATCTTTCATTTTGCCGTTGCCTTCGGCCTTACCGCCGCCGAAAAAGTAAACGTACTTGGTTGGCGCATTCTTTTTTTCGTGAACTTCAGTTTCGGGGAGGGTCAACGTTGCCATAACTACCAGTCCTTTGCTTCGAGATTTGCGAATTTCAGTTTAGACTTTGCCATTTCGATCTTCGGTGGTGCAGCGCTTCGGTAATGCACCAACATTGAAACGTTAATGAGTTTCCGTTCTAATTCTTCTCTTCCGCTACGATCTCGGAAAAGTCCGCAATGGTTGAGAACTCTTTCAATAAGGTGCGCAGTAGTGCCAGCCGGTTTGCCCGGACTCTCTCATCTTCCACCATTACCATGACCTTGTCGAAAAACTTGTCGACCGGTTCCCTGGCCGTCGATAACAGAAGCAGGGCGTCTAGATATTCCTTCTTGCTCCGGTGTTCTTGGACTTTCGAGGCTGTCTTTTCCATATAAACCATCAAGCTTTTTTCTTCGTCGGCACTTTCCGGCAGATATTCAAATTTGGCGGCGGGCCCAATATTCTTCTCCGCACCTTGTCTCAGGATGTTTCTCATGCGCTTGCAAGCGGCGCCAATCGCTTGAAATTCGGGCATGTGCATCACCTGCCTAACTGCCTCGGCCCGGGCCACGGCATCCACTACATCGTCGGAATCCGCCGCCAGAACCGCCTTGACTACATCATATGCATACCCGCGTACGTCCTTTAAATAAAACTCGAGACGCTCGTGTAAGAACGTACGGACTGCCTCGAGGAACTTCGCGTCGTCAACAAATTTCTTCTCAGCTTCCGATCCTTTATATCCGGCACGTGCATCGCGCATCAGATCCGACAAACGCAACGGCAGCTTCTTCTCTGCGATTACTTTCACAATTCCGTTCGCCTGCCGCCGCAGAGCAAATGGATCCTTCGACCCACTAGGAACAAGTCCCAGGGAGAACATTCCCGCAATCGTGTCTGCCTTGTCGCCAATTGAAAGCACCGCGCCTTCGATCGACCGCGGCACATCATCTTCAGTCGACCCGGGCTTGTAGTGATCGTACATGGCGTCGGCGATGGCAAACCGCGTAGCTTCGGGCAAGGTGGAATCCAGTTGTTGCGCCCGCGCGTACAACCCACCCACAATTCCCTGTAACTCCGTAAACTCCTTCACCAGTTCGGTGGTCAAGTCAGTCTTCGACAGGCAGGCCGCCTTGTGGATCACTCCCGGCCGCACCACAACCCCGGCCTGCTTGATAATCTCGCTCAACCAACTGCACAGGCGTTGCACGCGCAGTGTTTTCTCATAGTAGCTGCCCAGGTCCTTCTGGAAAGTAACGTGGCGGAGCGACTCCAGACGCTCCAGCAGGGATCGCTTCTGATCCGTCTCCCAGAAAAAACGAGCGTCGTTGAAGCGCGCACGAAGCACGCGCTCATTGCCGTGGCGGATGAGCCCCTGCGGATCTCCATCGGTATTCAGCACCGCCAGAAAATGCGGAAGCAACTTGCCGTCCGACTCTTCCACCGCAAAATATTTCTGATGGTCGCGCATCACCGTCACCAAAACTTCTTCCGGCAGCTCCAAGAACTGCGGATCGAATCCGCCAAGAATCACCGAGGGAAATTCCGTCAGGTTCACAACGCTGTCAAGCAGTGACTTATCTTCCCTCCAGCGCGCTCCAGGAATCGTGCGTGTAGCTGTATCGAGAGCCTTGCGAATCTGTTGCTCGCGCTCCCCGCGTCCCAGGACCTTCGCCGTCCGCAGCGCGTCGACATACGCAGAACCGGCCCGCGGAATTGACACGTCGCGACCGGCCAGAATGCGGTGTCCCCGCGAAACATTTCCTGCCCGGATTCCGTCGAACTCCAAAGGAATGGTCTCACCATCCAGCATCGCCACCAGCCAGCGCACCGGACGCACAAACCGTTCACTCGCCTTGCGCCAGTACATATTCTTGGGCCAGTAAATCGAGGAAATTTCTTTCGGAAGATTCTCAGTGAGGATCTCAGCGGCGCTTCGGCCTTTCTTAACGACTTTCGCGGCTAGGTACTCGCCCTTCGCCGTGGTGATCGTTTCCAGTCGCGAGACATCCACGCCAGCTTTCCTGCCAAACGCGTGCGCGGCTGGCGTTGGCTCACCATTCTTATATGCGACGGTCACGGAGGGCCCGGTGATTTCTTCAGTGGCGTCAGGTTGCGAAGCAGGAATTCCGGAAATCATCACAGCCAGGCGCCGCGGCGTCGAGAATGGGTTGACGCTGCCGTACTTCAACCTCTCATTGCCCAATAGTCTAGTAATGCGCCACACGAGATCTTGCTCAGCGTCCATCAACATCCGCGCCGGAATCTCTTCGCACCCGATCTCTAGTAGGAAGTCTGGCATGGCTTCAAACCATCAAGCTTCTCAAATCCAGGCCGCCGCCGATGTGATGCGCATCACATTCGGCCTGTGCAAAATCTAGAACCTCGGATTCGCAACTCACAGAGCTACCGGCAACAGCTTCTCTTTCTGCGCTTTCCGTTCTCGGGCAGGTTCAGGTTCGTCTGATTTCTCCGGCGCAGCCGCCTCGCTTTTCTGCCGATCGACCCAAGCCCTCGCGATGCCGACCGCCAGCGCTCTCACGCGCGCAATCACGCCGACGCGCTCCGTCACTGAAATCGCACCCCGCGCATCGAGGATGTTGAACAAATGCGAACACTTCAAACACAGGTCGTAAGCCCCCAGTAACGGAAATCGAGCTTTTTCACTTACAATGTGATCCCGTTTCGTTTTATCCTTGGACAAAGCGGCGTACCTATCCAGCAGCGCCTTGCACTCGGCCTCGCAGAGTTCGAAATGTTTCCACGCGTTCTCCACATCTGCCGCCTCAAAGTTGTACACGGAGAACTGCAGCTCATCGGCCAGCCGCACATCGCCATACTTCACTTCGTGTCCCGTCTCCGGATCGCGCGCCCACACAATGTCGTAGATCGAATCCACATCCTGCAGAAACGCGCTGATACGCTCCAGGCCATACGTCAGCTCGACCGAAATCGGGAACAAGTCCACGCCGCCGCACTGCTGGAAATAGGTAAACTGCGTGATCTCCAGTCCATCGAGCATCACCTGCCAGCCCACGCCCCACGCGCTCAATGTCGGAGCTTCCCAGTTATCTTCTTCGAACTTGATATCGTGCTGGCGGAGGTCGATTCCAATCGCGCCTAGCGACTCCAAATACAACTCCTGCACATTCTCCGGCGGAGGCTTCAGGATCACCTGCAACTGCATGTGCTTGAACAACCGGTTCGGATTCTCCCCGTACCGCCCGTCCGCCGGACGGCGCGAAGGCTGCACATACGCGACCTTATAAGGCTTCGGCCCCAGCACGCGCAGAAACGTTTCCGGCGCCATGGTGCCGGCTCCGACTTCCACGTCATAAGGCTGCTGCAGCACGCACCCGCGCTCGGCCCAAAATGCCTGCAAGCGCAGGATGAGTTCCTGGAACGTCAGCGAGTTGGACGAGGATGGATTCACAGATTCGGCCCTTGGCTCTTAGCTTTTGGCTCTTAGCTCTAAACCCCAGAATGCGAGTGGTCATTCGAACTCCTACAGCGCAGCCGGAGACCAGAAGGTTAAACCACGATTGTAATGGAAGTTGTCGTCCGTCGTCAGCTTGCTGATCCGGGCAACTTCGTCGCCTGAATGGTTTGGTCGACCTTCAACTCTTTGCTGGATTCACCACCGTACAAAGTCTGGGTGAATGCGCCCAGCGTGATGTTGCCAAACACTTCCTTGAAGGTGAACTTCTTTCCGTTGATCTCGTAGTCCTCGACCAAGATCAGCTGCTCGCCTGCCCAGCGGGCAACATGCTTGAAGTTGATGCATCCCCCGGGATTTGTGCTGTCGCACCAGATTGTGCGGTAACCCTGCACCGCCTCGTCCCACCAAAATACGCCTAGCCCGGTGATCTCCCGCGAGCCTTGCTTCGACTGGTAGTCTTCTATTACAGAGAAACCTCCCGGCCCGCGACGCCAAACGATCTTCCCCTCGCCCGTCGCGCCACGCGGCGAGGCCGCATCAGGCGCAAGTTTTTCCTTGATCGACCAAGTTCCTCCCAGCGCTCTCAACAATCTCTCTATCTGCGGGTCGGGCTTCGGCTCTGAAGCAGGATCCGCCTTGGTACCGTGCGCGGAGGGTTTCGCCTCTGGAGTCTCCGGTGGCTTCTGATCCGTTTGACCTACGGCGAACCCAAGCGCGCTGAGCACAAGCACTTCAATCGCAATGATTCGAAACCACCTCATTCAATATTCCTCCGCATTCTGCGATAAAGAACCCCGACTAAAATGCGCCCTTCTCCAGCATTCCCGCCGTGACCAACTTCTTCTCAATCTGCCTCTGCAATGTTTGAATCAGAAACTTGCGCAGGTCGGCGCCCTGCATCTTAGGCCAAGGCGCTTCCGAAAAGCTATCCACCGGGGCGCGAAACATCTGCGCGGCCAGCGTACGGGATTCACTTGAAATCTCGGACGACGCCAAGCGTTTGTCATCGGGGCACATCAGGCCGTCCGCCAGCGCATGGAAGTAGGCGCGGCTGCCGTTCAGGCTGCGGCCGCAGACGATGCACTCCGTCAGTTCGGGCAAGAACCCAACCAAGCGCGTCAACCATAATTCGAAATAGGTGACCGGCATCCACACGTTAGAACCTCTCATCGCGTGCAGTATCGAGATGGTCAGCCGGAATATTGCGTCGTTCGCCTCGCGGTCGGGAAGCAACTCGTCCACTAACTCGGCCACGTGCGCAAGCGCTACGGCCCGTGCGTACGTCACTTCGGTGGCCATGGGAGACTCCAGCACTTCGCAGGAATCCAGACGGACAAGTTCTTGCCGTTCGTGAACATCGTAAAACGCGCGAACGTAGGTCATCGGTTCCAGAGCGCCCCCAAACCGGCGCTTCGACTTCTTCGCCGATCGCGCCACGCCGCGCACTTTGCCTTCCGCGCGCGTAAACAGTGTGACCAGCAAATCGGCTTCACGCAGCGGATAGGTCCGCAGAACGATCGCCTCAGACTCCTTAAGGGCCATGCAAGCTCAGCCGGGTGGAGGGTTGATTGTAAATGTAGCCGGGAACAGATGGAAAGAATCGGGACCGCTGGGTAGTGGTGAAGTTTGAATTCCGGAAGGCTCCCTTCTAGGGCGTCATCCTGACCGGAGCCGTTTTTCAGGCGGAGGGAAGGTCTGGCGCGCAGACCGGCAGTGCGTGCCGGATGAGCTCCCAAGCTAGACCCTCACCCCTCTGAACTGCGCCGGGATCGGGATGACGCCTCCAAAACGGGTCCAAAGATTCAAACTGCACCACTGCCGACCGCTGATAGGTGCGCAGCCTCAGGTGACTCATGCAAAACGCTTGGCTCGCTGCAAAATGCAGTGGCCTGAAGGGTCACTTCCTTCCGATTTTTGCGCGTAAGTCCATGTCCTGCAACAAATCAGACCACAAAGTCTCATTTGCCCCTTAAGTGCTCTCAGTAAAGACGAAACCGGGCGCTAAAGAGGCGCCGCAGCATCAAGCGGTGCGAGTCGAACCCGAGAGGAGGGTCTATGTCAATCCTGTTTGTACTGCTGATGTTCTTGCTGGTCATCAGCGTCAGATATTTCATCGAGCCACATCCTCAACCTGCGCTGGAGCAGGAAGTCATGGCCAAACCCCAATCGCCGAGGGTGAAGCGCGAGTACGGTTTCGAGATCCCGCAGGATTATGCCTTTCATCTTGGACACATGTGGGTCATGAAGGAAAGCTCTGACGATGCGCGGGTTGGCGTGGACAAATTTGTCACCAACCTGATGGGAAAGATCGATCACATTGATGTATGCGGAGCCAATCGCTGGGTGCGTCAGGGACAGAAACTCATCACGCTGCACAGTGGTAAGACCAGTGTGGATTTACTCTCGCCCGTTGAAGGCGTGGTCACGGCAATTAATAACGATGCGCTGGGAGATCCCAGCCTGGTCGCGAACGATCCTTACGAACATGGCTGGATCGCGATGGTGAAGTCCCCAGACCTGGCCGTCAACCAAAGAAATCTGATTCAAGGCTCGATGGTTGCGCCCTGGATGCAAAACAATGTAACCCGGCTGAATGCAATGTTAACCGAATCCTCTCCTGCCTTGGCCCAGGATGGCGGATCCCCCGTCAGTGGTGTGCTTCCGCGGCTTACCCCTGAGTTGCGGCAGAAAGTGGTGAAAGAGTTCTTGTTGTCGTAACGGAACTCTGACTCGGAAAGGACAAAAGTCATGGCAACCACGAGAGGAATTCTGGTCGATATCACGAAGTGCATCGGCTGCCGGAGTTGCGAGCAAGGTTGCAAACAGATTCACGGATTTCCGACGGACACCGAGTTAAAGCTTTCAACCACCGCGCTCACCATCGTGGAAGAGCACGGCGATCGCTTTGTGCGGCGGATGTGCATGCATTGCCAGGATCCAGCCTGCGCATCGGCGTGCCTGGT
>Ga0187877_1004838_pt1 | contig 10145 bp, 9 predicted proteins | sample June2016WEW_17_1_3_FD_132430 | JGI IMG/M metagenome (GOLD analysis project Ga0187877, IMG submission 132430) | Peatland microbial communities from SPRUCE experiment site at the Marcell Experimental Forest, Minnesota, USA - June2016WEW_17_100 | ecosystem: Environmental > Terrestrial > Soil >... | reverse complement strand
GGATTCGATGGTTAGGCAATGTTCCGGAAGAATGTTCGGAACAATGTTCGCAAGGATGTTCGGAACAGCCGGTGCCCAGATGACAACCAGTTCTCCTGAACATCGAAGTAGAATGGAAGAAACGTAGAATAGAAGAAGCCAGGGGAGAGCGACTCACACGGAAACTGACGAAGGCCCAGATTCCAGGGTGAGACGAATTTCCGAGAGAGAGAAGTATTGCTATGTCAAACAACGGGTTTCATAACGGCTCATCGCGTTCGCACAATCTGCGTTCGCTCTTCAGCATGTTTTCGAGCGACCTCGCTATCGATCTCGGGACGGCGAACACGTTGGTGTATGCGAAGGGCAAGGGCATCGTTGTCAACGAGCCCTCCATCGTCGCGCTGAACAAGAACACCAACGAGGTGGAGGCCGTCGGCAAGGAAGCCAAGGAGATGCTGGGACGTACGCCCGGCAACATCGTGGCCATCAAGCCGATGAAAGACGGCGTCATTGCCGATTTCAAGGTCACCGAGAAGATGCTGAACTACTTCATCCAGAAGGCGCACAACCGCAAAATGCTGGTGCATCCGCGGATCGTGATCGGCGTGCCTTCGGAAATCACGCAGGTGGAAAAGCGCGCGGTGATGGATTCCGCCTATCGCGCCAGGGCCAGCGAAGTATTTCTGGTGGAGCAGGCCATGGTGGCAGCCATCGGAGCGGGGTTGCCGATTACCGAACCCAGCGGCAACATGGTCGTTGACATCGGCGGTGGTACCACCGACATTGCGGTAATTTCGCTCAGCGGCATCGTTTATTCGCGTTCCGTACGCATGGCCGGCAACCAGATGGACGAGGCCATCATGAACTACCTGAAGCGGAAATATAACCTGCTGATCGGCGAGCGCACCGCCGAGCAGATCAAGATTGAAATCGGTTCCGCGTATCCGCTCGACAAGCCGCTGACCATGGAAATCAAAGGCCGCAACCTGATCGAAGGCGTGCCCAAAACCATTACTGTAGATGACAGCGAAATCCGCGAGTCGCTTAGTGAATGCGTTTCGACCATCATGAATGCGATCCGCGTCGCGCTCGAACGTACGCCACCGGAACTCTCCGCCGATATCAGCGACCGCGGCATCGTGCTCACCGGCGGAGGCGCGCTGATCAAGAACCTCGACAAGCGCATCCGCGAGGAAACGGGATTGCCGGTCTCGATCGCCGACGATCCGCTCTGCAGCGTGGTGCTCGGCACCGGCAAAATGCTCTCGGACTTCAAGCTGCTGCGCAAGATTTCGATCGAGTAGAGCTGCGAGCGGCGAGCGACGAGCTGCGAGCGGGCAAACACACATGCCTCGCTTATTACAATCTCAGGACGACGGGTTCCCTGAGACCTGACAACTGAGACCTGAGACCTGCTGTTATGGACGTCCTCGGACGCTACCGCAACCTGATCGTGCTGGTGGGAGTGTTATTCGCCCAGGTACTGGGCTTGGCCGTGCAGGTCAAGCGAACGACCGACAGCGAATCGACGCGCTTGATCCGCATCTGGGCGGTCGGAGCGGTGACTCCTCTGGAAAAAGTGCTGAACTGGGCGCAAACCTCGACCGGCAACGTCTGGCGCAACTACTTCTACCTGCGCGGCGTGCGAGCCGAGAACCGCAGCCTCAAGCAGCAGATTGAGCGCATGAGTCTGGAGCAGGTGCGGATGAGCCAGGACGCCGATCAGGCGCGGCGTCTACAGGCGTTGCTTGGTTTCAAGGAACAGTTTATCTCCCGGACTATGGCGGCGCAGGTCATCGGATCGAGTGGCAGCGAGTTGTCGCGCTCGGTCTACATCGACAAGGGATACAACGACGGCATCAAGCGCGATATGGCGGTCATTACCGCGGACGGCATCGTGGGCAAGGTGCTGAACGTGTACCGCTCCACTTCGCAGGTGCTCTTGATCAATGACCAGACCAGTGGAGTGGGCGCGCTCCTCGACAAAACGCGGCTGCAAGGCATACTGCGCGGTACGCCGTCGGGTGAAGTGGTAATCGAAAAAGTGATGAGCGACGAAACCGTGCCCCCGGGAGAACTGGTTCTCACCAGTGGCGGGGATGGCATTTTCCCCAAGGGCCTGCTGGTGGGCAAGGTGACAAAGGTTTCGCTGGGCAGTGATCTCTTTCTCAACATTCGCGTGCGGCCCGCGGCCGATCTCAGCCGGCTGGAAGAAGTGCTGGTGGTAACGAAGATTGATGAAAGACAGGCCGAGCCCGACCAGACGGGCGCAGCGCGCGCCGTCGATATCCTGGCCGAGCGCCTTCCGAGCGTTCCTTCCAAGCCGGAAAATGCCGAGAAAGGTGCCGCATCGGGGACTGCCGCGCCGGGGACTGTCGCACCGGGGACTGTCGCGCCGGGGACTGTCGCACCAACGACTACAGGCTCCGATGCCAAGCCCAAAGCCGCGCCCCCAGAAGCCTCCGCCAGCAGCGGCGCGCCCGCAGCCCGAAAAACGCCGATGCCCGCGTCTTCTTCCAGAACTGGCTCCGGAACTGGCTCCGGGACTGGGGCGACCGCAACCCCTGCTCCGGCTGTGAAAGTTTCCCCGAAGCCCGTGAAGGCCGCAGTCGAACCCAAACCGCAACCTGCCATAGAGGATAGCCCGCAATAACGTGGCCATAACTTACACATCGGGGGAACAGGTTGAGGTTTACCGTTTCAGTATTCCGGCGACGGTGCTGATTCCGCTGGGCGCCGTTTTCCTGCAGGCGTGGCTGCCGCTGCGGTTTCCTTTTTTCACGATCTTCGATCTTCCGCTGCTGGTGGTGATTGGTTTCGCGACGGCGCGGCGCAGTCAGCTGGCTGGCCTGCTCACGGGCGGCTTGATCGGCATTCTGCAGGACGCGCTGACCCATCAGCCCATTGGGCTCTACGGAATTTCGAAAACGGTGGTGGGATTCGGCGCGTCCTCGCTCGGGATCAAGCTGGACGTGGAACATGCCGGCGCTCGTTTCCTGCTTACGATTTTCTTCTATGTGGTGCACGAGGTTGTCTACTTCATGATTGCCCGCGGCCTGGTCGGGTTGCGCATGGAGTGGAGCCGGCCGCACGAATTCTTGTCGGGCGTGGCGAACGCCCTGATGGGCGTTCTCGTCTTCATGCTGCTCGACCGCGTCAAGCAGCGAACGTAGCGTAGGGACATCCGCCCCCGGCTGTCCAGGCGAGCGCAGCTCGCCTCGGTTTTCGTTTGTCCATCCTCACACTCAAGAGCGTGGCGGGGTTTCACCCCACCGGACAGCCGAGGGCGGCTGTCCCTACGTGAACATCGAGATGGCATACGCCAGCGCAGCCGCTGCCAGCGTGGCGAAGAAATTCACGGCTTGGTTGCTGATCCAGCCGCGCCGTTGCAGGGTGGCGCCGAGAATGCTGTCGATGAACATTCCGGCGAATCCGGCGGCCATCGGAACCCAGAGCTGGGCTTGAGGAAGCATCCCACCCACCGCTCCAACCGCCGCAATCACCAGACCGGCTGCCATGCCTGCGATGCTTCCGGGAATCGTGATGCCGCCGTCGGTCCCTGCTGGGACGCGTTCCCAGGTCGTGATCAGCCGCGCGCCGCGGTATTGCCCGATTTCGCTAGCCACGGTGTCCGTCGCCGCTTCGACCAGAGCGGCCAGCGTCGCGACCAACCAAACTCGATTTCCGGTGGCGCTGAAAACAACCGAACCGAGGGCAGCCACTGCCAGATTGGCCAGAATTTGCCACCCATTCCGGCCTTCGCGGCGCTCGGCGAGCCCGAGTGCCAGCTTACGGCGGTATCCCAGGCGGGTGGATACCCAGGTCATCAGAAACAGCGCTGCGAGCGTGGCGAAAGCGCTGGGGCCGAAGCCGGCAAAAAGCAGAAAACAGGCGAGACCGCCCGCCAGAGCTCCGGATCGATTGACGCCGCGCAGGACGCGCGCCAGCACCGCGAAGCCCAGCGTCACGGCGGCAGCGATTGCCAACCGCTCCGGGGATGACGCCCAGGCGTGCGCTAGATAAGGGTTCAGCATCATTGTGAGGGCAGCTTTCGGCTGTCGGCTCTCAGTTGTCAGTTATCAGTTGTCAGTTGTGAGTAAAATCTCACTCCCTGGCAACTGATAACTGATGACTGACAACCCGCAACGGACGGCTGGAGACTCACGATCCCCCTTCGATAACACTATATTCGGTGCCCGGCGGCAACCGACCGCGTCATGTAGTGCTTGACCTTTGGATTCGCCCGGTAATCTGGCGGCGGCAATCCCCACGGATTTAGGCTACACTTCTATACGCTTGGCGGGGTTCTGATTTCGTAGAACGCGGCTCGCCGCGTCTGCTGAGACGCGGGCAAGCCTCGTCTCCGCTTCGTTTCTGCAATGGGGTGAAACCAATGGCGTCCTCAGTCTGGTCTGGATATCTTACGTTCGGATTAATCTCGATGCCGGTGCGTCTGTTCTCGGGCGCGCGCAGCAGCGGCATTTCCTTCAACCAGCTTCACCGCACGGACCACCATCGGGTAAAGCAGCAGCTCATTTGCTCGCTGGACAACCAGGTCCTCGAGCGTAGCGATATCGTCAAGGGCTATGAGTATCGCAAAGACGAGTACGTCATCGTCGATCCGGAAGAGATCAAGAAGATCGAGCCGAAGACCGCAAAGACGATGGAGATCCTCGAATTCGTGAAGTCGAGCGAAGTCGATCCCGTGTATTTCGAGTCGTCATATTACATGGTTCCCGATGAAGCCGGCCGCCGCCCCTACGCGTTGCTGACCAAGGCGCTGGAGGAGAGCGAGTACGTCGCCATCGCCAAACTCACCATGCACAACCGCGAATACACGGTTTTCCTGCGCCCGCATGAAGGTGGAATGATGCTGCACACCATGTACTACGCGGAGGAGGTTCGCGTGGTCGAGTCGTTCGGCGCACCCGATGTGGAGATTAAAGAGGCGGAAATTAAGGTTGCCCATCAACTCATCGAAGCGCTGGCGGGCGAGTGGGATCCGGAGAAATATCACGACACCTTTCAGGAAAATCTGAAAAAGCTGATTGAGACTAAGCTGGAGGGCGGCGAAGTCCAGGCCGCCGAACCACCGAAGAAGCTGGCACCGGTGGTGGATCTGATGGCGGCGCTGAAAGAAAGCCTGGCCCAGACGAAGAAGCCAGCCGGGTCAGAAAAAGTTGCCCAGATGCCAGCCGCGAGCCAACCGAGGACACGCCGCGGGCGGGGGTGAATCCCCGCGAAGCAGAGCACCGACTGATTTCCCCTCTCGACCCGGTTCCCGATACAATATGCGTTTCCGCGCAAGATGCCTTTTACTACGGAGTTTGAATGAAGCGGTTTCTCTGGCTGGGGTTCGTGCTGTTTCTTTATATGATCTGTAGCGGGTGCGGCGAGACCTTCCGCCCGATTATCATTCCGAATCCTCCAACGTTTCCCAATCCGGCGGCAGCGCACACCGTGGTGACCATCAGCGATAACGGAACCTTTGTACCTGGCAGCGCCATGGTGATCGACGTCTCCGGCGACACGGACGTGAGCATCGCCAACGCGGACATCCATCCCGTTCACGCCGTGCAGCAAAGCGCCTCCGAGATCCTGGTCCTGAACCAGGCCGTGACCGAGGCCGGGACGGGAGAAGATGTGGCGACGACTAGTTGTCTTGTCCCATCTCCGCCTCCGCCCAATCCTGCTCAATATGTGTATGATGTGTGTCCCTCGATTACCAAGCTGAACTTCAGCAGCACGACTATCTTCAGCACCAACGCCATCAGTCTGCCGATTTATTCCGCGCCGAACTTCATGGCTGTTGCCCCGTCGGCTACTTTGGCGTATGTGACGTTGCCGACTTACCCGCCGGATCCTACCCAACCTCAAACCATTGTTCCCTCGGTCGGCGTGATCAATACCCAGAGCAACAACCTGGTGGCGACGATTCCGGTTGGCAACAATCCGGATGCCCTGGCCGTCACCCCCGACAATAGCAAGCTCTACGTGGCGAACCAGGGCGACAACACGGTCAGCGGCTTCAACACCCTCGACCGGTCATCGCGGACTGTCAACGGTTCGCTTACCATGCCACCCATCTGGTTGTCGGCGCGTTCCGACAGCCAGCGCGTGTATGTGCTGGAGCAGACAAGCGGAGTCCTCGCTTCGATCGATACCACAGCGACGGCTGGCCCCGACCCGCTGACCGAGTACCCCACCATCAACGTGCCCGGCGCCACCACGATGGTCTATGACAGCAATCTGAATCGGCTCTATATTCCGGGCGGACCGCAGCTTGCGATCGTCGATGTTTCGCAATCTCCGCCACAATACCTTGCGGGAGGCCCGATCCCCACCTGCCAAGCATCGCCGTTATCAAAAAATTGCATTCCTACGGTCGCTCCCAGTTCGCGCGGCGCCTCGGACCCCTGCTCGTTCACCAGCGCGCAGACATTGACGGTCGTTGCCGTCGCAACCCTGCCAGATGGAAGCCGCGCTTATGTCGGGGCTTACTACGAAGACACGAACGACAACATCTGCCCGCAGGTGACGGTGATCGACGCCACGAACAACATGATCGAGATCCCCTCGATTGCGATTCCGGGATTTCCGGACGCGACCATCCAGACTTCCTCGTACTACGTTCCGGTCTGCGCCACGACGCGTTTCCGTTTTATGATGGCGGCCGGCGGCGACAGTTCCCGCGCGTACCTGTCCAGTTGCGATGGAGGAAATGTCAACATCATCGATACCTCCAGCGACACCTACATCGAGAATCTGCCCGCACCGGTTAGTAATTCACGCGCGCCGATTCCGCCGAACCCGCTGAACCCGCCGCAGAATCCAGTGTTTTTGATTGCCGGTCCGTAACATAGTGTCCTGAAGTTCGTGGCACAAATCCAAAAATGGGAACGCAGGTAGCGAACTGCGCGTTGATAGGGTGGGATGAGTTGCAGTGTCGAGCGACTAACGACTAACGACTAACGACCGAGTCTCTCTATCCCGCGACGGCAGCGGATTCCAGCGTCCGGCGGCGGTGATAGCGCAGCGCTACATTCATGAAGACGTTTCCGCTGGAAGTATTGAAGCACATCACCAGGGCTTCGGTATCTTCACTGCTTTTGCTGCCCTGCTCGGAAGTGTGCAGGGTTGGGGGGTGAACGCGAAAGTGAAATCCCTGGTCGTTGAGCGTGGTGACGGAGTTGCCAATGATCTGGTTGGCCAGCTCACAGACCGCCTCGCGTACCAGATCCTCGTCGGTCTCAGATACTTCGACGCCGGCCAGACGGCTGGCGAGCTGCAACGCCGCTCCCAGGTCCACATCAAAAATGATCCGCCCTTCGATTTCGCCCGTGAGATTAACCTCGGCGGCAATCCCTTTCCGCCGGTACGCCTCTTGTTCCATGCTCAAGTTCTCGATGGAAATGGGCGACTCCAGCCCCTGCGCCAAAACGGCGTCGGCCGAGTTAATGAAAGGCTGAATCAGTTCCATGCGCATGACTAGGCTCCAGCTCCGGCGCCGCGCGTCGTCGTTCCGTCGTCATGCATTACGTACTTGATGACTTCATAAAGAACTTCCGGCTTCACCGGTTTCTGCACGAAGTGGCGGGCACCCCGCTGCAAGGCGGCCACGATATTCTCCTGGTAGCCGACCGACGACACCATTACGATGCGGGCGCTGGGATGGTCGCGCACGATCTTTTCCGCCGCTTCGATGCCTTCCATCTGCGGCATGGTGATATCCATCAGAACGATGTCGGGTGTGAGCCGTTCGTACTCGCTGATCGCCGAAACGCCGTCGCCCGCCTCGCCGATTACCTGTCCGCCGAATGTTTCCACCATCCGGGCCAGGTTCTTGCGGGCGAACACAGAGTCATCCACGATCAGATAGCGCACCGGCTGTCCGTCCTCGCCCCGTTTTATGGGCGCAAACTTTTCCATGACACTCCTCCACAACTATCACTTAATCACGATCTACGCACTTTCGATAGATAACTCTAGTTACTTCCGGCACTGGTTGCCCTCTTAACTTCGGTGGTGTCCCCCCGGCCGCGGTCGGGCGCGCATTGTGCCCGCAAAATACCGGGCAGATCCTGGAGGTCCGCGATGCGCATCGCGTAGCCCCGCTCGATGGCCGCCTTGGGCATGCCGAAAACCACGCATGTCTCCTGACTCTGCACCACGGTGAATCCCCCGGCGGCCCGGATCTCACCCAGACCGGCTGCCCCGTCTTCTCCCATGCCGGTCATCAACACGGCCATGGCTTGCGGACCAAATTCCGCGGCTACGCTGCGGAACAGCACGTCCACCGAAGGACGGTGCCCGTTCACCGGGGCCTCGTCCACCAGCACCGCCACGTTGCCCAGTGGCAATATCTTCACTTTCATGTGCCGGTTCCCCGGACAAATCAGCGCTCGCCCGGCTACCAGCAAGTCGCCGGATTGCGCTTCCTTCACCCGGATGGGGCAGCTCTCGTCGAGCCTCTTAGCAAACAGTTCCGTGAACCCGTCCGGCATATGCTGCACCACCAGGATGCTGCCCGAAAATTCCACCGGCAGCTGCGAAAACAGATATTGCAAGGCATTCGGACCGCCGGTGGAAACGCCGATGGCGATGATGTGCGTCGGCGCGACGGGTCGCAGCTTGCGTGGCCGCTCCCCGGGTTTGTCCTCCGGCAGGAACTGCGTCTGCACCCCGGCGCTCTGCGCCGCGGCGTGGATTTTCCTGATCAACTCGGCGGCAATTTCGGGCATGCGCGCGGACACATCCTTGGGCTTGGCCACGAAATCAAACGCGCCGAGCGCCAGCGCTTTGAGCGTGATCGACGCCCCAGCTGTGCTATGCGAGCTGACCACGATCACCGGCAGCTGCCAATGCCGCATGATTTCTTTCAGCGTGTCGATCCCATTCATCCCGGGCATCTCGAGGTCGAGCGTCACCACTTGCGGCGACAGGTCCTCGATTTTCTTCAACGCAAAATGGCCGTCCATCGCCGTGCCCACCACCTCGATTGAGTCATCCCGTTCGAGGATATTGGGAATCAGTTTGCGCATCAGAGCCGAGTCATCCACCACCAGGACCCGCACCTTTTTCATGCCTGGCCCCCTGCCGTGCCGCGTGCCCGCACCTCACCAGTCGCGATTCCACCACCGCTCGCCGCTGCTGGTATGACACTCGACAGCAGACCCGCCATCCGCGGGCCGGCAGCATCGGCTCGCCCGCGCGTGAAGCGATCCATCAGGGCGATCATGTTCAGGATGAGCACCACTCTTCCATCGCCCAGAATTGAAGCCCCGCTCACCAGGTCGGTCGCGATCGACTGGTCATCGAGCGCCTTGATGACCAGCTCTTCTTCGCCCTCCAGTTCGTCGACGATGACACCAAACTTGCGGTCCCCGCTGTTGATCACCAGCACGAAGACCTTACGTCGCGCCGTTTCCGGCCCACTCGGGGGCTGCGAGCCGAGGCGCAGCAGAGGCAACACGTCGTTGCGCAGTTGCAGCACGTCGTAGTGCTCCACCTGATGGATATTTTCTTCCATCGTGCGCGCGATCTCCGCCACCGCGTTCAGCGGCAGGGCATAGAGCCGCTGCTCCACCCGGAACATCAATGCCCGGATAATGGCCAGCGTCAGCGGAAGCCGCAGACGGAAGGTGGTGCCCCGTCCCCGCGCCGTTTCGATCTGCACCGTTCCCTTCAGGCGTGCCAGCACGCTCTGCACTACATCCAATCCCACGCCGCGGCCCGAGAGTTCGGTGATTTCTTCCGCGGTGGAGAATCCCGGCTGCAGGATCAGATCCAGAGTCTCCGTCTCGGTCAGACGGGCTGCCTGCTCGGCTTTCAGCAATCCCTGGGACAGCGCGCGCTGCCGGACTTTTGCCGGATCAATGCCGCGCCCATCGTCAGAAACCTCGATGACCACCTGGTTTCCCTGGTGATAAGCGCCCAGCCGCAACGTTCCCTGCGGCCGCTTGCCGGCGCGAACCCGCTCCTCGGCGGTCTCAATGCCATGGCCGATGGCATTGCGCACCATGTGGGTCAGCGGCTCGGCGATCGCATCCAGAATGCTTTTGTCGAGATCGGTTTGCCCACCCCTGACCATCAGCTCGACTTCTTTCCCGCACTGACGCCCGACGTCCCGCACCATGCGCGGGAATCGGCGGAACAGCTGATCG
>Ga0187877_1004836_pt1 | contig 10148 bp, 12 predicted proteins | sample June2016WEW_17_1_3_FD_132430 | JGI IMG/M metagenome (GOLD analysis project Ga0187877, IMG submission 132430) | Peatland microbial communities from SPRUCE experiment site at the Marcell Experimental Forest, Minnesota, USA - June2016WEW_17_100 | ecosystem: Environmental > Terrestrial > Soil >... | reverse complement strand
TTCCAGTGAGGATGCCCAACTCCCTCATGGATATGCCCAGCTTTTTCCTGAGTCCTCGAATCCTTTCAGGGGTAAGACGAGACGCTTTCACCTCCTCTGGGGTTGCTTCCAATCCCTTCTTCGGCACCTTCTGCAGCTGATCTTTTGTCAGTCGGTTCAATGCAGAGAAGTTCTTGAAAAGGCCGGATAGCTTGAGCCTCATAGTTCTAACTTCTCTCCGGAATGGAATAAAGGTAGATCGGATTTCTCTTTTGGCCAGGCGCTGGATTTCAGATTTGATAGTAGATTCTAGTTTACCCATGGTGACCTCCTATGATTTTATGCAAATATCGTCTCCTCTACTTTCTAATGCCAAAACTTTTATTGGCGGTCGGGGTCTTTACCTTCCAGTAATTTCTTTTCTCTGTCTTCAAAGGTCTTTATAACGGCAGCAATGAGAATCGCAATCATAAGCATAACCCCTGATAATAAAAATGCGACTGATTTCATGGCGGCATTTTCAGTTGCAGAGCCAATCCAATAAAAGCTAGCCCCTGCAACACCAAGCAGGAAAAAAACTAAACCGAAAAAAATTGTCCTAAGCATATTCTTTTATTCTCCTGGTGATGCGGCTCTGAATATCCAATTGAGCTTGAATAAATGGTGGATAAAAAATCTCGCTCTACTTCTTACAAATCCTGGCTGTCTTTGAATTTAAATCTTCATGCAACTCGTCTTCCTCGTCTTCCTTATTTCATTCATCCTTGTCCTCCCATTCGGCAAGATCATAGCCACCCTCTTGAAGCATCTCCAATTCCTTTTCAGTGGCAGATTCCAGGAAAAACTCCGCCTCATCTGGGGAAAAAGGTTCATCATTTACCAATAAAACAGGAAAGCGGTCCGGGCTAACCGGAGAATCAGTAGTCATTTTACCTCTCCCTGCACTCGTGGAATTTTAAGGGTGAGGATGCAGAAGGGGGCAGCTTCCCCCATACGCTGGCCCCCTTAAGGCGAGCAGGTTTTATTCCCAGGGAGGCTTGGGATAAATGATTTTGGCCGCGGCCACCTCTTTGGGGTAGACGGATACGGCTTTCCCATTCTGGATTTGCAGAACGACCGTCTGGGATAAGATATTAACGCCCCGCTTATCCAGTTTGATCGGACCGCCGAGAGAACTCGGGATCTCAAATCTATCAAAGGCGTTGCGGATCTCTGTAGGATCGGTGGACTGAGCTTTTTCGATGCCCATCTGGAAAAGCTCCCCTCCGTAAGCTCCATCGAAATTGTGGTAATCAGGGGTGTACTTAAACTTCTTGATAAACTCTTTGTCAAAGGTTTCCCCTGAACCCCATACGGGGTCCTTGTAGTTGACCTCCGGGGTCCACCAACCCATGCCCACCACATCTTCGGCATCCTTCCCCAGGGCCTTAACGAACTCGGGAACAGGAACGCCCACCAGGCAGGAGAACAGCTTGACATTAACTTTCAAATCCTTGGTTTGCTGGACTGCTAAGACCGAATCCGTATAATGGCCACCTACCAGAAGAATATCCGGTTTGAGCGCCTTAATTTGGGTTAAGGGGGTGGAGATATCCTTGGTTCCTTTGGGGTAGACCTGATTGAATACCACTTTGAATCCCAATTCCTTGCATTTATCCACAGCTCCTTCCACGGCGTCCCTGGCAAAGATATCATTCTCGTAAACCATGGCCACACCCTGAGGTTTAGGATTCTGCTTGGCGGCCAGGTCAAGGACACCCTTGAAGTATAAAGTCGACGTCCCTGTGCCGGTTACAATATACCGGAATCCCCGCCCAAAAATCTGCTCCGCAGTGCCGCCTACGTTTACCATCAGGGCCTTATACTTCTCGCTGGCTGCGCTTCCGGCGAATACCATACCGCTGCTGTAGGGGGAGAAGAGGAGCTTAATGCCGTCATCGGTGATTAATTTTTCTGTTAACTTCACCGTGCGCACGGGATTGCTCTCGTCGTCGTAATATTTTATGTCGACCTTGTATTTCACCCCCTTGATATTAATTCCTCCCAGCTTCTCGTTGACCCACCATTTCCAGAGTTCCAGGCCATCCCGAGTGCCGTACCCTTCTCGGGAAAGCGGGCCCGTAAGGGAGATGGAGCAGCCAAATTTAATAATTTTCTCTTCTGCCCTAGCCCCACTAGAGAGGAGAAAAAAAAAGGCAAAAAGGGTGAAAAAAAGAATTCCGCTACGAAGAATGTCGGACCGTTCTTTCATGATAAACCTCCTTATTTGTAAGTTCTTGAGCGTCGTCCCCCTCTTCCTCAGAAATGGGGTCTATTCAGACTTCCATGCCATGCAACCTCCTGACTACCCACTCGGGTAACGGTTAAGGGATTGGGGTCTCTTTGGCCTTTTGTTTGGAAATTGGTCGAATAAGCTTTTTTTCCGGATGAAAACCCTCTTATTTTCTTTCCGACCATTTCGGGATCGGGTAGATCAGGTCTTTGGTAGCAAGATTGAATGGCCAGATAACTCTCTGTTTCATGTCCTGATATTGAATGATAATAGCATCGCCATAAATATTTTGCCCCGTTGCATCGAATTTCACACCTCGCCATGGCGTGATCAATTGTTCGGGAGGAATATTAGTTTTGACCAAAGCCTCCCGGATCGCTTCCGGGTTGGTAGATCCCGCACGATTTATGGCGTCGCATAGAACCAAAAAACCAACAAAGACTCGAGCCGAGCTGCCGGAAAAATCTCTTCCGGACCTTTTTTTGTAAAGTTCGTTGACTTCCTTGAGCATGGGCTTGCGGGCCACCAAATCAAGAGAAAATTCAGTCCGGCTGCAGATTCCCTCAGCATCTTTCCCCACAGCTTCCACAAAGGAAGGATCCGTATGGCCAGCATCTTGGGCCATGATCAAGGGGGCATTGTAATTCAATTCTTTGGAAGTCTTGCTGAGAAGGATAGCATCAGATTGGTATGCGGTCGGGAAAAAAATATCCGGATTAGCCGCTTTCAATCTCTGAACCTCGGATGATAACGTAGTAGCTCCTCTGCGGTAGGCAATATCGGCAACGACCTGGTACCCAGCCTTGGCCGCCAATTCCTTCTCAATCCGGCTGCTGTCTTTTCCGAATAATGTGTCTTCATACATCAATCCGATTGTCTTGAATTTGAGCCCTCGTTTCTTTTCATTTTCCCGGATACACTGAAACATGGCTTCGGTAAAAGTTTCATCATGGGGGGTGCTTCGAAAGAACCATTTGAAACCACGACTGGTCAACTTGGGGGATGAGGAATCCGCGTTAAAGAACGGAATTTTCATTCGCTCGGCTACCATGCTGGCCGTCTCAGTCACGGAGGATTGATAGCATCCAAACAGAGCGACAACTTTTTCCTGAGTAATCATGCGCTCGGCTTCACTGAGTCCCAACTCCGGTTTCCCTTGATGATCTGCAAAGACGACTGTTACTTTCGCCCCACCCAGATTGTTCAGCCCACCGGTTTTAGAAAGCGGAAGGTTCAAATTTTTGTAGTTTGTTGTATTTATAATGTCCATAGCCAGCTCGATGGCGTGCCTGTGATCCAGGCCGACCTGACCCGTAGATCCGGACATCGGATAAAGAACCCCGATTTTTATTTCAGCAGCCGAGAGGGCGGGGTGAAAAGCAAAAAACAAGAACGCAATGACCATAAATCCACACGATAACTTTTGTCTCATTTGTCTCTCCTTTTTAATCTAGTGGAACGACGTCTATTCCATAAGGATACAATTATCCCAATTCCCGGACCATTCAACCTCCTGGCTACCCCCTCGGGTAACGGTTAAGGATTGATGGATAAGGACAGAAATGCCGGTTTGTTGATTCGGATGGGATTATATGAATTTGAGGGGGCAAGGTCAAGATATTTCTTGACTTTTCATACTGCATTATGAAAAGTGGATTGGTGGGAAAGCTGACTTGCTAATTCCAACGAACGGGATCAGGCCAGGGTACCGGGATGAAGTAGATATTCTCCTTAAAAAATTCTTCCGTCATTTCAACATTTACGAGCAGTCTGGCCCACTTCATGACCGATTCCTCATTTATCCTTTCCAGTTTCTTCCGTCTTTCTGGGAGGACACCAAGAAGGCAGTCTTCTCCACACGGATCACGCCGGTAAATTTCATAGGCTATCATATGGATAATCCTCCAGGTGGAAAGTATGCGTCGAATTGAAAGGAGCAATCTTCGTGCCGGATGGATTTTTCCCGACCTATTCCGAAATCATTAAACTTTTTTAAATGAAAGTGTTCTATCAGGGAAAGAAATTTTCCTCCTTTTTCCAATTAATTTCTACTCGCTCTGAAGCAGATTAAGGGATGCAGCGGAATTGGGGAAGTAAAAGCGAACCAACTTTATGAACAAACTCATTCTAAGGGACTGGACCAGGAAACCCCAAGTTTTTGCCCTTGCTTCCCCATCCCTTTTCTCATATACTCCTACTATCCAGCTTTATATCCCATCCCAACAGGAGGTTTAAAATGGCTAAGAAACCCATGACCAAATCCCAGATCGTGTCCCACTTTGCAGGGAAATTCGAAATTTCCAAGAAGATGGCTTCAGGGATTATTGAGGAGGTAGCATCTCTGGCAGTATCTGAAACCAAGAAGACCGGCTCCTTTACCCTTCCAGGAATCGGGAAATTGGTCCTGGTCAAAAGGAAAGCACGGATGGGTCGCAATCCGGCTACTGGCGAAGCGATAAAGATCCCAGCAAAGACCGTGGTGAGGATGCGGGTGGCAAAAGCAGCTAAGGAGGCGATTGTCCCGGGGAGGAAGTGAGAAGGAATTGCTTTTGATTGTTTGAGCTCAAGGGTTAGAAGATAAATGGCGGGAAGTGTTATGGAAGAAGCCCCCGTTGGAAAAGTTATTTTCAACCACCGAAGAGCCTCAAACGCACTGGCCTTTTGACCCGCCTTTCCAGTCAAATCAAATCTAGTTGATAGGAAGAACGGATGCCAATCTACTTGCCCTCCTTTACTGGGTGGGTGGATTTACATTTGGTATCACCGCCATCCAACCTTCAGGACAACTTGTAACATATGGATAGTATCCCTGAGGATTCTGGCAGTAGTACCAGTATTGAGGTTGCTGTTGCTCTGGTTGATTATTTGCTGGAGGTATCTGACTTGTATCTGGATAGTATGGCCATCCTCCATAGGACGCATAGTATGGATAGGACCAGCCATAAAATGGCCACCCTATCGCAGCTCCCCAGAAGAATGGCCAGCCTCCCCAGTATGGATGGCCACGATAGAACCCATAGTAGTATCCTCTAGGTGCTATAAAACCTCTAGGAGCAACATAGCCTCCATGGAATCCACCATGAGATACAAAACCACCGTGGAATCCTCCTCCACCATGGAATCCTCCATGACCACCTCCACCATGTCCTCCGCCTCCATGTCCACCCCGAGCTTCCAATATGGAGGGTAAACTCAAAAACGTGAAGCTCAGAACAACTGTCAATACTAAAACCAACCATCTTTTCATTTTCCATCCCTCCTTTCGGATGGATTCACAAAGATATTCCCAAGGTTTTTGATTTCTTCCTCTTATTATTTAAAACGCATGGGTCTTAAATCCGTTGACATAGGTCTAAAAACTGAGGGCGGTCTGGCTTGGCTTATGCAAGGACTTAAGGCAGGATGTAGCCCCATTGCAATGGTTATAAGGCTATTGTGGCTCCCAGGCTTGGTTTGGGGCATGGACCCCATGATTCCTGGTGTTCTGAAAGCATAGCCATCAGGAAGGCGGGGGGTCCGATCCGAGCCTGTCTACCCCTGACCCGATTTTCTCACATGGACATGAGCACGGAAAGATTCGGCAACGCCCAAGACAGATGCCAGGTCGAGATAAATCGGGAGCCCTGCCAGGGCCGTCATTCCCTTATCGGTTCTCTCTTCTTCGTACTTGTAGGGAAGAACGCCTTGTGCCATAACGCTTTCACCTCGTTGGTGATAGATTGTTTTTGCCAACTCATTCTATCATCCCTGTTTATCAGGACCAACCAGGTTTCTATTTTTTTGATGGCGGATCGAGGGAGATTTAGGGTTACACGGAGAAGATCATTGAATTTATGGCCGGAATGGGTTACAAAAAAAGAAGCGCAAGGCTTAAGGCTTAAGGGACACGGGAAAAAGATGGGAGGATCGAAGAACGAGCAACGAGTTACGAGAAACGCGGAACGAGGAGAGATTGTGAACGATTTGGATTTCGAACGGGTAATGGTCATCTTTGCTCATCCGGATGATGCCGAGGTGCAGTGCGCGGGAACGGTTGCTTTGTGGGCGGCGGAGGGTAAGAAAATCACCTACGTCGTTATGACCAAGGGAGACAAGGGAACCCAAAATCCTTCCATGGCTGGAGAAACGTTAGTTACGATTAGGCGGCAGGAGCAGCTTAAGGCAGCCAGTGAGCTAGGAGTGGGGAATGTCCTCTTCCTGCAAGACAAGGATGGCGAACTGGAAGTGAATCTGGAGAGGAGAAGGAATCTGACCCGGATCATCCGGGAACATCAGCCTGAAGTCCTCATTACTCATGACCCCTGGATGCGTTACCAGCTGCATCCGGACCACCGGGCTTCCGGGACCCTGGCCCTGGATGCGGTCATCTCCGCCCGCGACCTTCTCTACTTCCCGGAACAGATCCATGATGGGCTGAAACCCTGCCGGGTGAAAAGAGTTCTTCTCTTCGCCTCCGATCAGCCGGATTTCTGGATGGACATCGGGGCTACGATCGACAAGAAAACAAAAGCGCTGGGGCATCACCACAGCCAAGTAGCCCAGTGGCCAAACTGGGAAGAAAGGTTCCGCAAGCGGGCCCAGGATGCCGGCGCATCCCAGGGTTTGAAATACGCGGAACCTTTTAAACGTCTGGTGCTGCATTGAAGAGGGGATGTTTTAAATCCCCTAAACCATCCATTATGAAATGGGGGTACCCGTGGCCTGTGGGTGATGAATCCCGGTTATGAGCAAACAAGAGACCTGAAGGAGAAATAAATTTTGACCCATGAGGAAATAAAAGGGGATCACTTCCCGATGATGGAGCCGCTGCCCGCAGCCTCCCAGTCAGGAACCTGTTGACCGTCCAAAACTCAGGCTCGGACGAGCCTGCCCAGTTTAGATCAACCCTTTGTGGCAGGGGGGCTGGAAACCGCTGCCGGAAAAATCCCCCAGGTATCATCCTCTTTGGGATGGGCCGATCAATGGGGAGCATTCAAGGTCCGCTGGGGGATGGGGCGGATGCGGTACACGGTTGATCCGGGTCTTTATGCTCTGGGCAATCCTGGGCAGTCTTCCCCTGTCTTGGTGACCGCCAATTATAAGTTGACCTTCGACCGCTTGCGTCAGGCCCTCCCCAAACTCGACGCCTGGGTCCTGGTTCTGGATACGAAAGGGATTAATGTCTGGTGTGCAGCCGGCAAGGGGACCTTTGGGACTGGAGAACTGGTGGAGCGGATCCGTCTGGCCGGCCTGGAGCGAGTGGTCAACCATCGTGAGTTAATCCTTCCGCAGCTGGCCGGGCCGGGGGTTTCGGCTCATCAGGTGAAGAAGCTTTCTGGGTTCAAGGTTATCTATGGTCCCATCCGGGCCAGGGATCTCCCTGCTTTTCTGGATGCCGGGTGCAAGGCAACTCCGGAGATGAGGCAGAAGACTTTTACCACTTGGGAAAGAGCGGTTCTGATCCCGATCGAACTGGTTGCGGCCCTTAAAATACTGGCCTTTGTCCTTCCTGCATTCTTCCTGTTAGGCGGTCTGGGGAGTGGAGGAACGTTCTGGGATAACGTCTGGACCCACGGTCTTTTTGCTGCAGTAGCCCTCCTCCTTTCCCTGGGGGTGGGCGCAGTATTGACTCCTCTGCTCTTGCCCTATCTGCCCGGGAGGGCCTTTGCTTTGAAAGGGTTCTTCCTGAGTATTTGGGGGGTTTTATTCCTTTTAGTTGTCTTGGGAGGGGGAGGAACCACCTGGACAGGAATCCTGGAGAGGCTTTCCTGGGTCCTCATGGTTCCGGCCATTAGCGCCTATTTAGCCATGAATTTTACGGGTGCCTCAACTTACACTTCCCTATCCGGGGTTAAGAAAGAGATGCGGTGGGCTGTGCCCCTGGAGATCGGAGCCGGAGGGATTGGCCTCGTCCTCTGGCTCGGGACAAGACTCTTTTTATAAGGCCCAGATAAAAGCAGATTAACGAAACTCAGAGCTATCTCATAGAGCTCACAGAGGCACGGGGATCAAGTAAACGACGGTCCGGGCTTCGAGTTTCAAGTAAATTTTTTCTCTGCGATCTCTGCGGGCTCTTTGTGAGATAATAAAATTTTGAAGGTTGGTAAAATGAATAGAATGATCTACCTGAAAGACGTGACCACCCTCCGGGTTAATGAAGAAAAGTGCATCCGTTGCGGAATGTGTCTGGAGGTCTGCCCTCATTCGGTCCTGAGCCTGAATGGGGGAAAGGTGAAGATCGAAGACCGTGACGCCTGCATGGAATGTGGAGCGTGCGCCCAGAATTGCCCCACCGGGGCGGTTACGGTGAAATCGGGCGTGGGCTGCGCAGCCGCAGTCATCAACGCAGCCCTGGGCCGGAAGAGTGCCTGCTGCTGCGTGGTCGAGGAAAAGAATCCGTCTTTAAAGAAAGATCAGGGCGGCAAAAACTGTTGCTAAATGGCGAGCTATGACTCTCTCTTCTCCTTGGCCCTGGTGGCCTTGATCCCGAGCCCTTCGAAGATGAACAGGATGGAGAAGCCATACAAAAGGGTGTAAAAGACATAAAATCCCAACAGGAAGGAAACGGTCCGGGTATTCTCGGTAATATTTCTGGTCTCGATGCCCGCGAAATTATATGACGGCTCGAGGACCCGGGTGGTCATAAATCTGGTGAAATCTGCTTCCGAGGACCGACTCTCCTGGATGAACCGTCTGGTCAAGCCGTCGAAGGCGATCCACCAATAATAAAGCACTTCTTTTCCCTCAAGCCCATATCTGCCCTGTAGATCTTTCTCGTGTCCTTTGAACAGGAGTTCCGCATCCGCCGAGGCGACTTTGCCCAAAAGCCCAAGATCGCCCTTAATTTCCGAAACCGGAGAAATCAATCCTGCTTTGGAAGAGGTTTAATTGCAAGAAAATGTTGGACGCGGTCACCCAGGGTATCCTCCCGGGTGTCTGGTGGGAAGGGAAGATATTTTGCCAAAGGCCCTGAGGGGCTTTGGGGCCTCGGGCGGAAATTCTCCACTCAATGGTTTGGGAAAAATCTTCGCAGATGCTTTTGCCACTGGGTCACCACGTGGACAGTGAGGATGGCGGCCAGTAAACGGGGGAACCAAGCCCAGAAAAAGCTCACCCCCAGGGCCATAAAGAGGATGGGGTCTTCGATGAAGGAATGGTTGATGCCGATGGAAAGATGCAGCTTCTCTGCCTCTTCATCCGTTAAAAGGCCCTCCTTCATCTCTTCCAGGATTACCGCAGACCCGTAAATCAAACCAAAGAAAGCACCGGCGATCCAGAGAGTTCCTGCTTTCTCGCTCAAGCCGAGGATCTTCAATATGGGTGAAAGCAATTTGATCAGGGGATGAATCCAGCCCATGGCCTTTATGATCTCCAAAAGGACATGAACGCCGACGATAATGATGAAGATCTTTCCGATAAGATAAAGAGTCGAGGAAAACCAGTTCTGGAGATAGCCTTCCAAGGATTGAGAAGGGATCGTCGGGTGTCCGATGGCCGGAGGAGGGGACGAGGAGGAATTAAAAAAGAGAGCCACCACCAGGACCGTGATGATGGCCACCCCCAGACGGAAAAGGGCGGCTTTGAGAGGGTTCCAGCCTGATTTTCCCTGGATAATCCCCTCTTGAATCAGGCTGTGACAGATCATCATAAAAATGGCGATCAAGGTTGTCTCTTCAAGGGAGAAGGGCAGAGCCGAGATGGCGGCGATTCCGCCGTAGAAACCCGCGATCATTCCGATCAGCAGCGGCAGAGCCGCCATGGCCGGCAGATTGATCCAGCCCATGAGGGGCTGAAAGAGGAAATCAATCTTGTTGATCCAGCCGCTCCATTCCAGGAGAGCCGTTAAAAGGGATATGGGAATAAGAATCTCTAGCACCCAGATGTAACTTTTCCATCCCTTTCGCAGGCCAGCAAGCGT
>Ga0187877_1004835_pt1 | contig 10149 bp, 14 predicted proteins | sample June2016WEW_17_1_3_FD_132430 | JGI IMG/M metagenome (GOLD analysis project Ga0187877, IMG submission 132430) | Peatland microbial communities from SPRUCE experiment site at the Marcell Experimental Forest, Minnesota, USA - June2016WEW_17_100 | ecosystem: Environmental > Terrestrial > Soil >... | reverse complement strand
GTCGATCTCCTGGGAGTTGCTCGCCGATGCCGCAGTCCTTCCGGGAATTCCGAAGGGACCCTTCCGGCGGTTCACTCCGCATGCCGCCCACAGTAGATTAGAGAGAGTCTGCAAAGGGAGCTTTCTGCCGCTGATCTCGCGAGTGGTCCTCCTGAGTTGCAATGCCCTCGCGAGCGACCCGCTGGCCTGGAGCGCGGGTCCAGGCAGTTTGATCGGCAGGGGAGCATCTGGAACGCTTATCGATTCTCGTTTACCAGACCTCTTCTGGATCATCGTAACCTCCCGGGTGCGCTCGGCCCGAATGTCCTGTCCTGGAAGCCTTGCTCGCCTGTGGGATTCTAACACTTCCGACCTCGTCGCCGTACGCCCTCGCACTATATTCCTTCGACTCACGACACAATTAGCACCGTTTGAACAATTGTAACAATCAATTCCTGCCACAAAGGAGGTCCTGTGTTCGTCGAACTCATGCCGCTTCTTGCCGGCCGCACTTTGCTCATAACGGTGGCCGAGGTGGATGACAAGACAATTCGTGTTAACGTCATTCCCGCCCTGGCAAAGGCCGACGAGAACCCGGCTCTAACCACCCCACTCACCTATACCGGCCCGCCCGAGGAACTCGATGCTGAACTCGGCAAACACCTGGCCGGCTACGTCCAAACCCACCAGCAGACCGCCAGCACTCTGGCCGAAGCCAAAGCCACCATGGAAGGTGCTGCCAAGGCAGCTCAAGAGGAAGCCAAGCGCAAAGCCGAAGAGCGTAAGAAGGCAACTCAGAAGCCACCCGATAAGGGAACCGCTGCAATGGTGGCTGGGCCTACCTTAGCGTCTTCTTCCGTATCCCCAACTTCTTCTGAGGCCTCGCCCTCTTCTGCATCGACGGGTACACTCGGGCTGTTCCCACTTACAACGGCCGAACCCGCTCCAACTCAATCGAAAGGAGGTCTCACACTCTAATGGAGAGCCATGTAATTTCCCGCTATTTCGAATTTAATGGCGTTCGGCTTCCAGATATTAACCCCAAGCTTACGGTGGAGGAAATCCGCGCCGCGTACGCGCACCAATTTCCCGATATCGCTACGGCAACAATCACTGGGCCGGAGGCGGTCGGAGACAAGCTGCGGTATCTGTTCTCAAGAGCCATTGGGGCAAAGGGATAGCCGGATGAGCCGAAATCCAACAAACAAGGAGGTGACGAAGCGTGCGGTCCTGGCGGAACTTGAAAGCCTTCGGCAGGGCCGCCACGCCCGTTACCAGACCCTTGTAGGGAGGTTCGTGAGATGCCCGGAGTTAAGGCAAGCAGCCATTCTCTGCGCTGCCGCAGTCGATGCCAGCGCCCGCACCAACACCCGCAGGCCACTCAATGCCCCACCCGGATGGCTTCCTCCGATCAGTTGATGGCTCAGGGAAGTGGCTTGGTGCTGCCGCGATTTGGCCCCGTCCCGGTGATACATGGTTTGGTAGCTGACGATCGCCTGGCAGTGATGCTGGCGAAGGCTCTCTTGGAGCTGGACATTGCCATCCCTGGAGATTGGAAAAGGGCGGAACGTGACCCAACATCATTTATCAGGATTACGCTTGAGCGTTATATCCACACGCATGGCGGCTCAGACATCCGTCGCCGCTTCCTGCTTTCCGCCGTGATTAGCAACTCTCCCTCTGATTGGGCGGAGCGTGATGAAACCAAGCCCAATCAGTTGTTCCTCATTGTTGAGCCTTCCGAGGCAACGTGTGGGTGTGCGACCTTTGGGCCAACCCTGGCGCTACTGGAGAGCATCCACCCGCAACTCCCGGCGACGTTCTTCCACCTTTTTGTCGGAGCCCTTAATCACATGCTCAGGGTGTACGACTTTCGAGATGCTGAAGAACGGGCAGAGACACTGCGGGAATGGGCAGCGCAGGAGCCTGATGCTGACCAGTACGATATCCCCGACGTGGCCGGATCCATTCCACCGTGCATGCGGCAAGCGACGATGGACGAGGGTGCGCTTGCCCACCTCAAGGACAAGATCAACGATCCAATCACAACAAAGCTGGTGGATGCCGTACTCGCCCTCGATCACCTTTCCACCCAAGCCGAGCGGCCCGAGCTTGACGACAACATCCGTGAAGAGCTCTCGGACTGTAATCCACCCCTGCCCTGTCTGCTGGCGGTATTTGCTGAAGGCGACCCAGTTTCGGCTTCGTTTGATGAAGAGGCCCAAGGAATGATGGAAGTCGAGCCAGAGCCTAATATCATGATCCCCTTTGATCCCACGGACGTGGAGAACGTTCAGCGGACATTCCACATATTTGGAGTGGCCTGCCAGACTATTGCCGCGGCAAGCCATGTGATCGACCTGATGCCAGGCAATGACCAATGGATCATTTCAAGGTGAGAGCCATGAAAGCTTACGTCAACATCGGAGCCAGCCAAGAATTCAGGCTTTGCGAAGCAGTCCTTGTTTATCGGGGTGGCGGGGATGGCGCCTTTGCAAGCCTGCACCAAGTCAAACAGGGTGAGAATGGAATTCCTTACGTCGCCCCCGGTGAAGCCCTGACCACGGCCTTCCTCCGTACTCTTGCCCAGGGCCTCGGAGCACAGGTCAAGCCGGAAATCCTTCCCGAGAACGTGCTGGCGCGTACTCCTGACATGCTGGTTTGGTGGGCACAGCCTCGACGGCGGGTCATATTCTTCGGAGGGGTAAATGTAGAAGCGCGGCAGCTCAACGGTTTCCTTTTCCCGCACCCCGCGCTGATCTTCAAAGTTGCAGGCAAGGACCTCTTCGTGCGGGCAATCGCTACGAATTCACGGCCAAGCCCTAAAACACCCTTGAAGACTGCTCCCTATTGGAACACGGACGGGCGAGTCTGCCCCGGCAGTATGCGTGTTCCCGACACCTTTGACGTCGCGTCGATACCACTGTGGGAAGACGCATTCTTTCAATCTGAATTCACCCACGCGGCAGGCGCGGTGCGGCTTACCAGCCACCCCGAAGGCTTCATTGGGTTGTGGAGAAGTCTTGTGGGCAAGAAGCGGTTCCCCGTTCAGTACCTGACCGATGCCGGAGAAACGCTACAAGAATTCGTCGCTTCCGGAAACGAACGCTGAGGAGTTGGTCATGGAGACACACCGCATCCACCCGGAGTTGCTTGAACGGCAAGTGCGCGTGCTGGTGGTAGGTTGCGGGGGAACAGGGAGCGCGGTCGTTGCGGGTTTGCCGTACCTGCATCAGTCGCTTGTGGCCCACGGCCATCCCGGAGGATTGCATGTCACGGTTGTGGATGGCGATACGATTTCCCCCGCCAATTGCGTCCGCCAACCTTTCGCGCGGTCGGAGATCGGCCAAAACAAGGCGATAGTTTTGGTCAACAGGCTGAACTTGTTCTGGGGACTGAAGTGGGAAGCGGTCCCTGTGCACTTACGCCCGGGAACCTTCATCTCCCGTAGCTACTCTGGCGATGACCTTCGCGCTCACATCGTTGTAGGGTGCGTGGATACGCGGGCAGCACGTGCTGTGATTCGTGATGCGGTTGGGAAATCGAGTCAGGTTTCCTACCTGGTCGACCTGGGAAATAACGAAGACAGTGGGCAGTTCATCCTGGGTGAGCCCCTCAATGAGCGGAATCGCCGGGCAAAGCTCCGCCTGAGGTCTGCGTCGGAGCTATTCCCAGAGATAGTGGATCCGAATCTCGACAACGACGTAGAACCAAGCTGTAGCGCGGTTGAGGCCCTGGAACGACAATCGCCGTTCGTCAACTCGACTCTTGCTCAGCACACGCTGGCCTTGCTCGCCCGACTGTTTCGCTACGGCGAAATCAGCTATCATGGAGGCTTTATCAACTTGGCAACGGGTGCGACCTCCGTGCTGAGGATCGACCCACTGTGCTGGAAACGCACCCGGAGAGCGAACAAGCACACTACGCCGCTACAGCGGCGACAGGAGGAAGGTCCCAATGGCAGAGCCAACTAAGCAAGAGTTGCTGGCTCGGATGTGCAGCATCAAACTATAGCTATGGCGCACCATGGAAAAATCGCAATTGTCACTGGCGGAGGCCGAGGGCTTGGCCGGGCCATGGCGCTCGGTCTGAGCTGCGCCGGCTTCCGTGTGGCCATTACGGCTGCCCGGACCCGCGATGAGATTGAAGCCGTTGCCCTGGAAGCGCCCCCAGGACGGATTTACCCCGTGATGGCGGAGGTAAGCCGCGAGTCTGCTTGCGCCGCCCTGATCAAAGAAGTCGAAGGCCGGCTCGGGCCGATCGATGTTCTGGTGAACAACGCTGGCCGCGGGATGCGTTTTGTTTCGGAACGGTTTCTAAGCGAGCCTCCCCCTTTCTGGAAGACGGACCCGGAGACATGGCGGATGATCATTGAAACGAATGTGAACGGCCCATTTTTTATGTCTCGGTCCGTCACGCCCGGCATGATCGCCCGCGGGTGGGGCAGGATCATCAACATTTCGATAAATCACGAAACGATGCGGCGGCGTGGCTTCTCTCCCTATGGTCCATCGAAAGCCGCGCTGGAATCCGAAACGACCATCTGGGCCCAGGATCTTGCCGGAACGGGTGTGACCGTCAATGCCCTGCTTCCGGGTGGCGCAAGTCTCACGGGCATGATTCCAGACGAAGTTCCCCCGGAACTCCGGAAGAAGTTGATCTCTCCGGTGATCATGGTGGCGCCGCTGCTCTAGCTTGTCTCGGACTCCGCCGATGAGGTCAGTGGCAAACGCCTCGACGCCTCTCGTTGGGACACCAATCTGAATCCCAGCGAGGCCGCCGCCAAGGTGTGCGAACCAGCACTGTGGGGCGCTCCAAAGATCGAATAGAGAACCTGCGACCGCCTCCAGTGTTGTTTCCAGTCCAACCCCCTGAGACTCCTAACCAAATGCGAAGTGCCCATGCTGCCTAAATAGCACCTGTGCACCTTCTTACCAACCCCCGGCAATGTCGTTTGCAGGGTTGAATCTCGCCCATTGGCAGTGGCGGCAAGCACACCCCCACACCTTTATTTGCACATCCGTGGTGCAGCACAGGAGGATCCCTGCATGTCACAAACTGAAGGCCAATTTAAGGGCTTTCGTGGATTCATCTGGCTGGCCGTTGGTTTGTTGCTCCTAGCGGCTGCCACTGGAAGCGCCATCTATATCGTTGTTCATCTGTTCAACTACTTGTGAGCCGCACAGTTCGGAGGAAACTTCTCCGATTGCCCCTACACTCGATAATCAATGAACCTATCCGGCGGGAGGAGCGCCTTGATTACAGCCTCCCGAGGGTTTTGCGGAACTGGTTTACGCCCCGTGACGATTCGCCCTTAACTCTTCTAACGTCATGCTCCGCGTCTGTACGCCCTCAGGGTCGGTGAGAATTCCGAGGGCAAGGAGGCGCTTGGTTGTCTTGCGCCCGACGCCATGCATCACAAGTGCCTTCATTACGGTCGGAGGCTGCTGCGCCACCAGTGCATTGCTCGCCGCACGGGAGAGCCCGGGTTGGCCGCGCAGGTCATCTAGAGTGATGGGTCTGAGAGGTTTCGCCATTATCAGCATTCCCTTCGCGTTGACAGTTGAGCATATATTATCGCGCCTCGCGTGGGGCTCCTACAACATCCGACCATGGAAGGGATAAAAAGAGTTGCTGCCATTTTATGCGTAAAGTCGCACATGCGGTTTTCTCCGAGAAAGGAGCCCAACCTTGCGCTTCCAAGGAAAGAGCCGACTCGGCTTCTACCCCCTGCCATTTTCTGAAGCCCAGCGCATTCGTAGATTTCTCTTGTTTCCCGATCAATCCACGTCCGCAATAGACCCGTGCGTTGGCGATGGCGTGGCGTTCGAGGTTATCACCAGCGGTGCTGAGGTGTTGCGCTACGGTATTGAGTTGGATGCCTATCGCGCTGAGCAAGCCAAGCAGAGGATTCCCAATATCGTCCAGGGAAATACGCTGGAAGTGCAGTGCCCCGTCGAGTGCTTCGGACTTGGCTATCTAAACCCACCCTATGACTGCACGCTGGGGCCGGCTGACAGTCGCCGCACGGAGCAGTCGTTCCTGAGCCACACATATCGCTGGCTAAAACCCGGTGGCGTATTGGTATTGGTCATCCCCGGCGACCGCCTGGCCGAATGTAGTCAGATTCTCTCCACACATTTCCGTGACGTAGGGGTTTACCGGCTGGAGTCCCACGAGTGCGTGCGCTATAGGCAGGTGGTGGTGATCGGAACACGACGAAGCCGACGGGAGAAAGAGCGTCTTACGGACAGCGATATCACCCGAGCACGCCTTTACTGCGCCAGCCTTGCAAGGAATCCCTCCCAAATCCCAGCCCTGCCACATGAGCCCGAAGCGCGATACGGCGTGCCCGTGAGCGGACCAGCTCAACTGGTCTATCGTGGCTTGCCCCTGGATGAAATCGAGGATCTTCTGCCGCAGTCGGCGGCCTATCGACAGGCTGGACGCATTCTCTTTGCTGAACCTCGATCTGCAGGCGGTCGACCGCTGATTCCATTAAAACCCGGCCATATCGGCCTCCTGGCTGTGGGGGGTATGTTGAACGGCATCTTCGGGTCGGGGGATGAGCGGCATATATCCTTCTGGCAAGCCGTGAAGTTAACCGACCGGGTAGAGGAAGAAGACGAACAGGGCGTGATCACGGTAAAGGAGAAAGAACGCTTCTCCAATGAATTGACGGTCGTGTACAGTACCGGACAGGTCGCCATACTGAAGTAACGCTGCCCTTTCACCCACTCAAGCTTTCCATTCAGCCAAATTCCCACGAGCCACCAGAGGTCAGCCATGAAGAATGCCCACGAACGCTTCGCGGTGTTGGAATACACGAAGCGAATGAAGGACACCACCACGCGAATTCGACTGCGGCTGGACCGGTTTATTGGAGAGGTCGAAGACGGACGGAACGGTAAGGCCCACCTCATATCTGTTCTGGGCGGCGACTCCGACGTGGGCGCCATCTGGGCAGCCGTCATCGACCAAAACCTCTTTACCGTGGAAGCCCCGGGAATCGAGCCGATGACCGCCAGCCTCGGTGAAGACGCTCAATGCTTCCGCGGGACTGTCACCATCGCCGGCCGCAAACCCATCCGCCATCTGGTGGCGATCTCGGCGGAGCTGGCCAGGACACTTCCAGGGGCTGATGCGGGAGGCAGGCGGACCATCCTGTGTGATAGCGATCCGACGTTTGTGCTTTATCGGATTGCCCAGCGGTTTGGGTTGCCGGTCGTACCGGAGTGGGCCGGCTGGTTCAACGAAGAACTCAACCGCCGTGGAGCGATCAAGCCGCTTATTGGTCTGGGATGCTCTCCGGTGCTGGTCAGCGGCACGAAGAAGCTGTTCCTGAAATGGATTCGAAGCGCCCTGCGGCAGAAGCGGATTGAGGTTCCTGACCGCAATGGGCCGGTCCGCTGGAGCCTGGCCCACAGTTTCTTCCGAATCGACCAGAATGACCTGGAGGAGGTGAGCCGTCAGGAGCCAGGCGAAGAAAGTCACCGCTTTCAAGCGGAGGAGGGGGAGGCACCGTCATGCGAATCATCTTGAAGGTTTCAAGCAGTAACGAGCATTGCAATGGGGGATGTGAATTCGCCCTCTTGGATTTGACTCCGGAACTCGCCAGGTTGGCCGTGGGACGAATCGCTACACTCAGGGAGCAGAAAAGCCTCGACCCGGATATCGATGAAACCTATTACTGGGCATATTTCGCGGAGTATTTCTCTATCCTGCCAGCCCTGGAGAGGAAGTTGAAGGCACGGGGATCACGTTGGAGGAAATGCTGGATGAACTTGCAGTTGAAGAGAAGGAAATAGCCTGCGTTCCTGAGACCTTCCAGGTGCCACCTCACCAGATTGCCGCCGTCTAATGTGGAGAACTCAGTAATGTGGAGAAACGGCAGCGGTTTGCTGTAAATACAGGCTTTCCCTCGATGGGAACTCCCCATTTTGAATAGCATTAGAGCCCGTGCCTTACGGCACTGAATTCACTTCAGGAGGCTCTAATGCTTGTTAAACTCTTTCCCAGAACATGTCGTCGGTATTTGTCTCTTCCGCTGTTCGGGCCAGTGATGGATGATTTTGATGACTGGCTGTTGGAGCAGGGTTACGCTCGTAGCTCCCGCCGTCGGTTGCTCCTTCCCAACGTCGCGCAATTGGATCGACAATTGCGTCGTCGCGGCGTTAATCACATCAAGAATTTAACTCCGCTTGCCTTGCAACGGTGTTGGGATCTCTTGCATCGCCGCTCTCCAGCGAAAGCGGCAGCAGCCCGTGTGATGGAGCGATTCTTGAAGGGGCGCAAGCTTTTACCATCGCCTCCCACCCCAGACTCCAGCGCCTTACAACTCCAAGTGGCAGCCTATGCCGACTACCTGCGACAGGTACGGGGATTTTCACGATCCACTGTTGAGAGCCATATTCGTACTGCGACCCGATTTCTGACCTTTTTGCAGGTCGATAAGACGCCGTCAGTGTTGGCTCGCGTGGATGTTAGCCATGTTGAGAGGTTTGTGCGGAAGGAAGGCAAAGGTGTCAGTCGCGGAACGCTTCAACACGCGATTGCAGCACTTCGGGGCTTGCTGCGATTTCTCGCGGTTTTCGGTAAAGTCACTCCTGGGTTGGAGACCCAAATCGATACTCCGCTCCTTTATAAAGAGGAACGACTCCCACGCGCTTTGCCTTGGGAGACGGTTCGGTCTTTCCTCCAATCGATTCCCCGGACGACTCCGATGGGCCGCCGCGACCACGCCATGTTTTTCCTCATTGCCACATACGGCCTACGCGTCAGTGAAGTGGTGGCCCTAACACTGGATGACCTTGCCTGGCGATCCGCTCAGATTCGTATTTCCCAAGTGAAGATTCGCGGCGCGATGATTTTGCCCTTAATTGATGAAGTGGCGGCCGTGCTCGCGGACTATCTTAGACACGTACAGCGCCCCACGGGCTTGCGCCACCTTTTCTTTCGCGTTCGGGCACCCTTCGGCCCGCTTAAGCGGGCAGCTGTGTCCAAAGCCTTTGAGGCTTGGTCACGCCGCAGTGGATTGAATATTCCCTTTCAAGGCGCCCACTGTCTCCGCCATTCGTATGCCGTTCAACTGCTGCGCCATGGTACTTCGCTGAAGACGATTGGGGATATCCTCGGTCACCGGTCGCCGGAAAGTACTGCGCACTATTTGCGGCTTGCCACCGAAGATCTGCGCGAAGTCGGGCTGTCGGTGCCCCGGCCCAACTCCCAGATGGAGGTGCGGGCATGAACATCGCCTTCTCGTCATCTTTGGCTTTGCTCCTCCGACGTTACATTACCCTCAAACAGACTCTGGGACGAGAATATGTCAAGGAAACCGGAGTGTTGCTATCCCTCGACCAGTTCCTGGCTGATCCGAAGAACCCAGACCACAATCTCAATTTCGAAACCTTCCACCGGTGGTGTCAAAAAAAAGAAAGACTTCGCCCTGGAACGCGAAGAACCCAAATGCGAATTGTGCACAACTTCTGCCTCTATCGCCGCCGTAGTGAGCCCCAGTGCTTCGTGCCCGAGATCGCACTTTTTCCCCGACCCCACCAACCCCTCAAGCCCTATATCTTCTCTCCGACCGAAGTCCAAGAACTGCTCGCTCAGTGCTCGCGCCTGAGGCCCATACCCCATTCTCCCGTGCGGCCTCAAGTCTACCGCCTCGTCGTGGTGCTCCTGTTTACCACCGGAATGCGGTTGGGAGAACTGCTACGCCTGACCGTGGCAGACTACGATTCCCGACAGGGTACTTTGCTGATTCGGGCCTCCAAATTTCACAAGTCACGGCTTCTGCCTCTGCCCGACGATGTGCGGCGAGAGATCGAGGTCTATCTTGACGATCGGCGGCGTCGCTCGCTGCCGATGACTCCTGATACCCCGTTCGTCTGGAATAGTTCGCACGGCGGACGCGCCTATGCGGAGTCGTCACTTTGGTGCGGGCTGCAACTACTCTTCAAGGGCGCGAAGATTCAGACTGCACAGGGCCGACACCCACGCATTCATGATTTTCGTCACAGTTTTGCTGTGAACGCCTTGGTCCGTTGGTACCAACAGGGCGCAGACGTTCAATCCAAGTTGCCGTTCCTGGCGGCTTATCTAGGGCATGCCACCCCCCTCTCGACCTATTATTACTTACATTTTGTCGAGCCCCTGCGGGCGCTGGCC
>Ga0187877_1004821_pt1 | contig 10170 bp, 5 predicted proteins | sample June2016WEW_17_1_3_FD_132430 | JGI IMG/M metagenome (GOLD analysis project Ga0187877, IMG submission 132430) | Peatland microbial communities from SPRUCE experiment site at the Marcell Experimental Forest, Minnesota, USA - June2016WEW_17_100 | ecosystem: Environmental > Terrestrial > Soil >... | reverse complement strand
GCCCCGCGCCGCACGTGCGAGCCTTGCTGATTCCACAGCGTCAATTGTCCGGAAAGCTGCGCGTTCTGATCGATTCGCGCCTCGATTTGCAGCGGCCCGTCGACCAGCTTCGTTTTGGGAAAGTTGTAAACCACCGACGTACCGTAATGTGCGCCGTCGCTGCGCCCGGCAATCCAGCCAATCAGATTATTCCGGTTGGACGGCGTGAATGGCAGAATCTCCACGAACTCCTCGCCGGCTTCGCCCGGCAGTTTCATCAGCACGAAGTTCGGCTGCATCGCCTGCGTTATTTGCCCGCCTCCCTCGCTCATGCCGACTTCGGTGGCGACCGTCCACAAATCCTCACGGTTGTAGAACGCTTCCGGATCCGTCATGTGATACAGGCCGTACACTTCCGCCTGCAGTTTGAGCAACAACTCGGGGTAGCGCACGTGCCTGCGCAGCCCGGACGGCATCATGGATGCATCCTTGAACAGACTCGGAAAGATGCGGCGGTAGGCTGCGATGATCGGATCCTCCGTATCAAACACGTAAAACGTGGTCGTACCGTCGTAGGCGTCGATGACCACCTTAACGCTGTTCCGCATGTAGTTGATGGGATTGTTGCCGAGACGGTAATGGGTCGAGTAAGGATAGCTGTCTGAAACTGTGAACGCATCCATGATCCACGACAGCCGGCCATCGTCGCCGAGCACGACGTAGGGATCCGGATCGTAGGTGAGGAACGGCGCTAATGCCGACACGCGATCGCGCAGGCTGCGCCGCATGAGCAGCCGGCTTTCCTGGGTCACGTCATCGCTGAACGGCAGCTTTGCGAGGTCATCGCGGTCGAGCGCGATCATGATGCGGCGCAGAAAACCGCCGAGCACGATGCCGCCGTTGCCTTCATACGACGTGAGGCTGTTGCTCGCGCCTTGCGGGTAGTTGAATTCCTTCTGCCGTGTCTTCACGTAGACGTCGGTATTCGTCATCTCGCCGAAATAAATCTCTGGGCGCGTCACGGTGAGACTGCGCACCGTGCTCTGGACCGGCATGTTGCTCAGAATCAGCGTGGGCAGCCCTTCCGGCGTGAACCCATTGACCGGGTTCATGGTGATGCCGTAGCCGTGGGTGTAGATCAGCTTGTCGTTAATCCAGTTGCGGCTGCTCTCCGGGAGCTTATCGACGTTTAGCTCGCGCGCGGCGAGCATCACCTCGCGAGTCGTGCCGTCAATGTCATAGCGATCAATATCGATGTCGGGGAAGTCATAGTAAGTGCGGATTTCCTGAATCTGACGCAGCGTGTCCTGGAGAGCGCGCCAGTCCCACAGCCGGATGTTCTGAAGCGTGGCCTGATTGTTCTCCGGGTCGGCCGCGTCGACGGTGGTCTCCGCGGGAAACTCGCGCTGCGAGACCCGGTTCAATCCGTAGGCCTGCCGCGTCAAGTCGGTGTTGTAAACAATGTAGGGCTTCTCGCGAACCAGTTCGTTCGGTTTGACGATAAAGCTGCTGACGTACCAGGCCACCCCTTGAACGGCGATATAACAGACTATGGCCGGAAGGATCGCCGCGGCCAGCCAGCGCCCGCGTGGCAATCGCACGGAGTTGACGACAGCGATCACCGCGCCGAGAACCAGCGCCGCGCAGACGATGAGCATCCCGGTGAGCGTAATGTGCGCGTCCGTGTAGGTCACACCCCCAAAGATCGTATGATCATCGAGCAATAACTCGAACCGGCCGATATACGCACGCATCGCAATGATCAGCAACAGGAACGCAAACGTGATGGAGAGCCCGCGCCAAGGCAATATGACGGAACGGCTGAGCTGCCCGGATAGCGCACGGCCTCCGCCCGTGATGAGGATGAAGAAAGCGGCGAGTATACAGGTAATCACGGCTAGCGTCAGCAGCCAGCCGGCGATGAGCTGCCACGCGGGCAGGGTGAATAGAAAAAAGTTCAGCGGCTTGCCGAAAATCGGGTCAAAGACGGCGACGCTGCCAGTGGTGTGCGGTGCATACCAAAAGAGCGCGAGCGTCGGCCACTCCACCATCATGCTCGCGCCGGTGGCAGCGGCAATGACGAGCGAAACGCCGAGCGCGGTGAGGCGCAGGACAGGCTCAACCGGCAGCTTCAGCGGCTGTCCGCCGATGAAAATCGTGTGGCCGCTCGGCAAGTCGGGGAGATGCGCTCGCTTGAGGGTGAGGAACGATCCGAAGAGAATGAGAAATGTGGCCGCTGTAAAGAACGCGAAGATTCCCCACTGCAGGCTCAGTGTCTTCCAGAACACTCCCCCGTAGCCGAGCGACCCGAACCAGAGCGCGTCCACGTAATAGGACAACGCGGTCCGGCCGCCGAAGAAGATGGCGGCAAGGACGGCGAGAATGAGAAGCAAGCGGCGGCGACGGGGAGACCGCTTCGGATGCTTCGGCGGCCAGTCAATGGACTCGGGCATTGCTCCACTCCGTTTTTATTAACTCCATTAGTTATCCGCATAATACTCCCTCCGCTTCCGCAAGCATGAATTCAGGCGACGAAGAGACACGCGCGTCGATCAAATGGCTGGTGTTCCTACACTTTAACAAAATCAATAAACCCACGCTGCACATCAGTCCGCGTAAGCTTCGCCCGAATTTTGTCGCCAATGTGCAACCCCTGCGCTCCCTGGGCTAACAATCCTTCGATGTGCGGCTGCATGACACGAACAAACGTCCCACTCGGAGTGACTCCGGTGACGATGGCGTCGAAGGTTTCACCCACTCGATGGCTCATGGCCACGGCGGCTAGCCGCTTCGACATTTCACGCTCCACTTTGCGCGCTGCGTCGCCTTTCTCGGTGCAGTTCGCCGCGATGGCGGTCAGTTCGTCGTCAGAATAGGGCCCGGGTTTTCCGGCGAGCAAGGTCTTGATCAGCCTTTGCGTGACAATATCGGCAAAGCGCCGGTTGGGCGCAGTCGAGTGAGTGTAATCCTGCACGGCAAGCCCGAAGTGTCCCTGCTCGGGATCGCCCGGACGCTCCAGCACATATTCGCCCGGCCCAATCAGCTTGATGACGGCGAGCGAGAGGTCGGCGAAGTGATCGGGATCGGCGGCCTTGCGCCTCAGAAGAAAATCGTTGAGTGCCTTGGAATCGGCCTGTGCGGGCAGCTTTTCACCCTGCTCCGCCGCGAGCCGTACGAGGCCGTCCCAATGCTCGGGAGTTTTCACGATGCGGCGCAAAGAAGAAACTTTTTCCAGCAGCCGCGCCACCACGCCATTGGCGGCGATCATAAAGTCTTCAATCAAGTCAGTGGCCCGATTCTTCTCTTCTTTCACAACATCCACCACCTGCTGATTGAGCACCACCGGATGAACTTCGCTGGTATCAATGTTCAGCGCGCCATTTTCGTAGCGCAATTTCCTGAACGCCTGGGCAACTTCGTCCTGCAGCTTGAGCTGCGCCTGCAGTTCCGCAGACGCGGCCACTTTCGGCGGAGCCGCCGCCGTGCCTTCCAGCCATGCTCCGACCGCGCCGTAGGTGAGTTGCGCCTTGTTGCGAACGATGGCCCGATACACGTCGCTTGAATCCAGCGAGCCGTTAACAGAGATCTCGAATTCAGTCACCACCGCCGGCCTGTCCACGTTTTCGAGCAGCGACGACGCACCCGTCGAGAGCTCCTCCGGCAGCATTGGGAAATTGCAGATGCCGGTATAGACGGTGGTCGTCTCCCTGGCCGCGTGTTGATCGATGGGAGAATCCTTGGCGACAAAAGCGTCCACATCGGCGATCCCGATCATCACTTTGACGTCACCATTGGGCAGTCGCTCGGCGACCTCGATCTGGTCGAGATCCTTCGAGGTATCGTTATCAATCGAGGACCAAAGCAAGCCGCGTAAATCTCGCAGCTTGTCGGACGGCGTCAGCTGTGGCGGATGAGCCCTGATATCCGCCAGTTGTTGCTGGGTAGCCGGCGGAAAATTCGGTTCGAAACCCTGCGCCACCATGACCTGCCGCGCCATTGCCTGAAGATCGAGAGGAGAAGGCCGAGGATCGTTCATTACGCTCAAAAGGCTAACATGAATCCTTCGATGGCGGCGGCAAGTGGCTGTGCGGCATCAGAGGTCGCGGCTTCAAAGTCGACGAGCCGACCAACCATCTGGATCTTGAATCGATCAACGCCCTGGGGCGAGCAAGCTACTTACTCTTCGCGTCCTTGTGGACGATCGACAGGAGAGAGCCTTTCTTCGGCTTCTTCTTTGCGCTCGGCCGTTTGCGGGACTTAGAAGAATCACCGACGATGTCGGCTACGGTGGTGTTCTCCAGTATTTTGGCCGCGGCATCTCGCACCTCCAAAAACACGCTATAGAGCGCGCGATGGTCGGGATCGCTGACGATGAGGCTTCGAAGCTGATCCGCATCCCCAAAGGGTGCGAGCGGGCCGTCCACCTGACGAATGATCTCGCTGAGTTTGATCTCCGCTGGTGCGCGCCGCAGCCGGTAGCCGCCCTTCGCGCCCCGAACGCTTTCCACGATGCGCGCGTTCTTGAGTTCCAGCAGAATCAACTCAAGAAATTTTTCCGGCAGGTCGCTATCGGTGGCGATGTCCCGGATCTTGACGGTTTCGGTTCCGTATCGGCGGCCAAGGGTCATTATCGCTTGCAACGCGTAAAGCCCTTTTTGCGAGATCTTCAATCTCGTATCCTTTCCAACTGCTTTCTGTGATTCCCGGCTGCTGCGCCACGCCAGTCATCCCAGCAGCGAACCTTCCGTATTGGACGTACTCTAGTGCCCCCGTGCCCGCTTTGCAACTGATCTTGTTGCCCAGTGCAGCACAGTTATGCGCCAGTGCAAAATGTTTCACGTGAAACGCGGACCGGCCCGTGATTCGCATCGGATGTGCACAGCGAGGGGGCGCGGGAAAAAGTCCTCTACCGCGTTGAAGCCATCTTCATCGCGGGCTCGCCAACTTGATCGTGCGGTTCGCCCTCGAGACAAACGCGATGCCACAACTCAAGATTCAGCAGTCGCCAGATGCGATCGTAGTTGTCGCGATGCTTCGCGCGATGTTCGTCGAACAGCTTCTCGACCGCCTCGCGCCGGAAGTATCCGCGATTCAGGCTGCGCGGTTCAAGCAGCATCTCGCGAATCGTTTCCAGGCGCGGTCCGGCCAGCCATCCGCTCCACGGCGTCGGAAATCCCAGCTTCTGCCGGTACAGAATCGAGTGCGGCAGCAGATCTTCGACCGCCTTTTTGAGAATCCGTTTGCCGGCCAGTCCCTGAATCTGCACTTCGCGCGGAATTCGCGTTGCGAATTCCACCAGCACATGATCGAGAAATGGCACCCGGCTTTCGATGGATGCGGCCATGCTCATGTTGTCCTGCTTCATCAGCAGTTCCACCAGGTAAGTCTTGATGTCGGTGTAGAGCAGCCGTTGCAGCATTTCGCCCGACGAGTGGTCCCAGTAATGGAGAACATTCTTGTATGCGGTGCTGGGCGCGGCCTCTCGCGCGAACTCGCTGGTCAGCAATCCGCTCTGCTCCGCTTCGCCGAAGGCGGAAAAGAAATTATCGAAATAAAAAGAAGCCCAGGAATTCCCATCCTTGGCGAGAAATGTGTGTTCCAATTTCCGGCGCAGGGTTGCTCCCAGCAGGGAAGAGTTCGCAACCGCGTTGCGCAATCCGCGCCGCAGAACGCCCGGAACAATGCTGCGGTAGGCGCGATCCATGGCCGCGTTTTTCAAAGTGAAAGCATAGCGCGTGTAGCCCGCCAGGGTTTCGTCCGCGCCCTCTCCGGTCAGCACCACCGTAACTCTTTCCCGGGCGAGGCAGGCAACAAAATAAAGCGAGACGCTCGAAGGCCACACGATCGGCTCGTCTTCATGCCAGATCAAATGCGGCAGGGCCGAGAAAAAATCCTGCTCGCTGACCAACACTTCATAATGCCGCGACTGGATGTGCTCTGACACCGCGCGCGCAAAGGGCAGCTCGCTGTAAGCCTGCTCGGTGTAGCCGACGGAAAAAGTTTCAATCGGCTCGCGCCGTATTTTCGTCATCAGCGCGGCCACCGCGCTCGAATCCACGCCGCCGCTCAGGAACACGCCCAGCGGCACGTCGCTCATCAAGTGGCTGTTGACTGCGCCTTCCAGTAACTCGCGATAGCTCTGGACGTAGTAACCTTCATCCCGCGATTCGTGCGGCTTCGATGCATCCAGGTCCCAGTACTGCCGGATTTGCGCCTTGCCCTCCGGACCGATCGTCATGGTGCGCCCGGGTAGCAGCTTCAGAATTCCGCTGTAGAAACTTTCCTCGCCCGACAAATATCCAAACGCCAAATACTCCGGGAGGGCCGCCCGATTGAACTCCGGACGGATTCCGCCATGCGCCAGCACCGCCTTGATTTCCGATCCGAACAGCAGCCGCTCCGGCGTCAATTTGTAGTACAGCGGCTTGATGCCCAGCCGGTCGCGCGCGATGAAAAGCGTTTTCGTATTGCGATTCCAGATGGCAAAGGCGAACATGCCGCGCAGGTGCCGCACGCAGTCTGCGCCGTACTCTTCATAGAGGTGGATGATGGTCTCGGTATCGCTATGCGTGCTGTAGCGGTGCCCGCGCGCGATGAGTTGCTCGCGCAACGCGAGATGGTTGTAGATCTCGCCATTGAATACGATCCACAGCGTGCCGTCTTCGTTCGTAATCGGCTGATGCCCACCCGCAACATCGACAATGCTGAGCCGTCGCATGCCGATGCCCACCGCGCCGTCCGTATAAAAGCCCTCATCGTCGGGCCCGCGATGGGTGATCACGCGGCACATTTCGCGCAGAGCCGCGGCGCTTGCCCGCGCGTCGCGTCCGAATTCAAGAATCCCCGCGATCCCGCACATTCAGTGTTTCTCCGCGTATGGACTGCGATTCGAGGAGCCGTGATTTAAGTCGGCCGATGAAGAAGGCGAGTCGCACGTCAGCTCTTCAAATAACGACGTAACCGAAAACTCGCCCGGCGCTGTATTCATCAGCGCATCCTGCTTGCGCCACTCGAAAAAGTTAGACGGCCCCTCCGCCTTCACAAGAGGCTGTCCCTGCCACGCGACTTGCGTTCCGCCGATCACGACCAGGTGCGCGAGCTTCTCTTTTTCTATGCGGCAATACAACACTCGCGCGTCCGAAGACCACGGGCCGAAACTCCACGCCTCGTCGCCCAGCGCAAAAAAGAATCCCTGGCTTTCGTTATTCTGATGATAGTCGAGTTCGTAGACTTGTACCGCCGCCTGCGTCATGCTCGCCAAGCGTGGTTCGCCTTCCTGTCGGATTGCGCCCTGGCAGGGCGCCAGCACCGTCGCCGTCTCTGCCGGCAGCAACACCCGCGCATGGCATCGCACCAACGGCGCGGGCTGGAACACACCGTAAGCGGGTGAGAGCAGGGTTCTGCTAACTTCCGTCGCCGTGTGCCAAACCGTTTCTTCCGGCACGATCAGGCTCAACCCCGATTTCGCCGACCGAGCGCCAGCCCCCGATATTTCCACCCGACCGGAGCCAACGGTGTGCACTTCGAGATCGGGCGCGAAGTGCCACCGTATCTCCAGTTCATGTTCCGCTTGGCCGAGCACAACATCACGTACCAGCCACACACCGCCCGCGATCTTCAGCACGTGCCGCCGATGCAAAACCGGATCCTCCAGCCGCGCATATCCATTGTGACTGCCCACAAAGTAAGTGAAGCCTTTTCCCGCGACCCAGTTTTCCGCTTGCGTTGTCGGAATGTGAGTCCATGAGAAAGGTTCATCCGCAACCGCTTGGTCCACTCCATCCACGCGCAGTGTGTTATGTGCACCCGTCCCGCGAAACGTGTCCCTATCCGCCGGATCTTTTGAAATGTAGACGCCGCTCCCCGCGTCCACCAGCCAGCGCCGTCCATCCATGGTGAGCCGCAGGCTGAGTGCATCGGCATGTCCGTGCCCCGAGCGGCCGACGCCCTGCGGACCGGCATCCACCACCATCGCCTGCGCGTACGGCTGTGAATCCGCCAGCACGTAAAGGCCGCCGTCGGGAAAGGCGAGCGATCGTGCAGCCGGGTTCGCTTTCGCGTGTGCGAGTTTCTCGACGGCTTGATTGCCAAACAACCAGATCGCTTCTTCCGTCAGCCGCGCCGCGGAAAGTTCCCTGGAGTACATCACCGCACCCAGCGCCAGCGGGTCCGTCATCTGCTCCGTCCGGTTGCGCCGCGGATTCCACACCCGCCCGCCATCATCATCGCCGAAGCCTTCCGCCGGTCCAGCCTGCGCCAGCGCTGCGACTACATCGAGCATCCGGCCCAGCACCGCGTCATACTTGGGTGGAATCCCCATTCCATTCCGCGCCGCGAGTAACCGGGCATAGAGAAAAAAGTCGAGCGCATAAACGTGGTAGTACAGCGATTGCTCGAAGTAAACGCCATCCGGGCGCACCTGCCGCCCGGCCTCGCGGAGCACAATCTTCCACCCGGATTCCTTCCAGCGCGCGGCCCCCGGCATTTGCGGATACAAAGTGCCCAGAAAGAACAGCGCCACCGCTTCCCCCAGCAGGTGCGTGTTCGGAGAAAAATAAGTAGATAGATAGCGCTCAATGTAACGCCCATGAAACGCGAGCGCCGGTGTCAGTTCCGAGCGAAACTCCGCGTACTCGGCCGTTCCCGCCAGCAACTGGTCCACCCAGATCCACGACAAACTGCGGAAGGCAACCTCCAGCGTGCTTCCCCAGTTGATTCCCAGCGGATACGGATTCGCCTTGATCCAACTGCGCCACTGCGCCATCAGTTCGCGAACGTATTTCTCATCCCCGCTCAGCAGCCGGGCCTTGGCCAGCGTTACCAGGTGCTGGTGACGGTTCAACTGCCATGTGACCTTGTGGTCGCCCACCACTGCGAAATCAAGAAAAGGAATCTTGAACCATGGATCCAGCGGCGCACGCTTGCCGTGCACCGGATCGAGATGCCAGTCGATATCTTTAGACCTGCCACTGCCGTAGTCGAGATTTTCGTAGCCCAGCAGGCGAAAACGGTGGCCGCAGATCTCATCGGCCTCGCGCAGAATTCCAGTCGCTTCATCGGGCAGATATTTACGCAACAGCTCCGCGCGCTCTGAACTTTCACTGCCAGAAAACTCGCTCGCTGAAAAAAAGAATTGCCCCTGCCGCACCGCCGAATCCGCGTTCAGCCGCAGCGCCCGATTCCGCACGCCCATCCGGTGCATGAGCAGGTCGCTCTGCTTGTGGAATTCCTGCGCCATGCGCACCAGCGCCTCTTCCCAGTCCATCCGGGATACGCGCGCCACCTTGCTCTGCCATCCGGAAGTCACAGATGCCCTTATCTTACATGCTGAAAAGGCTGCTCTCGACCCGCCCGTTACCCCTGTAACCTCGCCAATCCTTGATTCCGCCGGGACCAACCCGCCGCAGCACGCCCGCCGCAGTACGACTGAGGCTGTGGCAATTTGACCCACCGGCGTTCCGCCGGGTGGAAATAGTTGTCCACTTTTTACCCTGCCGCCGGATGGGACTCCGGTGGTTTTTAAGAATATTCTGTAGCATATTGAAAACAAGTGCCTTGTTACCTATGCTTGGGGCTGTCCAGCGCCCGGATGGATAGCGGCTTGCTACCGCCTAACTGTGGGTTGGTATAGTTCCTAGTGCCACTTAGTAGCCGCCAGATACTCGATGGCCAGGAGAATTCGCTTGGGCTTGTCCGTTAGCATTTTTGGGTTGGGATACGTCGGCTCCGTATCGGCCGCCTGCTTCGCCTCTATGGGCCACAAAGTCATTGGCGTTGACGTAAGCCGCGCCAAAGTTGAGATGATGGACTCGGGCCGCACCCCGATCATCGAAGCTCGCATGAGCGAAATGGTCGCCGAAGCGCACCGCGCCGGGCTGCTGCACGCGACTACCGATGCCACTGCGGCCGTGCTGAATTCCGAAGTCTCGTTCGTCTGCGTCGGAACGCCCAGCCTGAAAAATGGCAAGCTTGACCTTAGCCACATCGAGCACGTTGCCCGGGAAATTGGCGCCGCCATCCGTCAGAAAAAATCGCCGCACGTTTTTGTTCTCCGCAGTACGGTGCTGGCCGGAACAACCGAAACCATCGTGCTCCCCATCCTTGAAAAAGAAAGCGGCAAGAAGTGCGGCCAGGATTTCACCGTTTGCTATAACCCTGAGTTCATGCGCGAAGGCAGCGCGGTCGCCGACT
>Ga0187877_1004813_pt1 | contig 10189 bp, 9 predicted proteins | sample June2016WEW_17_1_3_FD_132430 | JGI IMG/M metagenome (GOLD analysis project Ga0187877, IMG submission 132430) | Peatland microbial communities from SPRUCE experiment site at the Marcell Experimental Forest, Minnesota, USA - June2016WEW_17_100 | ecosystem: Environmental > Terrestrial > Soil >... | reverse complement strand
TGCTTATAAGAATGTTGGTTGGAATAATTATTTTGTTTTGGGTGATACATTCCCAATTACTTGTAGCAATAACACCGCAACTTGTAATTTGATACAGGGATTGACTTATAAAGGTTGGATTCGTGGAACAATTAAAGATACTCCATTTTCAATTCTACCAAGTGGTAGTTCAGGTTATGCAAGTAATATGTTGGTTACAAGCCAATATGTTTCTAAAATAATTACTCCACAAAATCAGGGACAATATGGTTATACTGCTCAATCTTCTGATGCTCGCTTTGCTCCTATCGGGGATAGTGCAAGAAGTGCTTCGTGGGCATCAAGTTCATTGTTTGCCAGTTCATCTTTAAGTTCGTCTTGGGCAAGTTCATCATTAAGTGGAAGTTACACTTTTACTTCAAGTTTGGCTAATTCTGCTCCGTTGCCCGTTATTCATTTATATGCTAGTCCAAAGCCAATGTATATCATCAATATGAATGGCACACAATCCATCAATACTTTTAATGATTGTGGAGCAATGATACAAAGTGCAATCAATCATCCAATAAACTTTGCCAATATAGACCTTTCAAGTGGCAGTTTTCCAATTGGAAGTAAGTTGGTATTTGCACCCGGTAGATATAATTGTAATACTCCCGTTTCTTTTTCCGTTCCCAATATTGTATTAAGTGGTTCACTTTATCCACCACAGGGATATTCAACAAATTATGCAATTGAGGGTGGTGGAAAATTCAATACACAAATTATTTATACCGGTGCTACTGCAATTTCTTCAAGTAATTCATCTACTCAAAGTGCTTTTATCACTGTTGGCACACCACAAATGAGAGTTGATAATGGAGTAGCTGCTATCAACTTTACTGCAAGAGACATTGGCTTCTGGTGTTGGCAACAAATGTGTGCAGTGGTTTATTGTGTAGGCTTTAATCAGGTTGAATTTGATAATTGTGCATTTGGTGACAGTTATTCATTGATTAATCCAAGAGTAAATTTTTCCGCAACTCAATTGGGTGTAGTTCCAAAAGTTCTTCCGGGCTTGATTGGTTTATGGTTGGATGCAACAGGTGACAATGCTGCAGCCGTCTATGGTCATTGTGTATTTTCTGGATTGGCTAACGGACTTTATTTATCTTGTGACCATTCAAGAGTAATTAATGCAGATTTTGGTGGAATTGGCAGATGGAATCCAAACTCCGATTCAGGTCAAAGTGACACGGCCGGAACCCAATGGCCGTCAAGCAGTGTATTCAGTCTGGGAGCTTGTATTATTGATTCAACAAAACAAGAAGCATATATTCAGGGTTGTCACGGGGTAAGTTCTCAATATTTCCTTTTTGCAGCTCTTGGGGTTTATCCTTATTATCAAAGAAGTAGTCATATAATAATTGGTAATTATAATGAAGTTGGTTGGGCAGATGTTATTGTTGACCCAAAATTAACCAATCAAGCTTCCTATGTTTGCTCAGACAATATGTTTGACTTTGACCTTTATTTGACTTTGACCAGAGATGGCTCAAATAATCTTGGCTGGTCAATAGAATTTCCTCATTCGGTTTTATCGGTAGTTAAACCAAATTATCAAAAGCAACAATTGGATTATGTAAATACATCCTTGATGGTGATGGACCAAGGTGGAGCAGGTGCGATGCCTGACCCTCCTTCTTCGGTTACTATAACATCTGCATCATTTACCACAAATCATGCATTAGCAACTTTCAATAATAATGTAATATTAAATGGTGGTGGAATAATTTCCAATCTGATCAGTTCTTCCTACAACTATAATAGTTTAGGTTCAGGGTCATTACATAGAATTATGGGGTCAGGTATTTTTGATGATACTAATTGGGATAGATTCATTTTTAACATATACAGTTGCAAGGTAATAAATGGAGTTCCATATTATTCGACCAAGCCACTTTCATTGGGGTATGTGGAAAATGGAATGACATCAAACAGTTATTATTATCAAATATCTTGGAGTGCTCCTCCACCGACAAATCCCGTAGATTATTACAAAATAATATTATATGATGAATATAATGGTTATAATTTTAACTATTATTTAACTTCATCTGTTCCTCATTTGGAATATGGTAAAGTTTTACCTTATGCAAAATATGAATCTCCAATAATATTGTATCCAGCCCTCAGTGCATCAAACCTTTATTTTAATCCTAATTTTGATGTTACTACAAATAATACTATAAGTGCATCTTGGTTTTATGGGACTGCTTCTTATGCAATTTCTGCTTCCAATGCTGGCACAAACACAAATTTACCCGACATAACTGATGTAAATAGTTTTATTGGAATAAACAATACTTCACCATCTTATTCTTTGGATATAAATGATTCCGGTAGCATTGTTGGAACTGGAACTATTGGTTTCAGTCAGAATACACCCGATTATATTATTCAAGGTTATAATGGTGATGGTATCCATATTGGTCATGAAGGCACAGGCAGTAGTAATATGGGAGCAAAATTTTCAGTATTGAATGATTGGGATAATGATGGAGTTGGTTATCAACAATTATATTTGGGGGGCAATTCTTACAATGATTCAGGATTTATAAATCATTATGCACCAAATGCAACTAATACTATAGATTTATATAGTTCGGGATATTCAATCATAGTCAGTGGTTCAACAATAATAGGCTCTGCTCAAGGCCCAATAATCTTTCAATCAAGTTTCTTAAAACAACCATTCTTTGACTTTATGGGAGATGGAGAATTTGACCACACAACCGGCCCGATGATGAGAGTGACTACCGATGGTGGTAATCCAGCACACTCGCGGGTTGGTATTGGAACAATAACTCCGAAAAATACTTTGGATGTTATAGGAAATATTTCCTGTTCGGTAATAACTGCTTCGTTGTTAGGAACTGCAAGTTATGCCAATACTTCAAGTAATGCAATAATAACAAATACTTTACCTTATTCAAGTTCAACTCATACATTTAATTCAAGCTCAAATTTACAAACAGGTTCGGTATATTTTCTTATTTCAGGTTCTTCCAATAGATTATTATATATTTGGGATGGATTGAGATATTGGAGCTCCAGTTTTGTATAATTTTTGAAGGTTTTCATTTTATATTTTATATTTTATTATATTGATGAAAAAGAAAAATAAGCTTTCCCATAAAACAATTTCTTCTTATACAAGAAAATGTCCTCAATGTAAAACTAAGTTAATATACACTACCAAACATGGATTTATCAAAGCATCAGATGCAAACAGTTTGTGTAAAAAATGTGCTATTAATAATGTTGAAAGGAACTCCAATACAACCAAACTGGAAGAATGTGGTGCTCTTCAATTTAATATAAAAACAAATCGATGGATTCTTACTTGCCCTATCGGGGTCTTGGACAGGTTCAATATCCAATGCAATTTCTGCGAGCTATGCAAGTTCATCAATTTCTTCAAGCTATGCTTTGACTTCAAGCTATTGGTCAAGTTCTATTCAGATTTCTAGTTCTTGGGCTTCAAGTTCAATTTCTTCAAGCTACTCTTTAAGTTCAAGTTGGAGTCCATTTATCGCAACGGTATCAGCAAGTTGGGCAAGTTCAAGTATTTCTTCAAGCTATTCTTTAACCGCTTCCTATTGGAGCAGTTCAATTCAGACAAGTTGCAGTTGGGCTTCATCTTCAATCAGTTCATCCTATACTTTGAGTGGAAGTTATACTTTAAGTGCAAGTAATGCACTCAATTCAATAATTGCAAGTTATGCAAATATAATGCCATATTCCAGTTCAGTTAAAACCTATAATACTTCATCTGCTTTATTTACAGGTTCATTTTATTTGAGAACTTCTGGTTCAATATCCAATATGACCAGTTCATTATTTGTTTATACAGGTCTAAAATGGGTTAGTTGTAGTTTAAGCAGTTAAATAAAATAGAGTTATAAAAACAATTTACTATTTATAATATAATATGAGAGAGATAAAATGGACACACATTGGTATATTGGCAAGCTGTATTTTAGTTTTACCAATTCTTTGGCAATCTGTTGATGTTGTAATTGCTATTAAACAAGCACCGCAAGAAATAATTTCATTACACAATGATATGACAAATAATTTTGCTCTACTTGAAACTCAAATCAAGGATGTGGATAATTCATCCATCCAAAGGGATAAAAATATTGTAGTTGAATTTCATAAGGAAATTGCGGACAACAGAAATGTGGCTGCAACCAATTTCAGCAAAATCTTAAAACGAATTGATGGCGGAATCAAGATTGACCCTTAATTTTCTATTTTTAATCAAACAACAATCTATTTATAATTTATGAGTACAACATTTTTTCCCAGTAACGATTTTATTGTTGCTGAAATATCCAGTCAATTACGTGGCCAATGTGTATTTGCTTGGGCATATATGACTTATAGTTCTGCTTCCGGTTTTATATATAATGGTTCGCTTAATTGCCAACCTTCACGAAGTTTAACCGGAACATATTATGTTTCATTTAATAATTTACCATCAAGTAGCAATTATTCAGTCCATTTTAACGGTTGGTCAGGCAGTAATATTTCCGCTCCTACAATGTCATTGGGCTTTCCAATGACACAAGGAACAGCAGGATTTACAATGTCAATAGTTTTGGCTTCGGGGTCACATCCTATCGCTGATTTTGTTACGGGAAGTTTATCAGTATTCAGTTATTAAATAATCGCAAGAAAAAGACCATTAAGAGAGTCCTCAAAACGGTCAATAAACTGCGCCAATTGCGTTTTAAGACGCTTTCTTATGTTTTAGGAGTGACCGCCTCCATTCGGTTGTGCAGTTCCGATTGGATTCATAATGGAATGATTCATAAATCTGTTTTCCCATTCGGTTAAAGACGTAAAATTGCCCTTCATTGGTGTCAACGGTTATCTTGCCAATCAATGATGGTAACATTATCCGAATTCCTTCCCGTGTGAATTCGTCTTTCAATGATTCAATGACGGATTCAATAGCGGTGTCCAATTCGTCACGCTCAAAGATTGGAACACCGTCTTTGTCAGCCTTAAATTTGGGTTTGTAATCCGAATCCTTACCCAAAAGTTTTTTGAGTTTGTCAAACATTTGGGGTGAATCTTGAATATTCGATACCTTGGAATTGAGTGAATCCAATTCAGTTTTAATCGTGTCCCGTTCGGTATTCAACTTTGCCAGTTTGGTTTTCAACTCCGGCATGGGTAATGTTTCCAATAGACCAATCAATTTATCAATCTCTGAATTGATTTGGTTCAATCGTGATTGTTTGGTGGCAATCGTCTTGTTCAATTCCTTCAATTCCCGATTATCGGTTTCGGTAATAACCTGTTTGGGGTTCTTGAAAAGAAAATTTACAAAGAATTCTGCTTCCATATCATTAAGACGAAAAGCCAATCGGTTTTTACATTCGTTATGTTTGCCAATCGCTCCATGTGAACAACGTAAATACCGATATGAACTGCCTTTGTGACTTGACGCCATGACAGACATGGTATGACCACAATCAGCACAGAAACAAATTCCACGGAAAATATTTATCTTTCCGCGTTGACCTTTGGTGAACTGATTTTGGTTCAATACGTTTTGGATTTTGTCGAATGTATCCAAATCAATGATTGGTGGAACAAAGTTTTTCACGCCTTTATATTCACCAAACAAAAGACGATTACGGAGAATGTGGCTGATACCATTTCCACTCCACTCATATCCCTTGAATGTTTTAATCTTCTTTTCATTGTAATGGTCAGCGATTGCGTAAAGAGATTTTCCATTAAGTAACATATCCACAATGTCTTTGACAATCGGTGTCAGTTCATTGTGAACATATTTGCCAATGTTACAACGTGGATTGATTGGTTCATTGGGAATGAACGTAAAATATTTTGGCAGATTATTCCGTTGAACAATTCCTTTCTTGATATTGGCGAATAAAAATTGTTTTGCCAACTTGACCTTGCGACTTGTTTCCTCTGATTGGCTTGTGCTTCTGATTAGTTCACCAACAATAAATTGGAGAATGTAAGGCTCCCTGTCAATCATCGTTGAATTGATAATCCGTTTCTCAAAACTGCCGGTAAACACCAAACCGATTCCCGAATTGATGACATCCATAAACAGAGTCAAAGATTTTGAGGCTGGAAGCCTGGAAAATCTATCATACGAATCCACCAGCAAAATTGAATCTCGGCTGATTTTATTTTCTTCAACCAATTCAATAAACTTGGCCAGTTCACCTTTGGCTTTTCCGTATTCATCCTTGGCAATGTTCTTTCCCTTGAAGGCTGATTTTCCCGCGTCCAAAAACATTTCATCGGATAGAACGTATTCCCCCTTTCCATAATCACGAATCCATTCTTTAGCTGTCTTGGTTTGACGTGTTTGCGAAGCGCGACCCGTTTCACCTTGTGAAAGGGTTGACCACCTGACGTAACTGTATGCGTTTTTCATATTCAGTTTTTTATTTTCGTTTGACCGTCTTAACGTGGACAATATCCCATTATGTCAATCAGAAGTCAAGAATTCTTTTGTTCTTTTTCACATAATGGTCTAAATCGTTGATTTTATTGGGGATTGACCGCGACACCAAACTGGCAGAAAGGTCGTTTATACGCAATCCCTGACCCCAAAGAACTGCATTAAAAATCCCCTATCAAATGAATGATAGGGTTGAACTGATTGGAATAATGGATTTATGCCTTCAAGTTCCAAATCCGTTTGATTCCGTCTTTGTGAATCTTGAAATGTTTTGCATTTTCCTTCGACCATTTGCCCCACGATGGACCGAAATGGTCACGGAGTTCACCGGCCTTTGTTCCAGCAGTTCCGAGTGATTGAATGAACGTCTTGACCGTTTCCACAGTCAATTCTGGCCAATCGGTTCTGCGTGGTTTATCCGATGAAAAAGAACCGGCTTCAATCCCATATTCAGCCAATTCTTTGTCAATGGTTTCAATCTGTTGTGAAAGGCCGTCACGTTTGGTTTTCAATCCAAAAACTTTTTTGACAGCTTCTTTGATTTCTTGTTTTGTTTCTGCCATAACTTTTTTGTTTGATTGTTTATATGTTTGTTTCTGCTACCCTAACGATTGGACATTACCACAATCATTCAATCAAGCAATAATTCTTTTGATATTTTATCACTTATATCAAATAATTGTTATTTGCTGAATATCTTATGAAGTATTTACAGAAGTCCATGCGCCACAATGAACGCAACGAGCCAAATATGATTCGCCCATTGGAATTTTTCTAACAATGGATTTTCCACATTTTTGACAAACATATTCAATAACCTTGAATTGAATAATCTTATCAAATCTTTTGGTATAATCATAACCTGCACGGTTGTCTTTCACCTTGATTTTTATTTCTGAAATGTCATCAACTTTCAATGGAATTATGATTTCTTTCTTTTTCGGAAGTGGCCTACCACATTTATTTTTGTTACAACAATCCCGACATATTGACTTTTTTTTAACAATATATTTTATGAAGGATTCACAAATATTCGGACTTGAATAGACAATTTTCTTTCCACATTTCGGGCAAATTCTGCACCAATGTTCATCTTCTTTCCAATATATTTTTTCTTCATTCATATTTTTCCGGCCAAGGAAACCCCAACGGCTTTAGCCTAGGGGTTGTTGACTATAAAATAATTGAAGGACTGAAGTAAGAAACAGTCCTTCACATCTTTATTATAGAGCACGGATTATGGAAACCGTGACTTACTTTTTCTCAACCAGAAATAAATAGTTTTTGATTTTATGAAAATGCTCCAAAATTTCGTTCGTATTTCATTCGGCAACTTTCACGTTTTCTTCTTCTACTCCAATTATGTTGTTGTTCTCTTAATTTTTCCCACTCAATTTGTTCTAGTTTCCATTGGTCTATGAGTGAAGGTTTGATTTCTTTTGATTTTTTCATAGGATTGTATTTTCATTATTGGTGAACTGATTGCGTAAAAAGGAATAGCAATATTTTTGACGTGATAAATATTTCCATATTCCGTTTGTGTCAGGGTTGTTTTGGTTGGGAATAAGAGTGTCCAGAGTGATTTATGCTTTCGCCACTCTGATTGAATATCCTTGAACTTCATTACATAAGCTATTTTAGTTGGCTTAATAAAGTAAATCAAATATTCACTGACACAATTATCCTTTTCAATCCAGCCGGGAGTTTTCAATTCCACGTTGGATAAAATCTCTATGAGGAAATCGCCGTAATCTTTTTCACGCACTTTTTCTTCTACATAGATTACCGTTCCATCTTTCTTGGTTATCATCTTGTCTGCGTTGCCGTAGAGTTGTAAGTGAGTGTTTGGTGGAATGGTTGTGACGATGGAAGATTGGCCGAAAATTGATTTGTAAAACGCATCGGGAATTACATTTTCACTTTTCCTTAATGAGTCCAAGTAGCAATTTATATCCATAATCAGGATATAAATACTTTACAAAATAGATTATTTATAATAGCTACCGTTATTTACAATATTTGTCTAAACGCTTGATATATTTCAACGTATTCATTCATTATTTAATTAGCTAGGCGTTTATACACTGGGAAAACGTGTATGAATGGTCTGGTCATATAACTAATGAACACAGTTAAAGAGCTAGGCGTTTAATCAATTTTCACCTAATAGCGGTATCTATTATCTTTTCAGGAATGAACTGGCTATTTAGAACGTAGTGACCGAAGCATGAGGGAACGGAGTGACATCGTATTTGATTAAGTTAAAATTTTTAACTGCTTGCTTCGGATAAATCGTGTCCTTTTTTTCACAACTTTTACCACGCACAAAAAACCACCAATCCGGTTGAATGAATTGATGGTTTATAATAACTTTTTAAGAACGGGGTGAATTGATTTTAAGAGTTATATTACAAATAACCACACATTTTCATTACTGCTCCCAAAATCAAGAGTAGGATAATGATACGGAGCCATTTGTTTGTTTCTTTGTTCATAATGTTTTATGTAAGTTAAAACCAACCTTGATGGCAGAGAATAGAAAAACAAATGAGTATTATTGCTACGAGAATTAAAGCACCTATGAATTCCAATGTTCGTTTAGACGCATATTTAATATCATTTTTAAGTTGTGGATTCATAATATTGTTAATTGCCAATAGGTTTAGGTTGAGCAATCGGATAATAGGGAAGTATTGAATTAGTTGGAACTGAATTTGTTGAATTGACAACTAAATTTGTATTGACCAAAATGCCCGTTGTCATTTGATTGTTTTGTGAATTTGGATTGGATGAATTTGACAATACCCGATGCAATTTTGAATGTATCCTGATGAATGTTCCATTCGGACCGTAAGCGTAACCGTAACTCCACGGGTTGCCGGCATAATACGAATACGGCCCATAAGGTCCAGCGTAACCAATTCCAACCATGAACAATGTTATTAAAAGAACGATAATTTTTTGTTTCATATAATTTATTTTTGTTTGTTTTTGACCGTCACTGGAATTGTCCCGCGTTTTTTCATCCTGTCAACAGCGAAGAAATATCAATGGTCTTATTCGTTCCTTTCTGATTTCTCATTAAAGGTTGGTCATAAAAGAATGGTCTGATTATTACCATATCTTTAACAAATTCTTTAACCAATGTTTTTTCACTTTATTTGAGCGTTTCGGATTTCTGGTTTATATGTCCCTATATGACCAAGGAAATATACAACAAACAATTTACGGTAGAGTTGACAGGGAAAACTCTTGGTCAAGTTGGTGTCTCACCTATAAATGAACCTGTTGACTTTACCACCTTTTAAGACGACCAAGAGAAGATTATGAAAAAGAATTTTACACAGATACCAAACGAGATTTTGGATGCTCCATTACCAGATACCATTTCACTAATATTATTACATTGTTACCGTTCATCAAATAACCCTGAATGGACTATTTCACGTCCATCAATGGCATCAATATTGGATAGGTCAAAACCTACCATATCAAGAGCATTTACAGAACTTATAAAATGCGGAGTATTGGTTGAAAATGGCTATTTGCCGCATAAATATAATGACATTACACTTTATAAATTTTGCGAAGAAAAGGTCAAAGATTTGATTTTTCATTATAAATCCCAACAAAAACCAGTTTCACTGGTGAAACCAGTTTCACAACCAGTTTCACAACCAGTTTCACAACCAGTTTCACAACCAGTTTCAC
>Ga0187877_1004808_pt1 | contig 10194 bp, 7 predicted proteins | sample June2016WEW_17_1_3_FD_132430 | JGI IMG/M metagenome (GOLD analysis project Ga0187877, IMG submission 132430) | Peatland microbial communities from SPRUCE experiment site at the Marcell Experimental Forest, Minnesota, USA - June2016WEW_17_100 | ecosystem: Environmental > Terrestrial > Soil >... | reverse complement strand
TCACCGGCGGCGCAAATGCCTATGGGATGCCGGGGCACGGGGGCTTTCCAGAGTTTTCCGCCGATACGTTCCCGTCTCTGCTGATCGCCGCCGAGGACTACGTTGGTGGCAGCAAGGATGACCACTGGCTGGCAGCCAACTACCCCCATCTGCGGGCCTGGGCTGACAAAATGCTGGCTACCGATCATGACGGCAATGGCCTCATCGAATACACGTTAAGCGGCAACTCCGGGTCCTGGCCGGACCAATTGAAGTACCGTCCGGCCAACTGGTGGGACACGATCGGTTTTGGTCATGAAGATGCCTATGCAAACGGCCTGGCGTACCGCGCACTCAAGGGCATGGCGGGATTGGCCGGGCAATCCAACCATGCCGATGACCAGGCGCGCTATGGCACCGCGGCGGAAAAATTGCGCGCCGCGTACTTCGATGCCTTTTGCAATCCGGCCACGGGCGTACTGGCCGGCTGGCGCAGCGCCGACGGCCAACTCCACGATTATTACTTTCTCTGGGTCAATGGCATTGCCATCCATTACGGATTGGTGCCAAAGGACAAGGCCAACGGCATCATGGACCGGTTGCTGGCGAAGATGAAAGCTGTCGGTTACACGCGATTCGACCTTGGTTTGCCCGGCAACCTCATCCCCGTCGCTAAGAAGGATTACGTGGACCATAATCCCCGATTCGGCGGCGGTCAGAAGGAGGACAATTCCGACGCTTTCCAAAGATACGAGAACGGTGGCGCGACCGCCTGCTTCGCCTACTTCACTTTGGCTGCCCTTTATGATCTGGATCGGGTTGAAGAAGGAGATCGCATCCTGTTCCCGATGCTGAAGGCGTTCGCCAAGGGGGGTTTTCAAGGCCGCTGCAGTAACGGCATGAGCAAGGATTGGCGCGCTTGGGACGGGACTTGCTGGGGCTACGAAGGGTTTCTGGTGGACAATTATTACGCTCTGTTGGCTGTGCTGGATCGCGAGGCAGCCCTCAAGAGAACCGCTCACGCCAGACGCAGTGCAACCCGGTCGCCCGTTCGCAGCCCGAGGACCGCTTCCGCCGAGCCGCCGTTCACGGCGATCTCCAGGTAGCCGCTCGAGCCGATAATCGCAACCGGGGCTTTCGGCGGGACCGCCTGAAAGAAAGGTCTCAGCGGGCACACCCAGCGACGCCTTGTCGAACCCTCGCACAAGGCTCGATCGGACCCACGCAACAGGCTGCTCTCCAGGTTGGTGATCGCATTGCCGAAGCGGTCAATATGAACCACCTCCCCCTCGAAGCCGCCCCGCTGTCTCCGCGGCTCCGGCCAATCCAGGCGCACAAACCGCTTCAGGGCTGGGCCAAACTTCTTGATCGGGACCCCGCAGCTCAAATGCGCTGCCACTGGCGCAAAGACATCACGCCCGTGGAAAGTGCGTCTGACCGGGTGCAGGAAATAAGCTTCGTTCTCCAAGACGTGAACAGCTATGACCCTCTCCTTGGCCAGGGCCCAAGATAGCACGCCGTTATCAGGGCCCACGAAAACGGCTTTGGCCGTCTTTACTGCGATCGCCTTTCGGCGGCTGCCGACGCCGGGGTCAACGACCACGAGGTGAACCGTGCCCTTGGGAAAGAAGCGGTAACTCGCTGAGAGCGCGAACGCTCCGCCGCGAATGTCACCCGGCGGCAGGTCATGGGTGAGGTCAATGATCGTGGCCTTTGGCGCGATGCAAGCAATGACACCCTTCATTGTGCCGACGAACCAGTCGTGCGTGCCGAAATCCGTGGTTAGTGTAATGACGCTCACGGGGCGGAAGGTAGGTCGAATCTCGGCCTGTGGGAACAGTGAATTGGATGAATTACGCTGTAGGTGGCAGGTTGATCTGGTAGGTCTCAGAGATAACGGCCGAGGCGACGACCCTTTGCTGATTACGTAACATACTGCAATGGCTGCACTTCCATTGCTTCAACCCTCCTCTGCGTCTTCTGCGTTCTGCCCGCACTAACGGCGTCTTGCCGGTGCTCCCCCGAAGAAACCCCGGCGAGTCTCCCAGGTAGCGCGCTTAAGCTTCTGTGGTTGAACCACTTGTGGTGCAAGTCTGGTTCGCTGTTCTCGGTGGAATGGGTGGGATAGCGTCCCCGCCGCCCGCTCATGCCGGCATAGCCCCGCCGTAGCCTCCCCGGACACTCGCCGGAGACTCGCCGTAGCACCTCTGATCCGGTATCAGAGGTGCTACGGCGAGTCTCCGGCGAGGCTACCGTGGGGCCCGCGTGATGTTCAGGTGCAGGATTGGAGCAATGCGGGCCAGGGGGAGGCTCGGCTGTCTGGGCCGCCAAGCTGGGTTCAGAGGGCTCACCGAGTTGTGGCAAACCAGCCAAGGGCGCGAGTCGGCTCACCATCTGGCGCCTGATTTTCCAGAAGAGCGCCTATTAACCATTCCATCGGAAACAGCGAAGAACCTACCTTCTGCATTTGTCGCTTTCCCTTCGCCATGCCCTGACTCGTAGTGTTCCAACTTATCGTCGTCCGGCGCGAGGATTGACGAGGGAGAAGTCTTCCCGTAATTGAGCGCGGTCGCCGTTCTGGTAATGCCCGGGCAGGCACCGATTGTCAGGCTGGACGGACCAAATTGCTCTGCCACTGGACCAGTCGCTTTTCACGGAACCCTTTGGCTGCAGGCAGAGAGCTGGCCGCAATCTCAGCTAGCGGGAGCGCCTCCGTCCAGTCCACCTCCAGTGTTCGGACGGCTTTCTTTCCGCGACTGGACTCTGCCAGCTTGAGCACACGTTCCAACGCTCCCAGCCAACCGCGCGCCGACAGGACACCGGCTTCCACCCCATGCAACGTTTCGCGGAGGAAAGCGCGGACGCACAAGAGCATGATACGCAAGTGCTCCACGTCCCGGCGTTCCTTTTGGTCCACTTTGAGCGCGAGATACAACTTGCAGGAAAGTAGTGAAATAGGATCAGCAACCCGCAGGCGATGTCCCGCAAACTCGTACTCTGCGGCCAGTTTCTCCACCACGCGTTGTTTCACCCCGGGCATGAGCCGCACGAACTCAATGGTTGTGAGTGAGCCGCCGACTTGGAAGGGAACAACGCCTGCCAATGCCGTCATCTGGCGCGAATCAGGGAGCTGCGCCCTGAAACCCAGCTCCTTAGCAATGCGCAGTACGTCGTCGCGTCCGCCTTGGAAATCAATGTCCTTGCTGGTAAATGGCCGCCACTGCTCTACACCATGCTCCTTTGCGGCGTAGCGAGACGCCCAGAAGTAAACGGCCTGGCCGCCGACCAACACATAGGGCTTGCCTCTTCCGTCCCGTTGCGCGAGGACGCGGCCGAACTGTTCGAGGGCAAAGCGCACGGAATGCGATTACGCGTGACCCGGCCCCGCCTACTGGGCCATGGCTTCCATCATCTGGCGCAGGTTGGTAATCCGACCTTTCGCGCCGTACGTCAGCGCGTACCGCCGCTCGAAAGCAATCGCTGCCCGCCGGCTCTTGCGCGCACGCTGGACATCAGCCATGCGCTGGCGGGCCTCTTCGCGCTTGAGGGCTCGGATAGATTTCGCGCTCACGGTTAAAAAGTACCATGGGTCGCGTCCCCGTAAAGCCCGAAGTTGGACACCTGTTGCTGGAGAGGCCCGTCGAGGAGAAGCGGCGCTGCAAGGAAAATTCCCAGTCCCCCAGTTCTCGCCCGTCGGAAACCGTTTGCTCCTCGGCAAGTAATCCGAACCACCTTCGATGCGACCTGAGTGGTCGTGTAAAGCGAGTCAGGATGTAGTCTCTGCGCGCTTTGGGATTGTCCTAAAAAAGGACAACCGCGGGTTGAGGGGGCGGCTTTTCCCATGATATTCGCAATGGAGAGGCGGCACAAACAGTGCTGCAAGGAGGCGTTCCGCATCAATTTGCGGCGGTGGGAAAACTATGTTTCCAGCGTTAATGAGAGTCCGGGCCGGAATTACGCTCACTGAACTCATGATCGTGGTGGCAGTCATCGGGCTGCTGGCCACCATAGCTGTTCCAGGCTTCGCACGCGCCCGGGAGCGCGCATTGAATGCCCGCTTTGCGGCCGATCTTCAGGCATCTGTTTACAATACATTGATAGAGGTGTAAAATGCCTAGAGGCGAGAAACTTCAAGGGCTTTAGAATGAAAGCTGATGACGATTCAGTCCAGCGCCCGCCTTGTGATGGTGGCGGGAGAAAGGAGGATCAAAATGCCCCCCGCAGAGGCCAACTGATTGAGCAGGCGGAAACGCGGACGGAGCAAGCCAATCTTCGGACGGATCAGGCCAACACGAGAACAGAGGAGGCTAACACCCGCACGGATCAGGCGAATACGAGAACCGAGGAAGCGAATACCCGGACGGAGCAAGCGGAACTGCGGACTGAAAAGGTGGAGACGCAGACTAAGGCGCTCCGCGTTTCGGAGGTTAGTTATCGGCGGCTGTTCGAAGCGGCGCGGGACGGCATCCTGATTCTGGACTTTGACACCGGATGCGTCGCTGATGTGAATCCTTTCCTGGTTGAACTGCTGGGTTTTTCCCACGACGAAATGGTCGGCAGAACCGTTGGCGAGCTTAGTCCATTCAGGGACATCGTGGCCAATCAAGGCGTCTTGGAGCGATTACAAAAGGACGGGTATGTCCGCCATGATGACCTGCCACTGGAAACGAGGGATGGTCGCCTCATTGCCGTGGAGTTTGTCAGCAATGTGTATCAAGCCGGTGACGCAAAAGTGATCCAATGCAATATCCGTGACATCACTGCGCGCAAGCAGGCGGCGGGTGAATTACGTTGGAAGACGGCTTTTCTCGAGGCGCAGGTGGATTCTTCTCTCGACGGCATTTTGGTGGTGGATGATCAAGGAAAGAAAATCCTCCAGAACCAGCGCATGTGCAGTCTGTGGAGAATCCCTCCACATATCGGCGAGAACAAAGATGATTCCGTGCAGGCTGAATTCGTCACCAAACGGACGAAGAATCCCCGGCAGTTTGCAGACAGGGTCGCCCACCTTTATTCCCATCCAGACGAGGTGAGTCGGGATGAAATCGAGTTGATTGATGGAACAATTCTGGATCGTTACTCGTCACCCGTTCGCGGCAACACTGGAAAATATTACGGAAGAATCTGGGTTTTTCACGACATCACTGAACAGCGGAAAGTAGAGGCTCAACTCCGCCAATCCCAAAAAATGGAAAGCATCGGGCAATTGGCAGGCGGTATCGCGCATGATTTCAACAACATTCTCGCCGCAATTATGATGCAAGCCGACCTGGCTCGCACGGTCAAGGACACGCCCGAGGAAGTGCGGAAAGACTTGGCGGTAATAGAGGCCGCCGCCCAACGTGCGGCCAATCTCACGCGGCAACTGCTGCTATTCAGCCGGCAACAAGTCATGCAGCCGCGCCAGTTGGATTTGAACGAAGTCGTGACCAGTCTCACCAAACTGCTCCAACGCCTGATCCGGGAAGATGTGAGTTTGCAGTTGCATCTTCACTCCACGCCGTTGCTGACTTATGCCGATGTGGGGATGCTCGACCAAGTGTTGATGAACCTGACGATCAATGCGCGCGACGCCATGCCCAAGGGTGGACGGCTCATCATCGAAACTGCCGAAAAAATCATTGACGCCGAGCAAGCGGCGGTGAACCCGGAAACGTCGCCCGGGCGGTACGTGTGGCTAAGCGTGAGCGACACCGGTTGTGGCATTTCACCAGAGGTCTTGCCGCGCATATTCGAGCCTTTCTTCACCACCAAGGAAGTAGGCGAAGGCACGGGGCTTGGGCTGGCCACCGTTTTCGGTATCGTCAAACAACACCACGGCTGGCTCAAGGTTTATAGTGAAACCGGGAAAGGCACGACCTTTCAAGTCTTTCTCCCCGCCAGTGAAGCCTCCGCTGAGGCGCAGGCCGAATTGGCGGCGAAACCCAGGCCACGCGGCGGCTCAGAAACCATCCTCGTGGCCGAAGATGACAACTCCGTACGCATGCTGACTAGGGTTGTGCTGGAACGAAACGGCTACCATGTTCTTGAAGCCGCGGACGCCGTCGAGGCTCAGCGAGTCTGGACAGAACATCACGGCCGGATTGCTTTGCTGTTGACCGACCTTGTCATGCCGGGAGGAGTGGATGGCCGCGAATTGGCCGCGCGCCTGCAAACCCAAAGACCCGGCCTTAAAGTCATCTTCACCAGCGGCTACAGCGCGAACTTCGCTGGTCGTGAACTGGCCTTGAATGCCGGGCAAACCCTCGTCCAAAAACCCTGCCCGCCAGATCAGCTTCTGGAAACCGTCCGAAAGTGTTTGGACAGTTAGAAACCAAGGCAGGGAATTGTTTGAAACTGTCAATCCCGATTTCCATGTTGCGCGTGGCGAGGGAAGTCTGAATCCCGAAATCGCCGAGAAGATCATGTCACTTGCCAGCATCATGGAGCTAAGCGTCACTCTTCGCGAAGTCGGGACCTTCAAAGCAACCACAAGCAGGATCCGAAAGCCTTCGATAATGCAGCGCAAGACCCAGGAGCCGGATTGAGGAGTGAGCGCCCGGGAGACGGAACTTAGGCTGCGCGCTGGCGGGCCACGCCAGCCAAGTAGAATCCTAACCCCGGCGCAATCAAACGCTCTCCGGTCGTTTGCGGAGGAGTGGCGAGGGGTTTATTCGGGGAGAGGGAGAAAAGTATATTTAGAGGTTGTCAACGGTTGTCAGAATAACTCTTTTGGTTGACTTTGGCTTTCTTTGGTTTGGATTGAAGGTTGGTAACCAGGAAGTGGATTTAGCCCTTTATTTATAGGGATATTATTAGGGTTATAGCCTATCTTCTCCCAGCCCGGAGCCTCAGTCGTGCGAAGTCTTCGAGGAACTGGGCGCGGTCGCCGTTGAGATAATGCTCGGGCAAATAGCGCTTATCAGAGCAGGCGAGCACGGCGGCCAGCTCCTGCAAGGCGAGCAACTGCGGGTCAAGCGCATCAATGAAGGAGCCGACCGCCTGCTCCAGGTCGGCTCGCTGGACGTCCTCGTCCCGTTTGGCCAGGACGGCTTGTTCTTTGGCACGAATGAGGATTGACTCCACGTCGCTGCCGGTCAATGGCCGGGAGCCGAGGTTCTCACGGATGTAGGCCAAAATAGGGTCGGTGAGCGAGATCTTCTTGACCTTGGCTACGGTGGTAAAGAGATCGAGGACATCATCGGGCCCTTGGGCCGGGAAGAGCGGCATGCAGAGGCCAAAGCGTCCCTGGCGTTTCATGTCAATGGAAAGCAGGTCCGGCCGGGAGGTCATCGCCACCCAAAGTTCGCGTCCGCGCAAGGTGGAATCCCCGATGTGCGCCGCGAAGGCAGCGAAGACGCGTCCGGAGACTCCGCTGTCGCCGTCGGCTTCGCGGTCGCCGAACACGGCGTCGGCCTCGTCCACGACGACGATGACAGGCCCCAAGGCGCGAATGGTTAGGAGGATGCGGGCCTGCTGGCGCTCGGTATCACCGACCCATTTGGAACGGAACTCGCCCATTTCCATCACCGGCAAGCCGCATTCGCTGGCGAAGCAGTCTATGAGAAAGGATTTGCCGACGCCGACACGGCCGGGAACCAGGACGCCGCGTTCGATGACGTCGGTCTTGCCGTTCTTGATGAGCCAGGCCAGCTCGCGCAGCCTTTTCTTGGCGGCGGTGTGCGTGGCCACGAGGTCGAGACTCACGCCGGTCTTTGGGTCCTTAAAGCGCACCAGGCCCTGGCAATACTCCTCGATCAGGCGCTTCTTGCTGGTGGTCAAGTGCTCCTGCGTGACGCGTATGCCGTTGCGGATAGCTTCCGCCAGGAAATGGCGTATGCGGAGCAGGTTCAGCCCTGAGGTTCGCGCCGCGAGCTGCTCGCCCGTGAAATCGCTCCAGTCCGAGAAGGGCTTGCCGCCTGCCATCTCTTCGGCCCAGCCGGACTGGAGGAAGCGGAGCCGGTCGTCGGCATCAGGCAACTCGAGGCGCACCTGGGCAACGTAGGGATTCTGGAGCAAGTTCGCGCTCAGTTCGTCAGCGGACTCGGTGACGAGCACCACGCCGATGTCCAGGCGCGCGAGCTCGGGCGCAGCAGCCCATTTAAGGAACGTGACCAGGTTCATCCGTTCCTCCATGCTCGCATTTGCCTCCTCGCAGGCGGGGATCAGCTTCTCCGGGAAGTCAATCACCAGCGTGATGCCCCGCCATTTCTCTTTCTCCTCGGCGACGCGCAGGAAGAAGCGGCGGAGCAAGGGCGCCAGGTGCAAGAGGTCCCGCGGGGGGCCGGAGGCATGGAAATTGGTGCTCTCGACGCTGTCATAGACTTCCAGCCACTCGAAGAAGCGCTTCTGCATGTCGGCGGAGCCGAACGTCAGGCCGTCGCTGATATCGTAGAACAGCAGGCAGGCGCGCTCAGGGAAGAGACGTCGCACCAGGAACGTCTTCAGCGGCACGTAGCTGACGTGGGAATTGTCCTGCACGGGGAACAGGTCAAAGATGTTGCCGTGGAGGATGAAGAGCGAATAGGTGCCGCCGTTCCAGCGGCGCGCCAGTTCGAGGGCCCAGCCCTTGAGAGGGAGGCGGGAGGGGGAGGCGACAGGAGCCGGGATGGAAGGTGCAGTTTCGGTTTTCATTGCGTGGAGGAAGGAAGTCCGAAGTCCGAAGTCCGAAGGCCGAAAGAAGGCCGAAATCCGAAATCCGAAGGCCAAGCCACGGCGCCTGCGAATCCTCGGGAACCGTTCTTGGCTCCAGAGACGCAATGAACTCCGCGCAGCAACCGAACCGCGCGAAGCGTTTGGAGTGCGCGGAGCTTGCTCCCGCTATGGGACGCGCCACACTGGCCGAAAGCGCCAGCAAGCTGGTCGCACACCAAACGCTTCGCGCAATTTGGTTGTGGCTCTGGAAGCCGAGAGGCGCCTCTTCGGGCTTCGGATTTCGGCCTTCTTTCGGGTTTCGGGTTTCGGGTTTCGGATTTCATCATCTCTGCCGCTGACGCGTCGGATAGTTCTTCTTGAAAGGAACACCTTCGATGATCGGCGGCGCCTCCGCAGCCGCGGCAGTCGCGGTGCGCAAGGGCGTGGCAGTGGCCTGGTAACCGACGCGGAGTTCAGTCGGAGGCATGTCACCCACCAGGTCCTTGAACTCATCCATTTCGGAGAGCCACTTGTTGGTCTGGTCCAGGTGTTCGACAGTCGCGTCAATGCGGGCGGTGAGCGTCTCGGCGTTCTTAGTGGCGACGGCATCGGCGCGGATGAGCTTGATCTGCTGGTCGAGGCGTTCCTGTTCGGAGACGACCAAGGCGAGGTTCGACTCGGCTTGTTCGCTGCGTTGCTGGCGTTTGCGCAGGACTTCCAACCGCTCCAGGCGCGAGCCCAGGTAGCGTTGCTTGGTGTCCAGGGCGGCGGTGTTGCCTTTGGCTTTGAGGGCTTCTAGTTCGGCATTAAGGCGAGTGGCCTCGGCTTCGGCGTCCTTCAAAAGGGCTGGCAGGTTTTCGCTTCGCTCGGTCTCCAGAAACTGCTCGAGCGATTCCTGGATGCTCAACAGGCGCAGGTAGGTCCACATTAGCTCGTCCAGCTTGCGCAAGCGCGGATCGGTCGAGGGGTCGGCGGAAGCCAGGAGATTATCCGCGCTGGCGGTCTCGATGTCATGGCACACGGCGGCAAGGCGGTTGTAGCATTCGCGGCGCACGGGTGAGAGTGAGGCGAGCAGGGAGTCTCGGCGCTGGACGAAGGCGGCGACCTTCTGCATCTCCTCGGCCCGTTTGGCGGCCTCGCGGCGACGGTCCACCCAGTGGCGGAAGAACGGCAGGTCGGGCATGTAAATCCAGCCCAACGAGTAGCAGGTCACCCCGGCAATGAGCGGCAGGATCGCCCCGGTCATGAAGCCCAGCCCCAGCGTCAGGAGCCCAAGCGCGGCGTGCTGCGGGCTCTTCAGGAACTCGCGGTGATAGTTTGGCGCTTGCTCGTCCATGCGGTTCTACGCGGGCAGTTTACTGCATGCAATAATTCAGGAACACACAAAACTTAAGCGCCCGCGCTGACTTAAGCCCGGGCGCTTCGTATTAGCCCAGGATTTCGGACCCGGACTTAGGACTTTAGACTTTCACTCCGTGCGGCGCGGGGCACTCGTCTTCGAGCCGCCGGAGCAGCGACTGGCAGAAACTGATGAACCACGGCTTGCGCCGGCTTTCCTCGGGGGGCTCGACCGGACGCGGCACCTTCATTATGTCCACCAGC